>Ga0209469_1000143_pt1 | contig 43239 bp, 34 predicted proteins | sample GraSoiAngelo_123_FD_185880 | JGI IMG/M metagenome (GOLD analysis project Ga0209469, IMG submission 185880) | Grasslands soil microbial communities from the Angelo Coastal Reserve, California, USA - 14_0927_02_40cm (SPAdes) (version 2) | ecosystem: Environmental > Terrestrial > Soil > Grasslands ... | reverse complement strand
CGGGACGGATTCGCTGATTCCAATTCTTGTTGAGAAGAGTTACATCATTCCATTATTCGGCCGAGATTCCATGCGACAATAGAATCTAGCATTGGCGTCGAGGAGAACCTCTCATTCAGCTAGAACTGTCCACCCTATGGTAGACGAGGAATTGAGGGTCTACACTCACAAGAGCATCATCAAAACCCTCGGACGCCAGTATGCTGACGCTGCTCAGTTCTTCGTGGAGCTCGTCGTCAACTCGTGGATGTGGGGCGAGTCGACCAAGGTCGAGATTCGCATTCCAGAGAACGGGTCCACCATCGAGTATGAGGAATGGGGGAACGGCATGGACCTCGCAGGGTTGCGAGAGTTTCTCACCAAAGGGAAGTTGACTGACGAGGGCTTCTCGCCCAAGTACAAGCGTCCGATACGTGAATCCTACGGTATGGGCAGTCTTGCCTGGCTTACTGTTGGTAAGGAGTTGGAGCTTCAAGTTCACAGAGGCCGTTTTGATCGCACGATTACTCTGACGGAGAACCTCATCGACAAACACTGGGACGCTATAGACCAGTCGACTTGGAGACCGCTTCGACTCGTCCAAGCGCCTCTGGATCACGATGGTTTGAGAATTCGCATTCGCTCACTCATCAAGAAACCTGATCCTGCAGATGTCCGGAGAGCTCTGCTGGCCCGGGCCAACGTTCTTGCGCTTCGAGGATACGGACCCTTCGAGGTCTCTGTCAATGGAGAGCAAGTGAAGCCTGAGGAGTTGAGAGGATCGACGTTGCTTCCGGTCAACATTGCAACGGAATACGGAAGGATAACGGGCGAGATCATGATAATGCCGATATCGAAGGTCCGAGCCGGAATATCAGAGGCAGGAATAAGTGTTCAACAGAAACACATCACCTGTCTACAACACCAGTTCTTCGGTCTAGACCAGTACCGGACCCATGGCCTGTCCAGAATCCAGGGCTGGGTCAACGCCGACTTCCTACGACGGCTTCCCGGAGGAAACGATTTCGAACATGACAGTCCACAGTGGAGAGTCTTCGAGAAGGCATTACGAGGATTCGTGAGGAACAAGGTCTACAAGTCTCTGAGACAATCAGCCAGTCGAAGAGAGCTCAGAAGCATCCAGTATCTTAATCACGAGATAGCTGAAAGGCTTCGACGAAGTTTCAAACGAAACATACAGATTCTCTCAAAGGCAGTGGTCAAGGCAAAGACAGTTCCGAAGATAAACGCGGTACCTGGCAAGACACGGAAGGAAATCGTTCTCGGAGAAAGGAAACGCCGGAGAGGAAAGAAGCACGGTCGGGAGGCTACTCGAAGCGTAATCCATCTCAAGGACCAGATCTTGGCGTTCGATGTTGCTCACGGTGGAGACCGGGGCCAAGCGTACGTTGAGACCGACAAGAGCGGCGTCCGGACGGTCTACGTGAACATGGATCATCCGATGTGGGACGTGGAATCGAACCTGACCCCGACGAAGCTTCGATACTGTATAAGACAGATTCTTGAAAGGTCCATAACCGAAGAGATCCTGCCAGTCAATCCTTCCACGCCAGAAGAGACCTTCTCGACTCTCGATGCTCTATACAATGATGCCTTAGCCTAGGAGATTTTTCGGGACAAGGCGTTCGCGCATATTAGCGGCTACGCAGTACCAGGGCACATGGCCGAACTTCCGAGAGACTTTACACCAGACCTTCGTCGCTTGAAAGTCTGGCCCACCATGGAGAGTAGCCCATGGAGGCAACCCTACCTCGCAGACTTGACCTATGGAGAGATCTATCGCCTAGCTAACGCATTTGTCCCTGGCCGCAAAGTGAGGATTCTCGAAGTGGGCTGCGGTCAAGGTTTCCTCAGCCTCGAGCTCGCTCGCAAAGGTCACGACGTATTAGGGATCGACGTAGATGAGAAAGTGGTCAAGACAGCGAGACGAGTGATGAAGTCTGACCCTTACAAATCCAAACGAGGAACCCTAGAATACGAAGTCTCAGACTTCTCTTCCTGGAATAGTTTAGGGAAATTGTATGATCTCGTGATTTTCAATCGAGTCTTACATCATATTCCTCGACCCAACGAGGTACTGGACAAAGTCAAACATCTGCTCACAATCCGAGGCCGCATAATTTGTATCGAATACGCATATGATCGATTTGAACGCCAGTCCGCGACATGGTTCTATCACATTCGTAGGGTCCTAGAACAGGCGGGATGGTTTGCATCCAACAAACGGCTTTCTGACAATATCCAGGTGTCGGTCAATCGGATCATGAAAGATTGGCGCGAGCACGGCAGAAAGGAACGGTTGAATCGATTCAAAGAGATGCATGAACCCCTGAGAAAACTATTTCGGGAAAGGCACTTTTCTTGGGAGCCTTACATTTTCTGGGACATTTTCATGGGCATGCGGATCCCATCTGTCGAAACGGAAATGGGTTTCGCTCGCTCTCTCAAAGCTATGGAGAAAGCTCTCATTGAGAAAGCGGCCATAAGTCCGGTTCTCTTCTGCTTCGTTGCAGATGAGTTAGGTGGAAAGCACATCTGAACAAGACTCTCTTGCAAGATTGGGCAACGCCATCAGGAAGAGGCCCGAATGAGCCATCTTCAGCGGAGTCTTGAAAGCAAGTAGCGCCAGCGATGCTGGAACATAGCAAGACCTACATTCAAAGCGTATGCGGAAAACATTGAAGCAAAGAGCGGCAAAACTCTGGAAGATTTCTGGAAACTAGCTAATAGGAAGGGCCTCGTAAAACGTGGCCATGTTGTGGCAAAACACGGTGAGATGCTTGCATGGCTCAAGTCAGAGATGAGACTGGGTCATGTGCATGCGAATTTCATCATCCTATTTCTAAGGCTACGCGCAAATGATCAGAAAGTTAGCTCTCAAGCAAGCGAGTGGGCCTTTCGCACGGGATTCAAGAAATCAGAATAGCCCATAGACTCAGTCAATATATTGGTGGAGAGAATCCCTTGGAATAGTCGAGGATGCCATATGTTCTCTGAAGCTGAAGTTCGATACTTGAAATCTCAACGTTTGGCAAGAATTGCCACCGTATCCAGAAACGGTCAGCCAGATGTGGTCCCTGTCGGTTTCGAGTTCGACGGGAAGTACTTCTGGGTGGGCAGTCACAGCCAGGACATTTTCTTAAAGACTTGGAAATACCACAATGTCAAGAACGGGAACAAACAAGTGGCTCTGACGATTGACGACCTAGAATCCGTAGACCCCTGGAAACCACGGGCGATCAAGGTCTACGGTACTGCAGAGGTCACTGATCACAAGGGACAATTTGGTCCAGGGAAGTATCTTCGTATTGCTCCGAAGGTCTCTTGGAGCTTCGGTATACCAGGATTGAAACATGAAGGACCCGGTTGGAGCAGGGTCAAGACAGTACATGAGTAGCTTCGCGTCCAACTCCTCAGCCTAGGTCCGAAGTTCAGCCCGGCCCCCCCAGCACTGGTCTACTCGTCGTGATGACTTGGACCGTCGAGCCTGAAGGGTAAATCGCGAAGCTCTTTGAAGAAAAGGTGGGAGTTTTCACGGATAGCCAAGATCTCTCTAGGCTCCGGTGAGAGGCACTATCAGCACTCGTACGCACGTCGTGCTGGACGAGAGGCTGCCAGAGCCAATCAGGCTTACGCTGACCGTTGCTGGGCTGGTCCATCCCGTTGAGACCGTGTTGCTTCCGCTGAGTCCTGGCGCAACAACGACTATCGTCGCCGCGGGTGTGCTTCCTGTGCCAGTGTAGGAGAGAGTCACCGTGAGGTGGTTGCTGTCGACGATGCTGAAGCTCGCGACGCTAACATTGGCGATGGTACTCGCGGCTCTGAAGGACGTGAAGGTCCCGTTGCGGTCATGCCAGGCTAGTGGCCCGCCCCCCCTCCAGCCAAGCCACTGTCCATTGTATGTTGCCAGATTATTTTGCGATTGATTTGGGGTCACTGCCGAAGCGGCGGCGAAGGCATAAGCTGCAGCGCCTGCGCCAAGACCGACTATCAGTAGGAGCAGTACGATAGAGCGTGTTGCAATTCCTCGTTTTACCGTTGGTTGAGTTTCTGTCTGAGACATTTTTTCCTCGTTGTATGGGTTAAGCCTCATGAACATGGCTATATTCCTAGGAATCTGCTTAAATCCTCAAAAACCCACGACCGAAGATTGTCCCTTCGTAGGGAGACAGAGCATAACCCATGTCTTCTGTTGAAGATCCACTCCTGAAGGAACTGCTCGCCGCGCTTAGGGCGGACACCCAACGAATGGCCTCGGACATCCTGAGTGTTATCACGACACAAGCTCTGATTGCAGTCTTCGCCCTCTTTCTTGCGGTGGCTTCGCTTGTCAGGATAATCCTCGAAGGGCTAATCCCGTTCAGAATGGGACCGGGGCCAGGTCTTGTCCAAAATCTGTTCGAGGCCGCACTGACCTTCGTCCTATTCGCCCTCTCGGTAGTCTCCATCTACAACCTACTAAAACTACGCGAGAGATACGCCAGACTCCAAGCTCTAGCGGAAAAACTCGGCCGATAGCCGTTGCCGCTATCCCCAGACTCCAAGAAGGAGGCAGAGAAGAGACTGACAGTCATGAAGATGATAGAGGTCTTTGCCGACAAGTGTCCAAAGAGCACGCTGCTCAATGGACCGTTCGGCGGCGACGATAGGGCCTTCGACCGGCTACTGGGACCCGCCGGGATACTGACGCGAACGACTCTCGTGACGGCGACGGTGGATGGGAGGGTCACATATTACGGCCGGACCGACGCGGGAAGAGTCTACCAGCAGGTCCTGGACATGCAGCTGAACTTTCTCGACCCCTATACAGGCGGCGAGGTCTGGAAGAAATAATTTGGCAGACTTGAAGCATGATCTTTCAGGCTCAAGGAAAAAGGGGAGTTTGAAGAAGTCCAGCACTTGTCCTCTAGCTTGAGGTCAGGGTGCAATTGTGAGCCGTGATAGTCGTGCCCGCTGTAGTGGTGGTGCTCTGTTGAGACGTACCGGTTGTTGCAGAGCCGTTGGTTGCAAAGGCGGAGCCGAGAACGTAGGCTGTTGCGCCAGCGCCCACACCGACCAGGAGTACCAGGAGTAGCATTGAACGCAGTGAGAATCTCCGCGAGGTTGCGGGTTGCATTTCTTGCTGGGACATTTTTCATCTCTCACCTCCACACTCTCACACGCTTCTTCGGGTGACCTTGACGATTCTCCTAGGAATTCGCTTAAGATGTGTCCTAATCAGGTAACGGTATCCCTGTATCTTTTTCTGTCCTCTCGTCGGTCAGCAGGTCTTGTCGATTGCGAGGGCCTGTTGTGGGCCTTGGAATTTGTTGGGGAGCAGTGTGTTCTGGCGCAGGACGGTTTTGCAGACGAGAATCCCGTAGTTGTTGCTGTCGATCGTGTTGCCTGTTATGGTATTGTCTGTGGATGCGACGACCCGGAAGCCCGCATGGTCGTTCTGTGAGGCGGTATTACCGGTGAGAGTGTTTCCGTTGGAACGGAAGAGCGAGAAGCCGTCCGCGAGGCCGTTCGCCGTGTTTGCTTGGAGAATATTGTTGTCTGAGAACTGGAGCGAGTAGTCTGTGTTGTTGTCGCTTCCCTGATTGTTGGCAAGGGTGTTGCCTGAGGAAGCTACCAGCCGGTAGCCTATGGTGTTATGGTTGGCGGTGTTGTGGTCGAGGGTGTTGCCGTCCGAGGAGTCGAGATAGAAAGCGGGACCATTGCCTTCCGCGATGTTGTCGCTGAGATTGTTTGCGGCGGACCCGGAGAGGTAGAAGCCTATGCCGTTGGACCTGGCTTGGTTGTCGACAAGGTTGTTTTCTCCTGACTGGAACAGGTCGACACCGTCGGTGTTAGACACGAGAAGGTTGCTAGCTAATGTGTTCTGGTAGGCGCCCCTAAGGCGGATCCCGGCCGCGAACCCTGTTACGTGGCAGTTCTCGACGGTCACTCCTGTTCTTCCCTCTACAAGTATCCCCGTGTCGGGGAATGAGCCCGATAGAGTGTGGCCTCCGCAGTCAAGCGTGATATCGTTCGAGGCTATGATTATGGGTCCGGTGTGGTCCTCGGAAAGTGTTGTGTCCGATGTGAGAATCATGGGTTCTGTCGGTTCAGCCGCTGCAGGCATTACGACGGGTCCACTCGCTAGGAGTACTGTTAGGACGAGGAGTAGGTTGAGGCGTCTCAACTTTGCATGAGGCTCGCTGTTCTTCCCCCTTATTTGGATAGCGCCTGATGACCCAGTTCTTCTGGCGGGGTGAGATGGATTGCGGACAGCTACAGGTACCCGCGGAAGGCAATGTCTACCCTTTCTACTCCGAAGACTAGACTTGACCCCTTGCCCGCTGACAAAACGCCCAACCAACCGCCTTCTAGAATACACCACCTGCACCATCCTCCAACTCGGGGCTGTGTCGCCGAGGCTGGCACCAATCCTGTTCCGGAGAAGAGTTCAGGATTGCGGGGAACTCAACGGGTCCAGTGAGACAGATAGGAATCGCCGGCAGGAAGAATCTAGAATATTTCTGGAATCGATCGATCCCTCGCGTGACAGGTCCAGCCATGCTATTCCCGGCTTTAGACTAACAATCGTGCGAGATTGTTATCTTTCTTTTTCTCGTTATCTTTTTCTCGACCCCCCGGGGGCATCCCAACACTCCAGAAACCCTTCACAATCTATGCAACACCCTGCTGAACGGGACGTACCAATACTATCTTTAGCGAACCTTCCAGACCCATTTCTACAATTATCGTTCCTATACGTCGAACCGGCCAGCCCGGCACATGGAGACCAATGCCAACCAGCCACACTGCCCCGTCTCCAACCATGACCCAGTTACATGACCCGTAAGCCCGCAGTCAGCCTAGCAGCCTGTAGGAGAATGCGGGAACCATGGCATACAGTAGTCTCATCCATCTCAAGACCCTCCTCATGGTACTAACAGCCGCGGGAGGAACAGTAACCGGCGGCGTGTTAGCCAACTCCTACGTAAACTCGGCCAACAGAGACCCGGGATCATTCCTCATCACGCTCAATCCCTCCACGATGTGGACAGTACAAGGCGCATCATCAACCTCCACAATCACAGTCACAAGCATCAACAGCTTCTCGGGAACCGTCACACTCTCACTATACTTCCCCGGCACGGCATTCGCGGCGTCGATCAGCCCAACAAGCGTAAGCGTCCCCAGCAACAACATAGCAGAATCAACACTATCCGTCACAGCTCCAGACACGCCCGGAAGCTACACCGTTGTGATAATCGGGGTCTCTAGCAGCCACGGAAAGACCAGCTACTCCTCGTCCATGCTCACCGTTCAAGTAGCCTCCAGCCAAGACTTCACAATAACAAGCATGCCCACCAGCATCACCACCACAACCGGAGCCACCAACACCACAACGATCATAGTTACAAGCATCAACGGCTACACTGGAAACGTCAGTCTGACAGTCACCGCACCCTTCGGCTTCATCACCGTGACCGGTGGAGAAAACCCGTTAACGATAGCTTCAGGCGGTGCCGCGAGCAGCACTCTCGCGATAACCACCAGCACCAACACGGCCAAGGGAAACTACAGCATGATCATAACCGGATCAGATGGCTCCCGCTCTCACTCAACAACGATCAGCCTCCAAGTAGTAGACCCGATCCCGGCCATCATCGAATCGCTGGTTCTCAACAGCTATCATTTCAATAACAGCACCAGCCTCACACTCTATCTCCAGAACGCGGGCAACGGAACAATCACGCTCCAATCATACGTCATACGAGACTCCTCTGGAAACGCGTGGAGTCTCTCAAGCTGGATCGGACCCAGCATCGAGGTTAACGCTGTCGGCTCGGCGAATATCATGATCGGCTCCAGCTGCCCTGGCTGCATCTACAACGGGATAGCCGGACTATTCCTGCAGTACCAACAGGGGCAGACCTACACAGTCACGGTGACGACTTCCAGGGACAACCAGTTTACGTTCACCGTGACAGACTAGACAGTAGCCGGGTCTTGAAGAGCGAGATTCATCCTGCCAACGGTTTCGAGTGTCGCTCATCGGGGCATATCCAGACAATCTCGCCGCCAAACGTCCGGCCTCGATAACACTGTCTGCCGTGAGTGACGCAGAACATTCGACCTCTGAGAATCTCAGGCAGCATCCCCTCCGGCAAGCCCGTATCTTCTGGGGAGTCGGCGGATTCAGAGTCCGGGTCTGGTTCAGCAAGCGGGTTGTCCAGAGGCCTACTCATTGGCGAACTGTGAGAGATTTCTGTGATCGTCCCATTAAGCGTAGCTTCGCATCTTCAACCCGGCTATACCAGGATACGGACCGTTTATGCCTGCGGATTTCTGGGGAATGCTTCGGGTCGGCCAAAAATCGGGCAAAGCCGTTCATGCGGGTAACACTAGCCTGTGCCCTACCAGTCGCTGATCAGCGGCGACATACGTCCTGTCGCAAGCAGACCACTGTTATCTCAGACTCGCCTCGTGCGAGAACCGGTTCAGATCGTCGTATGGGCTGAATTGAGCCTATTTTCGGCTTCTATTGACCGAACTTCTTTTATGGTGATGCCTGCGCGGGCGAATCTGGAGAGTTACCATGCCTAAGAAATCCAAGAAGTCCAAGAAGGCTAAGAAGTCGAAACCTAAGAAAGCGAAGATGGATCCGATTCCGAAAGGCTTCGGGACAGTAACCCCCTATCTATCGCTTGATCGGGCGGCCGAAGCACTTGACTGGTACAAGAAAGCGTTCGGCGCCAAGGAGCTTGACAGAGAAACCGTGCCCGGCGGTAAGATCATGCATGCCAGAATTCGGATCGGCGATTCGATAATAATGCTGTGCGACGTCTTTCCTGGGGCGGACACGCAGGCACCGAGTGTTCTGGGAAACACGACAACTACGATGCACGTCTACACGAAGAATGTTGACAAGCTCTGGCAGCAGGCTGTTGATGCTGGAGCGAAGGTCAGCATGCCCTTGGACAACCAGTTCTGGGGCGAGCGTTATGGGAAGTTGAAAGACCCGTTCGGCCACAACTGGTCCCTGTCACAGCGTGTCCCGATGACGAAGGCGGAGATGAAGGAGAAGCAAGAGCAGGCTATGGCCATGTTCTCCCAGGGCCAGCATCCCGGCGCGGAAGAACAGGCTCCCATGGCCCAACAGTAGCGGAAACTAGGGACACTCATCTCATCGGATCGGAAAACAAGCCATTCGACCATAGGTTCGGTAGGTAGGAGGGCTGTCTCTCCGAACGCCAAACCCCGGTCTCATTCTTTAGCGCTTGCGTGATCGAAGATATTTGTCCTGTGACTGCGAAGAATGGATGCTACGCTGTCGGTTAGATAAAAAAGGAGAAGTTTGGAGTTTGGCTCTTCGGGGCTGTTACTTCTTGGCGTAGATCTTGCCGTGGCTTTCGCCGGTGGCCATGTTGCCCTGGCCTTCGGCCCAGCCGGTTGAGTTGTTGAGCCATGATAGTTTGGGTGATTGTGTCATGAAGTGTAGTTCACCTTCCCAATTGCCTGTGGTAGGACCGCTCATGCGGCCTTTTCCGCTTCCCCAGACGACGACCATGTCTCCGTCCTTGGTGTTCATGATCGACTTGAGCTGCCATTCGTTGGTCCCGTCGGTCTTCTGGTTGACAGTGACCGTGTCGATGTGGTTGCCGTGGAGTTTGCCGCTGAACTCTCCCCGGTCGTTCATCTCTAGCTGAATCCCGTTGGGGCCGATATCTTTGATAGTAGTGCTTACGTTCTTGGCGTGTAGCTCGTAGAGTAACTCGCCCTTCTGCATCGAGGCTTGAGCTTGCATGTTTCTCGATCGTTCGACCCTGATAGTATCTATATCAACGTTCTCGCAGGTGTGAAAAATGAAACTATCGTGTCGCGACGCGTGAGGGTCGTAGTTTTTTCGCTCATGTTTCATGAAGACTTGGATGAGACTACAGTATACGAGGACGCTCTGTCTTCCCAAGAAGCACTTTTGTGTCGCGAGGAGTAACGCTTTTGAGATTTTCTTGAGGGGGTCCCGCCAGTTGAAACCAGTTTGGGCGAGTTGACTAAATCTAGGGTGCAGAGTCGGTCGGTCAAGCGTTTTCGAAGGTGCAAGTTATCCGCATGAATCAACGTAGAAAAGTGTTGATTTCAAATCGGACGCCCAGATTTGCATTCAGGGGCTATTATGGGCGAGTCTTCTTCCATTAGGAAGATTTCAGAAGTGTCGGAAGGAGCGTTCGCCGGTGAGTACCATGCTGATTCCGTGCAGATCGCAGGCTTTGACGAGTTCTGGGTCTTCTACTGAGCCGCCTGGCTGGATTATGGCTGAGACTCCCTCCTTCGCGACTGCTTCCACATTGTCCATCTTCGGCAGGAATCCATCGGAGGCCATGACGCTCCCGTTGAGGTCGTGTCCATACCTGTGGGCCTTCTCGATGCAAGCCTCGATAGCACCGATACGATCCTGTTGGCCAGTACCTATTGCCAGCGATACTCCATCCTTCCAGAACACCACGGCATTCGACCTGACCTCGCAGGCGGTCCACCAAGAGTAAAGCATAGCCCTGTACTCGGCCTCCGTTGGAAAACGTCTCGTCGCGACGGATAGCTGCTTTAGATCTTCTTCCGACCGGAGCCTTGTCGAGTACGAATCCTCGAAAATCAAGGATCCATCATCCAAGACGACAATGTCAGGGTGAGTTGGGTCAGCCACGAGGTTGCGAACTTTTCCCAGTCGAATATCCTTCTTTGCATTGAGGATAGTGACTGCTGACTGTTCGAAGTCTGGCGCGTATACCACCTCGACAAACGTCTTAGACAATTCCTCTGCCGTCCGCTTGTCCACCTGATGATTGAGTGTCACGACGCTACCGAACGCGGCTCTAGGATCCGCATCCCTCGCGCTAACATAGACACTAGACAGATTCTGGCCGTTGTGTCCTACGGCGACGCCTGACGGGTTGAGGTGTTTCATCACAGCCGCTGCAGGACCCTCGAAGTATCTGACGATCCGGAGCCCGTGGCTGCCATCCTCGATGTTTGTCGCTGACGGTCCATCCTTTCCCCACTTGATCCATTCCACGTTGCCGATGCCGCCCCTCGACTCGGTGGGCTTGTACAACGCCGCCTTCTGGTGCGGGTTTGTGCCGTACCTCAAACCTCGATCCTGACCATCAATCGTCCAGCGCACCTTCACATACTCCATCGTCCTTCCATCCATTACAAGTTTGAGAGATTCCGGAAGATCCTCTCTCCGGGCGGTTCTGTAGATCTTCCGAATCTCCTGCTTGCTCATGGTCCCTGGCCGGCCAGATAGTCTCGAATCGCACGGTCATACTCGGCGGTCAGGGCAAAAGCTTCTCGAGCCAGTCGTTGCCTGAGCTCGTTGCCAACGTATCCCTTCTTCTCCAGATCCTTCACGACCGCTTCATACTGCTGAGGGTTTGTGACCGGAGCCACCCTCTGATTCAGGAGAGCGCCCTTCCCTGCGGCCCTGATCATGGTCACGCCGCCAATGTCGATATTGTCAACAGCCTTGCGCAGGTTGCCGGGGTCTGTCTTAACAACGCTCTGGAACGGGTAGAGATTAACCACGACAAAATCCACGGGTTCGATCCCGTTAGCCTCCAGATACTCGCGCTGTGCTGGATCACGCCAGTCCCCAAGAATTCCTCCATGAATCTTCGGATGCAGGGTCTTCACCAGACCTCCAGGCATCTCTTTCACACCAGTATACTCTGAAACGTCAACCACTGCGAGGCCAAGCTTGCGAACTGCCTCAGCGGTACCGCCTGACCCGAGCATCTTCACTTGCAGCTTAGAGAGTATCCAGGCGATCCTGTCGAGACCTGTCTTGTCGTAGACTGACAGGAGCGCGTTACCAGGCAAGCCTCTCACGTTGGGAGTCTATTCCGGGCTATTTTAGCCTCGGTGCCTACCCGCTACACCAGTTCCAGCGCACGGGTGATCTCCATTCGAGACGCTCGCAGGGCAGGATATAGACTGCCAGCCAGAACGGCGACGATCGCGAGGACGAATGATTGGATAATCGCGTTGTAGGGGACGACGAAGGGAATGAAGAAGCCTGCAAGGGCGGTGCTGTTCGTGGCTCCCTTCAGCAGCAACAGTCCGCCTGGAATTGCGAGCAGGAATCCGAAGAGGCCGAGAAGCGCCCCCTCACCGAGGAATAGTCCCACGATCTGTCCTCTGCTCATCCCTTGAGACCGAAGTAGTCCGATCTCCCGTCGCCGGTCTGACACGTTCATTATCATCGTGGCGCCTATACCGAGACTCGCGATCAGGAGAGCGAAGTAGAGTATGAGGAGTATCAGTGTGAATATTCTGTTGATCGTGTTGTTGACTAGCGAGAGGAGTTCGCCGAGTGTTAAGGAGTTCTCGCCGAGGTCGTATCGTGGGAACATGGTCGCGATGTCTTGAGCGATACGGGTCGCCTGAGACTTGTATTCTGGTTTGAGGTCGACTAGGAACAAGGGGGATGTGTCGTCTCCTCCAAAATACTCGTGTTGGGCGGAGAACGAGACAACGATCGAATCGCTTGCAAAGTGTTCGCCGAACTGAATATACTGCAGCACTGGACCCGTAAAGACCCCCGCAACCGTGAAGGACACGAAATTGTTGTTCGCTGTGGAGTTTCTTGTTAGAATCGAGAGCTGGTCTCCGGCACCAACATCAAGCTTGGATGCCAGCGAATCTGGTATCAATAATGATTGATTGTCGGATGAGAGTTGAGAATAGATTTGGGATACCGGTGGTGAGTTGACAAAAGTATAGGAGATGATTGTTGGAAATACTGACGGGTCTACAGCTACAACTCCGATACTGCTAGTTGCGCTCTTTCCAAAGGCCTTGGCAGGGTAGGGGCTTGGGGACAGAGGTGTTGCGCTTGCAACCTGCTGTAGACTTTTGAGGCTGTCTGTGAAGCTGATTGGGACAGACTGGTTTGCGACGAGAATGATGTCTGCTCCCAGTGCTTCTTGAATTCCCAGCTGGAGTGCGCCTTGGACTCCGCTCTGTATTCCACCTATCATTATCGCAAAGCTGAGAGTTATTGCTATCATCCCGAAACAGATACTGCTACGCAACAGCCTCTTCCTGCCGCTCTTTGACGCAACGTATCGTACAGCGCCGGAAAGCAGAAACATCGGCCACGTCAGGGCTCTCCCGGTTTTTGCGAAGATCGCTGAACCGAGGAGGACGAGACCGATCGGTACAAGGACGACGTCTAGGTAATTGACATGGAACGGGGTAAGTCGGAGGGATTCTCCGACTCCAAGGCTTAGGGTAAGAACGCCTACTAAGCCGATGAGTGGTAGTGGAACTTGTCTGCTCGAGTTCCTAGCGGAGGGTCTGATGGCCTGTATGATGTTGATCCGGCTTGCTGATAGTGCAGGGTAGAGGGAGCCTGCGATTACGGTTACGAAACCGGCTCCAAGACCTGCTAGGGCAATGCTGGGGGTTAGCTGGGCGATGGGAAGGTTGGGAACGTCAAATGTGGTCTCGAACACGTACGTAAAGAGTCGAGCCAGTCCCAGTCCTCCTAGTATCCCCGCCACTGTTCCGAGGATTCCGATGAGAGTTCCTTCGGTGAAAAATATTTTGAATATCTGGGCCCGAGAGCTTCCAACGGCCCGTAGTATCCCGATCTCGTAGGTTCTCTCGCTCACTGTCATGAAGAGCGTGTTGAATACTATGAAGGAGCATACGACGAGGGAAACCCCGATCATTACGTTGAGTCCTATCTGAAAGCCCGCCGTCTGCCCTTCGATGCGCTGGACAGCTTCTGCCTTCGGAGCGCTCACATCGTAGGTTGGCAGAAGCTTCTGCAGCTCGTCTTCTGCTTGGATAGCCTTGGTGGAGTCGTAGAGGCCGGCAAAGATGTGAGTGATCTCTCCTCCCAGTCCAACCGTGGACTGGAGCTCGGGAAGGAGCAAGTAGATTGTTGAACCGATGTTGCGGAGGGGATAGTTGATTCCCACGAATTTGAGCAGCATCGATTCTGGCAGGAGTTGAGAAGTGAATGTCGTTATGTTGAGAGTGGACCCTACGTTTGCTCCAAGTTTTTCGGCGATTATGTTGTCGACGACTGCTTCGCCGTATGAGAATAGACGTGTCCCTGTTATGTTGAAGGTAGCATAGTCAAAATCATTGGTCGGATTGATTCCTGTCAGGAAGAAAGGAGTGCCAGACGTATTGCTTCCAATCCTTCCTCCCCATTCAAGTCTCTCTGCGGTCTGATGGACCAGGATATTCTCCTGGACTGTATCGAGGGTCTGATTAGAGAATGGCAGTCCGTTGCCAGATGTTACAACAATGTCAGTGGCCCCCCAGAACTTGTTGATGTAGACGTTGAACTCTCCGAGAGCGCTCGCCGTTGCCATGTTGATACCAACTAGGAGAGCGACGCCGAGAAAAACGGCGGTCACAGTGAGCGCTGTCCGAAGCCTTCTCTTCGGAAGGTTTCGCGAGGCAATCTTGGTAGAGAGCAAGCCTGTTTAGAGACTCTAGTTCGGCTGGGACAATGATCGTCCCGGCTCTGGCTGCGCAGATTCCGCAACTCGGATCGCCTGTTTCTGACCAATGACTGGTTCGTGGACGAGTTCGCTGATTCTTCCGTCTCTCATTTCAAGAAGCCGGTCGGCCCTCTGGGCGATTATCGGGTCATGGGTAACCACTACGACTGCTGCGTGTTCCTGTCTGGCAACTTCGTACATTATCCGAACCACCTCTGATCCTGTCTGGGTATCCAGGTCTCCGGTCGGCTCATCGGCAAGAATGATTCGGGGTCGATTGGCGAGAGCTCTCGCTATCGCTACCCGCTGTTGTTCTCCTCCGCTAAGCTCGTCGGGCAGGTGCTGAGCACGTTCTTTGAGGCCCACTCTGACTAGGAGCTCGTTCGCACGATTCTCCGCCTCTTCACGTTTCATTCTAGATGTTAGGAGCGGGAGCTGGACGTTTTCGAAGGCTGTAAGCACCGGGATTAGGTTGTGGAACTGGAAGACGAAACCTATCTTATGTCTTCTCAGTCTTGTCAATTGTCCATCGTTCATAGTCGTAATGTCTTCGCCGTCTATGAGGGCTCGTCCCAACGTGGGTTTGTCTAGGGTGCCAATTATGTTGAGCAGCGTGGTCTTGCCGGAGCCGGAAGGTCCCATGACCACTGTGAACTCTCCCGTGTGAACAGTTAGGCTGACGCCTCGGAGAGCGTGGACTGTCGTCTTTCCCAGACGGTAGGTCTTCTCAAGATTCTCCAGCTGCACAACAGGTGGCTTGTCCAAGCTGAGCTCCGGCTACTATTGTCAGATGTCGAGGCTGGGCTATGAAATCTGCGTTGTGAAAGGAAGCGATTTAGCGGGGTGAAGTAGACGCGAGCGGGCCATGCCAAGAATTGTGTTCCTTGACTTGGAGACTTCGTCTCTCGAAGCGGACGGCGGGATAATCGTAGGTGCGGGGGTCATGTCGGAGGCTGGTGAGAGCGAATATTTCGAGGCGAGGAGAACAGGCCAAGAGAAGCCTCTACTCTCTAAGCTTCTCAAGCGGCTTGAATCCTCCGAGGTAATTGTGACCTGGAGCGGTCGAGGCTTCGACATTCCCTTCCTAACAACCCGACTCTTGAAACACTCTATGGATCCTCGTCCTGTGCTTGGTATGATGCACGTTGATCTTAACGAGGTTGTGAAGTCTAGGCTCCGCTTGACCTTTACCTACTTGGATCATGTCTGTGACTTTTTCGGGATCAGACGGGAGAAGGGGCCTATGGGACTGGAGGTGCCCAGCTTGTTTGTCAAGGCGCTGGAAGGAGATGAGGCGGCTTTGAGGTCGATCCGAGATCACTGTCTTGACGATCTTCGAGTGACCCGTGAGGTCTTCTTGAGACTCAGACCGATGTTAGAGGGGCAGCTCGCCTAGAACACGCCGAAGGGTAGAGGAGACCCGAAGATACTGGCTAAGACGAAGAGGATTATGAGGTAGAGGCCGAAGAGTCCTAAAGTTATCAGGAGATTCTTCTTCCATTTCTGGCTCCAGGCGATGCCGAAGGGGATTCCGACTGTGAATCCGATGACGTGGGCAATGTAGGCGACGCTTGGATCGAAGAGTCTCTGACCGAGGATGGACGGGTCGGTGACTATTATTGCGTTGAGGGTGAAGTAGATGATAGCCACGAGTCCCTGTGGTGCAAGAAAGAGCCAGCTGAATTTCAATGGTGACATGAGCATGACGCATGCTGCAAGGGTGAAGATTGCTGCGCTCGCGCCCAGCATCCCAGTGTCCGGGCTGTAGATTCCCAGTAAGGGCGGCAGTAGGAAGCTTGTGAACCCGCCTATGAAGAAGACGAGCAGATGATTGTCTCGCCCAATCATCTTCTCAAGGGTGTTGCCGAAGACGAATAGGAACGGCATGTTTCCCAGAAGATGTGGTACACTAGCATGGACGAATAGTGCAGTAACCAGGGTCCAGACGCGTCCGGCCAGGAGGTTGTTTAGGCTGAAGACCAGGTTCTGGTCCGCCCAGTTCGGGTCTTGCTGCCACGCGTAGAGGCTTGCAAGCACGCATCCGAGGATGAGGAACCAGTTGACGCGCATAGATCTCGAGCTTGGACAACGAAGAGTCGCCAAGTTGGGCTATTTCAGAAATATCCTACCTCGGAGCGGCCAGCGATGGGCAGTCGGATGATGACGGTCTCTCGGCCGCTATCGGACGCCAGGTGACTCGGAAATCTCTTGATTCATAGGGCGAGAAGATGCGGGGAGGGTGTCTCGAACTCCTTTCGGCCGGTCCTATTACTCCATCGGATGATGACTTTGATTGGTTTGAATACACTCATCTGGCCCGCATTTTTTCGCCGATCACAAATCTTGATCAGGATATCTGCGGCAGACAATAGGCTTTGTTGTCTATCTCAGGTTCGCCGAGCTTGAGAGTCTTGGTCGAGCCCATCCAAAATATTATATGCCGATAGCGGGTTAGCGGGGAATTGAGCGATGGATAAGTGTGGACAGCTCGGCGTTGAGAATGTCGCTAATCCCGATGCTAGTCTGCAGCTTATTCTTCTGACCCTCTTGTTGCACCGCTCGGGCGAACGAACCCCCAGGGACACGCTTAGTCATTATCGTTCTTACGAAGTCGACTCCGAGCTTCAACAGATGAGACCGAATGCTACGGGTCTCACCCATCTGTCCAGAGTCTCATAACCGCTCGACGGAACTCGACGTTCCGTCGATTCATAGTATTGGGGGGTAAGAAGGCCCCCAGGGAAGAAAACCCGAACCAAGAGGAGCTTTGGGCTCTCTTGGGTGGTCATCAGGTTAAGATTCCTGGGGACCCTCTGTAACATTTCATTTCTTATCTATAATAGATTACCCCTCGGACAGATATCGCTGGATTTCGACCGGAAGAGATTTCTTTCCCCCAAAAACGAACGAGTTTTCCGGGCGGGACTTTTTGGACAGTTTCTTGACTATTGCTACATGTATGCGCTTGTACCACAAGACAACACAGTTGTCACAAGTCTTATATCTTGTATTCAGGGTATAGGGCGTTTGGTCATCAGGTTGAGGATGAGTACGAGAGTTGTTTTCGGGTAAGACTCTCCACGTAACCCTTCACCGTGGGGTTCTGTTCGCCTTCTCCCCGGCACCGGGAGAAGGTGAACGCTGAACAGAACTCTGTTTAGCAGAGCGCTCAAAGCGCTCTTCCTCTGCGCCGTAGTCCTGATGAGCACCGCTGTGGCTTTCCAGCTTCTCGCCGGACGGGGCTCATCTACCGCCTCCGCCAGTGGAAATGGTGCATATTTCGATCATATAGTATTCATCGCCATGGAGAACGCGGCCTATGCTTCCGTGTTCGGATCTGGGACGGTTTCTTCCTGCCCGTCGAGTACGGATCCATTCCTCTGCAGTATGCTTCCTCTTGGCTCAACCGTGCCCAACTTGAACAATTATGGGGCTACTGCTGCTGATGCCAATGACTTCAGCGGTTGCTCGGCAGCCTGTTACGTTGGCTTGTTGGCGGGGTACACGTACGGCGTCAAGGACGGCTATGGAGACCTGACAGCTGCAAATCTCGTGGCCGACAGATTTGCTCCAGCAGGTCTGACCTGGCAGGCATACTGTGAGAGCGGTTGTCCGAGAGGTAATGACCACTTCCCTTTCACGAGCTTCGCAGACACTCGAGCTAGTGCCAACGTCTTCGCCAGCTCTTCTGTCTCGACCTCGACTTTCAGCGCGGCCGCTAACTCAACTAATCCCCCCAACTTTCTCTGGTATACTCCTACCGACAACCACAACATGCATGATAACAGCATCTCCACTGGAGACTCGTATCTGAAGAGCTTCTTGGTGGGGAGTGGAAGCCTCACGAATCCCGCTTCCGGCTCTCTGCTGGCTTCTAACCTATTTACCAATACTAACTACAGGACTCTGCTCTACCTATGGTGGGACGAGTGCGGTGGGAGCAATGGCTCGTGTAATAGTAACAATGCCGCGCCTAACCTGCTCTATGGTACGCCGGTAAAGAAGGGCTATGTCTCTCCAGACACGACTGGAATAGACGAGTATGCTTCTCTGCGGACGATAGCGAACAACTGGGGCTTCTCACCGATCGCTCAGGGGGATGTTGCCGCTGCGAACTCGGGGTACATGTTCAACGATGTGTTCGGCTCCAGTAGTCCTCTTCCCTTGTCCACGAGCTTCACCTTCTCCCCGGGCACTCCAGCCGTGGGAACAGTTGTTGCGTTCACGGCCACTTCAGTTGGGGGAAATCTGCCTTACTCTTACTCCTGGAACTTCGGAGATGGCTCTACCGGTTCCGGAGCAGTAGCCGGCCACAGCTATTCTTCTGCTGGACTGTATTCCGTCACGACGACAGTCACGGACTCGACTGGCAAGATAGCTACCAGCTCTCGCTCTGTCACCGTCTCTCAGCCTAGTGCTCTGACGGCAAGCTTCGCCTATGCTCCGTCCGTGCCGGTCTCGGGACAATCGATTAGCTTCACAGGGTCAGCCAGCGGCGGTACGAGCCCCTACAGTTACAGCTGGAGTCTCGCTGGTACGAGCAAGACAGGTAATCCAGTCTCACAGTCGTTCACGAATGGAACGTACACTATTTCACTCACAGTTACGGATACTGCCGGGAAGACTACCACAATCAGCCAGTCTCTGACTGTTCTGCCACCCTCGACCAGCAGCGGCTCTGTCCCAACACTGATAGGCTGGGGGGGTGTGAAGATGGACGAGTCCGTAGCTGGAAGTGGTGGCACTGCCTCGGCTGTTTTTCTTGGGGAGTATGCATCCAACATGGAGCTGTTGCTGTTCAAGCTCGAGGCCCAGGGCTACAATACCGTCAGGGTCGACTTCGACCCGTACTGTACCGACACGATAGACTACAATTACATGAGCGTCTACAGCGCGACGAACGCCCAGCGCGCTATCCAGATAGCCCAGCACTATGGCTTCTGGATAATCATCGACTACCACGGATACTCAGACATCTTCCGTGATACTAGCTGCTGGCTCAACTACTGGAAGCCGATAGTACAGAACATCGGACCATTGTATTCCAATATCATCTGGGAGCCCGAGAACGAGCCAGAATACTACAACTGTATCGGCAGCCCCTCCTCATGCCCGGCCTCGCCAGTCTCAAGCGACAGCGCCGCGGTGACATATCTCAGCAGCGCCTATCAGCAGTGGATAGACCAGGCAAGGTTGCTGGGCGATACTCACTGGATCGTCGTCCAGAACCTGTGCAGCTACAGCTGCAACCTCTGCCCAGGTGGTGACGGGAGCTGCTCCGCAGCAATCGACAGCTACCCATCCGTGACAGACTCGCTTGGAACACCCTCGCACGGCGGAAAGATCTTCATCAGTCTTCACAGCTACATGGACTACAACTACTACTCCAACTCGACAGGCTGGAACAATGCGACTGCTGACAGCGTGGCCCAGGGCTACTACCAGACGGTAGTGGCGGGGGTCGCGAGCACTGGCTGGCCTGCCTTGAACACGGAGGGTGGGACTGACCCATTGTGCTATCCGTGTACCACTAATCCGCCTGACATGATACTCCCAGGGAGCGCAGGCTACACGACCACGAGCCTACATTTCATACAGACACTCGTGAACCTGTATGATAATAGTCCTCAGAGGATAAACTGGGTCTGGTGGCCCGCAGGCGACTGGACGAACACGACCAGTTCCATCTACGGAGCGATGGATTGCGCGAGCAACCCGGAAGGCTGGGGATGCCTCCTAAAGACCGTCCCAGTCACTGGCGGAACACCCCCGGTCCTTTCCACAAGTTTCATCTTCACTCCGAATGCTCCTGTCGTCAGCGAGACGGTCAAGTTCGTAGCCTCAGCCAGTGGTGAGGCAGGTCCATACACGTTCGGCTGGGTCTTTGGTGACGGGTCAGCCGGTTCCGGTTCTTCAGTAACACATGCCTACCCGTCAGCGGGAACGTACATTGTCGTTCTCACAGTCAAGGACAATGGCTCGCCTCAACAGATAGCAACGTCCGAGCAGACTGTCTCCGTCAGCAATCCCCTCCCAACTTCGACCGTCAGTTTCAGCTACAGTCCATCCTCACCCGAAGAGGGCCAGCAGGTTGCATTCACAGCCTCAGCATCCGGAGGAACAGCCCCCTATTCTTTCAGCTGGAGTTTTGGCGATGGCAGCAGCTCCTCATCCAATCCCGCGACACACATGTACTCATTGCTAGGGTCCACCACAGTTTCTCTCAATGTGACTGATGCTAGCGGTCTCAAAGCTAGCTCTAGTCAGAGTGTCAGTATCGCCTCGGCTCCAGCAGTGATGTATAGTCTCAGTCCAACATCTCCCGAGGCGACTTCGCCTGTAATCTTCACGGCAAACGCAACAGGTGGCGTTGGCACCTTCACATATAGCTGGACGTTCGGCGATAGCGGCACTTCCTCCTCTAATCCTGCAACCCATACCTACACAAATTCAGGAAGCTTCACGGTGACGGTGACCGCAACTGACGCTAACGGCGGTAAAAAAACGTCGAGTCAAACGATCAACGTAGCCATTTCTCTGGCCGTAACCTTCACCCATAGTCCGTCCTCTTCAATTGTAAACCAGCCTGCAACATTCACCGCAACCGTGTCAGGTGGAGTTGGAACCGCTAAATTCAGCTGGAACTTCGGTGACGGTGCCAGCTCAACAGCCGACTCTACAACTCACGCCTACACTACTCCCGGATCGTTCAGAGTAAACGTGACTGCTACTGATTCTGACGGGGTTGGGGCCACGTCGAGTCAGACCATTACTGTGATTGCTCCTCTGAGCACGAGCTTCAGCTATAGCCCGCCTTCGCCTCAGCTCGGGCAACAAGTGATCTTCACGGCTTCGGCTAGTAGTGGGTCAACTCCATACTCCTTCAACTGGTCCTTCGGTGATGGATCAACGGGCGTAGGCTCATCAGTTACCCATGCATATTCGTCGGTAGGCGACTTTACTGCTGTTCTAACGGTCAATGATAGCGGTGTTCCGAACCAGACGGCTAGTTCGCAGCGGACCGTAACTGTAAGTCCGCTTCAATTGGCAGCCAGTTTCACCTACAGTCCATCCTTGCCGCAGGCGGGACAACAGATCACATTCGCAGCCTTAGGGTCAGGAGGGACAGCGCCCTACTCATTCTTCTGGACGTTTGGTGACTCGTCAAATGCTACAGGGTCAACAGCAGCTCACACATACTCATCGACAGGAAATTTCAGCGTCACACTGACCATCAAGGATAGTGGCTCGCCACAGCAGACGGCCACCTCCTCCACAGCAATGGATGTCTCTCCGACGCCTACTTCTACGGCTGTAGCCTGTCCAGGAACGGGCATCGTCGGGGTAAGCCTGGTATGCGGTGTCACAGTCGTCGACACCGCGTCTGGGATTATCAGCGTGCCAACCGGCTTCGTCTCGGTCAATTCGAGTATCGGTTGCTTCATCTCTAGCGGCTCATGTACTGTGAACATAACCTCAACAGTCTCAGGCAGCCTCGAAGTATCCGCAAGCTATGGAGGAGATGCCGGACATCTCCCCAGCATCAGTCCTCCCGTACTCGTAAGGATCAACAGTCGTGAGACTTCAACGGTGGTTACTTGTGCTCGGTCGACTCCGACGGTGGGCGAGGACACTACCTGTTCCGCCACTGTGACCGACATGTCGCCTGGCATGACCAATACTCTTGCTGGGAACCTGACCTTCACTCCTGTCGGCGTCTGTGTACTAACGGGCACTGGGGCTTCGGCCAGCTGTTCAACGAACATCGCTACAACAGCCGTAGGGACGCTCTCGATCTCTGCCACCTACCTCGGCGACTCGAATCACAATGCCAGTTCGGGAATCGCGACAATCATTGTGTTCCCGCTCCCGCCACCACCCCTCGTGGCCGATCTTGCCTTCAGCCCCAACAGCCCTGTAACGGGTCAAACGGTCAACTTCACAGCGACCGTTACCGGCGGATCGCCCCCCTACACCTACTCTTGGAGCTTCGGCGACGGCACCACTGACTCTGGAAACCCTGCCAGCCACACGTATGAAAACGCCAACACCTACTCCGTCGTCCTGATCGTGACGGACGCGAACGGAACAACCTTCTCTGACACTAAATTACTCGCCGTAAAAGTCACACCAAATCCTCCCATTACCCTTACAGTTCCAAGCAACCAGTCGATCGATCACGGTTCAAATCTAAGATTCAACGTGACAGCGGTGGAAGACTCGCCACAGCAGATTAGCATGTCATGTTTGTCCTGCCCTAGTCTAGGTGCCGATTTCACATCCAACAGCGGCCCCGGTGCCGCATATGGAACGTTCAGCTGGACCCCCACCGAAGCGCAAGCCCCGGGAGTATATTTTGTAGTCTTATCCTCAACTGATGGATCTCAGATCGTTAATGCCACAGTCGCGATAACGGTTAACGAGGATAACACACCGCCAACGCTACATGTTCCAGGAACTCTCACCGTCCGGGATGGCGAAACCCTTCAGTTTGTAGTGAACGCAACAGACTCCATTGCTCCGCCTGAGAACCTCACCTTGACCGCCACAGGGCTTCCAGACGGTGCGTCATTTGACCCGGTGACAGGGGTCTTCTACTGGCCCATCCAAGGGGTCCAGCCTGGCCCGTACACCCTAACCTTCACCGCCACGGACAGCGGCACGCCTCCTCTCCAGGATTCGCAGACGGTCGTGGTCCATGTCAATAATGGGAACGGCCGATGTTTCATCTGCGAGGTGTTTCTTGAATCGCAGCTAGCCGTGAACCCGAGCCCATTGGTCCCCATCCTGCGGGAGATGGTTGCGTTGATGGGATTTCTCGGAGTAATACCAATGAAATATTTGAAAGATCATGGACGAGAGAGGTTCAAACACACGGTCCAACATTCTGGGCATGTTGAGAACGCATCATAAAGCTGTCTCCTTTCTAGGCTCCTCTGAGTGTCCGTGATACCAGCGATTTCTGGGCTCTAAATAGGCCTGTCTCCGACAGCAAGGAACCAGTCTGTACAATAGTCATACTTCTGAGAATAGTTGCCGCTAAACTCTTTTACCCGCGACCTCCAAACCTCGTCCGTCGCTGAATTGCAGATCCACCGGCCCAGCACTGTCAGTTCGTATTGGGAACTGATGAAGCCGAGAATAGTTCTCCTGCTGGACTTCACCGCTCTGACGGCGTTTCTCGCCGCGCCTTCAAACATCAGCATCATTCGACTCGTGGCAGTCATTGCGGCGGGCACGCTTGCTTCAGGAGGAGCAGGGGCGCTCAATAGCTACCTCGACGAGGACATCGACAGGTCGATGGGGCGAACCAGTCGTCGGCCCATCCCTCAGGGAGATATCTCTCCGTTCAAGGCACTGATCTTTGGCCTCGCGCTGATATTCGGAGGATTGGTTATATCTGCTCTCTATTTGCCGTTACTTGCAGGACTCTTCATTCTCCTAGGGGCCGCGATCTACGTCCTCTTCTACACGAAATACTTGAAGAGAAGATCTAGCCTCAACATCGTCTTGGGAGGCTCAGCCGGGAGTTGCGCGCCCTTGGCCGGGTGGGCCGCAGCAACCGGAAATCTTTCCGCCGCTGCGCCCTGGCTGATGGGCTTACTGGTCTTCGTCTGGACACCCAGCCACTTCTGGGCGCTCGCCATGAGAGCAGTCAGCGACTATGCCAAGGTTCGGATTCCAATGCTACCTGTTGTAGTAGGAGAGAAGAAGACTGCGCAGTATATAGCGCTAAACACGTTTCTCCTCGTTCCGCTGTCACTCGCCTTGGTGCCGTTCGGCTTTGGTCTGGTCTATCTGGCAGTGGCCAGCATTTTGGGGTTCGGCATGATCCTTGTTGACGTGAAACTAGCCATTGATCCGACCAAAGCCCGAGCATGGACGGCGTTCAAGTTTTCCAGCCCGTACTTGGCCATTGTTTTCCTCGCGATGGCGCTTGATGTGAGGTTGCTCCCTCACTATCTTGTCTAGCGGAGCATCCAGCTAGGATTTTGCGACCACTCTCATAAAGTTCTGAAGGATCAGCTGTCCGTGAGGATTCTTATCGTCCGATCTCTCAGGATGAAACTGTAGACCGTAGATCGGACGGGTCTCGTGGGCGATGGCCTCTACTCGCGAGGTGGCCGACTCGGCGAGGTGGCGGAATCCTTTCGGGACATTCGCGAGGGCTTGCCGGTGAGACTCGGATACTCGGATTGTTTCAGGTAGCCCGTCAAAGATAGGATCTTTGGCTAGCAATTTTACCTCCTTGAAAGCTCTGATGGTCTGGCCGAGGTCGTTAACCTCCGCGCCATAAGTGGCGCCGATGAGCTGGTGTCCGAAGCAGATCCCGAGAAATGGAATGTCTAGTTTTCTGACCAGGTCCATCTCCTGCTGGAAGACTGTTTTGGTGTCAGACTTGGATAGCATGAAGTTGGAGCCAGTGAGAATCGCGAGATCAGGGGATTCGTGAGCGACGAGATCTACCAGGCCTCGGGACCTGTAGTCCAGCATCTCAAATCGTTGCCCAGTACATCTTGTCAGATTCTGCAGTGCCAGTCGTGCCCTTTCATCTTCCTTGTAGTTATTGACGACAATGATTTTCAAACGGTGACTCACAAAGCCGCGAGAAGCTTGTCGATTTCCTCTTCAGTATTGTAGTAGTGTGGCGAGACGCGTATAGCTCTGACTCTACTCGCGACGGTGATGTTTAGTGACTTTAGCTTGTTGAAGGTCGCTTGAGGGTCGGGGTCTTCGAAGACAACTATTCCGCTTCTCCGATCAGAGCCCAGTGGTGTGACTATTTTTCTTCCTTTCTTCTCTAGGCCCTCGATCAGGTGGTCGGTTATTTTGAGGACACGATGATACCTCTCGTGCTGGTCATGCTTCAGTGCATATTCTAGGGCGGCTTTAGCTCCGATGATGGAGATGACTCCCCAGCTTCCCCCTTCGAAGCGGGTCGCATCTCTGGCCGGTTCGACATCTTCGATGTTGAATGGTTTGCCGAACAAGTCTTGTTGCGTTGACAGTCTCCGGACTACCGAGTCTTCGACGCCATGCCAGCCGATATAGTTGGGGTCGAGATCGTTGAGCCGGTCGTTGCGAGTGTAGAGGAATGCCGCTCCGTGGGGTCCCTGCATCCACTTGTACATTCCACAGACTAGCGCGTCCACGTCGTCCTGTCTGGCATTTATGGGGAAGACTCCCAACCCGTGGAAAGAGTCTGCGATGATGAAGGCATTGTGTTCATGCGCGAGCTTTGCAATCTCGCGAATCTTCTCTCGACAGCCGTTCGTCCAGGAAACATAGTCGACTGAGACGATCGAGGTGTTGTCATCGATCGCTTTCTCCCAGTCGTGTAGAGGGATAATGCCGTTGCTGTTTTTGCGGAGGAGTCGGACTTCGCTCGCACGCCCGTGTCTCTTCTGCAGATGCCACATGTAGATGTTGGTGGGGAAATTCAGCTCGCTGATGACGATGTTGCCGTTGGGCTTGTATTTCATGCTGCTCGCCAGTGCTGTCAATGCAGAGGTGACGTTCGGCACGCTAGCCACCTCGTCCAGGCCGGCTCCGATCATCTTTCCGAAGAGTCGACGGGACTCGATTATCATGGGAAGCCATTCTTCCCAGTTCTCACCGTAGTCACGCCAGTCGGTCATGTATTCGTGAATGGAGTCGAGGACATGAATCGAGGGAGGGCCAGTCCCGGCGTTATCGAAATATGCGCGTCGAGAAGTTACCGGGATCTCTTTCCTAACCAGGTCGATATTCAATGCAACACCAGATGCAGGGTCATCGGATAATTTCCTGGCGCGGGTATAAAGAGAGTGCTCGCGGATGACCATTCGGTTGCCAATAGGAGTTTAGGGATATTCCAGCCTTGACGAGCCAGCTATTCGGAACGTAAAGTTCACAATGTCCCAAGCCTCTCGATGACACAACTGGAGAGATGGGATGGGTCTTCCCGAGAAGATTAAGCAGATCGAGGAGGAGATGAAGAAGACCCAGATCCACAAGCATACAGAGCATCATATCGGGCTCCTCAAGGCCAAACTCGCTCGGCTGCGAGCTGAACTGGAAGCCTCCACCAGCAAAGGCGGTGGACCCGCCTTTGAGATCCGAAAAGGTGGCGACGCCACAGTTGTCCTAATTGGTCTACCAAGCGTCGGAAAATCTACAATTCTGAACAGACTCACGAATGCCAAGTCGAAGGTGGCAGCATACGCGTTCACGACGCTAACAGTTGTTCCGGGAATACTCCGTTACAACGGTGCTGACATTCAGATTCTAGACCTGCCTGGGATAATCAGCGGGGCCTCATCTGGGCGGGGTCGGGGGAGGAGGGTTCTCTCAGTGGCTCGGAACGCGGATCTTGTCATGCTGGTTCTCGACGTTTTTCAGCCGGGTCAGATAGAGGTCTTGAAGCACGAGCTGAATGAGATGGGGATACGTGTGAATCAGAAGCCGCCAGATGTGGTGATCACAAGGTCGAACAAGGGTGGGCTCGCCGTCACGACCAGCCTCAAACTCTCCAAGCTCTCCCTTGCAACCGTCAAGGGAATCGCCGACGCCTATGGCGTTAGCAACGGGAGTATTCTGATTCGTGAGGACGTCAACGACGACCAGTTGATCGATGTATTAACTGGGAACAGGAGATACGTGCCCGCGCTCGTCGTCCTCAACAAGGTAGACCTCGTCAACGAACAGTATCTCGCCGTCGTGAAAAAGCAGGTGGGTACCGATTTCGTGCCCATCTCCGCGGAGAAGGGTCTCAACATGGATGTGCTCGCGGACCGGATCTGGGAGACTCTGAACTTCATGCGGATCTATCTGAAGCGTCCTGATGGAGAGGCTGACTTCGAGAAGCCGCTCATCCTCCCCGCGGGCTCCACACTGCGAGATGTCTGCAAGAAGATCCATCCCCGATTCGTCGAAGGGGCCAAATACGCCTTCGTCACAGGGTCTAGCGTAAAATTCGAAGGTCAAAGAGTCAGCCTAGACCACGTTCCTGCTGACAAAGATGTCGTCACGATAATGCGATAGCACTACGTGGGAACAGCAAGATCCTTGCGCCACCCTGTGAACATTCACTTCGCGAACAGCCACGACACAGAACACTCTTGGCTGCAACCCCCTTGGGGTTTTGTCACGAACAAAAAGATTCTTACCTGCCCCTGTCGTTCTTTTCGATCGTCCTTGCAACAGTCTATTCACAGTCATCATCTATACGACCGATCAATTTCGTGACACTTACTATCAGACTTCTACGGATCGTCCCCTTAGCGCTAGCTTCAAAGCTTCTTCGCGAGGTCCCACTCGTCCAAGCCTTTTGACGATTACGTGAGGCAGGGCCTTCACGAAGGCTGCGGGAGATATTTCGAGAGAGAAGCCTGGCGACTCGGCTCGTGAAGGTGAGCGTTCTGATTTTCTGGCTTCGCACGTGTCCTTATCGCGATAACCCCCACTGCTGCAATGGCAGCTATCAAGGCCAAGACCGGTAAGATCTGCGACAGTAGTCTCAGCTTGTCAGTCGGTAGGACCATGCCACCGACTGATCCTTCCGGCTGGACTGTTATTTCTATAATTGCTGTGTGAGTGAGACTGCCGCTCGTTCCCGTTATTGTCACCGTGTAAATTCCAGCTACAGACTGGGTGCACGAGAGGTTCGCGTTGCCAGATCCTGTGATGCTACCGGGAGTGAGAGTACACCAGGTGCTGTTGGTGGTGAGAGTTACAACTCCGGCGAACCCATTGAGACCGGTTATCTGAATAGTCGAAGTTGCAGGTGTGCCAGCATTGACAGTAACGTTCGTCGGGCTGGCGACTAGAGTGAAGTCTTGAACGGTGTAGGTGACAGTGGCACTGTGAGACAACGAACCGTTCGTACTAGTCACTGCGACGTTAGTAACTCCCTCGGAGGCAAAGTTGCACGACAGCGTGGAGTTTCCGGAACCCATCACGCTTGTCGGGGAAATATTGCACGATGTGCTATTCACGGATAGGCTGACTGGACCTGTGAAGCCGTTGAGTGCGGTCACAGTTAGGTTGGAGGAAGCGGAGATTCCAGCGTTGACTGTCATGCTTGTTGGATTGGCCGCGATGCTAAAATCACTGAATCGGAACATGGCTGTCGCGGAATGGGTTAGCGAGCCACTTGTCCCGGTCAGGGTTAGTGTATAGTTGGCCGCGATGGTTGCGTTGCAAGACACTGTCGCAGTTCCCGATCCAGTGATGTTGTTCGGAGATATTGCACTGCATGTCAGCCCTGATGGGACTGTGTCGGTTAACGAGACCGTGCCTGTGAACCCGTTGATCGCGGTTACCGTTATTGTCCAATTAGCCGTCTGGCTGATGCTAACAGGGGCGGGCGTGGATGCTGAGATTGTGAAGTTCGGGGACGGTCTGAGGAACTCTGTCATCGGGGTTGCTGCGGCGTCGTTGGATGTGAGGCTCGTGAGATTCCAGTTCACTTCTATTGTCTTGGTGAGGGAGTACTGGTTGTAGAGCTGCGCTGAGCTGAAACCGGTCTTCGCTACAGGTCCGGCCCAGACCGCATAGAGACAGTCTTCAGAGCTATCGTTCAAGGGACAGTAGCCATTTCCTTCGTCGAAGGTTATGAAGAGTGCGGCTCGTGTCGTTGTGAAGGTATTGCTGTTGAGAATACTAGGCACCAAGCTGTTGAGATAGTTATCGCCTTTTCTTATGCACGTGCTGCTTCCTCCCCGCGTGCAGCCGTTACTGCACCCGCTCCAGGCCCGCATATCGTTGCAGTCGTTGGGCGTGAGCCACATGAAGCTCGGCGGAGAGGACGAGTTGAGATCGTTGATGAGAGCGCAGTCCGTCACGCTCCCACAGCTGCTCGGATTCGCCAGCACGATCTTAGAGCAACGGCTCGTGTTGTTGGTGATGTCCTGGAACGCGACGAACCCGTTATGCTCGTGGGTATACGGCTCACTGCCCCCTGTGACGCAGCCTGCCGCGACACCCTGACTCTCCATATAGCCCTTCCATGTTAGACCGGCCGCATCAAAACGGTCAATGAGGTTCGGGTTTGTCAGCGACCCTGCGGGTGGGTAGCACGGTCCAGGGTTTGTCGTAGAACAGCCGGACGGGAGGAAGGCTCCGAGGATACCGTAGTAATTGGGCCAACTGGTGATCACCAGGGAGAGGTATTGTTGTGAGATGCCGTAGCTATTCGCCAAGCTGGACATATAGGGAGTGTTGGACCCGTTACACGGCGGAGGATTGCTACTGCAGATATCATTGATACCCTCATTCTCCATCATGATAACGACAAGATGATCGAAATAGTTGCCTAGTGGGGTCGCTAGCGCGCCCGTGGGCTGGCGTATTTGCAAGGAGCCTGAGCCAACAGGAGGCTGCTGTGAACCCACGATGGTTCTACTGGACCCACCAGCCTGCAAGCTTGACAGCACCAGAATCCCCGCTAGGACAAGAAGAGTGAACCAGATACGATTGAGGCGAGTCATTGTACATCACCATCATGAGGGTATGGAGGAACAAGGAAACCATACAGTGGCAGAAGAAATGTACCTCGCCCTTGTCCCTGGAAAAAATTTCAAGCCCTATTCAAAAGCGCTGTGCTTCTATTAAGCATAGAGCCTACCAGAATAGATTCTCCAAACCAATGACGGATGAGTGTGCAAGTCGTGTGGACTTTGGTTTAGTCAACCTTTGAGGGGTCTTTCAACGTGTTTTTCGGGATGCCTCTCAGACCATTCATGCCCGCAATGATTGCACTTGTATTCGTACTGGAATTCCTCAATGTCAAAGGTGACTATTACGCCCTCTTCGAGGGAGTGGATATATCCGGGTGGAGATACTGGGCCCGGGTAGCCCAGCGGCCGCGGTGGAGCTTGAACTTCTCTTTTCTCTAGATGAGCCAGTTGCTTGCCCACAAGCACGATGTGAAATCTGCGTCCACATTGTGGACAGTGTCAAAAAAGCTCCACTTTAGAAGAAACTTACGTGTGCTCCGGCTAATTTGGGTTTTGGATGGTGCGAAGTACGTGAACTAATCTCGTGACTGATACTACTTCTTCTCCACAGTTAGGAGAAATCGGGCCTGGGCATTGCTTTGCTGGTACAAACCTAACTGTTCGAGAATACAATCGGATTCGTAGGTCTCTTGCGCTTTTTCCAGCTTCGAAGCCCGGGTCTCTAGATCATTTTGAAGTCTGTCTGCGGGATGTCGGCTCGGATCACAGTTCCGTTGCTGCCGTCTATGATTGCATTGTAGCTCTTCCCCTTGTACTCGTACTGGACGAACCATAACGGCGCGTGAAGATAGGTGGGCTTGTCCACATTAAAAGTCGTGTCGAACCTTGTTACTTGGTCTACTTCCTGTTTGAGGAGGAATCGTTGGTTCTCTTCAACCTCGTCCTTTGCATGGGCGATCGCCTCGGAGCTGTCCAGTTCGCTGTTCAGAAAATTGGACTTGGACTCTATCTTTGTAAAGTCGAACGGTATCTTGCCTTCGGAAGGAACTTTGTAGTCTCTTGTCGGGAACTCTGCTGCTTTTCTTCCCAGCACCAGCCAGTCGTAGTTGTTCTCGATCGCGCCCTTTCTCTGGGTAGGCGGCGAGATTCTCTCCAGTATTCCCTCATAGGTGCTGGTTGCGGTTAGGGGCACCAGCCAGAAGGGGAGGTATCTGAGTTCTATTATCGTGATTCGGCTCTTCTTAGCAAGGTCTCCAGGCTTCATGAACCCGGACCTCATCCATTCTTGGAGGTACTGGGCTATTCTAGTGCTATCAAGCTCGTTGACTATTAGGCTGTGTTCCAGCTGGAATGGAGTATTGGCTCCGACGACCGAGGTGTAACCGCAGTATCTGCAGGTAGCCACCAGCTCTCCGGGGGAGAGCTTGAGCGGGGCTCCACAGTTCGGGCATTCGATATCCGAGACGATCCGGGACATGACTCGTTCTCTCTTGTCCTAGGATAGAATTAAAGAAGGGCCGAATTAAGTTCTCTAGGATCAGGAAGATTCATGGCGGGACTAGGCGCTTTGAAGCGGACGATGAGCTTCACGATCATCCTGGTCTTCGCAATATTCCTAGGACTAATCCTCGTTGTCTCGTTCTTCTTCTTGGACCCGTTTCAGGGCCTGGTTCTCGCCATCGTAGGCTCCGTTTTCATAATCCTATTTCAGTACGCGGTCGGACCCGTCATTGTTAGAGCTACCAGCCGGCTCCACTATTTGGAGACCGGCGAGAACAGGTGGCTGGAATCCAAGGTCGCCCAGCTAGCCTCACAGTCGAATATTCCGACGCCTCGGATCGCAATCTCGCCTGATCCTACGCCCAACGCGTTCGTCTTCGGTCGGACCAGCAAAGGCGCGACCCTGGCAGTTCATCAGGGACTGCTACAACGTCTGAACGAGGATGAGATCGAAGGCGTTATCGGCCACGAGTTAGGTCATGTGAAGCATCGCGATTTTATCGTTGTCACCATGATCTCCGCGATTCCCCTTGTTGCGTATCTGATTGCCCGGGCTGTTCTCTGGGGAGGGTATGCCAGCGGTTACAGCCGGCGGGGTTCCGGCAAGAACAACAATGCAGGAGTCTTGATCATCATTGCGGTTGTTGCCTATCTCGTCTACATCCTAACGACTCTTCTTGCTCTGAGACTGACGCGTCTCCGTGAGAGCTACGCGGACGCCTACTCGGCATTTCTAACCCAGAGACCCAGAGAGCTTGAGAGCGCGCTGACCAAGATCGCGTACGGGCTCTCTATCGCGCCGGGCGAGCCTCATGGCGCCCGTGCCTTCTTCATCGAAGATCCTGCCCAGGCGAAGCAGGACGTGGCCCGGATAATTGATCAGAAGTCGAAGTATGATCTTGACCATGACGGTGTCTTGAGCGAACGGGAGCTGGAGTTGGCTATGGAGGTGGAGGCCAAGTCGAACTGGAGGAAGGCGGCTGAGTTGTTCATGACTCATCCGCCAACTTACAAGAGGATTCTCATGCTGAGGGAGATCGAGCAGGATATGAATACTGGAAACTTCCAGCAGTCAAACATCTACAAGCACGTCTGACTTGGGCCTTCGCTAGCCGACCGAGTGCAATAGGACTATAAACAGGGAAGGTCCGAGATTTATCGAGTCTGCAATGAATCGTCTTCCTTGGGCGCCTCTCAACGCTGGCGTCTTCCTGATAATCTTCGGAGGACTGATCCTCGTCTCATTCTTCAACTTCGCCGGAATCAACCTTTTCACGGTCTTCCCTCTCATCTTCGCCGTTTTTGGGGCATGGCTCGTCGTCGAAGCCTTTGTCATCCCGCCCGCCGATGCGTACGCGCCTCCCAAGATCATGATTGTCGGGTGGGGCGCACTCATCTCTGGTCTCGGTATTCTCTGGTACATTGGAGCAACAGCCGGGCCACTCTTACCATTGGCGTTCGCGGTGATGCTGGTCATAGCTGGAATAGCCGCTGTAGGCTACAGCCTCGCGAAGGCTGGTCCAAGTACGCCAAAGACTTCCACGTCCTAGCCCGTGTTTGACGCAAAGGCCCGGTATGTCCGGAGCCTCTTCTCAAGGGTCCCGCTGGAATATGACATTCTTCTGGGCCTGCTCTCGTTCGCGCAAGACCGGCGATGGCGGGGCTACGTTGTAGGACGCGCCAGAGCATCAAGCGGAGGCCGGGTGCTTGACGTGGCTACTGGGACGGGACTGCTGGCAGCTGACTTCGCCCGGACAATCTCCGGATACGGATACGTTGTCGGCGTCGACCTTACTCTCTCGATGCTAAAGACTGCCAGGTGGAGGCTCAATTCCAAGGGGTTGGGACAGAAGGTGGACTGGGTCTTGGCGAGGGCTGAGAATCTTCCCTTTCGCGACGGGTCTTTTGGCTCCGCGTCGATCAGTCTCGCACTCCGGAATGTTTCTGATGCTCCGAAGACTTTCGGAGAAATGTCGAGGACTACAGGACCGGGTGGTATAGTGATATCGCTGGATTTTGCGCGTCCGCCGAATCGCCTCTTTCAAGTCTTCTACTATGACTATCTGCTCGGTCTGTTCCCGTTGTTCGGCCGAATGGTTTCAGAGGATTGGGGACGAACGCTATCCTATCTGGGAAGGTCTATATTGCGTGCTCGAACCGGGGAACAAATAGCGACCCTCTTGAGCCGGGAGGGACTGGCCGATGCGAGGTCTGTCCCGTTGACTGCTGGAATCGTCTGCGCCGTCTATGGAAAGAAGCGATAGTATCGAGAGCATCGCGAACCGGTCCTGAATATTACAGAAGAACAGGTCATGGACTCGCCTAAGTGGAGCCCGTGATTAACGATAGCAGCCCACTTGTGAAGAAGATCAGACCGAACGAAAGAAGCACGAACCCAGCTATGATGTCGAGTAGCCATCGCGGGACCCGCATCAGATAATCATAGGATACGGCGGACACGATAATGAGCACGAGCAGGCTGACCCCCGCTCCGATCAGGGTCCATTGGAAATTGTATGCTCCGGCAGCCGCGAGTACGAGGCTCGCCTCGAACCCTTCGGTAAGGGTGATCGAGAGAACTGGTAGCGAATTGGGGACTGAGAACGGGACCACCGGGAGCCTCGGGTCTGCACCTTCACGTTTCAGATCCTTCTCGACGACCTCTCGCTCCATCCGCTCCATTTTTTCTCTGAACGACTTGTGCCGGATCGCATACTTGACAAAGCCGCGGAGGAAACGACTCGAGAAATAGAACAGGACTATGGAGGTGGCGAAATCGATGACGATGACGGGAAGAAGGAGGAAGACTTGTCGGACCGCGAGGAAAGTGACGATCGAACCAAGTCCCCCCATAACGACTCCGAAAAGAATATTGTTCCTGCCGAGCTGTTTGATAGTGGCAAGTGAGAGGATAGCGACCTCGCTACCTTCGACGAGTATCGCTTTGAAGGCGAGAAGGAACGAACCGATTATGACAACCGTCGGGTCAGTCAAGATTCCATGATTCCTATGGCACCGAACGGGTCGGCTACGCGCGCGTCTTTAGTGCTTTTCTTCGAGCGGACCGTCTCGATTCTTTCTGATTGTTCTCGAACTACCATCCGTCATAGTGCGTAAACTGTTCCAGAGGCTTCCGTTTTGGAGGTCCAAGCTTGACGGCTGGATACCCAAGATAGACCAGACAGGCTATCTTGACATGGTCAGGGATCCCGAGTATCCCCTTTACCTCAGGTTCGCCCCGGGTCGGAGTGGACCCGTGGACCGTTAGGCATGTTCCCAGTCCCATCGCATGAGCCGCGAGCATCAGGTTCTGGACAGCCGGGAGGATACTGGCATAGCGGACCTCTTCGCTCTTGCTCGCCCGGTTGAGGTCTATGCAGCAGTAGATTATCGCGGGCACCTTCTCAGTATTCCGCAGCATCTCTGTCGCATCATCGTACACTTCCTTCATGCGGCCGGTCATTCTGGGTCCGCTGCCCAGCCTCTCCAGCCATGCTCTCAACATCGGTTCTGTGAGACGAGCTTTGACCTTAGCATCTCGAACAACCACAAACTCCCATGGTTGTGTATTGGATCCAGAAGCGGCCCTCGTCGCCGCCTTGAGAATCGAACGAATGACGTCATCTGCCACGGGGTCCTGTCTGAACTTACGAACTGATCTTAGTGTTTTGATTCCGTGAAGCAGACTCGTCTCTCCTGACATTGCCGCTCGACTCTTGCAACTCTCAAGGTTAAAGCCTCACCTTTCGAGCAGAGCTCCAGATGGCTTGTCCAACGCGTCGCGTGCCAGATTGAAGATTGCTGTTGACCTAGACGGGGTCCTGGCAGAGTCTATGCTCATCTGGTGCGACCGAGCCAACAAAGAGTTCGGGACACGGATGAAGATGGAGGACTTGGACAGCTGGGCGTCTTGGAGGAAATTCTCGATCTCCAAAGACGACTTCTACCGGATTCTCGACGAGTCTTGGCTGGATTGGGAACAGATTCCCGCGACTGAGCCTGGAATCGCACGCAAGGTGGCGCGGATCGTGAAATTTGGAGACGTAGACGTGGTGACTGGCCGAAGTAAGACCACTGAGGAGGCAGCGAAGAGATGGGTCGAAAGTCAGAAGCTTCGATATCGCCACTTCGTCAGGGTCACAGGCTGGCGAGACAAAGCCTCCCTCGACTATGATGTCTTTATCGATGATGCGCCTGACCTGATGTCACTCATCTCCCACAACCCGACGAGGTGGGCCATTCTCTACGACCGGCCGTGGAATAGGAACGTGCCACGGATGCCAAAGGTTCTCAGGGCAGAGAGATGGGCGCAGATCCCAGGACTGTTGAAGAAGATACGGGAAGGAAGGAGATAGACCCGACGGGTCAAGACGAAACCAGACTATTATACGGGACCACTGCTTTCTCCAGAAACCGAGAGTCCACACCATGAAAGGCGAATACCAGGCCCCGAACGAGCTCTTCTATACGAAGGAGCATGAATGGGTCCGCATAGAGGGTGACAAGTGTCGAATAGGCGTCACCGACTATGCTCAGGATTCTCTCCATGAGATAGTCTATGTCGATCTTCCTAAGGTCGGTGCCAGAATGACGCAGATGCAGAGTCTCGGGACTGTAGAGTCTGTTAAGGCCGTGGCTGACGTATACAGCCCCATCGCCGGCGTTGTCCTAGAGGTCAACAACGAGCTCTCTGACGCTCCCGAACTTGTCAACAAGAGCCCCTACGAGAAAGGATGGATCACGATAATCCGGCCGGACGATCTGAAAAAGGATCTTCCCTCACTGATGAGGCCCGAAGCCTACCGGGACTTCGTGAAGAAGATCACAGAGAGGAAATAATTCTCCCCCTCTCAGAGGCATTTTTCACCCGGCAGAGAAGTCGATGGCTAAACTAATAGGGGTAGATCTCCTCCGATCATAGCAACGGCATTGCACTTGGTTGGAGGGTTCTGGATTTCTAGAATAATCAGACGCTTATCAGGTCCTCATGGATTCTTTTTACTGAACCTGGTTGCTGGCAGTCTTCTCGTCGCAACTGTAGCTCCCTCATCACCCTACGCCATTCTTGGTCTTCTAAGCCTGGCCACGCTCCTCAGCCTGCTCGCCACCTTGACTCGGTTCTCTCAGGCTACCGCCTGGCAACGAGCCGCCCTTGCATCATCCTCTATCGGGGGATTCGTAATGCTGATGCTACCCCTATTCTTGTTGATTTCTCAACTCCCAATCCTTCCGCCCTTCTTTCGTTGCTGGGCTGTGCTCGGTAGCTGTGGACCTTGGCCAAGTGCCTGCTGTGGACCTTGGCCAGCCTCCTACTACTCGGTCATCAACGCGCTGATGCTGGCTGGGATCGGCTCAGTAATTGCTGCATTACTCTACTCTCTCAATAGTCGAAGGTACATCATCTCGACGTCCCTCTCAGGACTCTCAGCCGGGGTCTTCTTCACCACCATCTCTTCGACACAGCTTCCTGTGATGGTGGAACTTCTAGCGGTTCCTACGCTGGCGGGCATCCTGTTCATGGTCCGTCATGCCGTTGGACGGGGAGAGATGAAGGCTTCGGCGTTAGGACGGAAAACCAGGTTTCTGACGAAGAGGGTGACGATTATTCTGCTCTTGGTTATTCTAGTTGGCGGCACCATCGGCTTTCTCTGGGGGTTCGACACTGAGGCAGTTCAGAGTCTACAGGTCGCATGTATAGACTGGAACAGCAACGGAGCCCTCACAATAGGCATGTTGAATCCATCCCATCTTCCCATACACACCGTGTTGAACGTGACCTACATCTATGAGAACCCGGCGGCTGTCTGGTTGGGCATAGAATCGATGCAGATTCCAGCTCACACAACCGGATACTTTCGCTTCAGCTTTGAATCCTCGCTTCCTAACGCAACTCTTTCAGGAACAACTTTTGATGCTTCGTCTGATTCGTTCATGGCATCATTCAACCAGCGCTTCTCGCCGTTAATGTACGGCCGTGAACAGACGCCTGGAGGTCCTCCTCTCCCCACATGTACTAATTCTGTGAATCTGCCTCAACATGATTTCTAGGCCGTTCTTCCACAACTGTTTAATATACATCACACGTTTCCTTTGCGAATTTGATTCAGCGCGTTAGTCTCGCCGTAAAAAGTTTGTCGATTCTTATTATAATTGTCTTGGCCGTCACTTCAGCATTACCTTCTTCCGTATTGTTAGTTCATGCTTCGACGGTAGGGTGGTCTGTGAGCCTGGATGCAGCCAGTACCAGCCAGACGGATGTAGTTGTGCAGCCTTCGGCAACTGATGTTCAGAGCTTTAGAGTTGGGGCCGTCGTAAACGCGACCAGCGCGAATCCTATAACCAACTTGTACGGTTGGCAGTTCAGCATTAGCTACAACGCCAGTATGTTTGTACCCCAAGGCGACCCTAACGCTCTTGCAACGTCCGGCAACTCGTTGGGACTCTACCCGGATGGAGCGATCAGCACTGTCCTGTTTGGAAGTCAGATATCAACCGGGTCATCGAACTGGGCCGGCATGATAGGCGCTAACAGAGGTTTCGGATCGTCGACTACAAACAGTACAAATGGACTCATAACCATATTCTTCTCGATGCTGAACCCCAATCCTCCTGTGGGTCTTTCAGCGCAGACATTGCTAGCTAATGTCGGCTTTGAGATTATCGACAAAATCAGTGCCCCACAGCCTCTCACAATAACCAATGTGGTTTTTGTCGACAGCAGCGGCACCGGGATTGTAGGGGTCGTCGCAGGTGGAGGTGCTGTGGAGACAATGATGAACGACCCGCCCCATGCTAGCTTCACGACTTCCCCTGCCCATAGGGTAGGGCCTTACGCGTTGACTTTCAACTCAAAGGCGAGCTCTGATACGGATGACAAGATTCCGAGTCCTTCAGGCTATTTCTGGGATTTCGGCGATACTAGTCAAGACTTGGGATTGACTGGGCCAATAGTAACCCACAACTATACCAGTGCAGGCCCGTTCAACGTCACCCTCCGTATTAAGGACAGCAGAGGTATGACGGGGGCGGCAAGAGACTCTCAGGGGAACGTTATCGTGAATAATCAGCCGAGTCACTTCTACCAGGACCCTTCGGGTAGCAATTTTCCATCGTCAAGAGGCGTAATGGCTACGGGATGCATCTCCCTGGCTAAGGCGCAAGCTACTGCGCTTTCGTCTAGCCAATTTCAGCAGTTCGCCTTTAGCGCCCTTTTCAACTATTCTAGTTATGGAACCTCGTCGGATGGAGCGATCTGCAGACTAGTTTTATTCTACTCTTCTTCTTCAAGCGAAGGCTTGGAAGTGGTGGTCAACCCGGATGGGACTATCATGAACATCTTTCATACTCTGCGTGCGGGCCTCAACAGCTCCGGCCCAAATGGCATCTGGTCCGGCTACGAATCGCAATGTACGTATTGCGACCCAAACAATGGAAACAAAATTCTAGGGGCCTACATGACATTTACAGTCCCAACAGTCTACACTCCCACTTCAGGGGCGGCACAAACCTCGTTTGGGGATTGTTGCTGGATGTCAGAATGGGTTGGAATCGGCACAGCATCAGGTGGCTCCGACCATCATCTGTTCCAGGCAGGTGTCGACAAGGGAACTAACAACTGGGGTTTCAGGAGCAACAAAATGTTCATCGAGGAACTCGATCCGTCACTTGCCGGAGGGGATTACAGTGTGAATGACATTGAGTCTCCATGTCCCGGTGGCATTAGAGATGGTGATCTCATGGGAGTTCGAGTTGCCGCTTATCAGGTTCAAAGCAAGTATGGGAGTTCTACGGCTTTCACCTACACATTCTACGACATGAATAGTCAAGGTCTAACGAAATGTGTGTTCGAATACGACACTAACAGCAACTTTGGTAACGTCCTTTCAATATCACCAAACTGGGCATATTACATAGTTGAGAGTCCTAGCTCTATTCCGAATCAGGGCGTGCCTACTTGCAGCGGCTCTACTACCCTCAACTATGTTTGTGAGCTTCCCGCCCGGGAGCCTGCAATAGCGGAAAGCGCGTACTTCATCACCAGATGTTGCGGCACTCAGCCCATAGGCAACGGAGGGTCGATCGGCCAGTGGTTTCTCAATCAGTGTGTCAACACCGAGCCAACCTTTGTGAATGTTCAATCTTCGGCATTTCTCAATGCTAACTCCTGGAAGTCATACTGGGTGACGAGTGAACGACAAGCGACTTCTAGCGCCAACCAGTGTGTTCCCAACTTTACGTTTGTTCCCTACCCGAATCCCGTGGTCTGGTACTTTCGCTCTGCGCAGCCTTTGAGCCAGGTGCTGTATGTGAACAGTGTCGACGGGTATAGTGGAACACTCACCTTTGGTGTATCCTCTTCCTCGTCAGCGCTATCTGGATCCTGCCCGAGCTACAGCCTATCCGCAAATGTTCCCTCTGCGAGTTCGCCTCCTGGACAAATAGCTTGCAGCTTCCAAGCCACGAGCCCTGGGTTCTACGTGGTGAATATCACCGCGACATCTGGGTCTCTGGTTCATTGGGCGACTATGAGTATGGAGGTGGCATCCTACAGTTTCTCCGGCAGCCAGTACTTTGATAGTAGTAAGTATCTGGTCCAATACTCCGGGATCTTTCAGGCAGACAGCCATGGGAACCTGGTTGGCAACATAACAAGCACGGTTCTGACCCTTCCAAGTGGACAATTGTTGTGGCAAGAGACTAAAGCCGCGAATCTGACATCTTCAGAATACATAGATGTAATGGCTGTAGGACCCTATTGGCTCAGCGCCAGGTGCGTAATCGGGTTCTGTATTGTGACTAGGACTGCCGACATAAACCACGACGCGGGAATGATTAACATCGTAGACCTATCAGCTGTGGCGGCATGCTTCGGAAGCACCTCGTCATGTACGACCTTCAACTCGTGTCCAAATTGCCCGGGCAACACTACGGCCGACATAACGGGACCGAGTGGGGATCCTGACGGTCAAGTGAATATCTTCGACATGACAGCCATAGCCTTCAGCTTTGGAGAACAAGTCGTCCCGCCATAGACGATCGTTTCGCTACTCTTTGGGCCTCCGCTGCCTTAGAGACGAGTTCAATGGCCTCTATTACTGGGAATCCAGATCGTCCTTTCAGCGTGTTTGACAATCAAGAAATATACGGCTAAACTAATAATGGTCAATCTGGTTAGATCATCACGGGCGGTGTGGATCACTGGTGGAAGTTTTTTAGGATTTCTGGAGCACCAAGACGGCTTCCAAAGCCCCTTTGTTTTCTTCACATTGAACCTAGCTGCCGGCAGCCTTCTTGTGGCAGCTGTAGCTCCCCCTTCACTTTACGTGTTCATGATTGCTAATCGTTTTCCCACAACTGTTGGTTTTACACACTTTTCGACACCTACGAAATTTATCTCTTAGAACTAGCAGCTATTGGGTTCTGTTAACTTATCGTTGGATAAATTAGCTTGCTCTCATCAGCTCTAGGGATTACCGTCGTCGTCCGGTTCCGTTTCACTGCTTCAACTGGAAGCCCTTGCGCCTCAAGAATGCGAGTATTCTATTCTTGGCCTGGAACGGTCGAACCTCAACCGCCCCAGAATAGGCACTATCGCCTATCATCTGTTTTGTAAGCCTATTTCACACCCGTAAGCCTCTTTTTTTTTATAGGACAGTAGACCGTCACTGGCTTTTTACACGGGCCCTCATATGCACAACCACACACTATCATATTCAATCCGACAATAATAGTCTGAGGCCGGTGAAAGTAGAACCGACGAAGAGTTAACAGAGCCCAGCTATTGCATCCTGACCGTCGTGAATGAGCGATGCCAGAAGCGTTCAGTCTGCTCTCACCGCCCTTGAATGGTCTCTTGCAAGAGACTGGGATCTCCGCCCCCACCCCTCCTCAGGCAGAGGCGATTCCCTTCATCGTTCAAGGCGAGAATGTCTTGGTCATAGCACCTACCGGATCCGGCAAGACAGAGGCTGCTCTCCTGCCCCTGATAGACAAGATGGTCCAGGACGAGAATCGACAAGGAATCTCACTGCTCTACATCACTCCGCTCAGAGCACTAAACCGGGATCTCCTCAAACGCCTGCAGATCTGGTCAGCCAAACTTGGCTTCACGGTCGAGGTCAGACATGGTGACACTCCGGCGGCCGATCGCCGTAGAATGGCCGGGAAACCCCCGGATCTTCTGATAACTACTCCCGAAACACTGCAGGCAGTCCTTCCTGGAAGGAGGATGAGACAGCACCTTCGACATGTCAAGGCAGTAGTGGTCGATGAGGTTCACGAACTGGCGGGAGATCGTCGCGGCGTCCAGCTGACAGTTGGGCTAGAACGGCTGAGAGAAGTGGGTCCGGAAGGGTTCCAGAGAGTGGGACTCTCGGCGACCGTTGGGAATCCCGAAGAGATTGCTCGATTTCTCGGCGGCTCTGAGCCTGTTAGGATTGTTCAGATTCCGCTGAGCAAGGACACGCGGTACAAGATCGAGTATCCTCCACCTGGCGAAGAGGATCAGGAACTCGCTCGACGCCTCTACACGGCTCCCGAGGCTGCCGCACGACTGGCCTTGGTATCCGACCTTGTCGAGGCGCATGATTCTACTCTGATCTTTGTTAACAGCCGGGTCAACGCGGAGATGCTGGGCTCGAAGTTCAACATGATGGACCAGAAAATAATGGTCCACCATGGTTCGCTTCCCAAGGAAGAGCGGGTCCGGGCAGAGGAAGCCTTCAAGGCCCGCCAGATCAAGGGACTAGTCTGCACTAGCACCCTAGAGCTGGGAATCGACATCGGCTCCGTCGACCTCGTCGTCCAGTACATGTCTCCTCGCCAGGTCAACAGCCTCGTACAACGCGTGGGAAGGTCCGGACACAGTCTGACCAGGACCTCACAGGGAGTTCTAGTATCCGTTTCAACAGAGGACCTCTTGGAGTCGATAGGTGTCATCGAACTGGCCAAGGAAGGCCGGCTTGAACCAACAATCATTCACTACGGGGCGCTCGATGTCTTGGCACATCAGATTGCCGGCTTGTTGATGGACTCGGAAGGCAGCGTCCCCTTCGCCCACATCAAGCGAGTCCTGTCGAGAGCGTTTCCATACTCTCAGCTTGAGGATGCTGAGCTGGAGAAGGTTGTCGAGTTCATGCGGAAGATGGGCTACCTCAAACGAGACGATCAGGATCTCTACCGGACCTCCCGGACGAGGCTCTACTACTACGAGAACCTCAGCATGATCCCGGACGAGCGCCGCTATCCCGTGATTGATCTAACCAACCAGCAGTCGGTTGGAATTCTCGGGGAAGAGTTCATGCTTACAATGGCCCATGTCGGCCTCAACTTCATCGTCAAGGGACGGGTCTGGCAGATGAAACAGATCACCGACGATGGCAAGGTGTACGTCCTACCGGTCAACGATCCCACCGCAGCCATTCCGGGATGGGACGGGCAGATACTCCCTGTGCCAGGCGCTCTCGCCGTTCGAGTCGGAGAATACCGGAAACAGATCGATAGGTTGTTGGACGAACATAAGACCCGGGCTCCTGTTGTCGAGAAGTTCTCGCGAATATGGCCCGCGGACCCGTACGGGGTACGCAGAGTCGTCGAGGAGATAGAGACTCACAGAGCCACCGGCGCACCCGTCCCAACCAACGATCGGGTTCTGATCGAAGGATTCGATCGTTACATTATAATTCACACTCACTTCGGAGACGTCCTCAACTTCACCCTTGGTGAGGTGATCGAAGAACTTTTCCGACGCCAGGGTCTTGTGCGAATGTGGTGGTGGGACTCCTACCGGATACTCTACGAGATGA
>Ga0209469_1000140_pt1 | contig 43547 bp, 36 predicted proteins | sample GraSoiAngelo_123_FD_185880 | JGI IMG/M metagenome (GOLD analysis project Ga0209469, IMG submission 185880) | Grasslands soil microbial communities from the Angelo Coastal Reserve, California, USA - 14_0927_02_40cm (SPAdes) (version 2) | ecosystem: Environmental > Terrestrial > Soil > Grasslands ... | reverse complement strand
TGCGGACGTTCCACTACGCGGGGGTGGCCGAGATGAACGTCACGCTGGGCCTCCCGCGGCTCATCGAGATCGTCGACGCGCGCCGCGTCCCCTCGACGCCGATCATGGAGCTGTACGTCAAGTCCGGGCACACGGACCTCGAGAAGATGCGGAAGATTGCGACCGAGATCGAGATGACCTCCCTGGAGGACATCGCCTCGATCGAGACGGACCTCGTGAACATGCGCGTCCTCGCGTACCCGGACGACCACCGGATGCGATCCCGAGGGGTCACCTGGCCGGAGCTCGAGGAGAAGATGAAGAAGTACGGCGAGGTCCAAGAGGTGAAGCGCCAGGTCGGGAACGTGGAGAAGCGCGCCCGCGCCCTCGTCGTCGAGGCCGGCGAACCGTCGTTCAAGAAGCTCCAGCGCCTCGTCGAACAGGTCCGCACGATGAAGATCAAAGGGATCGATGGGATCTCTCGAGCCATCATCAAGAAGCGCGGTGAGGGATATGTCATCTACACGGAGGGATCGAATCTCTCCAAGATCCTCGAACTGCCGTACGTGGACGCCTCCCGGACGTCGACGAACTCGATCCAGGAAATCTACGAGGTCCTCGGGATCGAGGCGGCGCGAAACGCGATCGTGAACGAGGCCTACAACACGCTCCAGGAACAAGGGCTCACGGTCGACATCCGGCACATCATGCTCGTGTCGGACATGATGACGAACGACGGCGACGTGAAGGCGATCGGCCGACACGGCATCTCGGGCCGCAAGTCCTCCGTCTTGGCCCGCGCCGCGTTCGAGATCACCGCGCACCACCTGCTCCGAGCGGCAATTACCGGCGAAGTCGACTACCTGGATGGCGTCGCCGAGAACGTCATCGTAGGCCAGCCGGTCACCCTTGGAACGGGCGCGGTGAACCTCATCTACCAGCCGCCCGCCGGGCTGCCGAAGCCAGCCGCGGTCGCGAAGCCGAAGCCCGCGCCGGTGCCGGCGCCGGTTCCGCCATTGCCGGCCGCCGCGCCAGCGGAAGCGGCGGAGCCCGAGGAACGGATCGAAGAGGTCGCCCCGTGATCGATGTCTCCCGCGCCCTGCGCGTGGCGACCGACACCGGCGAGGTGCGGTTCGGGCTCCGGGAGGTCCGCCGCGCGGCGAAGGCGAAGAGCGCCAAGATCGTCGTCCTCGCTTCGAATTGCCCGCCCGAGGCGGCCCGAGCCCTCGGGGACATCCGGACCTTGCGGTTCCCCGGCACGAACGTCGACCTGGGCGCCGCCTGCGGCGTGCCCTTTTCGGTCGCCGCCGTCGCGGTCCTCAGCCCCGGAGAATCCAACATCCTCAGCGCCTGAGTCCCATGGCCGAGATTGTCTTTGACGAGCAGACGATCAAGTACGTCGCGCTTTTCCAGGACCTGACCCGGACGACCGTGATCGATTGCGTCGACGCCAGCGACAAGCTGATCTTCGTCGTCAAGGAGGGGGACATCGGCAAGGCGATCGGGAAGAAGGGCGAGAACATCGCGAAGCTGAAGCGGCTCATGAACCGGGACATCCATGTCGTCGAATATTCGGATCAGCCGGACCAGTTCGTCGCGAACGTGTTCCGGAACTTCGACGTGAAGGGCGTCCTGATCGAGCACCGCGGGGACGTCGTGCACGCGACCGTGACGGTCGAGGCGACGAAGAAGGGGCGGGCGATTGGCAAGGAAGGCCGGAACCTGCGCGTCTCGCGGGATCTCATCGCCCGACACCATCCGATCCAGAGCGTCAGCGTGGCGTGACGTCCTGGGCCGTTTCCCGCGCCGATTCGCAAACTTGACGTAGCGGTCCCGCTTCGTCGCGCTCCACCATCGAGCCACCGGACCCCGGTCAGCGAGTGCGGCCGATCCGCAGGAGGCGTTCGAATCAAGTACAAGTGGACGGTCCTCACCGTGACGACGGTCGGGGTGCTGATGGCCGGGCTCGATTCCCGCATCGTGATCGTCGGGCTGCCGCAGGTGGCCGCGAGCCTCCATGCGGACGCGGAACAGGCGATCTGGATCACCCAGGCCTACGTCCTCGGGAGCACCGTCGCCCTCCTGCTCGTCGGCCGAATCTCGGACATCGTCGGTCGGGTGAAGCTGTACACGAGCGGGTTCGGGGTGTTCACGTTGGGCTCCCTCCTCACGAGCCTCGCGGTGAATCCCGCCCAGGTCATCGCCTTCCGGGCGATTCAGGGACTCGGTTCCGCGATCCTCTTCACGAACAGCGCGGCGATGATCGTCGATGCCACCCCCGCCGACGAGCTCGGCCTTTCCCTGGGGATCAACCAGGTCGCCTTCCGGATGGGATCGATGGCCGGCCTGACGGTCAGCGGCATCATCCTCTCCGTCCTCGACTGGCGGGCCCTGTTCTACGTGAACGTGCCGATCGGCGTCTTCGGCACGGCCTGGGCCCACTTCCGTCTTCGTGAAGTCGCGAAGCTGGAGCGGGGAGCCCCGATTGACTGGGGCGGTTTCGCGGCCTTCACCATATTCATCTTCTTCCTCCTAATCGCGCTCACGCTCGCGGCCTACGGCGTCGGCGAAGTGACCACGGTCGCGGTCCTGCTGGTCGTCTCCATCTTGGCGCTCGTCGCGTTCGTCGTCGTCGAGCGACGTCAGGAGCATCCGCTCCTCGACCTGAAGCTCCTGCGCATCCGCGAGTTCACGGGGGGCGTCGTGGCCCAGCTCCTCAACGCGGTGGCCTTCGGCGCCGTCCTGCTCCTGCTGAGCCTGTACTTTCAGCTCGTCCTCCGCAAGTCGCCGTTGGAGGCAGGGCTCTTGATCATCCCGATGGACATCGCGACCTTGGCGGCCGGTCCGTTGAGCGGCCTGCTCTCCGACAAATACGGGCATCTGCCCTTCACCACCGCCGGCCTGGCGACGATCAGCCTCTCGCTCGTGTTGTTCGCGACGACGGATGCCTCGACGCCGTATTCCGTGTTCGTCGCCTACCTAATCCTGTTCGGCGCCGGCCTCGGATTCTTCGCTTCGCCAAACATCAGCTCAATCATGGGATCCGTGCCCCCGGAGCGCCGCGGGATCGCGTCCGGCTTTCGAGCGACGTTCTTCAACGTCGGATATACGATCAGCCTGAACCTGGCGATCCTGATCACGACCTTCACGATCCCGTACGCGCTCGTGACCCAGGTCATCGGGTCCGGAGGGATCGGGATCTCGGAGGCCGACCGGATCCTGTTCGCCCAGGGCCTCAAGACGACGTACCTGTCCCTCGCGGGGCTGAACACGCTCGCGATCCTTCCGTCGATGCTCCGGGGACGCCGTGCGAACGCCCGAGAGCCAAAGGCGTCTCCTACGCCGGAGACTTAGAATTCGAAACCTCGGATGGGCCTGCCCGCGCGGACGGTCGGAACCCGGATCCGTAGGGAGGCAAACGGACATGAGCACGCTCCTCGTTCCCGGGAGGGGAGTGCATTTGGGGCGTGGGACGGCGGTCGCCGTGTGCGGGGTTTCGGTGTCGGTCTTCGGGCTGATCTTGACCCAGTTGGTGGGCCTAGCCGGATTCGGGGTGCTCGTTGGACTTGCGGGCGTCGGCCTCAGCTTTGTTGGAGCCGTCATCGAAGCGGACCGCGAACGCTTTGCCATCGCCCGTTGATGGAGTCCGATCATTCCAGAGTTCCCGACGGCCAGGACGGATCGGCGCAACGGTTAATATCGTCCGGGCCGTTTCGTGGCCGCCTGCGGTTGCGGGTGAAGGGATTCCCCCTCGATGTCCCTCCCGGTCAGGGAGCCCCATCCTTCCACGGATGTGTCCCTCTCCTTGCAGTTCGACGAAGCCGATGCGGACCTGCTCGCCCGCGCCTTCCGCACGCCGGGGGACGGACCGCGGGCGTGGCATCTGAACTGCGAGGCGCATCGCCTCTCCCTCGTCCACGGATTCGACCGGCTCCTCGCCTGGCCGTCCCTCCATGGCGTCGCCCGTTATCCGCACCAAGAGCGGACGTGCCTGCGCGTCCTGCAGGAGATGCGAGGCCGAGCGATCCTCGCCGACGAAGTGGGCCTCGGGAAGACGATCGAGGCGGGTCTCGTCCTGAAGGAATATGCGATCCGCGGCCTGGTCCGGCGCGCGCTGATTCTTACGCCGGCCTCGCTCACGGGACAATGGCGGGAGGAGATGGAATCCAAATTCGACCTTCCGTTCGCGGTGCTGCGATCCCTCGGCGACTGGGAAGACCGACCCTACCTGATCGCGTCCATCGACCTGGCGAAGCGCGGTCCTCATCGGTCGGCCGCCCAGTCGCGACCGTGGGATCTCGTCATCGTGGACGAGGCCCATCGGCTGAAGAACCGCCTCAGCGTGAATTGGCGGTTCGTCGCAGGCCTCTCGAAGAAATACATGCTCCTGCTCACCGCGACCCCGGTCCAGAACGACATGGAGGAGTTGTTCAACCTCGTCAGTGTGCTGAAGCCGGGAGCCCTCCGGACCTACGAAGGCTTCATCGACCGATATGTCGGGAGCCGGGATCGCAGGGTCCCCGCGAACGTGCCCGAGCTGCGGGATCGCCTGCGCGACGTCATGATCCGCCACCGACGGGGGATCGCGTTCACCCTGCCTCCCCGCCGCGTGCATAGCCTCCCCGTGCGGTTGAGCCCCGCCGAGCGACGCCTCTACGACGACGTGACCGATTTCGTCCGCGATGCGTATTGGTCCGCCTCCGGACGAATGTCGTGGGCGGCGCGGCTCACCCTCGTCGTCCTCCAGCGGGAGATCGGGAGCAGCACCTTCGCCGCCGCGGAGACGTTGCGGCGGTTGGCCCAGAGCCCCCTCTTCGGACCACGGGAGCGGGACCAACTCGAAGCGTTGCAGAGGGATGCCGGGGCGATCCAACGGAACGTGAAGGCCACGCGGCTGGTCGAGTTCCTCCGCTCCACGGACGAAAAGGCCCTCGTGTTCACCCAGTACCTCCGGACGTTGCAGCATCTGCAGCGCGTCCTCGAGGCCGAGGGCCATCGCGTCGCGCTCTACCACGGCGGCCTCCCGCCTGCGGCGAAAGATGGCGCGGTGCGGTCGTTCCAGGGGGACCGACAGGTGTTCCTGAGCACGGAGGCCGGCGGCGAGGGCCGGAACCTGCAGTTCGCGCGGACGGTCGTGAACTACGATCTCCCGTGGAATCCCCTGCGCATCGAACAACGGATCGGGCGGGTGCACCGCCTCGGCCAGGAGCGCGAGGTCCACGTCGTGAACCTGTGGGCGCGGGAGACCGTGGAGGCCTATCTGATGGAACTCCTCGACCGCAAGATCCACATGTTCGAGCTCGTCGTCGGCGAGCTCGACCTCATCCTGGGCAACCTCGCCGAGCGACGGTCCTTCGAAGACATGATGATGGAGATCTGGGCGCTGCGCGAGGCGGAGGAGCGGCGGGCGGCCCTGCATCGCCTCGGCGAGGCGCTCGTCCGGGCCCGCACGGAATACGATCGGATGCAGGAAAGGAACGAGGAGGCCTTGCGACCGGTGAGCGAGGAGGTCGCCGCGTGAGCGACTCCCCCTCCTGGAGGTCCTTCGTAGTGGATGCCCTTCGGGAGGCCGGGGCGAGCGTCTCCGAGTCGGATTCCCTCCTGTGGGTCCAAGTCCCCGAACCGGTCCGGGAGCGTCTCGACGGCCCCGCGCGGTTCGCGATGACCTTTGACCCGGAGCGGGTACGGCAGTTCGACGCGGAGCTCATCGCCCCCGGGAGCTACCTGCTCGAGAAGATCCTCTCCCTCGCGATGAGCCGTGGTCGCTGGGACGTCGCGCGGTTCGAGTCCCCGCAGGCCAGGTGGGTCGAGGAGGCTCTGGCCGGCGCCGGCCTCGCTCCGCAGGCCGGCCTCAAAGCCGAGGTCCTCGGGATGGAGGATCAACTCTTGTTCTTGTTTTCCTTCCGGACGAGCCTTGTCGCAGACGAGAAACGGGAGGAGTTCCACATGGTTGCCGTCGCCCCATCGATCGGCGCGGCCTGGCGGCACGATTCGGGAGACTCGGAAGCCGGACTCACTCCCGCGCCCGATCTGGCGCCGCCGGATCTCGGTCCCGCCTACGGTCTCGCGACCGGGATCTTGCGAGACACGACTCGAGAATCCGTCGACCGGTTCCGCGCCACGAACCTGCAGCTCCTGGAGGAAGAGGTCCGTCGCATCTTCGGCTACTTCGATCAGACGACGGCGGAGATCCGCGCCGCGGACCCAGGAGGTTCCGAGGATCTCCTTCGCGCGATCCGGGCGGAGCGGGATCGACGTCTCACGGAGACCCTCGAACGATTCGATCCGAGGGCGAAAGCGACCCTCTGTGCGATCCGCGCGATCGTCGCGCCGATGGCCCGGGTCCGGCTGCGATTCCCGAACCGGACCTTTACCGACGTGACCGTGGACGCCTGGTCGCGTCACCTGAACGGCCTGACGTGTGACCTTTGCGGAGGCACGGAAGGCCCTTGGAGTCTGCACCATCGCGGCGTGCGATGCGGACGATGCCCGCCTACGCGAGCCGAGTCCGCTCCACCTCGAGGCCGTCCGCGGTCGGATACTCCTCGACGAGGAACGCGGGCCTCCCGAGGATCGGGGCGAGCTCCTGCAAGATCCACGGCGCGACCTCGAGGCGCTTCCGCGCGTCGTCGACGCCCATGAGGTCCTTCGGCACCCGATGGCGGACCTCGAGATCGCGCATCAGCGGTTCCAGATCGGCTCCCTCGAGGATCCCCTTCACGAGGGTCCCGTCCTCCGTCACGACGTCCCAGGGCCGCGCGACATTCTCCGCGCGCCGCTTGATCCGCGACCGGAGCTGCCAACCGTCCTTGTAGCCGCTCGTGCAGTAATGGACCGTCGTCTTCCAGCGTCGCTCGAGGATCCGCAGCGCGACGGGGTCCGCCCCCTTGACGCCGTAGGAGAGCTCGTGCTTCATCTCGTATCCGTGGACCTTCATCCGCGGGAAGTTCGCCTCGGAGAACTCCATCTCGTTCAGGTTCACGAAGGCCAGGCCCTCGGCCCCCGCCCACTCGATGAGGGCCACGAGGTCCGCCTCCCGCTCCGGGATCAGGGGGACCTCGATGCCGACCGTCAGGCCGAGGGAGCGGGCGAGACGGGATGCGGGGACGAAGGCGCTCGCCGCGGCCCGGGACCAGAGGCCCGGAGGCACGTGGAAGCGGATCTCGTCGAGGCCGGCGTCCGCCAGGGCGCGGATCTTGTCCTCGTCCGTCGACATCGTGTACAGGTGCGTGTGGAAGTCCGGCCCGAACTCCTCCTTCAGGAGGCGGATGTAGCGGCACGTCCGTTCGACCGCGTCAAGCGGGTCTCCGCCCGTGATCCCGGCGCCCGTCGCGCGGATCGCATGGGCCTCGTCCAAGACGTCTTCGTCCCGCAGGACGCGCTTCTCGTCCGCGAAGACGACGTCCTTGTACATCTTCTCGTCGGAGACGGGGCAGTAGAAGCAGTGGAAGGAACAGAGGCCCGTGACGAAGAGGACCATCTTGGACCCGTCCGTGCACTGGCGGCAGCCGACCGACAGGCGGCCGCGGGCGAATCCGCCGAAGGGTCGTTCCTCGAGGCGCACGCGGCGTCGAAGGGCCGTCGGGGGATAAAGATTCCCTGGGCCGAGCGGGGCCCGGATCGGCCGACGCCCGCGATGCAACGTACCTCTAAGTGGAGGTATGCGCCGCGATCAGGCCCTCGATCCTCGCCCGCCGTCGGGCGAACTCTTGCTCCGCCCTCCGATGGTAGGCCGCCATCCGCCGCAGGAGTTCGGATCGGGCCCGGTCCGAATCGACGCGGCCGACGTAGTCCTCCCTCCTCCTCGACCGACCGTCGTCCCGTTCGTAGTGCCAGAAGTAGAAGTATCTCCGTCCGGCGAAGTCGCGCACCCGCGCGCCGCAACCGATTTCCATTTTCGTACCTCTAAGTAGAGGTATACTTTCCGTCCCCATCCCTCTATGTGGGGGAGGTGCGCGAAACAACTCGTCTCCACCCCGAAGTCCATCTCCACCCCGAAGTCCAAATCCAAGGACGGGATGCAAGCCTCGGCGCGGAGATCGAGGATGACCGAAGCGGTGATCGTTGGGGCCGTCCGGACGCCGATGGGCCGCCATCATGGCATTCTCAAGGACGTTCGACCCGACGACCTGGCCGCCGTGGTCGTCGGAGAGGTCGTGCGCCGCGCGGGCCTCGATCCTGCGCTCATCGAGGAAGTGTACCTCGGTTGCGCGAACCAGGCGGGCGAGGACAACCGGAACGTGGCGCGGATGGCCGCCCTCCTGGCCGGTTTCCCGGTCTCCGTGGCCGGCGTCACGTTCAACCGGCTTTGCGCCTCCGGCCTTGCCGCGATCAACGCCGCGGCCCGGGCGATCAAGGCGGACGAAGGCGAGGTGTTCGTCGCGGGCGGCGTCGAGGGCATGACGCGGGCGCCCTATGCGATCCCGAAGAATCTGGATGGCGGGATGGGGAACCTCACCGCGTGGGACACGACCCTCGGATGGCGGTTCCCGAATCCGCGGCTGAAAGCGCAGTACGGGAATGAGGCCATGGGCGAGACGGCGGAGAACCTCCGCGAAGGGAAGCCGACGTTCTCGCGGGAGGAACAGGATCGGTTTGCCTTGGAGAGCCATCGTCGCGCGATCGCCGCGATTGAGTCGGGGAAGTTCGCGGAGGAGATCGTCCCGGTGCCGCTGCCTTCGACGGCGGGGGAGGGGCGCACGGTCTCGAGGGACGAGCCTCCTCGGGCCGACACGTCCCTGGACGCGCTGGCGAAGCTCCGCCCGGCGTTCCGCGAGGGCGGGACCGTCACGGCCGGAAATGCGAGCGGCATCAACGACGGGGCCGCGGCCGTCCTCCTGATGAGCGATCGCAAGGCGCGGGAGCTCGGCCTCCCGTCGCTCGTGCGGATCGTCTCCTCCGCCGCGGCCGGGGTCGAGCCGCGGACGATGGGCCTCGGTCCGATCCCCGCGACCCGGAAGGCGCTCCAGCGGGCGGGCATCGGGATCGAGAAGGTCGGCCTGATCGAGTTGAACGAGGCCTTCGCCATTCAGTCTCTCATCGTCATGCGGGAACTCGGCTTCCGACCCGAGATCACGAACGTGAATGGCGGGGCGATCGCCCTGGGCCATCCCCTCGGATGTTCCGGCGCCCGGATCGTCTGCACCCTGGTCCACGAGATGCGCCGTCGCGCGCCAAGGGCCCCGCGACCATTCTACGGGCTCGTGACCCTGTGCGTCGGCGTCGGGCAAGGGGAGTCGACGGTCGTCGAATGGGCGGGCGGCTAGGGCCGGACTCACGGGGGATTCGCGGATCCGCCCTCGAACATCGTCTTGAGGGAATTCAGCGCCCGCTGCCAGATGCCGTTCCAGTCGCCGGGGACGGCGAAGGGGGAGCGGTGGATCAGATGGATGAAGGTCTGCGGGCCCTTCGGAGCGAGCTCGTAGATGACGCTCGTCTCCGTGCTCCCGCCTTCCTTCGGGATCGGCCACATGAAGGAGAGCTTGCTGGGGCCGTCGATCGCGGTGATCGTGCCCTCCACGCGCCCTTCGGGCAGCGTCCCTTCGTACCGCCCTCCATATTCCGGCTCGATCCGGACGTCCGAGGCCCACCACGCCGCGACCTTGTCGGGGGTCACGAGGGCCTCGAACACGAGGGGGAGGGGACCGGGGACCGTGATCTTCACGTCCGCGAGGATGACGGGGTGGGGCGTCGGCGCCGCGGGCTTCTTGACTGCCGGTTGTCCGGAGGCAGGGGCCGCCATGCCGCCGCTATTCGCGCCCGGGTAATAATGATGCCGGGACCCATTGTCAGAGCGGATTTTTGCACCGCGCGCAGACGAGGCGGCAATCCTGTTTGCATTCGAGGCATGTGCCGTGCAGGAACCGCTCGCGGACTGGCGCGTGATGGCAGTCGCTGACCGCCGTGACCATGTGCCCGCAGTAGTCGCACAGATGCTGGACCGGTTTCTTCCCCGCGACGTAGCGCTGATAGGCCATGAGGATCGCGAGGACGAGGACGAGGGCGCCGATGATCAGGGCGACCATCCAGCACTGGAGGCTCCCCTCGTTCTGGAAGGGGAGGTCGGCCCCGGGGGTGGGCACGCGCCCCGATGTCGCCTCCCTGCTCAAATAAATGATGGGCCGAGAGTCTTTCCCGCGTTAGAGGAAAGCCGAACGAAAACGACGGGCCTATGGTTCCCCCCGCCTCTGCGGACGCCGGTGGCACGATGATCTGGACGACCCGGACGATCGGGCTCCTCCTCACGATGGCGATGCTGACCGGCGGCGCGGTCTGGGGCGTCCATGCCCTCATCGCCTCCGCGGGCGGCGCCGGATCCGACTACGGGCTCGACACGAACGGGAACGGGAAATTCGAATGGCTCGTGGTCGAGGCCCAGGTCTCCCTTCCGAAGGCCGGGACGTGGGACGTCTCCGCGGACCTCTCGGGTTCGTCGCCTCCGGTGACCGGCCTGTGCGGGGGCGTCCCGGGGCCCCTTCCGATGCTGGAGACCCGAGGGTCGTACGGGCCCATTGCCTGGGCCTATGAGAGGTACTTCTTCGCGGCCGGCGAGCAGACGGTGCGGATGGCCTTCGCCGGGACCGATCTCGCTCGGGCCGGCATCGACGGCCCCTTCCGCGTCCATGCCTCCCTCTCCCTGGGCCTCCTCCCGCTCCCCTACGCCGGGCTGGGGAGGCCCGAGCCAATTCCATCCGGCGACTGGATTGAGTGGAACTACACGACGCGTGCGTACGAGGCTCGCGACTTCGAGGCCCCGGTCCGACCCGCATTCTTCACCGGCGGCCACGCCGATGCGGCGGTCGATGTGGACTCCGACGGCCTCGCGGATTTCCTGGAACTCACGGCGGACGTCCACGTGAACGCGGCGGGGCACTACACGCTGAGCGGATACCTCTCCGGGCCGTCGGGATCCGACGTCGTGCGGACGATCGCCTATGCGTCCCGTGATTTCGACTTGTCGACGGGAGACGCGAACGTCTTCTTGCGGTTCCGCGGAGACCAGATCCGCCAGGCCGGGGTGGACGGACCTTGGAACTTCACCGTCACCCTGTTCGGCCTCGAGCCGCCGGTCCTTGGAACGTTCCCTCCGGAATCCGGCGCGCTACGCCCCATTCCGTTCTACTATCCGGAGACGCTCTGTGGCACGACCGGCGTTTATCGGGCCACCGCGTTCGATGATATGGTCGAATTCCTGCGGTACACCGGACGCTTCGAGGAGACGACCCCGGACCGGGATGCGGACGGCAAGTTCGACGCCCTCGTCGTCCGAGCCGAAGTGGAGGTCTTCGTGGGCGCAGGGTTCGACCTGTCGGGGATTCTCCGCCCCGTGGGAGGCAGCGCCCAGGTCGCCCGGGCGACCGGTCCGATCTGGTTGCGGGACGGGACGCAATGGGTCGACTTCACGTTCCTCGGTCCAGAGATCCGCACGAGCGGCATGGACGGGCCGTACGAGGCGACGATGTCCCTCACGCCAGGGACCTGGGGAATCGATCCGACGACGACCTATCTGACGAAGGCCTATCACGCCGCGGACTTCGACGACGAGTCGATCGGAACCCGAGGATACTGGATCGCCAAGTTGTCGGCGACGTCGCAAGGATCCAGCCTTTCAATCGCGGGAGAGGTCGAGCGCGGCAACGACATGCTCGCGGTCGTCTTCGAGGACACGCTCACGGTGACCCTCGCCGATTCGGCCGGGAGCGCGGTCCGTACGTTCCAGACGAAGGTCGTACTCGCGAGCAGCGGGTCGAGCCAATCCTTCTCGTTCTCGGCCGACGGTCTCTCCTCGGGCACGTACACCGTGACCGCCGTGCTCGGGCCCGCGGATCGGCCCGTCGATGTGAGGACCGTCGTCGTCACGATCTGAGGTCGTGGCAAACCTCAAGGGCCGCGAAGCGGTCGGTCCGCCCCGTGGACGACGACCCGCGACAGGCCCTCGCGGAGCTCGGCATCCGGCCTCGCCGGTCGCTCGGCCAGCATTTCCTGATCGACCCGCGGGTGGCGACGAGGCAGATCTCCCACGCCCGGATTCGCCCGAGCGACGTCGTCCTGGAGATTGGACCGGGACTCGGAGTCCTGACACGACTTCTGGCGGAACGGGCGAAGCGCGTCATCGCGATCGAGTCGGACCGTCGGTTCGCCGCGTACCTTCGGCGGCGCCTGCCGCAGGTCGAGGTGATCCAGGGGGATGCCCTCCGGGTCGACTGGCCCCGGTTCGATGTGATGACCTCGAACCTGCCGTACCAGATTTCCTCGCCCCTCACGTTCCGGCTGCTCGACCACGCCTTCGACCGCGCAGTCCTCATGTACCAGTGGGAGTTCGCGCGCCGGATGCGAGCCTCCCCTGGGACCGCGGACTATTCGAGGCTCACGGTCGGCGTCTATCGGCGCGCGGCGTGCGAGATCCTCGAACGAGTGCCGCGGAATGCCTTCTATCCACAGCCCCGCGTCGATTCCGCGCTCGTCTCCCTCATCCCCCGACCGGCGCCGTTCCCCCTGGAGGACCCGGGGCGGTTCGACGCGGTCGTCGACTCCCTCTTCGCCCACCGACGCAAGACGGTCGAGAATGGGTTGCGGCTCGGATGGACGGCCTTCGCCCGATCCCGCGAGGAGCTCGAAGCCCTCCTCCCAAGCGTCCCGCACCGCACCCGCCGCGTCGGGGAACTGTCCCCCGAGGAGATCGCGCGGATCGCGGAGGCCATACCGATGGCGAAAGGTTAATGGGACCTCGCCCAATCGCTACCGTCCGCTTCGGTCGTGGGGGACCCGATGGTCCGGAAGAAGACTTCTTCTGAGTTGGAACAGGCGGAGATCAAACTCCAGAGCCTGATGGAGAAGAGGGACGCCCTGAACGCCGAGGCCCAGCAGGCCCGCCAGGAGCGGGACCTGGTCCACGAGAAGAAGCGCGAGGTCGGCGCCCGCCTCCGGCCGTTGAAGGACCGGCGCGCGTCGTTCGCCGCGGAGGCGCGGGCGCACCGGGAGAAGCGCGACGAATTGCAGGCCAAAGCGAAGGCCCTGATCGAGTTGAAGCGAAAACTCCGGGCCTCCGGTCCCACGGACGTCGGCGCGGAGCTGCGCGCGCTCACGAGGCGCGTCTCCCAGTTGGAGATGCGGCAGCAGACAGCGTCCCTCAGCCTGAGCAAGGAGAACGAGCTGATCGACGAACTCAAGGCGTCGATGAAGCGCCTCAAGGTCCTGCAGTCGCTGAAGGCGGACCAGGACAAGATCGTGAAGGAGGTCCGCGATCTCGACTCCGGGATCACCGATCTGTTCCGGGCGGCGGAGGAGCAACATGAGTCCGCGCTCGCGATGAGCGCGAAGGCCCGCGCCGCCCACGAGGAGACGATGGGCTTGTCCCGCGAGATCGCCGCCCTCGACCTCGAAGGGAACGAGAAGCACGAGGCCTACCTCGCCGCGCGTGGCAAGGCCGACGAGGTCCATGCGAAGGTCGTCGAGATGCGGGAGAAGGTCCTGTCGATCAAGGGCGCGGCGCGGGCCGAGGCCCGGGAGGCGCGCGACCTCCTGAGGCAGCAGAACCGTTCGGTCCGCGCCGCCCTGTTGGACGAGAAGAAACTCGAGGCGTCCGCCGACGCGGCGCTGAGGGCGCTGATGGAGAAAGGCAAGGTGGAGATCGGTCGATGAAGGCCGTCGTCCTCGCGGGCGGGGAAGGGACACGCCTCAAGCCCCTCACGTACAAGCGTCCGAAACCCCTGATGCCGGTCGCCGGCCGTCCCTGCATTGATTACGTCCTGCGGTCCCTCGCGGGATCCGGATTCCACGAGATCATCGTGACGACCGCGTACATGTCCGATGCCCTGATCAAGTCGATCGGTGACGGGCTCGACTACAACGCGTCGATCCTGTACAGCTTCGAGGAGAACCCCGCCGGGACCGCCGGGGCCGTCCGGCGGGTCGGGAATTTCTTCGACGACACCTTCGTCGTGTCGATGGGCGACATCCTCTGCGATGTGGACTTCAAGGCGCTGTACGACTTCCACAAGCGGAAAGGCGCCGCCGTGACGATCGCCCTGACCGAGGTCTCGGACCCGACCCAGTACGGGGTCGTGGGCCTCGACTCGAACGGTCGCATCGCGAAATTCAAGGAGAAACCGAAGAAGGAGGAGGCCTTTTCGAACCTCGTGAACGCGGGCATCTACGTCCTCGAGCCGGAGGTGCTGGAGTTCGTCCCGCCGGATCAGAAGTTCGACTTCGCGAAAGACCTGTTCCCGAAGCTCCTCTCCAAGGGACTCGGGCTCTTCGGCTCGAAGATCGACGGCGTCTGGATGGACATCGGGCAGCCGCACGACCTCTGGAAGGCCAGCATGGCGATCGTGAGCCGCGAGGGGAGGCCGCTGCACCGCAAGGACGTCACGAGCGAAGGCCCCGTCATCCTCGATGCGACGGCCCAAATTGGAACCGGCGTGACGATTCGCGGTCCCTGTTACGTCGGGCCCGCCGTGGTCCTGGGAAAGGGAAGCGTGGTGGACAACGCTTGCCTCTACGAGGCTGCGAGGCTCGACGCGGACGCTCGGGTGGAGAAGAGCATCATCCTGGAAGGAAGCACCGTTGGGTCGGCCGCGGAAATTGTGGACAGCGTGGTCGCGCGCAACTGCGTGATTGGGGACGGCGCGCGGATCGTCTCGAGCATCATCGGCGAGGGCATGACGGTCCGCGCCGGCTCGAGGCTCGAGAACGCGACGGTTTCCCTTCCGCCGCGCTGATCCGGCGGATTCGAGATCGGAACGCAGACCTTGGCGTTACCGACCGGGACGCCGATCGACCAACACCGATCCCCGTTTCACGACCGTCTCGACGGCGTTGCCGCCGAACCGATATCCGAGATGCCGCCAGGAAGGCATGTCGAGGACCACGAGGTCGGCCACCCTCCCGGGTTCGAGGACCCCGACCTGATCGCCTCGGCCGATGGCGTGGGCCGCGTTGACGGTCGCCGCGGTGATCGCTTCGGCCGGCGTCAACCCGTTATGATGACAGGCCAGGGCGATCGCGAGCGGCATGGAGTCGCACCAGCAATTCGGATTGAAGTCCGTGCCGATCGCGACGGCCACTCCGGCGGCCAGGAGCCGTCGTCCGTCGGCAAAGGGCAACCGCGACGCGAGGGACGCCGCGGGAAGGAGGATGGCGATCGTACGAGAGCGCGCCATGGCCTCGATTCCGTCGGACGAGGTGTGAATCAGGTGGTCGGCCGACGCGGCCCCCAGTTCCGCGGCCAACGCCGCGCCTCCCGCGTCGGAGAGTTCGTCCGCATGGACCTTCGGGCGGAGCCCGAGGTCCGCGCCTCGTTTCAGGATCTCTCGGGCCTGGTTGGCCGAGAAGTACCCTCGGTCGACGAATGCATCACAGAAGTCCGCGAGCCGATTCGCCGCAATCGCCGGCAACATCTCTTCCCGGACGAGATTGACGTAGGCCTCGGGCCGGGTCTGGAATTCTGGAGGGACCGCGTGGGCCCCGAGAAAGGTCGGAACCACATCGATTTCGGCGGCGTGTCCCGCGGCCGCGATGGCCCGTAGGATCTTGAGTTCGTCGTCGGTCCGAAGTCCGTATCCACTCTTGGCCTCGACGGTCGTCGTTCCGGAGGCCGCCATCGATCGCAGACGCTTCGTCGCGTCCCGGGCGAGGTCTCCTTCGGAGGACTCCCGCGTCGCGCGAACCGTGTGAAGGATCCCGCCCCCTCGGGCCGCGATCTCCGAGTAACTGAGGCCTTGCGACTTCCACTCCACCTCGTGCTCGCGCGAACCCGCGAACACGGGATGGGTGTGGGGATCGACAAATCCCGGGGCGACGACCTTTCCCGCCGCCTCGATCCGAAGATCGGCGCGCGGATGCCGAGCCAGCACCTCGTCGGTCGTCCCGACGTCGACGAGGCGCGCGCCTTCCGAGTACACGGCGCCGTCCTCGATGATCCCCAAGTCCTGCGCCGCCTCGTGGGTGCGCGGCCCCTCGGCGCCGCGGAGGGTGAGCAGTTCCGCCGCGTCCACGATTAGGAGGGACGCCGGCGACGGAGGACGTTCCCCGAGGGTGGGACGGATCTTGTGGGCGCGCCCTTTCATCCGATCTTCGCCACCCCGCGGGAATCCGCTTGGACGACGAATGACTTCCCGCCCGCGGCGCGGATCGCTTCCGCCGTCTTGGAGGGACGATCGGTCAAGGCGAACATGCTCCCGCCGCCCCCGGCTCCGGTCAGTTTCGCCCCGTAGCTCGACGGACGCGCGGCGGAGACGAGCCGGTCGAGGGCTGGGTGGCCGACCCCGAGTTCTGTGAGGAGGGCATGGTTCCGATCCATCAGGTGCCCCACGGAGACCAGATCCCTTTGTTCGAGGGCTCTCATTCCGTCGAGGGTGATCTCGCCGATCTCCCGGATCGCCGCGGCCGCTCCTGGATCGCGATCGACGCGCTCCTTCACCTTGGCGACGAGGGGACCCGTCGCGGCGCTGATGCCCGTGTTCCCGATCACAAAATCCACGGGAGGGAGGACCGCTCGATGGAGGAACCAACGGCGGCTGTCGCGTTCGATCGACCAGAGCAGATTCTCCTGCTTGTCGCGGAGTACGAGGAGGCCGCCGCCGGCCGCCGCGGTGCTCGTGTCGATCGGGCTCGCGCGTCCCTGGACCTCATGCTCCACGTCGAACGCCTCGCGCGCGATCGTCGGCGGATCGATGGAGCCGGCGAGCGAGTGCAACGAACCGAGGGTGGCGACGGTCACCGCGGCGGAGGAGCCCAAGCCCGCGCCGCTGGGCACCATCGACCGGATTTCGATCCACAACGGCCCCGGGGCGTTGCTCTTCTCGACCGCCTTCTTCACGTACCGGAATCGTGGCTCGTCGAGCGAGGCGCCGTCCGCGAGCCATTCTCGGTGGGGCCGGACGAAGACCTCGGCTCGCAGGTTGATCGCCGTGCTCAGGGCGGGCTCGCCGAAGACCACCGCGTGCTCCCCGAAGAGGATCAACTTCCCCGGGGCGGAGGCGGCCATCGTCGGCGATTCTTCGCCCTGCGACTTAATCCTGCCGCCCTAGCTGACTTCCGGACTCCGCGGGAATCGGGACGGCATCCGACTATAGAGCGACGCGTCGCCGGTCTGCGGTTGGATCTTCTTCATCGCCGCGTCGAAGTGCCGCTTCTCGACGGACACCTTTTTCAGGGCCGACTCGTCCAGCTTCGGGAACTTCAGGGCATACTCGCGAATCGCGAGCATCGACGCTTCGTTGCAGACCGCGGCGATCTCCGCGCCCGTGTACTTGTCCGTCCGCTTCGCGAGGTCGTCCAGATCGACGTCCTTCCCCAAGGGCTTCTTCTTCGTGTGGATCTCCAGGATGGCCCTGCGGGTCGCCAGGTCCGGCGGGGAGATGTAGATGTGCCGGTCGAACCGTCCCGGCCGCAGGAGGGCGGTGTCCACGAGGTCCATCCGGTTCGTCGCCGCGATTACGGTCACGTTGTGGAGCTCCTCGAGCCCATCCATCTCCGTGAGGATCTGCGAGATGACCCGCTCCGTGACTTGCGAGTCGGAGCTTCCCCCGCGGACCGGGGTGATCGCGTCGATCTCGTCGAAGAAGATGATGCAAGGGGCCGCCGTCTTGGCCTTGCGGAACGTCTCGCGGACGGTGCGCTCGGACTCCCCGACCCACTTGCTCAGGAACTCCGGCCCGCGCACGGAGATGAAGTTCGCCTCCGCCTCCGTGGCCACGGCCTTCGCGAGCAGCGTCTTGCCGGTGCCCGGCGGGCCGTACAACATGATGCCGCGGGGCGGTCGCGCGTCGAAGTGGGCGAACAACTTGTTCATCTTGAGGGGCCATTCGATCGACTCCCGCAACTCCTGCTTCGCCTCGTCGAGGCCTCCGATGTCGTCCCATCGGACGTTCGGCTTCTCGATGAGCACCTCGCGCATCGTTGACGGCTCGAGCTCCCGGTAGGCCTGGAGGAAGTCGTCGCGAGTGACCTCGAGACGATTGAGCACGTCGGGCGGGACGTAGTCGACCTGGATGTCGATCTCCGGGAGGATCCGCCGGAGCGATCGCATCGCGGCCTCCTTGCAGAGGGCGGACATGTCCGCGCCGACGTACCCATGCGTGAAGCCGGCGAGTTCGGACAAGTCGACGTCCTTCGCGAGGGGCATGCCCCTCGTGTGGATCTGGAGGATCTCCAGCCGCCCGTCGCGGTCGGGGACCCCGATCTCGATCTCGCGGTCGAAGCGCCCCGGCCGGCGCAGGGCAGGGTCGAGGGCGTTCGGCCGGTTCGTCGCGCCGATGACCACGACCTTCCCGCGGGCCTGCAGTCCGTCCATGAGCGCAAGGAGCTGCGCGACCACCCGTCGCTCGACCTCGCCGGTGACCTCGTCCCGCTTCGGTGCGATGCTGTCCAATTCGTCGATGAAGATGATGCTCGGGGCGTTTTCCTCGGCCTGCTTGAAGATGTCTCGGAGGTTCTCCTCGCTCTGTCCGTAGAATTTGGACATGATCTCGGGGCCCGAGATCGAATGGAAGTTCGCGTTCGTCTCCGAGGCGACGGCCTTCGCGAGCAGGGTCTTCCCGGTCCCCGGAGGGCCATGGAGGAGGACGCCTTTCGGCGCCTCGACGCCGAGCCGCTCGAACAGCTCCGGATGGCGCAGCGGGAGCTCGATCATCTCGCGGACCTTCCGGACCTCGGAGCCCAGCCCGCCGATGTCCTCGTAGTCGACCTTCGGGACCTTCGCCCCTTCCTCTTTCGTCGGCTTCTCCGCGATCTTGATTTCCGTGCCCGATTCGACGAGGACGGCGTCGGCTCCCGGCGAGAACGACGTAACGACGAACTCGAACTTGCGACCCATCACGCTCACGCTCAGGACATCCCCGCGCGTGATGACGCGTCCCTGGAGGACCTGGGCCATGTACTCTTCCCCGCCCATGATGCGGATCGGCTCCGTCGGTGCGAGGGACACCTTCTCGGCCGGTCGCGCCAAGGCCTTCTTCAGGCCGACCTTGTCGTCGATCCCCACCCCGGCGTTGCGGCGTTGCATCCCGTCCATGCGGATCACCCCGCGGTTCGCGTCCTCGGGATATCCGCGGCGCACGCCGGCGGCGGTGGCCTTCGCGCCCAGGATCAGGACGACGTCGCCTTCCTTCAGATCGAGGATCTTCATGACCTCGGGATCCAGGTGGACGACCCCGCGGCCCGCGTCGGCGGGCTTCGCTTCCGCGACCCGGAGGAACTTCTCACGGCCCGTGGCCATCGGTCTCAGGCTCCTGCCCCTTCCGTCGGAACGGAGGGAGCGGCGCTTCGCAACGAAACGGGATTACTTGAAGTCATGTCGAAACCTGCCGGCATCGGAAAGAAAGGAAAGGGGTGCCCGTTCAGTCGACGGGCACCTTGACGGGCTTCTTCTCGGGCGTCGGCTCCCTCTTCGGGATCCGGACCTCGAGGATTCCGTCCTTCAGCGTCGCGGAGGCAAGGTCGGCCTTGACCTCCTCCGGGAAGCTCAGGACGCGCCGGAGGGCCTGGTACGTCCGCTCGGAGTAGAAGTAGTCCTTCTCGTCCTCCTCGCGGGATCGCTTCGACTCCGCCCGGACCTCGATGCCGTCGGAGGTGACGGTCAGGTCGACGTCCTCCTTCGCCACGCCGGGCAGTTCGGCCCGCACGACGAATTCGGATCCCTTGTCGATCAAGTCGACGAGGGGCTCGCGCACCGCCGCGTCGGGCCCAGTCACTCGGGCGAGGGAGCCGCCCCAGAACCGGTCCTCGAAGCTCCGGCGGAAGCTGTCGAACCATCGGTCCACTTCATCGAACCAGGCGAAAGGCGAGGTCGTCTTCGCCAGGCTCGTCTCCTTGGCAGCTGCATTGGTCTTGGTCTTGCGCTCCATGGTGATCCACCTCCAAGGTTGACTTGGCGGCCGTATTTATCTGTATGCAGTTCTATATAAACAATTCGATTCGAGCTCATCATTACAACAACCGCTTGTTGGCATCTTGTGGGAGAGTCGACCAGAGGCGCGCTAGGTCTCCCGCTTCACCGTGATCGGGATGGCCCCGCTGTTGAACTCGATCCAGGCGATCTCGATCGGGTCGACCACCCCCGTCGGGACGTCGATGAGGATCGGCGAACCCATGCTGATTTGCAGGGCCCGCGCTCCGATGATCCGGGCTTTCTCGAATCGGGTGTAGCGCATCGCGGGGCCTCGCGCCAGGCCGCGGGCGAAGGAGCGTTCAGGAGGCGGGGACGGCCGTGGGCGGCCCCAATCGGGTGCCCGTACTTCAACCTTGCTTAGCGCCGGCGCCCGTAAGTCAATCGATCGAGCACCGGTCGAGGTCCGCGGGACGTCCGTCCGGATCCCGGCCGCCGAATTGTCATGTTCTGCCCAACAATAATCGCACGTGAGAATTCCGGGGGACAGCTTATGAACTCCCTGACTCCACGATGCATAGACTTCGGTTGCGTCGAACGCGCTCCGAAGGTAGGTTCTCCCATGGATCAGCAGACCTTCCAGCAGGCGATCGGGCTCCTCTCGGGGGAGCACAGCCTCTCGATCCTGCGATCCCTGCGGGACGGGAATTGGCATCTCTCGAGCGAGGTCGCCCGGACGCTCGACATCCACACCACGACCGCGTCCAAGTTCCTGCAGCGCTTCGCCGAGCTCGGGCTCGTGGAGCGGCAGGCCCACGATTCTCGGACGTTCGAGTATCGCCTCCGGTCCTCGCATCTCCGGTTCGACGTCGACCTTTCCGACGACGCCGGTCCGCTCCGCGAAGTGGTCGACTTCTACGTCGTGTATTTCCAATCCCTCTTCGAGAAAATCCGGTCCTTCGGCGCGCCCACGATCCAGACGGAGATGGAGCACCGGCTGACCACGGACCATCAGGAACTCCGGAGGGCCGTGTTCGACCAGATGATCGTCGGCGCGCAAGGAGGCCTCGACTACCTTCGCGAATTGGTGGCCGAGGTCCACCGGGACTTGTGGTCCGTGTGCGAGCAGGGTCTCGGCGAAGTCCCGGCGAAGGGCGTGTTCCAGGCCGCCCTCCGCGACGCGATGACCCTCTATCCCGACCTGGCCTACCGCTGCGGCCTGACCCGGCCTCTGGAATCGTGATTCGCATGGCGCGGCTGGCAACGGGCATTTCGGGATTTGACGCCATGGTCCAGGGTGGCCTGCCCGCCGGCTCCAGCGTCGTGCTTCAGGGCCCGCCGGGCCAGGAGAAATTGCGCTTCGCCCTCACGTTCCTCGCGGAGGGCCTGAAGTCCGGGGCGAGCGGGCTGGTCCTGATCTCGTCGCAGTCGCCTGATGCGGTCCTCTCGGATCTCCGCGGCCTGGGCGTCGACATCGACGCGGTCACGCGCGAGAACCGACTGCGCATCGTGGACTGGTACTCGTGGAGCGAGGAGACGGTCACTGACGTGGAAGAGCGCGGCATCGTCGTCCGTTCCTCGATCGATCTCACGAACCTCGGCGTGGCCCTGAGCCGCGCGATGGCCGCCCTTTCGGGGGAAAAGGGCTGCCGGTCCGTCATCGAGCTGCTGTCTCCGGCGATGAATGCGTACGAGCTCACGCAGGTCTACGCCTTCGCGCAGAGCGCGAAGAGGAAGTTCGATCGGCACGGATTCACGAGCCTCGTGCTGCTGGAGAAGGACATGCACTCCGGGCCCGAGGTGACCACGCTCCTCCAGCCCTTCGACGGCGTGATCGAGATCGAACGTACCCGTAGCGGGGACCGGATCCTCCGGAAGATCGGAGTCCTCCATCTGAGGGACACGACTCCGGACCCAACGTTCCGGGTCCTCGAGATGACGGAGACCGGGATGCAAGTGGTGCGCGAGTCCCCCAAGGGCGGTGCGGTCGCGGGGGTCGCCGCGGAAGGGAGCGTCCTCGAGTCCCAGGAAGAGAGGGCCCGGAGGCTCTCCCTCATCATGCAGATCGCCCGCGAGCGCCTCAAGCTGGACCCCAAGGACGCAGACGCCCTGTTCGCGATGGCGGCCGCCCAGGCCACCCTCGACGATCCTCGCGGGGCCTTGCAATCCCTCGATCGGCTCTCGGAGCTCGATCCCGCGTACCCGGGCCTCTGGGTCCTGAAGACGAAGCTCCACGCCCGCCTCGGTGAGGCGGACCGAGCCCGGCAGAGCCGTCTGCGCGCGCAGCAAGCGGAGCAGGCGGAGGCGGCTCCCGCGGCGGCGACCGTCCCATGTCCCATGTGCGACGCTCCCGTCGCGGTCGATGCGACGGTGTGCCTCCGCTGCGGCGTGAAGTTCGCCGCCCCGGAGACCCTCGAGGACGAACTCGAGGACCTCGGCCGGGCCGCGATTCAGGAGATGGTGGAGGAGGAGTTCGGCGAAGGCAAGTCGGTCCCGGCGGGAGGCGAGTCCGAAAAGAAACCGGATCGCGAGCCGCTGCCGAAACCGGCGCCCAGGCCCGAACCGAAGCCGATCCCGAAGAAGGGTCTCACGAACGGGCTGGTCTTCTCCCGCAGCCCCCGCTCGCGGGCCGGCATGACGAACGGTCTGAAGGGCCGGACGAACGGACTCCGCGGACGGACGAACGGACTGACCAATGGCATGGGTCGGACGAACGGGCTCACGAACGGCATGGGCCGGACCAACGGGTTGACGAACGGCCTCGGCCGTACGAATGGCCTGACCAACGGCCTCGGGCGGACCAACGGTCTCACGAACGGACTGGGCCGCACGAACGGACTCACCAACGGCCTGGGTCGGACCAATGGGCTCACCAACGGCCTCGCGGGAATCCGAAGAATGGGCCTCCGGTCCTCGGGCTTCCGAGGCATGGTGCGGACGGCCGGATGGAAGCTGTATGTGATCCCGCTCGTCGTGGTCGGCCTCCTCCTCATGCCTTTGTTCTTTGTACCGCCGTACAACGGGCCCCAATCTCCGATCCAGATCGACGGGCAGTTCAGTGACTGGGCGGGCGTTGCCACGGAAGCGATGGCGTCCGGTGGTGTGCTGAATCCGAACGTGGACGTCGTCCGTTTCGGCGTCGTACCGAACCTCGGGTCCATTGCCTTCTTCGTGGAGGTCGCGGGATCCGCCCTGATGGGAGGCGGCCCTTCTCCAGGGACCATGGACACGGTCAGGATCTTCATCGACATTGACGGATCCACATCGACCGGTTACCGCATCGACGGCCTTGGCGCGGATCGGATGATCGAGGTTTCTGGCTATGCCGGGAGAGTCCAGTCCAGCACGCTTTGGGAATTCGACTCGAACCGGAACCAAAGGGACTGGAGCGGATGGATTAAGGGGACCTCCACGCCGGCCGCCGCGAGCGGATCCCGGATCGAGGTCGAGGCTCAGTGGCTCGCCGGCGTCCCGAGCTCGGTGCCGCTCGTCGCGACCGTGCACACGGTCTCGTGGGACAAGCAGGTCGACCAAGGGGGTTTCCCCGTGAGCCCGGGTTTCGGGACCCTGTCCATCGTGTCCGATCCTCAAGTCCCTGACGTCATCGCGGGCAATGACGTGCCGCTCCTCCGGCTCACCCTGACGGCGCATGGCCGGCCAGTCAGTCTCAATTCACTCCAGGTGGAAATTGCTGGCACCGCCCCCGCGAACGTTGCGACTTCTCTCCGCCTGACGGACAGTACCAGCCTGCTCGCTCAAGCTGCTCCAGTCTCTCCGAGTGTCCGATTCTCCTTCGCGCCGGTCCAGATTGCGGTCGGCGCACCGACCATCTTGTTCGTCGTCGGCGATTTTGCTTCGACGACCTGGGAAACGTTCGGAATCCAGCTACCGTCGATCCACCCATTTGGTGTCAGTGGGGGCGTGGTGGCCCTCCGTGAAAACCCGGGCGTGCGCGCGCTCGGCTACCTTGGCGTTGTCCCGGTAGCGCCTCGAGTCGATGGCGCCTTCGACGAGTGGAACGCGCTCTCGGCGGACCCGACGAACGATGTCGCACCGCGGGGCAATCCGGACATCGATCTCACGCACTATGGCGCACTGCAAAACGGGACCGCGACGTTCTTGTACGCCGGCGTCTCGGGTCGAATCCTTGCGGGCACGTCAACGCCGGAAAACCCCCGGGAGGCGCCTCCCCAAAATTCGACGTCCCTGGCAGACACGGATCGGGACGGCGTGCCCGACACCGCAGACCCGATGCCGTACGACTTCAACAACGACGGGACACCGGACGCGCAGACGAATTGCGACGTCGACGGCGATGGCATCATCGATTACGGCTGCCCCGGCGGCACGGACTACTGGCTCAACACGACGATACCATCTACGTTCCCAGCTCCCTACGCCGGACGATCGGTAAGCGTGTACATCGGCCCGGACAACCGACCTCCCGTCCTCGGAGACGATGCGATCCGGATGTTCCTCGACATCGACAACAACACCTTCAGCGGGTATTCCATCGGCGGCATCGGCGCGGATCGACTCGTCGAGCTTCGCGGGAAGGACGGCACGGTTACGCAGTCTGCCTTGCTCGCCTTCTCGGGTTCCTTTCCCGGTCAGTGGGCCTGGACGCCCGTGGCGCCCGTGACGGTCGCTCTTGGCTACCACGCGGTGGAGCTCTCCGTCCTGTTGAACGCCTCGAAGTTATACGTCGAGGCGGGCGACTTCTGGGGGTCCGTTGATTCCACGACCGTGGTACGCGCATTCGCCCCGTTGACATCGTCCTTCAAGGTCTCCTCCGCGAGCGCTCCGCTCGCGGTCCCATGGCAGCAATCGGGCCCGCAGCCCACCTCCGTGTTGATCGATCCAAACTCCAATTCCGGAACGACGGTCTACAATCAGCAGCGCAAAGTCGTCCGCGCGGGGATCGGGGCCGGTGCGACTCCGTGCGATGCTGCGAACTCGGCGGGCTGTTGGTACACCGTCTTCTACGACCAGTTCGTAGAGACGACGGCGACGTCGGCACCATCAACGGAGACAATTACGACGGGAAGCCGTTCCTCGGGGACGTTCCCGACGGATATCCTGTCCTCGAACAATGTGTACGTCCATTACACCGAGGCCAATCCACTGATTGCTTTCGTTAATGATGGCTCGTCCGCGAATCCGGACTTCTGGTTGACTGCAGGCGGGAGCTCCTATGCAACGGCGTCATGGACGCCGCCGACCTCGGGGTTGCTTGTGCTCTTCGTGGGGGATGAAGTCGGCTCCGGCACACCCAACCAGCCCACGGTGAGCGGTAACAGCGTCGCTTGGACCGCGATTAAAACTATCAACGTTGGATTCAACAGGTTTACCCTATTCGGCGCAAACTCAGCGGGCTCCGCCGCGGGGGCCACGACCGTCGATTTTGCGGGGCAGAGTCAGAGCGGATGCGAGGCGAGTTTCTTCCATGTGACAAACGTTGATCTATCGGGGGGCGTCGCCGCCGCCTTCGTTCAGTCCCCGACGGGTTCGGGCACCGCGGGGTCCGGTTCCATCACCCTTGCGTCGCCGGGAAACTCCGCGAACCGACCGGTATCCGGATGGTTCCACGCGGCGCAGGAGGGCACGAACCCCCGCGCAAACTGGGCGGAGGCAGACGATGGCAGTCACAACAACCCCGGCACGGGCGTGGAGTCTCAGTGGCGCTCGGACGCATTCGAGACGACGGCCTCCGCGTCTTGGTCCACGAGTTCCGCTTGGCTCGGGATCGCGGCCGAATTGAAGCAGCTGACCAACTACCAGATGGAGGTGCGATACGATTGGTCTGGCATTGCTTCCGGGAGTCCCTCTTACGCCCTGAAGGTCGAAGCCTACCACACCGTCGGCGAGGACTTCCTCGTGCAGGTGCTCACCCCCCCTTCCACCTGGACGACGCGCATCACGATTACGAAGACCGCGGATGACAACGCGGCGCAGGCATACACCTTGACGACCGCGGAGTTCAACTCGGGCGCTCCCGCCGTTCGATTCATCGGGGCGACGGAAATCGGCGACGTCACTCAGTCCGACTTGTATCTGGACTACGTCACCGTCTCTTCGAATAGCGTCTGGGACCGCGTCGTCCTCATCCGAAGCCGTGACACGAGCGGATCCACTTGGAGCGGACAGGTTGTCCTCGCGTCGGGACGATCCGGAGACAGCGCTCTCATCTTGGCCCGCGATTCGGCGGAGCCATCGATTGCGATGGACTCGGGCGGATTCCTCCATGTCGTGTGGGTCTCCGCTTCTGGCTCCGGTGACCAGAGCACGATCAATCTCGTCCGGTACTCGAAGACGACGGTCGCCTATCCGACCGAAGCCCAGCTGGCGAATCCCGCGATCTGGCAGGCCGTCACGAATGTGGATGACACCAACCCCGGATACATGCCAACCGTTTCCACGGACTCGAGTAACTATCCCCATATCGCTTGGAGTCAGTCGAAGACGTTCGGCGAAGAAGCCTGGATTTCATATCGATCGAACACCGGGACGAACACGGTCAACAGCCCGAAGAGTCGGACATGGGACGGCACCTCGTGGAGTGCGCCGGAAACCGAGGAATCGACGGCCGGCAGTCCCCTTCGTAACGTGCGGATGGCATACTCCCCGATTGCCAGCGATCAACGGATCGTCGTGACGGTGAGCGATGACGGCTGGCTCGATGCGTACGTGTGCACTCCGACCTGCACCGTGACGAACAACCTGGGGCAGGTTTGGTCGACACCAAGCAACGCCGACTATCGCTTCGATATCGCATATGAGGAACTCAGCGGGAGGGCGCTGCTCGTATACGGGGTCCTGTCCACAGACACGACTCACGACATCGCCTACCGTGAGTACACAGGGTCGTGGGGGCCAGAGCAATACTTGGATAACACAAACAACGCCACGGACCTTCAGTATTCGCAGATCGAGTTGGCACCGAAGGCCGGAAGTGACCAAGTCGGGTTGATGGCCGGGACCTCGAACGGCGTCGTCACCGCCTGGATCTGGAGCGGGACCGCCTTTGGATCGTTCGCCGAGGTTACGGCGACCGGCTTCGCGTCCACCGTAGGTAATAGGATGGCCATCGCGTGGGAGTCGAATTCCGGCCACCTCCTCGCTGTGACAGCCACAGGCACGTTAGGAGAGACCATCGTCTACCGAGAGTTCACGACGAGCTGGAGCTCGTCTTCCACATACCCGTGCGGTACGTCGGGGAAGAACGATTATTGGTTGTCCTTGAAACCGAATCCCGTCCCCACGACGGACGAGATGATCCTCCTCATCGGCCAGGCTCTCAGCGCCGTCAGCACCTGCTATTGGAGCGGAAGCGGGTGGTCGAACTTCGTGGCCCACGACGCTACTAGCGACAGTTGGACCACTCGGTCCGAGGACTTCGCCTGGGAGAGCACCGGAAGCAGAGGCCTCCTCGTTTGGGGGACGACGTCGGGACAGATCACGTACCGCACGTTCACCGCGCCGAACACATGGGGGACGATCACGAATGTGGCGATGGGCACAACCCTCCATTACTGGGTCACCCTGCGCACGAACCCGTTCCCACAGCCTGGAAGGCCGAAAATCCTAGGCGCGGTCTTGGATCCCAATGACGACCTGGGTGCGATTACCTGGGACGGAAGCGCATTTACGGTCGTCGGCGCGAACTCGTTCACCGCCGATACGGGCAGTCACACCTATGAGAACTTCGACCTGCAATACCATCCCGCGCCGGGGTCGGTGTACTACAAGAACCGCGCAGGAGGGACGTGGCGGCCCACGGTGATTTGGGGCACGACCTACACCGGTCTTTCGGTGGACGTGTCGCCGCAGAACAACTACGTGACCTTGGCTGGCTACTTCGATAATACGGCCGAACAGGCGGCCATTGCGTATCGTTCGAACACTGGAAGCAGCACCATCAACAGTCCGAAGACACGGACCTGGGATGGCTCGACGTGGAGTGCCGAGGCCGAACAAGCGAGTGCCAACAACCCGATCCGGGTTGTCCGGATGGCGTGGTCGCCGACGGATGTTAATACCCACATCGTCGTGACGGAGAGCGACGACGGCTTCCTCGATGCCTATGTGTGCACGCCGACTTGCGTCGTGACGAACAACATCGGCCAAGTGTGGTCGACGGCGCCCGCCAGCGGCACACCACAGGCTCGGTTCGATATCGCCTATGAACAGGTCAGCGGGAAAGCAGTCCTTGCCTACCACAAGGAAGGAGGGAGCGGGACGCAGGACCTCGCGTACAAGACCTACTCTGGAGGAAGTTGGAGCGCGGAGCAGTACATCGACGACCCAGGCAGCGCATCCACTCACTACGTGTACTCGGTGGTCAAGCTCGCTTCCAAGAGAGGGAGCAATCAGATTGGATTGATTGGCGGTGATTTGACGAACACCCACGTCAACGCTTGGATCTGGGATGGTACAGCCTGGGGAAACTTCGCGGCGATCGCGACGACGAACGTGGGTCCGGTGGACCGCGACAATGCGGACCTCGCCTGGGAGTCCGGCTCCGGGAACCTACTGGCGGTCGCTGCGAGCAATAGTGCAAGCATCGTCTCCAAGGAGTACACCACCTCTTGGGGCAGCGCCGTCACCTTTGCCTGCGCGAGTGGTGCGACGATCCGGTACACCCGACTGAAGGCGAACCCCCTCGCGACGGCGAACGACATGGTCCTCGCGGTCGTGGACGACCCCAGCTACAATCTGAGCACCTGCTACTGGACCGGGAGCGCATGGGCAAATCAGCTGACACATGGCGTGATCGCCCAAGTCAACTTCCGCTCGTTCGATTTCGCATGGGAGGCGTCAGGGAGCAAAGGCCTCCTTGTGATGAGCACTGCCCCCAACAATCTCGCATACCGCACGTTCACGGCTCCGAATACCTGGGGGACGATCACCACGGTGGCCACGGGCTCCACCGACCATACGTGGATCCAGGCCCGGACCAATCCCGTGTCAGGTAGCACGATCAAGATCCTCGGCGCCGCCAGCGAGAACACCGCCCAGAGCCTCGGGGGTTTCAAGTGGGACGGGACGACGTTCACCGTGATTGGTACAAGCACTTTCACCGCCAGCACGGGCGGCTTCATGGACAACGAAATGTTCGACCTGAAGTACCCCGACGTGCGGGCGGGCGGAACGGGGGAGATTCGACAGATGGTCTGCAAGGATCTCGCCGTGAGCAACTGTGATACATCGGCGAAATTCACGAAGTGGGATGGTACCGCAGGAATCGACACGGTGGCCATGGGCGTCGCGAGTGGCACCTATCCCTCCCTCGCCACGACCTGGGACGCGAACGCAGATTTGTGGGTCGCCTATGAGAAGGACGTGAACGGGACCAGCCGGGGGATCTATGCAAGGCTCCTCGACTACCCGGCCGCCGGCTGGCAGGCCCCTGAGACGGTGGACTCCTTAGCAGGGACCATCTTCACACGCCCGTCCATCGGTGTCGACAAGGACAACAACGTGCACGCTCTGTACGTTTCGACGTCTGGGCCGCAGCTGTATTACAAGATGCGCACAGGCGGCGCTTGGGGATCGCGGACCGCCATCGATACATCGTCAGACTCCCCATCGCTCATGGTTCGGGCGCCGAACGACGCGATGTACGGAACGGCCTCCGGTGGTTTGTATTGGAAGTCGTCGACGTCGGAGACCTACTTCTATTACATCCCGGAGTTCGAAACGGTGATCGCCCCGGTCCTGGGGGTCCTCGGCATCGCCCTCTTCCTGGGACGTCGCGGCCGAGCCCGCGGGAAGAAGTCGGCAGCCCGTGCTGCGTCCTGACTGCCGACCCGCGCATCAGGACTGGGATCGACTCGCTGCTATCGGGCTAAGTGATAATCTAGCCGGAACCCTCTTAGCTCCTCCTGCGAATGAATGACTTACCTGCCGTTGGGGCATTCATTCGATAAGGAGGGAGAACTCTGCACGTGGAATCGATGGTCTTGGCCCAGCTGACGCCCCGCCGATTCCGGGCGTGCCTGCCGCTCATCTTCGCGGTGTGCCTCGTCCTCGTCGCGTCCATCCCTGCGGTGGCCGGAGACTCGGAGCGGCCGGTGCAGGCATCGATCTTCGTCAGCCGCACGGAAGCCTCTCCGACGGAGAACGTGAGCTTCTGGATTTGGGTCGAGCCGCTTAAGGAAAAAGCCCGAAAGCTCGTGATCACCGAGGCGCCTCTTGACGGATTCGACGTCACGTCCACGACCATTCCGGATTCGTGCCTCGAGTCGAGGCGGACCTGGGTTTGCATCCAGGACGACCTGCGTCCGTTCTCGATTGAGGTGCAGGCCGTTGCGAAGGCGGGCACGGAAGGACGGGACATCGTTTACGGCGCGTCGGTGGCCCTCTGGAAGAATGGCGAAGGCCACGACAACGAGGACTCGATGGATCCGATCCAACTGAGCGCCAGCGTCCACAGCGTCCCACTGAGCGTCGTCGCAGAAGCGAACGTCGACGTGCGCTTGGAAGCGAACGAGTCCGCAGTCATGCCCGGAAACCCCGTGACCTATCGCGTCGATGTGACGAACATGGGGAACAAGACCGCGCACGATGTGTCGGTCGTCGTCACGATCCCGGCGGCGATGGTCGTGACGTCCGCGACCCGGGAACCGACGATCCGAGACGGACGGGTGACATGGGTCCTCGATTCGGTGCCGATCGGGACGACGGTGTTGTCCTTCACCGCAACCCTGCCTCCCGCGAACGACTTGCAGCAGGTCGACGCGGCCGTTGCGGCGACCTACGGCAACGCAAGCGGTGGTCAGGTGCGCCTCGCGAACGTGCCCACCTCACTCGTCGTCCTTCCGATGCGACCTCAGGCTCCCCTCTCGCCGCTGCCCGCACTGGTCGTCGTGGCCGTCCTCGTCTTCGTCTTGCGATCCCTATTCCTCCCGGCCGGTCCCATCGTCCCTGCCTTGCGCCGTCCCTCCGGTCCGGCCGAGGTCTTCCTCCTCCACCGAAGCGGGATCCTCCTGCATCATGTGACCCCGATCCAATCTGCAGGCTTGGACTCCGACATCGTCGGAGGGATGCTCTCGGCGATCCGGATGTTCGTCGAGACGACGATGGATCCGTCGACCGGACCCTTGCAGGAGATCCGATTCCGCGGTGGGAGTATCGTCTTCGTGACGGGGGAGAACGCGACCTTGGCGGCGCTCAATGCGAGGGGGAACCGGGTCCGGTTCGGGCGGCGTGCCTTGGGATTCCTGCGCCAATTCGAAAAGTCGAATGCTCAAGCCCTCCGGAACTTCGATGGAGGCGCCTCGCCGCTCCAAGGGATTGACGACTTGATGAGCCGCCTGTCCTCGTGAGCGACCGGAGCGAGAGGGGCGTCGGGAGGCCGGGATGTCCCCCGGCTGTAACAGCGCGTTTCACGGCCAAGCGAATGCTCACTCGACGCCCTGACCCTAGCCGGGGGATTGTTGGACGCCGCGTTGTCCCCCTGTCACGGAACGCCCCGAATCCGGGGCTGTCGAGGAGGGACCCATACGGCATCCTCTCCAGGCTTGCATCGCGCGTCACGAGTCGGCGCGACCTTACGCTGGAGCACCGAATCAACGTCCTGGGAGCCGATAAAGATTCGCCCGCCCGCCGCACGTTTATCTAGCCCCGCCCGTTCGTTGGACACCCGATCCGCATGGAAGAGCTCCGCAACGCAATCGCGCTCCTGTACAAGCGGAAAGGCCGCGACAGCCTGACCGAGCGCGAATTCGTCCTGTCGGCCTCCATGGACCTGAGGTGGTTCCCGCCGAGGGACGCCCAGCGCCTGTTGCAGGTCGGCCTCGAGACGAAGTTGCTCGAGTCCCGCGATGGGACGATCCGGCCGGTCTTCGACGTCTCGACCGTCGAAGTCCCGCGGGACTACGTGCCCACGACCGCCATCCTCGCGATGCCCACTCCGGTCGAGGAGGACCTGTTCCTCCGGGTCGTCGATGCAATCGCCGCGAAGACCGGCATGGACCGGAAGGCGGTCATCCGTCGGGTGAACGAGGTCCAGGAGAAGATGGACGTCGAGGTCGAGGTCGCCGCGATGATCGCGGCCCGCCAGGCCGGCGTGGACGTGGCGCCGTTCCTTCCGGCCGTGAAGGCGCGCCTGCAGATGCCGTGACTACGCGCCGTCGTCCTTTTCCTTGAGGAGGTCCCCCAAAGTGATCCCACCCGAGGCCGCGGCCTTCTTGACCGCGACCGGCTGGACTCGCTCTTTGAGTTTGATCCCGAGCTGACGCTCGACCTTGCGGACCAGTTCGTCGCCCGGGCTGATGGCTCCCGCTTCCAGCTTCGCGATCACGCTCGCCCGCTCGTTGATCTTGGCCCCCAGGTCCGCCTGTTTCCACCCGCGGGCCTCCCGGGCCTCGCGAATCCGCCGCGGGAAGTCCTCCATCAGTTCGAGTTCGCCCCCCTGTTCATAGACGTCCTTCGGCGTCATCCGCCGCTGGCGGGCCTCCAGCCGCTGGGCGATCACCGGGGGCATCGTGCTCGCCCGCAGGGCGGGGCCCGACACCTCCTCCCCGAAGCGGGCGCACTCCCCGCACACGGCGAGGACCGTGGCGTCGATGGCGACGCTTTTCAACCGCGGGACGTCGGCTCCGCACAATTCGCAGATCAGGAAAACAGCCCCGTAAAGACTAAGTAGAAAATGCCGGGTATATAGCCTTCGTCATCGAGCCCCCCCACCGGGCGAACTTATGGACGACGATCAGATCCGAGAATTCTCGGAGAAAATGTCGGAGCGTATCGCCTCTCTCGAGGACCGCAACGACAAGCTTTTGGAGACGGCTCGGCGGGTCGAGGGCGAGAAGCGCTACGCGGAGACCGAGCTCGTCCGACTCCAGAAAGAGATTCGGCGGCTGAAGCAGGAACTCGACCGCCTGAAGAGCCCGCCGTTGATCATCGGCAACATCCGCGACATCTTGGCGGACGGCCGGGTCGTCGTCAAGTCGTCGACGGGTCCCGATTTCATCGTCAATGCGGCCGAGTACATTACGAAGGAGAACCTCGTCGTCGGCGCGCGGGTCGCGCTGAACAAGCAGACCCTGGCCGTGATGGGCGTCCTTCCGCCGTCCCTCGATCCGATCGTCACCGGGGCCGAGATCATCGACAAGCCGCCGGTCACGTACGAGGACGTCGGGGGCCTCGAAGGCCAGATGCGGGAGCTCCGCGAGGCCGTGGAGGACCCGCTCCTCAAGCCCGACCTGTATCGCAAGGTCGGCATCGAGCCGCCGAAGGGCGTGCTGCTCGTCGGGCCGCCCGGGACCGGGAAGACGCTCCTCGCCAAGGCCGTGGCCAACCGGACGCAGGCGACGTTCATCCGCTTCGTCGGATCCGAACTCGTCCAGAAGTACATCGGCGAGGGGGCGCGGCTGGTCCGCGAGCTTTTCCAGCTCGCCCGGGAGAAGGCGCCCTCGATCGTGTTCATCGACGAACTCGATTCCGTCGGCGCGAAGCGCCTCGAGGTCGCGACCTCGGGGGACCGGGAAGTCCAGCGGACCCTCATGCAGCTCCTCGCCGAACTCGACGGCTTCAATCCGCTCGGCGAGGTCAAGATCATCGGAGCGACGAACCGACCGGACATCTTGGACGAAGCCCTCCTGCGGCCGGGCCGTTTCGACCGGATCATCGAGATCTCGATGCCGGGCGTCGAATCCCGGATGACGATTTTCAAAATCCACACGCGGAAGATGAACGTCGCGGCCGACGTCGAGTATGCCGGGCTCGCCTCCAAGTCGGACGGAGCGACGGGGGCCGACATCCATGCGATCTGCACGGAGGCCGGCATGTTCGCGATCCGCGAGGACCGCGAGGTCGTATCGATGGCGGACTTCGAGCGGGCGGTGGACAAAGTCCTGGGCGATAATCCGATTCGCTCGGCGGACTCCTCCGGCGCGATGTACGCGTGAGTTCGGCCATCGTCCGCGGCACTCCTAAATAGGACCTCCTCCTGACTTCCGGTCCCAGCGAGAACGACGCTCCATGGCGACGATGGATCGATGTCCAATTTGCGACGTGTCGGTGCGGCCCGAGAACCTGATCCGCCATCTGAACGACATCCATCCGAGGCATCCCGACACGCCGCGCCTCCTGGAGCGGCTGAGAGCTGAGCCCGGAAGGATCCCGCGGAGGTCGGCAGGCCGACCCATTCGTGTGCGGCCTTGGCATGTCGTCCTGGTGGCGCTCCTCCTCCTCGGAGGGCTCGGCGGGTACTACCTGTTGCAGATTGCGACCGTCTCGCCGGCGCTTCCCTGCATCGGCGGCGAGGGCGGTGGATTGTATCACTGGCACACGCAGTTGAACATCTTTTCCGGGGCGACGAAGTTTGCGATCCCTGCCAGCATCGGGAGGAGCGCATTCTGTCTTGAGCCGGTTCATACTCACGATTCGACCGGTCTGATCCATATCGAATCGGATGTGAATCGCCTTTATTCGATCGGCGACTTCTTTGCGGTCTGGGGAAAACCCTTTGGAAGCCCCTCGCAGATGCTCGTGAACGGGACCGCGATTCCCACCCCGAGTCCCACGGTGATCCTCTACGACCAGGAATCGATCGAACTACACTACGCCTCCTTTGCCTAGTCTCTGAGTGGTCAGGAAGGGTCCGCTTCGAGGCGGGCACCATAATGTTTATGGCAACTCCTCGGTGTCCCGAGAACGCAATGGCCCGCCCCCTCGTCCGCGATGAGGAAGGAGTGAGCACCCTCGTGTCGCTGATCGGCGTGCTCATCCTCGTGATCGCGATCCTCGCGGTGTACTTCGGGTTCATCGTCCCGAAGTTTGCGGGGCCGCCCCTCCGGGCGCGGAGCGGGGACGACGTCCAGGTCGACTACGTCGGGCGGTTCGAGAACGGCCTCGTGTTCGACACGAGCCTCCTTGCCGTCGCCCAGGACAACGCCTCCAATCCGAAGGCTTTCGCCTTCGGCTGGCACCCCCCGTGGCAGCCGCTGGAGGTCAAGAGCGTCGGGAGCGGAGAGGTCGTGAAAGGCTTTGACCTGGGGATCCAGGGCCTCGCGGTGGGAGACGCGACGACCATCGTGGTCCCGCCGGACCTGGGTTACGGGCCCGCCGACCCGACGAAGATCTTCGTCAAGCCCCTCTTCGAATCCGTGCCCGTGCACCTGACGATGGACGCGTCCGACTTCTCGGCGACCTACAAAGCCCCCGCCGTCTCCGGTGCGAATACGACCGATCCGTTCTGGGGCTGGCCCGCCACCGTGGGCGTGTCGGGTTCCGTCGTCACGGTCACGAACAGTCCGACGCCGGGGCAAATCGTTCATCCGTACGGCGCGTGGGAGGCTCGCGTGGATTCGATCGACGACGGGGCCAATGGCGGGGTCGGTACGATCACCGTGCACCATCACCTCGATGCGAGCTCGGTAGACCGCGTCGGCTTCCGGAACGGCAACGCGGTCTCGTTCACGGTGACCGCCGTCGACCTCGCGGCGGGGACGTACAGCTTGGACTACAACAATCCGGTGAAGGGCCGCACCTTGATCTTCGAGGTCACGATGGTCCGCATCTCCCGCGTGGCCTGAGGCGGCGGATGGCCTCCCTGGATGACTTCTTCGCTGCCCTCTTCGGTGCGCTCGGCCCCGTCGGGAGCCTCGTCGCGTTGCTCGTCATCTTCGCGATTGACGCGGCGCTCTTCCCGGCCCTCCCGGAAGCCTGGATCCTGATCACCTACACGTTCCGGCCGGAGACGATGGATCCGGTCGGCTGGGCCGCGGTCCTCCTCGCCGTCGCGGTCGCGGGCGACCTCCTCGGGACGAGCACGCTGTACGCCGCGGTCCGCCGCCTGCTGATCCAAGACCGACATATGCCGCGGTGGCTGGAGTCGGGCATGCGGCGATGGACCGAGTTCCTCGTCGTGAGGGACGAGCGCATCATCCTCCTGAACCGAGTTGCCCCTGTCGTCCCGTTCGTCGGGGCGTTCATCGCGACCCTGCGGTGGAGCTACCCGAAGTCGATGGCTTTCGTCGCCTCGGGAGGCCTGGCGAAGTACGCGGCCCTGCTCTACGTGGTGTTCGTGATTGGGGTCTCGTACAACGTCCGCACAGCGCGCACGATCTCGTTGGCCTTGATCGTCATCGTCATCGCCCTCTCCATCAGCGGATCCTGGTTGTACCGTCGCCGACGGGTCCGAGGGGCGGGGAAACCCTGACGGTTCATCGCGCTGGCTGGGGGCGGAATCGATCGGAAGGAGTCCGCCCCGTCGCGTAGAAGAGGATCGTCGACGCGATGTACTCCTTGAGTATCGTGCGCAAGTACCCGTACGTCCGGAACCGCCTCATGGAAGTCTGGACTCGTTGGGGCAGGATCACGAACCGTCCGAGAGTCCGCGACCGCAGGGCGATGTCGTGGGTCTCGTTCAAGAGCATCTCATCGCGGATTCCGCCGAGTGCCTCAAAGGCGGACCGCCGAAAGAAGAAACAGAAGCCCGCGTTGTGCGGATAGCCCCAGAGGGTCAGGGCCCGCTGGTAGCCGTTCGCCAGGAGAAAGAGGGCGCGTTCGGCGAGGGTGCCCTGCGCGGGGACGAACCCGGTCGCGCCTCCGATGACGTCCGGTGCCTCCGCGACGGCGACGATCGCCTCGACCAAGTCCCCAGGCACGATGCAATCGGCGTCCACGAAGACCAGGAGGTCCCCCCGCGCCGCGCGGGCGCCCCGGTTCCGTCCCTCTCCGGGACCTTTGCGCTCGCCTTCGAGGACGATGGCGCCCCTCGCCTGGGCCAGTTCCTGCGTTCCATCGGTGCTCCCGGAGTCCGCCACGAGGATCTCCGCGGGCGACCGGGTCTGGGCCCGAAGGGAATCGAGCAACGCGGGCAGGCACTTCGCCTCGTTCCAGGTCGGCACGATTATGGAGACCGGCGCTCCCTCCGGCGGGCCAGGCCGTCCTCGAGCCGCCGAGGGCCCGTCCATCCCGCTCACGCGGCCACGAGGCGCTCGTACACCCGCTCGAGGCGGCGCGTGCATCGTTCCACGGAATAGTCGAGGGCGACCTCTCGCGCGGCTTCCTGCATCGAGTCACGGCCCCGCAGGCAGCGCAGGATGGCGGCGGCGCAGCCGCGGACGTCGTTCGGGTCGAAGAGGGCCCCGTTGACGCCCTCGCGCACGAACTCCGGGATCGCGCGGTAGTTCGCCCCCGCGACGGGGCGCCCGGAGGCGAGCGCCTCCAGGACCACGAGGCCCTGGGTCTCGAACTTCGACGCGATCGCGAAGGCGTCGGCCGCCGCGTAGTATTTCGGCAAATCGGCGTCCGGCACGAACCCGGTGAAGATCACGTCCCCGGAGAGTCCGAGGCGAGCGACGAGGTCGTAGTACTTCTCCATGTACGGCCCGGTCCCGACGATCATCAGCTTCGTGTCCCGGTTCTGCTCCAAGATCCGCGGGAACGCGTGGATCAAGGTGGTCAGGTTCTTCTCCGGCGCGACGCGGCCTACGTGCAGGACGACGTCGTGGCCGTTCAGCCCCCACTTCGTCCGGATGCCCTGGCCCGAGATGTCCGGCCGGAACCGCTCGGGGTCCACGCCCGTCGGGATCACGTCCGCGATGTTCGCCCGCGGCGAGAGCGCCATGATCTCGTCGAGGATGGCGCGGCTCGGGACGACGACGCCCTGGGTCTTCCGGAGGAAGATCTTCAGGTAAAAGCGGAGGCCCCGCTCGAGCAGATGGAGGTTGAGGCCGAACGGGGAGTAGAACGCGAGGGTGTCGTGGATCATCGTGTGGAACGTCGAGACCCGGGGGATCTTCGCCTGCCAGGACGCCCAGAGGCCCTTGATCCCGACGAAGCCGACCCCGTGGATGTGGATCACGTCGATCCCGAGGTCCTTGATCAGGTCGACCTCGCGGCCGGGGAACATCGCGAGGCGGTACCCTGGATAATGGCGGAACTCCTTCGCCCGGACATATACCGTGCCGTCCTCGTGCGTCCCGCGGCGGCGGGGGTCCTCCGGGGCGAAGACCACGACCTCGTGCCCATGGGCCTCGAGCTGCCGGCGGGTCGATAGGACGGAGGTCACGACGCCGTCGACCGTCGGGAGGTAGCTGTCCGTGAACAAAGCGATCCGCATGCCATCAACGCCCCCGGACGGTGGACTCGGGGCTCGTGTCTGCATCGCCATTCCTTCGGCTCGACGTCGGCCCCGCCTCCGCGATCCATCCGGTCCGTGCGATCCTCGGCCGTCCGGACGTGGCGCGAGGGCGCCCGCCCGACGCGGCGGTGAGGATAGCCAGACTACCCAATCGCGCGGAGTTTGGTCAGCCTACTTGAAGTTTTGGGGAGAGCCTCTCCGCTTTGATAATGTGCTTGAGCCGAAGGAACCGTCGCAGACGAACGAGAGGTCCTTCCTATCGACCCCCGGTGATTTGGGAATTGATAATCTCGACACCGTGACCCGCCCGGTACGAGGCCCGGAACCCCGCGGCGACTTTCCGGCGGGCCCGCCGAACGGACTCGAGGAGCGGGTGCCCGAGGGCGAGGTACGCCGCGGTCGAGGCCGCGAGCGTGCAGCCCGCGCCGTGGAGCGCCTTTCGGTATCGTCGGCCTCCGAGGCGGACCATCCGGACGCCGTCGAAGAGCACATCGACGAGGGGGCCCTTGAGATGGCCTCCCTTGACCAGCACGGCCTGGGGCCCAAGGCGGCGGATCGCCCGCGCCGCGGCCTCCATCGACGTGACGTCCCGGATCGGGAGGCCGGAGAGCCGTTCCGCCTCGTAGCGGTTGGGGGTCACGAGGGCCGCGCGATCGAAGAGGCGGTCGACGAGGGCCGCTTGGAAATCGTCCTTCTCGAGCCTCGCGCCGACGGTCGCGATCATCACCGGGTCGACGACGAGGGGGAACGAGGTGCGCCGTAGGCCGTTCGCGACGGCCCGGACGATGCCCGCGGAGTAGAGCATCCCGGTCTTCGCCGCACGGACATCGAAGTCGTCCAAGACCGCGCGCAGCTGTTTCCGAATTTCCGCGGTGGGGATCGCGAAGATCGAATCGACCGCCCGCGTGTTTTGGGCCGTCACGCAAGTAATGACGCTCGTCCCGTGCACGCCGATCGACGCGAACGACTTCAGGTCCGCCTGAATTCCCGCGCCGCCCCCGGAGTCGCTGCCTGCGATCGTCAGGGCGGTGCGCACTTGCGCGGAAAGCAGGACGCGGCGTTTAAGTCTGACGCGCGTCATGTCGTGTCCGTCGTGAGCGGAACACCGTTAAATAGCGCTCGCCTCATCGGAACGGAGGTGCGGGCGCGGAGCGGCCACATCAAGTTCGACAAGAAGGTCCGATGGAAGAACCTCGTCTCCGCGTTCCGCCCGCTCTTCTTGAAATTCCTGGAGGAGACGCAGCAGCTGCCAGAGGACATGGAGAGCGTCGACGTCCTGGTCGAAGAAAACCTCCGCGACCTCCGGAGCAATCGGAAGCCCGAGGGGTACAACCGCGAAGGCGTCATGCGAATGATCTTCCCGATCTCGAATGAGGTCGAGTTTTACGTTTACGGTCGAGGGAAGGCCCTGGAAGTCGCGCGCGTGACGGAGGCCCTGAGTCGGGTCCTCCAGAAGTATCGACTGAAGCACACGATCGAATGGGACCAGCTGAAGCTCCTCGCTGACAAGAAAGAGTGAGCGGTCACCGATTCAGGCCCGAGCGAGGCGGGTCGTACCTCCAAGTAGAGGTATGGAACGGGTCCGAGCTCGACCTTCACGATCCCAATCGGACGGTTTCCACGACCGAATACCGCGCCCCTTGTGGGGTCAGGACGCTCTTCTTGAGGTGGACCGCGTCGACGGTGTGCGTCCCGAACAGGTCGCTCGCCTGGGATTCGAGGATCCTCCGGACGCGGTCGAGATCGCTCCGGCCCTTCACGCGCGCCAGCGTGACGTGCGCCTTCCACGGGCGGCCTTCTCTCGGAAAGCCGAGGGCCTCCAGAGCGGCCTCCAAGGAGTCGGCGATCTTGGCGATCGGTTCGGCACCCTCGACCCCGACCCAGATGACGTTCATCCGGCCCAGGCTCGGGAACGCGCCGGTCCCGCGGACCCGGATCTCGAATGGGGGCACGCCGGCGGTCGCCTCTCGGATGGTGGTCACGATTTCGGGGATGAGGCCCTCCTCCGTCTCGCCCAGGAACTTGACCGTTAGGTGCACTTGACCGGTGTCGACCACCCTGAGGGATGGACTCGCCCTCCGCAGGTCCGCCGCGAGTTGGTCCAGGGCGGGACTTTCAGGCACGTCGACTGCGATGAACCCTCGGAACGTCATCGATCCTCCTCCCGCTGGGTGGCCCTTTCGGCGACGAACGTGTCGCTCCCTCGGAACGTCCCGCGGAGGTACCCTTCCTGGATGGCGACCTGCAGGACGCGCAACGCGGCCGCGCGAGGCACTTGGAGCTCGTCGGCCAGATCTTGGATGCCGATCGAATCCCGCCCCTTCGCGAAGGATGCGGCATGGGCCAAGGCGAGATCGCGGGAAGCCAGGCGCCGCGAAAAGGCGAGGAAGAACAGGCCGGGGACGAGGAGTAAGACCGCGCAGAGCGAGGCCGCCGCGACCCCGAGGACCTGTTGGAAAGCTGCCCCCGCGACGGCGAGGACGACGCCAACCCCGGACAGGCCCAACGTTCCCGCGGCGAGCAACTCATACAGCACCCGTCGGTTCAAGTCGCCCACCGCTTAGTCGTCGGTCACGCGCGTCCCGTGGAATGACTCGCCGAGGATCGCCGCTCGGAGGGCGCGCAGATCGCGACCGTGGACGACGCTCAGCGGAATCCGATCTCGCGCGACCACGCGCGCGGCGACCGGGTCGAACACGACGCTCGGCCCCGCGGTCCGATGGCCTTTCCCCGAGAGCCGCACGAGGTCGTCGAACCCGACGTGCGGGAGGAGTCGCGCGCTTGGATCCCGTTTCGGATCGGCCGAGTACACGCCATCGACGGACGTCGCGTTGACGATTCGATTCGCCTGGACGAATCGGGCGAGGGACGCGGAAACCCGATCCGTCGTGTGGCCGGGGCGGGTGCCTCCCATGACGACGATCGCATATCGCCTTGCGAGCCGGGCCGCTTCGGCATAGGCCGTCGCCGGTTCGCGGTTGGCCCGCCCGCGGAGGGCCGCCGACAGGAGGCGCGCGTTCAGGCGCGTCACGGCGATGCCGAACCCGTCGAGGGTCCGCTCACCGATTCCGACGGAGCGGCCGGTCTCGATGTAATATCGCGCCACGCGGCCGCCGCCCGTGACGACGAACAACTTCACCCGCGACGAAAGGCTGTGCAACAATTGCGCGAGCGCGCGCACGTAGCGCGCGTCGTCGTCCCCCGGAACGAGGACGGAACCGCCGAGGGAGACGACGACTTTCTCCATGAAATCTCGTTCTCGACGCAAAGGTAAGGAGCGATATGAATACTTGGTCAAGCTCGGGAACGACGTACGGGACCGGCACGCGCGACCCGCCGTAGCGTTTGCCTTGTAAGGGTTGAATGCGCGTAAGGAGATGACCGTCCCGACAGACAGGGTACGATTGGTCGGCGACCAGGGGTTCCGATCCTTCAGGGGTGCTTTGTCGCCAGATACAAGTAGGACCAGATAACTGTGTAGAGGCGCGAAAATGGCGCAGATCACAGGGATGGAGAAGTACAAGTTCCGTCGGGCCCTCGAAGAGATCGAGGCCGCCCAAGGCCGAGGGACGGAACTCGTCACGGTCTACGTCCCGCCGGAGCGCCCGATCTCCGACGTCACGAACTACCTCCGGGGGGAGCTCTCGCAGTCCTCGAACATCAAGAGCGCGGGCACCCGCAAGAACGTGATGCAGGCGATCGAGTCGGCGATGCAGCGACTCAAGGGCTACCGGATGCCGCCGCCGACCGGGCTCGTCGTCTTCACGGGCCACGTGTCCGTCGGCGCGGACCAGACCAAGATGGTCGCCTACGTCCTCGAGCCGCCGGAGCCGGTCGCTTCGTTCCGGTATCGTTGCGACTCGAAGTTTTACACCGAGCCGCTGCACGAGATGCTCGCGGAGAAGGACGTCTACGGCCTCGTCGTGATCGACTGGAGCGAGGCCACGCTCGGCGTGCTCCGGGGGAAAAGGATCGAGGTGATCAAGAACCTCCAGTCGCAGGTGCCTTCCAAGCACCGGATGGGCGGACAGAGCGCCCGGCGGTTCGAGCGAGGGCACGACATCGCCGTCCACGAGTGGTACAAGAAAATCGGCGAGCTGATGACGGAAGCGTTCCTGACCCGGCCCGAGATCAAAGGGATCATCATCGGAGGGCCCGGCTATTCGAAGGAGGAGTTCGCGACCGGCGAGTTCGTCCATCACGAACTCAGGAAGAAGATCCTGCCGACCTTCCTCGACGTCGGCTACACGGACGAGTACGGCCTGCGCGAGCTGGTCGAGAAGTCCCGCGAGATCCTCAGCGGCCTCGACTTGATGCGGGAGAAGACGCTCGTCCAACGCCTGATGGAGGAGATCCGGAAGGCGGACGGTGGCCTGGCGGCCTACGGCGAGGAACAGGTCCGGAATGCCCTCCGGCTCGGCGCGGTCGACACCCTCTTGGTCTCCGAGGGGCTCCGAAAAGCCCGCGCCAAGTTGCGGTGCGCGAACGGCGACTGGGAGGGGGAGAAGACCATCGACGACGCGGGCGAACTGCCGACGTGCCCGAAGGACGGAGGACCGCTGACCGTCGCCGAGAGCCGCGAGCTCATCGACGACCTGACGATGATGGCGGGGCAGACGGGGACGAACGTGGAACTCATCTCGAAGGACTCGGAAGAGGGACAGCTCCTCCTCCGCGCGTTCGGGGGAATCGCCGCCATCTTGCGGTTCCGGGTGACGTGATGGGCCACGACCCGTGGTCCGAGCTCCGAGACGTGGCGGAAGGGGTCCGACGGTCCATTGAGACCGCGTTGCACGTCACGACGCCGGGGACCCTCGAAGAGGCCCCAGAAGGCCGGGGCCTCTTTGCCCTCGCGACCCATCCCTGGGCCAAGGCCCTCAAAGCATCCCCGGGAGACATCGCCTCGCGCGCGGCTCGGGTGCGCCCAGCGCCGCCGTTCGAACCTCTGCGGGCGGAAGGCCCCTACATCAACTTCCAGGTCAACCCGGCCTCCTTTTCCGAGCTCGTCCTGGCCTCGGTTCGCTTAATGGGCGATCGGTACGGGACCTCGCCGGCGAGGACCGAGCGGGTCCTCCTGGAACATACGAGCGTGAATCCGACCGGGCCACTCCATGTCGGGCGCGCCCGCAACCCGCTCCTCGGAGACTCCCTGGGTCGCCTCCTCCGCTACGCGGGACACCCGGTGCAACGGGAGTACTACGTGAACGACATCGGCAAGCAGATGGTCCTGCTGTATTGGGCCGTCACGAACCTCAAGCCGACCCCCGAGGATGAGGCGGAGGAGCGCATCGAACGGCGATATGTCCGACTGTATCAGCGGGCGAATGCGCTCCTCGAGAAGGAGCCGGCCCTCGGGAAGGAGATCGAGTCCCTGATCGATCGCTTCGAGGGCGGCGATGGGCAGCTCACCCGGGCGATCCGCGCGGTCGGGGACCGCGTCCTCCATCGCATCGTCGCGGTCCTGACGCGGCTCGGTATCACGTTCGACTCGTTTTTTTGGGAGAGCGATCTGATCTTGGACGGCAGCGTCCACCGGGTCATCGAGCGGCTCCTCCCCTTGAGCAAAGAAGAGGACGGCGCCCATTATCTCGACCTCAGCGGCTTCGGTCTCGAGGGCGACGCCGCGAAGTACTTCTTCGTGAC
>Ga0209469_1000114_pt1 | contig 47682 bp, 42 predicted proteins | sample GraSoiAngelo_123_FD_185880 | JGI IMG/M metagenome (GOLD analysis project Ga0209469, IMG submission 185880) | Grasslands soil microbial communities from the Angelo Coastal Reserve, California, USA - 14_0927_02_40cm (SPAdes) (version 2) | ecosystem: Environmental > Terrestrial > Soil > Grasslands ... | reverse complement strand
CAGGAGAATTTCCGGCGGCGCGATGTTCGGGTACAGCGCGACCGGCAGCTGCACCATCGCCACGACGCCGACGATCACCATGAGGATGGAGATCACCATCGCGACGATGGGCCGGTTGATGAAGAACCTGGCCATGGTCCAGGCCTATTTCGGCGCGCTGGTCTCTGACGGCGCGCTCGACGCCAGCCGGACCTTCTGGCCGGCTCGCACGCGGTCGGCCCCCTCCACGATCACCCGCTCGCCGGGCTTGAGCCCGGCGGCGATGATCCAGAGTGAGCCGATGCGCGCATCGACCTTCACCGTGCGCACGTCAACAGTCTCGTCCGCCCGGACCACCGCAACCTGGTTGACCCCTTGCACGTCCTGAACAGCCCGCTGGGGGATCATGAGGGCGTTCTTCTTCACCTCGACGACGGCCCGAACCTTCGCGTACTGGCCGGGGCGCAGCACGTTTCCAGGATTCGGGAACACACCACGCGCGAGCACGGTGCCGGTCGTCACGTCGACCTGCCGATCCAGGGCGGCGGCCCGCCCCCGTGTGGGATAGACGCTCCCGTCGGCCAGGATCAGCTCCAGCTCGATGTCCCGGGGCGCGCGCGGATCGGCGTCCCATCGGCGAAACACGGCGAGGGCCCGCTGCTCGCTGATGGGGAACTCCGCGTAGATGGGATCCACCTGCGAGACGGTCGTCAGGGGCGCGGCGTCGCTCGGGCCGACATAGTCCCCGATGTTCGCAACGCGAAAGCCGGCCACGCCCGCGACGGGCGACACGACCCTCGTGTAACCGAGGTTGAGGCGGGCGTCGGCGAGCGCGGCGCGCGCCGCGCCGATGTTGGCTTCTTGCGTCTTGACGTCGGCCTGCGACTTCTCGAGCGCGGCCCGCGCCTGCGACACGCTCGCCTGCGCGTTCAGCACCGCGGCGCGCGCGGCCGCCACCGCCGCCAGATTGGCGAGGTTGCTCTGGACCGCATTGTCGAGCTCTTGCTGGCTGACCGACCCGCGCTGGGCCAGCGGCGTGTAGCGGCCAACGTCGAGCTCCGTCTGACGCTGGGTGGCCTCCGCCCGCCTGACCTGGGCCTCGCTCTGGAAGACCGTGGCCATGGCCTGTTCGACCTGTGCCTCACTGGCGCCGACCTGGGCCCTGGCCTGGCTCAGCTGCGACTCCGCCAGGTGGAGCTTGGCGTCGGCCTGATCAGCCGCGGTCTGAAACGGCCGCGGATCGACCTGGAACAGGAGGTCGCCGCTCTTGACGAGGGAGCCCTCGTTGTAGTTCTGGCTCACGAGGTGGCCGCTGACGCGGGCGCGGATCTGAGCGTTGATGAACCCGACCAATGTCCCCACATACTCGAAGGTGATCGGTACGTCCCGTTCGATCACGGGCGTGACCCTGACCACTGGTGGTGGCGGCGGTGCCGCTGCGCCGGATCTGTCGCCGCAGCCGGCGAACGCAGCTGCCAACGCGACGACCAGGAGGCCTGCCTGCGAAGCGTGTGCGATGCTCCGTCTCCGTCGGACCCGCATCTCTAGGCCTGCTCCCTGAGCATCCATTCACGAATGTAGGGTGAGCAATGAAGAGGTCTGACACCCTCTGACTCACAGAGGCTCAAGGCAACCTGAGTCTCCATGGGAATCTCACCGATGTCGTCCAGGAAAATCGTCCCGCCGTCAGCCGATTCAAAGCGTCCCACACGCCGCTGCAATGCCCCGGTGAAGGCACCTTTCTCACGCCCAAACAGCTCGGCGGCGATCAGCGAAGACGGAATGGCCGCACAATTCACCCGGATGAATGCTCGAGTCGACCGGCTCGACCGTCGATGAATGGCGCGAGCGATCAGCTCCTTGCCGGTTCCGGTTTCTCCCGAGATCAGGACCGTCGACTCCGTCGGTGCAACCTTCGCGACCTGCGCCAGCACCCGTCGCAGCGCTTCGGAGGATCCGACAATCTCCTCGAACATCGAGGAGCGATCGATCACTTCGCGCAATGCCAGATTCTCGTTTCGGACTCTCTCTTCGGCCTGCTTGCGGTCTTCGATGTCGGTCCCCGTCGCATACCAGCGAACGATATGTCCCTGTTCGTCACGCAGGGGCCTGTAGTGGACAAGAAACCAACGACACCGACCGTCTTTCCGGCGTGTCCAAAGTTCTAGCTGAAACGAGGCTCCGCGTTCAAGCCCTTTCTGCCGCTCGTGCCGCGCCGTCTCCACATCATCCGGAAAGAGCGCACGAACGCCTCCGGTCTGGACCTCTTCCAGGCTCAGGCCGGTGTATTCGAGCATCAGCCCGAAGGCACTGCGCCGCGCTCCCGGCTTCCGCATCTCTTTTGATGGCGTCGACCGCCGACGCGAAGGGCGTCGGCGGAGTTTTCAGCAAGAACACGCAAGCTTGGACGACGGCTGCACGAGTTGTCATGCTGGGGGCTCCTCTGGCTGTCGGTGACCGGTCGTGAGACGGAGCCTACGAGAGCCGGCCTGACGAGTCTTTGGCGCGGGCTGATTCATTCTGAAAAGTCCTGGGCACCCGTGTAGAATCCGCTCGCCATGGCTGGGGCGGCGGATCGGTCACAAACCATTGAATTTGGCCGCTTTACGGTGATCAGCCATCGCCGAGAGCTGCTCGCCGACGGCCGGCCGATCGAACTCGGCGGACGCGCGTTCGATACCCTCATGGTCCTCATCGACGCCCGGGGCACTGTCCTCGGCAAGGACGAACTGATGAACCGGGTATGGCCCGACCGGGTTGTCGAGGAGAACAACCTCCAGGGGCAGATCTCCGCACTGCGCAAGGTGTTCGGCGCCGATCGCGATCTCATTCGAACCGTGGCCGGCCGCGGGTACCAGTTCACCGGCGAGATCCGCAAGGGGGTGACGTCCGGCGCCGCCGTGCCGGCGCGCCTCACGAACCTTCCCACGCCTCAGTCCGAGCTGATCGGGCGGGAGGCTCCGCTCCGCGACGTCACGAACCTGGTCGTCGCACACCGCCTCGTGACCCTGACCGGCGCGGGTGGCGTCGGCAAGACACGATTGGCGCTCGAGGCGACGCGGCAACTGTTGCCACGGTTCCTCGATGGCGCCTGGCTCGCGGAGCTCGGGTCGCTCGCCGATGCCGACCTCGTCCCGGTCGCCGTCGCTGCCGCCCTCGGCCTGTCGTTCGGGGCCGGTCCGGTGACCACCGACCGCGTCGCGGTGGCCCTGAGGGCCAAGCATCTGCTCCTCGTCATCGACAATTGCGAGCACGTGATCGAGGTGGCCGCCGCGATGGCCGAGGCCGTGTTGAGGGCGAGCCCACTGACGCGGGTGCTCGCCACGAGCCGCGAGTCGCTGCGCGCCACCGAGGAGTACGTCTATCGTGTGCCGTCCCTCGACGTGCCCGTCGACGACAACGTCGACGTGGAGGATGTGTCGCGCCATGGAGCCGTCAGGCTCTTCAACGTGCGGGCGCACGCGGCGGAACCGGGGTACGACGCCCATCCGCGCCACGCGGTCGTCGCGGCGCGCATCTGCCGGCGGCTCGACGGCATTCCGCTCGCGATCGAGCTGGCGGCGGCGCGTGTCCCCGCGTTCGGCGTCGACGGCATTGCCAGCCGCCTCGGCGATCGGTTCCACCTCCTCACCGAAGGCAGCCGGACGGGGTTGACGCGCCATCAAACCCTCCGCGCGACGCTCGACTGGAGCTACGAGCTGCTCTCCGACGTCGAGCGCATCGTGCTGCGTCGCCTGGGGAAGTTCGCCGGGGCGTTCCGGCTCGAGTCGGCGCAGGCCGTGGCCGCTGGTTCGGAGGTCGCGGTGCCGGCCATTCCGGAGATCGTGGCGAATCTGGTGGCGAAGTCGCTCGTCGCCGCCGACCTCGGCGAAGCCGTCGTCCACTACCGGCTTCTCGAGACGACACGGGTCTATGCGCGTGAAGCGCTCCTCGAGAGTGGCGAGCACAACGAGGTCGCCAGGCGCCACGCCGAGCATCATCGAGATCTGCTGGATCGCGCGGCGACCGACTCGGAGACCTTGCCCCCCGACGCGTGGCCGTCCGCCTACGGTCGCGCGCTCGATGATGTCCGCGCCGCGCTCGACTGGGCGTTTTCGCCCGAGGGCGATCTGGCGCTCGGCATCGCGCTGACGGTCGCCGCCGTGCCGTTGTGGGGTCGCTTCTCACTCCTCGAGGAGTGGCGCGAGCGCGTCGAACGGGCACTGGCACGCCTGGCGAACAGCGCCGATCGGGATCCGGCGGGCGAGATGCAGCTTTCCGCCGCGCTGGCGCAGGCGCTGTTATTGACGAAGGGCCCCGTGCCCGAAGCGCACGCGGCGTGGTCGACCGCGTTCGACATTGCGGAGACCCTTCGGGACACCGACTACCAGTTGAGGTCGCTGTGGGGGCTGTTCGTGTATCGCTTCACGATCGGGGAGTCTCGAGCGGCGCAGGCGACCGCCGAGCAATTCCGCCGTCTGGCCGAGGATGCGAGGGACCCCGTCTACAAGCGTGTCGGCGATCGCATCATGGGGAATATTCTGCACATTCTCGGGGAACAAGCGCGCGCGCGGCGACATCACGAGAGGCTCTCCGACTGCTACGTGACCCGGCCGCATCGCTCTCACAGCGTCCGCTTCATCTGGGACGAGCGTGTCCTGGCCCAGGCATTCTACGCACGCATCCTCTGCCTGCAGGGCCTACCGGATCGCGCACTGGAGATCGTCGAGCAGTGCGTCACCGATGCGCAGGCTGCCGATCATCCAACGTCGCTGTTCTACGCGCTCATCGAGGCCGCGTGTCCGGTCGCCTTGCTTGCCGGGAACCTGCCGGCGGCTGATCGCTTCCTCGGGTTGCTCGGCGATCTTGCCCGCACGCATGCGCAAGACCTCTGGCACGCCTGGCACCGCTGCTTCACCGGCGCGCTGCTCCTCGAGCGCGGGGAAGTCGTCACGGCGTCGCGGACGCTCCGCGGGGTCCTCGATGCAGTGCCCGAGATCGTGTTCCACTTTCATCGGACGGTGTTCCTCGGCGATCTCGGCGAGGCGCTGGGGCGCTCCGGTGAGGTCGCGGAAGGCCTGGCGCTGATCGACCAGGCCCTCGAGCGGGCCCGACGTCGCGAGGAATGGTGGTACGCCCCGGAGCTGCTGCGCAAGAGAGGCGAGGTCTCGCTCCTGGCCGAGGCCGCGGTGTCCGTCACCGCGGAGGAACACTTCAGGGAGGCCCTCGCCATGGCGCGCGGACAGGACGCGCTCGCCTGGGAACTGCGGATCGCCACGAGCCTCGCGGGGCTGTGGCATCGGCAGCGTCGAAGTCGCGAGGCGCGGTCACTCCTGGCGCCGGTCTACCGCCGATTCACCGAAGGGTTCGGAACTGCCGATCTGACGACCGCGAGGGCGCTGCTTCATACGCTGCGCTCGTCGCGGCTGATGTCCTCGCCGCGGACTGATTCGTCCTGACGACCCCTGACAGGCCGGATACAATTGGGGGCCATGGATGCGGCGCATCCTCCCGCCCCTCTGGAGTTCGGTCGATTCAGGGTTGTCCGTCATCGGCGTGAGCTGCTCGTCGACGGCCGGGCCGTCGAGCTGGGCGGGCGAGCCTTCGACACGCTGATCGCGCTGATCGACGCGCGCGGCTCGATCGTCGACAAGGACCGGCTGATGCGGCGCGTGTGGCCGGACCGCGTCGTCGAGGAAAACAACCTCCAGGCCCAGATCTCCGCGCTGCGCAAGGTCTTCGGCGCCGATCGCGATCTCATCAGAACCGTCGCGGGACGCGGGTACCAGTTCACGGGCGACATCCGCGACGCTGAGACGGCCGTCACCCCGCCGGCCGGTCTGACAAACCTCCCCTCACACCTTCCCGATTTGATCGGGCGGGACGCCTCGCTCGGTACCGTGGTGGATCTGATCACGGCGCACCGCCTCGTGACCCTGACCGGCGCCGGTGGTGTGGGCAAGACGCGATTGGCGTTGGAGGCTGCGCGGCGGCTGCTGCCGCGGTTTCCCGACGGCGTGTGGCTCGTCGAGCTCGGACCGCTCGCCGATCCGGCCCTCGTCCCGGTCACCGTCGCGACCGCCGTCGGTCTCCCGCTCGGCACCGGTCCGGTCACCGCCGATCGCGTCGCGGGAGCGTTGCGCGAGAAGCACCTCCTGCTGGTCCTCGACAACTGTGAGCACATGATCGACGCGGCCGCCTCCATGGCGGCGGCGCTCGTCAGCGCGGGGGCGCTCGCCCGGGTGCTCGCCACGACGCTAGAGCCGCTGCGCGCCCCCGAGGAACACATCTATCGTGTGCCGTCGCTCGACGTCCCCGCCGAAGACAACCTCGACGCGGACGACGTGTCGCGGTACGGAGCGATCCGACTCTTCGATGTGCGAGCGCGTGCGGTGGAACCGGGGTACGTGGCCGATCGCAGACGCGCAGCCACGGTGGCCGCCATTTGCCGACGGCTCGACGGGATCCCGCTCGCGATCGAGCTGGCCGCGGCGCGCGTCCCGGCGTTCGGCGTCGACGGCATTGCCGCCCGCCTGGGCGATCGCTTCCACCTGCTCACCGGCGGCCGCCGCACGGCGCTGCCGCGCCAGCAGACTCTGCGTGCGACCCTCGACTGGAGCTACGAGCTCCTGTCCGAACCTGAACGGATCACTCTGCGCCGGCTCGCCGTCTTCGCCGGAGGCTTCTCCCTGGAGGCGGCCACCGCCGTCGGGTCGAGTCCTGACCTTCCCGCGTCCGAGGTGTCAGACTGGGTCGCGGGCCTGGTCTCCCGGTCGCTCGTGTCGGCCCATGCCGGCGAGCTCCCCATGCAGTACCGCCTGCTCGAGACGACGCGCGCCTACGCCCGCGAGAAGCTCAGTGCGAGTGGCGAGTTGGCAACCCTCGCCAGGCGCCACGCGGAGTACTTCGGGGCTCTGTTCGAACAAGGCAACACAGAGCTGGGGACGCGGCCCGTGACCGAATGGATCGCCGCCTATGGCAAGCAGATCGACGACGTGCGTGCGGCCCTGGACTGGGCGTTTTCCTCGAGTAGGGATGTCGCCGCCGGCGTGGCGTTGACGATCGCAGTCGTGCCGCTGTGGACGCACCTCTCGCTCATGGAGGAGTGCCGACGGCGCGTGGAGCAAGCGCTCGGCTGCCTCGGGCCCGCCGCGAGCCGAGACCGGCGGCGCGAAATGCAACTCCTGGCCGCGCTGGGCGCGGCGCTCATGTACACGAAAGGCGCCGTTCCGGAAACGCGGTCCGCCTTTGCCGGCACGCTCGAGATCGCTGACAGGCTGGATGACACCGACTATCGCCTGCGGGCGCTCTGGGGCCTGTGGGTCGATCGCATGAATAGCGGCGATGTCCGGCAGGCGATGACGCTTGCGGAGACCTTCTCTCGCGCTGCCGCGAAGTCCACCGATCCGCTCGCCGCCCCGGTCGGCGATAGGATGACGGGCTTCGCGCTGCACTTCCTCGGCGACCAGACGCAGGCGAGGCGCCACATCGAGCGTATGCTCGATGGCCCACGCCCCTCCGTTCACGAGCTCCACATCGTCCGCTTCCAGTTCGATCCATGGGTGACGGCCCGTTCGAGGCTCGCGACGATCCTCTGGCTCCAGGGGCACCCGGATCAAGCGGTATCGACCGCCCAGCGAGGTGTCGAAGAAGCGGTCGCCTTGAATCATGCCGTCACGCTGTGCAACGCATTCGCTCAAGGCGCCTGCTCGGTTGCGTTCCTGGCCGGCGATCTTGCGGCCGCGGAGCGCTTCGTGACGGTGCTGCTCGAGTATTCCGAACGGCATGGCTTGGCCTTCTGGCATGCGGACGGTCGCTGCTTCAAGGGTGTCCTGTTGCTCAGGCGTGGCGACACGGGTCGGGGATTGGACATGCTGCGCGCGACGCTCGGTGAGCTCTCCAAGACCCCGTTGCATACCCGTTACGATCCATTTCTCGGCGAAGTGGCGGACGCGTTGAGCCGCGTGGGCCTCGTCGCCGAGGGGCTTGCCGCAATCGACCAGGCGCTCGACCGTACCAAGCAGAGCGGAGGGCTCTGGTACGTCGCCGAGTTGCTCCGCATCAAGGGCGAGATCGTCTTGCGGGCGGGTGCTCCGAACGCTGCTGCCGCGGCCGAGGAACTCTTCCGGCAGTCCATCGACTCGGCGCAACGCCAGGACGCGCTCTCCTGGGAGCTGCGGGCCTCCACGAGCCTCGCCCGGCTCTGGCACGGACGGCGGCGCGGGAGCCAGGCGCGAACGCTGCTCTCGGCCGTCTACCGCCGGTTCACCGAGGGGTTTGGAACTGCCGATCTCGTCAGCGCGAAAGCCCTGCTCGACAGGCTCCGTCCCTAACGAAGCGCCCGCAGCACTTTTCAGAACGATTCAGGCCGCGGCAAGGACTCCTCAGCCCCGACTGCGTACCGTGCCCCTCACGACGCGCCGGCGCGTCGACGAGGAGGGCGGAGATGACGAGTCACCGGGCGGGAAGCGACGGCGTCGAGCGGAATATCCAGAAGTTTCTCGGGGCCCTCGCGGCGGGCGGCGGCAAGCCGATGGAGCAGATGACTCCGGCGGAGGCCCGCGCGGTTTTGGTCGGCGCGCAGTCCAGCGTCACTCTCGATCTGCCGAAAGCCGACGTCACGGAACGAACGATCGCCACCGATGGCCAGACGGTCAAGTTGGTGATCGTGCGCCCCACCGGCGTGACCGGCGCGCTCCCCGCGTTCATGTTTTTCCACGGCGGTGGCTGGGTGCTCGGCGACTTCCCGACCCACGAGCGCCTCGTCCGCGACCTCGTCGCCGGCTCTGGCGCGACCGCGGTGTTCGTCGACTACGACCGCTCTCCCGAAGCGCACTATCCGGTCGCCATCAACCAGGCCTACGCCGCCACGAAGTGGGTGGCGGCACACGGCAATGAGATCGGCGTCGACGGCCGGCGCCTCGCCGCGGTCGGTAACAGCGTCGGCGGCAACATGGCCGCCGTCGTCAGCCTGATGGCCAAGGACCGGGGAACGCCGAACATCCTCTTCCAGATCCTGTTCTGGCCAGTCACGAACGCGAAGTTCGACACTGCGTCGTACGGGCAGTTCGCGGAGGGGCATTTCCTTACCCGGAACATGATGCGGTGGTTCTGGGACTGCTACACCACCGATCCGCGCGAACGACAGGACGTCTACGCGTCGCCGTTACAGGCGTCGAACGAGCGGGTGAAGGGCCTGCCACCCGCGCTCATCCAGACCGCGGAGATGGACGTCCTGCGCGACGAGGGCGAGGCCTACGCGCGCAAGCTCGACGGCGCCGGTGTCGATGTGACCGCAACGCGATACAACGGCCTCATTCACGACTACGGGCTGCTCAACGCCATCAGCCAGGTTCCCGGCGTCCGCTCGGCGCTGTTGCAGGCCTCGCAAGAGCTGAAGAGACGCCTGCAGTGAGCGGCGTCAGGGAGCGCTTCGCGGAGGTCAACGGCGTTCGCCTGCACTACCGCATCGCCGGCACGGGCAGCCCCGTCGTCCTGCTGCACGGTTATACGCAGACCGGGCACATGTGGCATCCGATCCTGCCTTCGCTGGCCGAGCGTCACACGGTGATCGTTCCCGACCTGCGCGGCGCCGGTGGATCGGCCAAGCCGGACGCCGGCTATGACAAGAAGACTCTCGCCGCCGACATCCAGGCCTTGACCGCGTCGTTGGGATTCGATCGCGTTCGTATCGTCGGCCACGACATCGGCTTGATGGTCGCGTATGCCTATGCCGCGCAGTTCCCGCGGGCCACCGAGCGCGTGGTGCTGATGGACGCCTTCCTGCCCGGCATCGGCAACTGGAAGGACGTCTGGCTGTTGCGCGATTTGTGGCACTTCCACTTTTATGGCGAGGTGCCCCTGGCGCTGGTTCAGGGGCGTGAGCGGATCTACTTCGAGCACTTCTGGAACGACTTCGCCGCTGACCCCGAGCATTCGGTGCCCGAGGCCGACCGGAAGATCTATGCGGCCGCGTACGCGCAGCCCGGCGGCATGCGGGCCGGCTTCGAATACTTCCGCGCCTTCGAACGCGACGCCCAGGACTTCGCCCAGATGGCGACCGCGCGTCTGCCCATGCCGCTGCTGGTTCTCACCGGCGAGAAGGCCAGCGGGGATTTCCTCATCGAGCAGGCCAGACAGATCGCATCGGACGTCCGAGGTGAAGTGGTCAAGGGCTCCGGACATTGGCTGATGGAAGAAGCGCCGGCGGCCGTCATTCCCGCCATCACCCGCTTCGTCAACTGAGCCAGAACCAGGGGGCGTCCATGACCCGGCCGCTGTGGGACACCCGGAACACACGCGCAGGCGAAGGACTAGGAGGCTGACCGTGATCTGGGGAATGACGCCGTCGACGTTCACGCTCGTTCACGTCCTCTTGAGCCTGGTCGGAATCGGAGCGGGATTCGTCGTCATGGCTGGTCTGCTCACTCGAAAGCGGCTCAACGGGTGGACCGCGCTGTTCCTGGTCACCACGGTGGCCACGAGCGTGACCGGCTTCGGCTTTCCGGTCGACCACCTGTTGCCGTCACACATCGTCGGGATCATCTCCCTGCTGGTCTTGGCGGTTGCCATCTTCGCTCGCTACGGCCTCCACCTCCGAGGCGCCTGGCGTCGGGTCTACGTCGTCTGCGCTGCTGTCGCGCTCTACCTCAACGTTTTCGTCGGGGTCGTCCAGGCGTTCCTGAAGGTGTCCGCGCTGCACGCGGTAGCCCCACAGCAGACCGAGCCGCCGTTTGTGGCGACGCAGGTCGCCGTGCTGGCGCTGTTCATCGTCCTCACAGTCTTCGCAGCGAAACGGTTCCGCAGTGAATCCATCCCACACGCCTGATGTCGGCGGGGAAATCTCCCGCCGCGAAATCCTTCCATGACCGCGCCGACGCATTTTTCGTTCGATCAGACCGAATTCGCGGGCACACGTGCCCTCGTCACTGGTGGCACCAAGGGCATGGGCGAGGCTATCGTGCGGCGCCTCGCTGCTGGCGGCGCGACGGTGGCGACCACGGCGCGGTCACCGCTGCCGGCAGGGCAGGCAGTGGGTTTGTTTGTCCAAGCCGATATCAGCACACGCGAGGGCGTGGATAAGGTAACCCGGGAAGTATTGGACCGCCTCGGTGGTGTGGACATCCTGGTTAACAATGTCGGCGGTTCTTCCGCACCGAGCGGCGGCGTGCTGGCTCTGAGCGACGCGGATTGGCAGGACACCATCAATGCCAACCTCTTCGCCGCCGTCCGCCTCGACCGCGGACTGCTGCCAGGAATGCTGAGGCAGGGATCGGGCGTCATCATCCATATCTCGTCCATCCAGCGGCGCTTGCCATTGTTCGAGGCGACGCTCGCCTATGCGGCCGCCAAGGCGGCGTTGACGACCTACAGCAAGGGGCTGTCGAAGGAAGTTGGGCCGAAGGGCGTCCGCGTGAATACGGTTGCGCCGGGCTACATCGAAACGACGGCTGCACATCGCCTCGTCGTCCGGCTCGCCGAAAAGGCCGGGACCGATGAGGACACTGCCCGCCAGGGGCTGATGGACTCGCTCGGAGGAATTCCCATCGGCAGGCCGGGCAGGCCCGAAGAGGTCGCGGAACTGGTCGCCTTCCTGGTTTCGCACCGGGCAGCCTCGATTCACGGGAGCGAATACGTGATCGATGGCGGCACCGTGCCAGCGGTCTGATGATCTCCTGGCTTCGCAGCGGTCATCGAACAGGCATATTGAAGGTCTCCAATCGAGGCAGGTGCCGCCCGTCAGATCGCGGTACGGCCGCCATCGACGGCGACGATCGCGCCGGTGACGTAGCTGGCGCGGGGTGAGGCCAGGAACGCGACGACCTCGGCAATTTCTGAGGGTTCGGCGGCGCGGTGGCATCGAAGGTGGCGACGTCGAGGTCTGCGGTAGGCCCCCACGCCGAGTGCCCGGCGTTGTTGACCAAGACGTCGATGTCTCCGATCTGCTCGGCAAGCCGCCGAATCTCGCCACGGTCGCTAAGGTTGGCCGGGAGGAAACGTGCCTTGCCGTCGGACCGTTCAATCTCCTTGACGGTTTGCGCTCCGCGCTCGGCGTCGCGTCCGTGCACGATCACCTCGAAACCGTCGGCGGCCAGCTTCAAGGCGACCGCACGGCCGATACCGGACGTCGCGCCGGTCACGAGCGCTTTCGAGGGATGGATGTCGGTCATATCTTTGCTCCTCCAGGTTGAGTAAGCACCATAGGTGTCAAGTCACCCCGTTTGATGCGAGCTGTCGAATAGCAGATTCCAGTAGCGCCTTCAGCCGGGAGAGTTAAGGCGGCGCGTCGACAAGTTCGCCCTCACGTCGAACAACGTCACCTATGCCGTTCTCGGCGACACCATTCGTTATTGGGATTCCCTTCCCGCGCCGAATGGGTGGAGGAGATTGCTCATTGCGGCCTCGCACTCAGGCCGCCGAGCCCTGCGACCGCTGCCCCCGAGTCCGAATGCGGCTTTGGCGAAGAACCGGTTAAGATCGCCGGCGGAGGAATCATCCCAATGGCCCATCCGATCATCGCATTGATAGGCGTGCCGTACGACGGTGCGGCCACCCTCGGCTGGCCGGGTGCGCGTTACGCGCCGGCGGAGGTTCGCAGGCACCTGACGTGGATGCTGAACCGCGTCCAGGGCGGACAGATCTACTGGGTCGACGAGGACCGCATTGTCCCGTTCGACCTCGGGCAACTGCACGATGCGGGCGACGCGGCCGTTGTCCCTCACGACCTGGTGGCAACGCTCGCCGCGGCCCGCGCCAAGACCGCAGAGGAGACGCGCAACGGACGCATCCCCGCCGTGGTTGGCGGTGATGACTCGATCCTGTTTCCCGCCGTGGCAGGCTTTCACGATGCGGTTGCTGGCACGGTCGCGATCGTGCATTTCGACGCGCATCTCGACCTGATGGATGAGTCACCCGCTCAAGGGCGTTATAGCCATTCGAGCGGGATGCGGCGCGCGCTCGAGTTGCCGCGCGTCGACCAACGACGCTGCGTGCAGGTCGGTACGCGGAGCTTCAACTTTCCGTCATCGAAGCGCTTCATCGACGAGATCGGACTCGCCGAGCTGCCGGCGCGCACGGTGCGCCGCTGCGGAACGGAGTGGACATTCGCCCGGATCGGACAAGTTACCAGCGGCGCGGATCACATCTTCCTCAGCGTCGACATGGATGTGCTCGATCCTGCACACGCGCCTGGCGTCGGGTGGCACGAGCCCGGCGGTCTGACGAGTGGTGAACTGCTCGATCTGCTCGTTGCGCTCGCGCCGCGCGTGGGCGGCTTTGCGTTGAACGAAGTCAATCCGCTGACCGATGCGGGGCCGAAAACGACGATTCTCGCCGCGAACCTCGTTTTCCAGTTCGCGGTCGCCGCCGCAGGACGACATGAGGGATGACGAATGTCGGTTCTCACGCGGGCTGAACAATGATCTGTGGTCGTCGCGCCTGTGCCGCAGGTTGATCGGCATCGAGGGTGACGCGTAAGATAGGCGGCGTGCCAAGCTCCATGCGCGCCCTCCTCGCACTCCTCCTCATGGTGGTCGCCCTCGGCGTCGCGTTCGCGCAGGAGCGGACGGACACGCCGGCGTCGATCCCCCTTCCCGAGGTCGCCAGCCGCGCGGAGCGCGTGATGGCGGACCTCCGCCAGCTGGACGCGCTGCTGGTGAGGCCGCCCGAGGTCGAGGCGATCGAGCGCGAGCTGCCCCAGGTCGTCGTGCGCGTCCGGGAGCGCAGCGAGGAGACGACGCTGGGGCTCGCGGCGGCGCCGTCGCTGACCGTCCTCGACGTGCTGGTCGACGGCTGGGAGGGCGTGCGCCAGGCCCTGCTCGAATGGGTCGACGTGCTCACCCGGCGCGCAACGCGACTCGAGGAGGAGCGCCAGCGTGTCGACGGTGTCGTCGACCGGTGGCGGCGTGCGCGGGACGACGCGCGCGAAGGGAAGGCGCCGGCGGCGGTCACGGAGCGGGTGGATTCGGTGCTCGCCGCCCTCGACGGCGCGCGCTGGCGGCTGGAAGCCGAGCGCGATGCGATCCTCGCCCTCCAGGGTCGGGTGGCGGCGCTGCTCGCCCAGGCCGAGGACGCCCTCGCCGCGCTCGAGCGCTGGCGCCGCACCGCGGTCGGCGACCTCCTCGTCCGCGACAGCCCGCCGATCTGGAGCCCCGAGCTGCGCGCGCGAGCCTTGGCCCGGGTGCCGGTACGGGTCCGTGACGTCGTGGGCGCCGACGCGGCCGAGCTCGCGGACTTCCTCGCGTCCCGCCCCTGGCGCCTCGCCGTGCAGCTCGCGGGCCTCGTCGCGCTGGGCCTGGCGCTGCGACGGGGGCAGGCACGGGCGCGGCGCTGGATGGCGCAGGAGGAGAGCGTCGTGTCGGTCGCGGCCGTCTTCGATCACCCGTTCGCGTCGGCGCTGCTCCTCGCGGCGCTCGCCTCGTGGTGGATCTACCCCGGCCACCCCAGGCTCATGGGCGTGGTGGTTCCCCTCCTGGTGGTGCCGCCGGTGCTCGTCATCTCCCGCCACATCGTCCCGGCGCCCGTACGACCGGCGCTCTACGCCCTCGGCAGCTTCTATGTGGCCGACCGCCTCCGCGACTTCGCCGCGGTGGTACCCCTCCTTGAGCGCACCCTGTTCTTGCTCGAGGTCGCGGCGGGCGTGATCGTCGCCGGCTGGCTGCTGGCGTCGGGGCGGCTCGCGCGCGCGCCCGGCCAGGACGCCCCGCGCGCGTCGACGCTGCGCTCGACGACGATCTTCGCGCTCGTCGTGCTCGCGGTCGCGCTCACCGCCGGAACGCTCGGTTACGTCCGGCTCGCCCAGGCCGGTGCCTCGGCGCTCTTCCGCGTCGGTTATCGCACGCTCGTGATCTACGCCGGCGTCCGCGTCACGCTGGGCCTCGTCGCCTACGTGCTCCGCGTCCGCCCGCTACGCCTGCTCTACGCGGTGCAACGCCACCGGCCGCTGATCGAGCGACGCGTGCGGGGCGTCTTGACCGTCATCGGGACCGCCGCGTGGCTCGCCGGAGCACTCGATGCCGTCGAGCTGCTCGACCCGGCCCTCGTGCTGGGGCGCGCGAGCCTCCAGGCCGACCTGGCGCCGGGGCCGCTGGTGGTGACGCTGGGGAACCTGCTGCTGTTCGGCGCGACGGTGTGGGCGGCGTTCCTCTCGTCGTCTTTCCTTCGGTTCATTCTCGGCGAGGACGTGTATCCCAGGCTGCCGCTCGCCCGCGGCCTGCCGTATGCGGCATCGGCCATCCTCCACTATGCGACGCTCTTCGTCGGCTTCCTGTTCGGCGTGACGATCCTCGGCGTAGACCTCACCCGCGTCACGATCCTGGCAGGCGCGTTGGGCGTCGGCGTCGGCTTCGGCCTGCAGGGCATCGTCAACAACTTCGTCTCGGGGCTGATCCTCTTGACCGAGCGGCCGCTCAAGATCGGCGATTCCATCCAGTTCGGCGACCTCGCCGGACAGGTGACGCGCATCGGCATGCGCTCGAGCACGGTGCGCACTTGGGAGGGAGCCGAGGTCATCGTGCCGAACGCGACGCTGGTGGGCGAGCGGGTGATCAACTGGACGCTCTCCGATCGGATGCGCCGCATCGATCTGCCCGTCGGCGTCGCCTACGCCACGCCCCCCGAGCAGGTGCTCGAGCTGCTCACGCGGGTGGCGCGGGCCCACGCCGGCGTAGTGGCCGAGCCAGCGCCGCAGGCGCTCTTCCTCGGCTTCGGCGACAGCGCGCTCAAGTTCGAGCTGCGCGCGTGGACGGCGCACTTCGAGGACTGGCTGCGGATCCGGAGCGAGCTGGGCGTCGCGGTCTACGCGGCGCTGAGCGAGGCGAAGATCGAGATCCCGTTCCCGCAGCAGGACGTCCGCATCAGGCGCGACGATCCGGGCGGGCGCTGAGCGGGCACCGGCTCACCAGCGGGCCGACCGCGACGCGCGTGTGTCCCGACGATCCAGGTCGGGAGCAGCCTCAGTCTCCGTCGCCGCGTGGGCTCTTTGAGAGCTCCGTGACCCATGGATATCGCTCCGCCTCGGCCCGCGTATAGCCCAGGTTGAAGACGGTGGAGCTGCGTGGGATATCCTTCGCCTCTTCGTAGAGCGTCCGGAATACGCGGTCCCAGATGAAGCTGGTGATGCCGTAGTTGCCGGTTTCGTTATGGAAGTGGTGGGCGAGGTGAAGCCGTTTAATTCGCTGCAGAAAGGGCGATTTCGGCATGTAGTGCAGGTGCTGAACACAGTGGCAGAACTCATAGAAACAGATAATCAATGAGCCTGCGGCGAACGCGGCCGCGGCGCCCGCTCGGCCACCCACGGTCCAGCCGATGGGAAGGGCGACCAGTGCGATGGTCGGCACCGTCGTGTAGAGCGCGCCGAACAACACGCGAAGGTCATGGGGATCTCGATGGTGGTCGAAGTGAATGCGCTTCCAGAGTGAAGCGGTGAGGGGAACCTTGTAGAGGAACCGACCGTGCAGGACATACCGGTGCAGCCCGTATTCCGCGAGGGGATAGAAGAGTCCAATCAGCGTCGTCGCGACGACCGGTGGCCACACTGCTTCTGCCCAATGGATGCCGAGACCCCCGCTGATGGCCGCCATCAGCCAGTACGCGAGCACCGTCGGATGGGTAAAGAACGCCTTCAGAAAATCCGTTAACGACATCCTCGAGAGATCTTGCCTTCGGCCTCTCCAAACCTTTCTGCCGACACTCAAGGCGAGTTCTCCGAAGGCTGCGCTGAAGCTGCACTTCCCCAGCGTGTGGCCAGGACCCAGTGACACGGTTCGTCGAGGTTGAGTTACGGCTCCGCCACCCCTGCCCGCTCACGAGGGCGCAGGTCGTCCCACGCGTCCAACGGTTCCCTCTTCCACGTCCCGTCGGATTCGGTGCGCCGTCTCATGCTCAACAGCACCTCCGGCAAGTCGTTCTTAATGAGAAAATCTTCCAGGAACCTGGGGACAACCGTGCCGCTGTCCACGGTAGTCGTATACCGGAGAACGGTCTTCCCTTGGCTGTATGGGAGGAACTCCCAGGCACCGAACGTATCCGCAATGTCGTGTCTCCTCGATTTATCCAATACCCAGCTCACCGTCCGCTGCGCGGGTTTGAAAATCAGATCAAGCGTGTAGCGGATCACGCCGAGCGGAACGCGAACCGTCTGGGTGACTTTCATGGCGTTTTTCGTCTTTTCCAGGACCTGAACCTTCTCGAGCCGCGGCATAAATTCGTTGAACTGATGATAGTTCAGCATCACCGCCCACACGGCGTCCGGCGGCTTGTTGATGAGGCAGTAGGCGATGGCTCGGGCGGCGCGCTTGTCATCCCCGGTGGCATAGGTGTGGGTCTTGACCACCACTTCGCCCTTTTCCATCCTCGCGAACTCGCCCACCGTGAGTCCGGTGGTCGCAGCCTCACCCGCCCATACAGAGGCTGCCCGAAGCAGGAACACCGATGTGGCAAGCACGAGGGGGTTCAGCTTGGACCGGCGTGGCATGCGAGGGAGCCTCCCGTTTGGCGCGTCGTCCTTGCGACGGACTCCTTTATGCTACCCCGTGGTACCTCCAATTTTATACAACCATTTCCGTCCGGCACGCACGGGTTCGCCTGGGCGGCGCCCTCAGAGAGGGCGCTCGTAGAGCCGGTAAGTCTTGTAGCGATATCCGTGCCAGAACTCGATCCCGCGAATCATCGGCAAGTTATCTTCGACGATCCAGGACGCCTCGACGCTCGTGACGCCGCGTCGCAGCATCGCCCGGAGGCTCTCCTCGAACATGACGGCATCGATGCCCCGCAGCCGCCACTCCTGCTTGATCCCGAACGTGAGCAGCCGGAGCGTGCGAATTCGTCGAGCGGCGAGCAGGAACTTCAGCCAGCCCAGGGGAAACAGGCGCCCTCGCGTGGGGGCGATGGCTTGGTTGAAGTCGCGCAAGGCCACGAGGAAGCCGATCGGCTCGCACGAGCCGTCCGGGTGGCGGATTTCCGCTAATGAGCTGAAGTCCCTGTCGAGGAGCGGCTTCAATCGTCTCGCGATGAACGCCATGTCCTCGCGCGTCATGGGCACGAAGCCCCAGTTCCCCTGCCACGCCGCGTTGTACACCTCGCGGACGTTCGGCAGATCCGCCTCGAGGCTGCCCCTTGTGATCGGCCGAACGCGCAGGTCGGTCATCCTCCGTCGAGTTCGGCGCGCCAGACGCTGCAAGCGCTCGAGCGGTCCCGCGGAGGGCTCGATCCGGTAGGCGAAGAGGTCCTTGGCCTTCCGAAAGCCTGCCTTCTCAAGGAGTTGGCAGTAGTAGGCCGGGTTATACGTCATCATGAAGACCGGGGGGGCATCGAATCCTTCGACCAGGAGTCCCGCTTCGGCATTGAGTGACGGGTTGGCGGGCCCGCGCAGAATGTTGAGGCCGCGTTCGCGCGCCCAGCCGGCGGCGGCGTCGACGAGGCGATCGGCCACCGCCCGATCGTTTTCCGATTCGAAGTACCCAAAGAAGCCTGTCCGCTCGCCGTGAAAGTCATTGTGGTGGCGGTCCAGGATGGCGGCGATCCTGCCGACGTCCGCTCCGTCACGGCGCGCGATGAAGAGCTCCATCTCAGCGTGCCAGAAGAAGGGGTTCTCCGGGGACAAGATCTTCACAAGATCGGCCCGGACCGGGGCGACCCAATGAGGGTCGTCCTCGTAGATCTTCTCGGCAACGTCGAAGAACCGGTGCAGCTCCCGCTTCGTCCTCCCAATCCGCTCGATCCTGACGTCGTTCACGATCCCATCCTCGCCGGGATGACGAGCACACCCGTCAGACGCCGACGCCGTGCACCAGGCCAACCTCACGCCCGATACGTTCGATCGCGTCGAGGGCGCGGGAGAGCTGGTCACGGGTGTGCGTGGCCATGAGCGAGGTGCGGATCAGCGCCCGTCCCCGGGGTGTTGCCGGCGGGAGGACACAGTTCACGAAGACGCCTTCCTCGTGAAGGCGTTGGGCCATCATGATCGCGACGAGGTCGTCGCCGACGACGATCGGCACGACCGGCGTCTGCGATTGTCCCGTGTCGAGTCCGATGGATTTCAGTGCGTCCACGAAGAAGCGCGTGTTCTCCCACAGCGATGCGCGGCGCTCTGGCTCGCTCTCCATGATGGCGAGCGCGGCGAGCGCGGCGCCTGCGGCGCCCGGAGAGGGGGCGGCGGAGAAGATCAGTGTCCGCGCATGGTGCTTGACGTAATCGATCACCGGCGCGTCTGCGGCAATGAATCCGCCGATCGAGGCCATCGCCTTCGAGAAGGTGCCCATCATGAGGTCCACCTCGGCCTCGAGCCCGAAGTGCTCGGCTGTCCCCCGGCCAGTGCGGCCCAGGACCCCGATGCCGTGAGCGTCGTCAACCATCACGCCCGCGGCGAATTCTCTCGCCGCGGACACGATCTCGGGCAGCGGAGTAATGTCTCCCTCCATCGAGAACACACCGTCCACGACGACGAGGCGCCCACCGACCCCGTCATCGTTCTTCAGTTGGCGCTTGAGGTCCGCGGGGTCGCTATGCTTGAATTTGCATACGTGGCCGAAGGAGAGGCGCGCCCCGTCGATGATGCAGGCGTGGTCGAGCTTGTCGAGATAGACCGTATCCCCCTTGCCGACGAGGCACGAGAGCGTCCCGAGATTGACCTGGTACCCAGTGGTGAATGTCACGGCGGCCGGCTGGCGCACGAACTCCGCCAGGCTTTCTTCCAGTCTCACGTGCAGGTCGAGAGTGCCGTTCAAGAGTCGGCTACCCGCGCAGCTCGATCCATACTTCCGGACCGCGGCCACGGCGGCCTCCTTCACCCGCGGGTCGTTGGCTAAGCCCAGGTAATTGTTAGATCCGAGCATGATCATCCGGAGGCCTTCGATCGTCACCTCCGGATCCGACCCCGAGTCGAGCGCGCGGAAGAAGGGATAGAGCCTGACTTGGCGGGCACGCTCGGCGTCCCGGTATCGGTAGCACTTGTCGAAAACCGGGGACGGGCTCACTGCCTCGGTTTTCATCGTTGGAGCGGCTCGGCTCATCGCACCCCTCGTATGCGTGACCTAGGGCCGGGGGGATTATAGATTTTCTGGCTTGACTAGATGAAACTTTATGAACGTAGCCATCCCTCGCGCGCATACCAGGCCCACGTGGCTTGGAGACCAACGTCCAGAGCCGTCGGTGCCGGCAGGCGCAGGTCCTGACGCAAGGGCGCAGAATCGCACAGCCAGTCACCCGCGAGAATTTCGCGCGCCTTGTCGGCGTTGAACGGGCGCGGCTGGCGCGTCACGATTTCGGACACGCTCGCGGCCAGGGCGACAGCCCTGACGAAGCCATCGGGAATCGTCACGAGCCGCGCGGGGCGGGGCGGCAGTCGCGCGACGGTGCCGGCGAAGTCTCGAATCGTCACAGGTTCAGGATCGCAGAGGAAGCCCGTCCTCCCACCGAGATCAGAACGACCGGCGGCACGGGCAATCGCGAGCGCCGCCTGCTCGGCGTGGATGACCTGGATTCGGGAACGCCCAGCCGGCACCGGCACCCAGCCTCTCGCCGCCGCCCGGAAGAGGGGGAGAAGGCCGCGATCGCCTGGTCCATAGACAACCGCCGGGCGCAGAACGATCCACGGCCCTGTCCACTCGCGCTCGACCGCCTCCTCTGCTTCTCGTTTGGAGACGCCATAGGATGACATCGGCCGGGCGACGTCCCCCTCGCGCACCGGGTTCCCCTCGCGTGCGGGTCCGGCCGCGGCCTGACTCGACACGAGGACGAACACTGCCTCGGGCGCCGACTGCCGTGCGGCGCGGAGCAGGAATTCGGTCGAGCGAACGTTCGCCTGCCGGTAGTCGTCAAGCGTCCGCGCCTTCACGAGGCCCGCAACATGAACGATCGCGTCGCAGCCGGCCACAGCATTCGCGATGTCCGCGCGCCTCGCAAGATCGCTCGGCACGATCTCGACAGCGAGCTCGCGCATTTCGAGCCGATGCGCGTTCCCGCCGTGCCGAACGAGCGCCTTCACGTGCCACCCCTCGCTGGAAAGCGCACGGGCAACATGGCCCCCCACGAAGCCGGTTGCTCCCGTGACAAACGCGTGCTGGCCTCTCACGACACGAATCGCACTGAACGCTCCCTGCCGCTGGGTCATCATTCACGCTGTGGACCGTCAAGGCAACGAGTGACGTACACGCCCGAGTCTGAATGGCGGCGCCTCGGGCCTCGTTAGCGGTACGCGCCGTCGCTGAGCTGCGCCGTGGGGCTGTTTAACCTATAAAACGCCTCACGGAAAGTAGAAGGAGACTCCGGCCACACCCGTGTGGGACTCGAAGCCGCGGTTGGGGCTGGAGGTGTTGCCGTTCGAGACATGCTGGATGCGATAGCCTACGTAGGGCGCGATGCGATCGGTCAGGAAGTACGAGGCGCCCACGCCGCCGAAGATCAGGAACGTGAACGCCGAGTCGATTTCACGCACGCGAAGGGTGGTGCCGCCGGCAGCGCCGGCGAATTCCACGTACGGAACGAACCGACCCAGCGAGAGGAAGTGGTACCGGCCCACCGCCGCCAGCCCGGCGAAGTACGCCCGCACCGGATCGATGTACCCCTGGGCGAACGGCTCGAGCCCAATCTCGAGCGCGCCGTAGACCAGCCCGCGACCAGTCGGGCCGAACGGCAGGACCGAGAGCCGCACGCCCCCGTTCAAGACCTCGAGCCCGGTCTCATCCGGGTGACTGGCGACGTCGTGCTGGCCGCCGCCACCGCCCTCCACCGAGAGCACGTAGGCGCCCCTGCGGAAGGTCTCGCTCGAGTCGTAGCCGAGGGCGCTTTCGGGGCTCGCCGCAACCATGACGAGGAGCGCAATCACGACGGCTCCTCGCCGTGTCACGGCGGAGACACCGTCGCGCGTGTTCCCGTCAAGCCGGGATCTCCGATATGGAGCCACGTCTCCCCTTCACTCACGTGGGGTGCCACGCGAGGCGCTCGCGCGCCACGATCTGCCGGAACGGGGGCCGTGTCAAGTAGCTTTGAAGGGACGACGCCGCTCGAGGGCGCCTGCAGGGCGCCCGCGCACAGCGACGACTACCACCCTACGGAGAGCTACCGTCGGCGGCGCCTCGGCGTGCTCATCCCGCAACCGTGTGTCTCGACACGCGCGATCTGACCGCCGCCACCGGCCCTGCCCCGGCCCTGGTCTGCCGGATCGCGGCGGCGATCTCGTCGAGGTCCTGCGGCGTGAGCATGATGGAGGCCGCGTCGACCCAGCCGTCCACGTGCATCGGCGTGCGCGCGCCCACGATCGCGCCGGTCACGCCCGGCCAGGCGAGCGCCCAGGCGATGGCAACGGACGACACGGAGGCGCCGTGCCGTTGTGCAATCGGGCGGAGGGCATCGCGTAACCGGAGATTCCGTCCGAGGCGCGGCGGCTGAAATTCGGGCGCGCGGCGACGCCAGTCGTCGTCGGCGAGGGACGACACGCGCTCTGCGGTGAAGCTGTCGGTGAGCAGCCCCGACTGCATCGGGCTGTAGACGATGACACCGGCGTCGTGACTCGCGCACCACGGGATCTCTTGTTTCGCCGTGGCGCGATTGATCACCGAGAACGGCGGCTGCAGCGAATCCACATGGCGGATCGCCTCGCACCGGTCGAGCAGCGCCACGTCGAAGTTCGAGACGCCGGCCGCGCGCACTTTGCCTTCCTCCACGAGCTTCGCCATCGCGGCCCACGAGTCCTCGACGGCCGTTCCGGTCTCGTCGGGCCAGTGGAACTGATAGAGATCGATGCGCTCGACGCCGAGCCGCCGCAGCGACGCCTCGCACTCGCGCCGAATCGAATCGGGCTTCAGCACTTGCCGTGGAGGCGTCATGGGGTCGTGCTCGTCCCAGACCAGGCCGCACTTCGTGAAGATCAACGGGCGCTTCGAAGGCGGCAGCTCGCGGAGCAGCCGTCCCACGACGTCCTCCGAGTGCCCGAGCCCGTACACCGCGGCCGTGTCGATCCAGTTGATGCCCAGCTCGAGCGCGTGCCGCATCGTGGCCAGCGACGCCGCGTCGTCCTGCGGTCCCCAGCCGAAGGACCAGCCGCCGCCGCCGACGGCCCATGAGCCGAATCCGAGCCGGGTGATGTGCAATCCGCTCCGACCGAGCGGACGAGTTGCCAGTGCCATGACTACGCTCCCTTCATGCCGCGGGCCGTTGCAGCGCCATTTCAATGCTCGCTGCGGTGGCCGAGCGCCCAGACGTAGGCCGCCACCGCTGAGACCGTGGAGGGGGAAAGCCGTCCCATTGGCATCAGTTGCTACTGCTGTTGCTCTCGCACTGCAGCTCGAACACATCGGACCTCGCTCTGTCGCGATGGCAGTTGGATGCAGCCGGCGCGTGGGGGGTGGCTTCGAAACGATCGTGCCGCGGCGTGTCTCCGCGTGACGCGGCGGCGACTCCGTTGCCAGCCGGGCCGTTGACCCCGTGCGGCACGGTCATGCCGACAGCCTCCCCTTGACCGCTCAGAACACTCGCGAACAGCGCTGCGGCCGCGATCCACATCATCGATCTCTGCATTGCTCTCCGACTCCTCTCGCCGTTGGTGATGGTGCGCTTCGACCATGCGAACGGTCACGCGTATTCGCCCTCTCATTGTTGAGATGCCCGCGTGGAGTGTCGAGGTTGCGCGCGCCGTCTTTTCGGCAAGAATGCGACGGCCAATGAGGGACCCGTATCGGCCTTGCCGATTCGTGCGGAAATATGCGCGGCCCGGTGCGCCCGCGCGTCGGGGACGCCTCGAAAAGGTCGAGAGCAGGCCGCACAAGACGTGAGGAGGCGCCCGATGATGTTCTGTCCGTTCTGCCACTGGACGAAGGTGGAGCCCGGGAACAACTGCCCGAAATGCAACACCTACATGCCCAAGTCACCCTCGATCGGGCACGACACGGGCGAGCCCCATGTGCGCCGGCGGGCGCGATCTACGGGATGACGCTCGGAACGCTCGCCCAGTATTCGGCCACTCCCGGCACCCAGGTCGCCGGCGGCACGAAGCACTGACACGGCGTGCCGCGCGTCGTGCCGGGAGTCACGGCGCAGACGCCACGCTGTGTGACACACACGTTCGAGGGTGCCGCCGAGAAGGTCGACGGCGGTGACGAGGGGCCTGGGGGCGAAGCCACCTGACTGATCGTGCCCCTCGGCGAGTCAGCCCCGCTTCCGCCGGGAAACCCGATGGCGAGCACGAAGAGGATCGAGCCCATCACCGCCGTCTTCCAGGCGCGATGGTGACCTCGACGAGCGCTCACAGCGGCCTCGCGTCGCGTGCGACCATGTCAGCGTCTCTCCGCCACTCCGTCGTCACAGCGCTCGTAGAAACGCCACGAGATCCCGCTTTTCGTCCGGCGTGAGCTGCGTGCCGAGGGTCAGGTTGAAGAATTCCACGGCGTCATCAAGGGTCAACAGGCGGCCATCATGCAGATAGGGCGGCGTGTCCTTGACGCCACGGAGCGGGAAGGTCTTGATGGGTCCGTCGGCGGTGGCCATCATGCCATTGATCATCTGGGGCCGATAGAACCGCTCCGTGCGTAGGTTGTGCATGAGGTTGTCCGTGTAGTAGGGCGGCGTGTGGCATGTCGCGCACTGGCCCTTGCCGAAGAAGACGGCCTGCCCGCGCAGCTCCTCGGGCGTCGCGCGCTTTGGGTCGAGCTTCCCGAAGACATCGAGCTTGGGGGCCGGCGGGAAGTCGAGGATCTCCTGGAACTCCGCCATGTCGTGGATCTGGCTGCCCCGCTCGAGGATGTTCACACCCTTCTTGGTGGCAATCACGGGGTCGCCGTCGAAATAGGCCGCGCGTTGCTCGAATTCGGTGAAGTCCTCGACGGTCTTGAGCGCCCGCTGCGAGCCGAAGAGCCGCTGGACGTTCACGCCGCGCAAGGTCGGCGTCTCGATTCGGTGGCGAAACTGCTGCGGACGAATGTCCCCCACCAAGTGCGTCGCTCCATTGGTGCTGCCGTTCTGATGACAGTCGAAACAGGAAACGCCGAGGCTCGGATGCTCGCTGCGCCGGTCGGCGGTGAGGTTGAACTGCTGTTGGGGAAACGGCGTCAGGAGCAGCCGGAGGCCTTCGAGCTGCTTGGGGTTGAGGATGCCGTTGAAGAGCTCGTAGTAGTTGTCGGTCGTGACGAGGCGGCCGCGGGAGACGTCGCCGAGATCGGGACGCGTGGTGAGAAAGATCGGCGCCGGGAATTCGGGCAGGAACGTGTCGGGCAGATCGAAGTCGAGGTCGAAGCGTGTGAGATCCCGGCCAGTCTGCTTCCTGACTTCGTTGATCTGGAACATGGGGAACACCATCCCGCCCTCGGGATGATTCGGATGAGGCAGCGCCAGGAACCCCGCCGGGAAGGCGCCCTTCTCCCGGACCTCATCCGGCGTCATCTTCGCGAGCGCGTCCCACGTCACCCCGGCTGGCAGTTTCACCCGGACGCCGCCCTGGATCGCCTTGCCGCGGCTCATGCTGGCACCCGCGACCGGACGATCGCTCAGGTCGTAACGGGAGGCGAGGAGGTCCCGCTGACGCTTCTCGACCTCCGCTTTCGCGGCACGCATCCGCGTGAAGACCGTCCGGAAGTCTTCCTCGTTCACAGAGATGTAGCTGGATACCGGCGGCTCGGCCGCCGCTGCCCCACGCCCTTGCATGGCGCGAGCACCGGCCGCCGTTCCGACGATCACCAGCCCCAACGCCAGCGCCGCCGCCTTCCGATGTCGACGCATCACGCGCACCTCGCTTGCCGAGTCAACGCTCGTACTCCTTCCAGATGCTGAATGCACGCAGAGCGTTGGGGCGGCGCGCCCGATTTCAGCAAGAATCCGCAAGCCGGCGGAACGTGGCACGGCTCCTGGACGGCCTTGCCGATTCTTGCTGAAACGTTTCGCCATCGCATTCTTGCGGTGGCATTCGGATCTCCAAACGACACACGCATATGTGGATCGTCCGACTCGCGTTGCGACGGCCGTACACGTTCGTCGTCATGGCCCTCTTGATCGCCGTCCTGGGAGTGGGGGCCATCGTGACCATGACCGTCGATATCTTCCCTTCCATCAACATCCCGGTCGTCACCGTCATCTGGAACTACTCCGGGCTGTCCCCAACCGAGATGCAAAATCGGATCGTCACTGTCACCGAGCGGGCGTTCACCACGACGGTCAACGGGATCGAGCACATCGAATCGGTGTCACTCCGGGGCGTCGCCATCACCCGGCTCTACTTCCATCCCAATGTGCCGATCGAGGCGGCGATCGCCCAGGTGAACGCCCAGGCGCAGCAGATCGTACGCGTGCTCCCGCCTGGCATCTTCCCGCCGCTCATCATCCAGTACAACGCCGCCAGCGTCCCCGTTCTACTGGCGAGCTTGAGCAGCGATCAACTGCCCGAGGAGCAGCTCAACGACCTCGGCAACAACTTCATCCGCACCCAGCTCGTCACCATTCAGGGGGCATCCGTCCCGGTGCCCTACGGCGGCAAGCTGCGCGTGGTGAACGTCGACATCGACCCCGACGCGCTCTATGCGCGGGGGCTGTCACCGCAGGACGTCACCAATGCGATCCTGGCTCAGAACGTCATCCTGCCGGCCGGCACCGCGAAGATCGGGACCCGGGAGTACGACATCGCGACCAACAGCAGCCCGGAGTTCCTGAATGAGCTGAACGACATCCCCATCCGCTACGCGAATGGGGCCATGGTGTACGTACGGGATGTTGCGTTCGTCCATGACGGGTTCAGTCCCCAGACGAATCTTGTCCGGCGCGACGGGCGCCACTCCGCGCTGCTGCCGATTCTGAGCAACGGCAGCGCCTCGACTCTGACGGTCGTGGACCAGGCGCGCAAGCTGATGCCGAAGATTCTGGCCGGCCTGCCCTCGAGCCTCAAGGTCGACTTCCTGTTCGACCAGAGCGTCTTCGTCAGGGCGGCCATCACCGGCGTGCTTCACGAAGGGGCGATCGCAGGCGTATTGACGGCGCTGATGATCCTGCTGTTCCTGAGATCCTGGCGGAGCACCTTGATCGTGGCCACGTCGATCCCGCTGTCGATCCTGACCTCCGTCATCGTGCTCAAGGTCCTGAACCAGTCGCTCAACGTCATGACGCTGGGCGGGATGGCGCTGGCGGTGGGCATCCTCGTGGACGACGCCACCGTCGAGATCGAGAACAATCACCGGCACATGGACCTCGGCAAGCCCCTGCGGCAGGCCATCCTCGACGGAGCGGCCGAGGTGGCGACGCCCGCGTTCGTCGCGACCCTGTCGATCTGCATCGTCTTCGTGCCGATCATGTTCCTGGGCGGCGTCGGCGGGGCGCTGTTCGCGCCGCTGGCGATGTCCGTCGTCTTCGCCATGCTGGCCAGCTACTTTCTCTCGCGGACGCTCGTCCCGACCATGGTGCTGTACCTGCTGGCCCCCGAGGCGCGGGCCGGGCACGCTCGCGACGCGGGCCACGATGCGCCCATACGGAGATCACTGTTCGGGCGGATCGGGGACTCGTTCGAGGCCGGCTTCGTCAAACTGAATCGCGCTTACGAGGGCGCGCTCGACTGGGCGCTCGCGCACAAGTGGGCTGTGATCATCGTGTTCCTCGCCTTCGCGTTCTCCTCGCTGGCCCTGTACCCGTTCGTCGGCCGGGACTTCTTCCCGACCGTCGATGCCGGGCAGCTGCGGCTCCACGTGAGGGCGCCGGCGGGGACGCGGATCGAAGAGACCGAGCAGTACTTCCAGCGCGTCGAGGACTATATCCGCCAGGTCATCCCCGCCAACGAGATCAGCGTGATCGTCGACAACATCGGCGTGCCGAACCCGATCAACCTGGCGCTCAGCGACAGTGTCACGGTCGGCACGGCCGATGGCGAAATTCTGGTAGCGCTCAAACAGCCGCACCGTCCGACCGCCAAATACCTGAAATCGCTCCGCGAGCAGCTGCCGCACCGGTTTCCGGATCTCGAGGTCTTCGCCCAACCCGCCGACATCGTGAACCAGATCCTCAACTTCGGCCTACCCGCGCCGATCGACATCCAGGTCACGGGCCCGCTGGCCGAATCGGAAAAGAATCTCCAGGTCGCCAGGCAAATCGCGGCGGAACTCCGAGGCGTCCCCGGTGCGGTGGACGCGCACGTGCAGCAGATCCTGGACGCGCCGCGAATCATGGTCGACAGTGACCGGGCGCTCGCCCAGCAGGTCGGCCTTACCCAGCGGGACGTCGCCGGCAGCCTGCTGATCTCACTGACCGGGAGCGGGGCGACCACGACGAATTTCTGGCTCAACAACCAGAACGGCGTGAGCTACCAGGTGGTGGTCCAGACGCCCCAGCACCGGATCGCATCGCTCGACGAGCTTCATCGCACCCCCGTCGCGATCGCGGGCCAGTCGTCGCCTCAGCTGCTGACCAACCTGGCCGACTTTCGCCGCACGACCACGCCACTGTCGCTCAACCACTACAACGTACAGCCGGTGTTCGATGTGTACGCCGGCGTGCAGGGCACCGACCTCGGCTCCGTGTCGAGCCGCGTCGACCAGATCGTCGCGGGGTACAGGGCGCGCATCGGGAAGGCCAGCTCCATCGTCGTCCGCGGGCAGGTCCACAGCATGAACCAGGCGTTCTTGCAGATGGGACTGGGGATCTGCTTCGCCGTCCTGCTCGTCTATTTCCTGATGGTCGTCAATTTCCAGTCGTGGATGGACCCACTCATCATCCTGATGGCGCTCCCCGGCGCGCTCGCGGGAATCCTCTGGGCGCTGTTCGTCACCGGGACGACCATCAGCGTCCCCGCGCTGATGGGCTGCATCATGGCGATCGGGGTGGCGACGTCGAACAGCATCCTGATGATCACGTTTGCCAACGAGCAGCGCTATCCAGAACTCGGCGGGCACGACGCGCGGGCCGCGGCGCTGGTGGCGGGCCGCACGCGGCTTCGCCCGGTCATCATGACGGCACTGGCGATGCTCCTCGGCATGCTCCCCATGAGTCTCGGCCTCGGTGAAGGGGGCGAGCAGAACGCTCCGCTGGGCCGGGCCGTGGTCGGTGGGCTGATGATCGCCACGTTCTACACGCTGTTCTTCGTCCCGGTGACCTACAGTCTGCTGCGCCGGAAACCGCCGAAGGACTTCGGCAACGAGGGCGACAAATGAGCGTCGACAGCGGCCATCGTTCCGCGCCCCGAGCGCGAACGCGAACAGTGATCGTCATTGGGGTCGGCGCCCTGATTCTGTTCCTTGTTCTGCTATTGGTCGGTGTACTTCCACGGGTGCGAAATCAGCGCGAGCTGGCGACGGCCGCCCAGACGGTGCAGACCGCTGCACCGGACGTCTACGTCATCCGGCCGGAGCCGGCGTCCGGAGCGGATGTGTCGCTGGCCGCCACGACCCAGGCCATTCAAGACGCGATCATCTACGCCCGCACGAGCGGGTACCTCAGCAAGCGGTACGTGGACATCGGGGACAGCGTGAAGGCGGGCCAGCTCCTGGCGGAGATCGCCTCGCCCGAGATCGACCAGCAACTGAGGCAGGGCGAAGCCGACCTCCGGCAGTCCGAGAGGACCCTGGATCTGCAGAAGGCCAATCTCGATCTCGCGAGGGCCACGATGGGGCGTTACGAGGCGGCCGACGCGGAAGGCGCGGTCGCCAAGCAGGCGGTCGATCAAAGCGTCTCTGCCTACCGCACCGCCCAGGCCGCTGTGGCCGCAGCCGAGGCGAATGTCCAGTCGAACCGAGCCAACGTCCAGCGGCTCCGCGAGCTGACATCGTGGCAGCGCGTCCTCGCCCCGTTCAGCGGCGCGGTGATCCAGCGGAACGTGGATGTGGGCGCGTTGATCACGGCCGGTAGCCCCGTCAACAACACCGCCGTGGCGCCTTCCAGCGTCACGGGCGGCGCGAACGGGCTCTTCGAGGTTGCTCGGATCGACTCCCTTCGCGTGTTCGTCAACGTCCCCCAGGCCTACGCGCCCAACGTGAAGGTCGGTCTGCCGGTCCAGATCGCGGTCCGAGGACAGCTCGGGCAACCGGTCATGGGCAAGGTGACCCGCACCGCCAGCGCGATCGATCCAGGCACGCGGACACTGCTGACGCAGGTCGACATCCCCAACCCGTCGCACCGGCTGCTCCCGGGAATGTTCGTCCACGTCACGTTCAAGATCGCGCCGGCGGGCACGCACTGGCGGGTGCCAGCCACCGCGGTCATCTTCGACGCGCAAGGCACCCGGGTCGCGATCGTGGGGGCAGAGAACACGCTGCGTTTTCAGGAGGTGGTGCTCGGTCGCGACTTCGGGACCTCGATCGACGTCCAGGCTGGACTGCAGGGCCACGAGACGATCGTGAAGCAGCCGACGGTGTCTCTCCAGGAGGGCCAGCGTGTCACGCCGGTCGAATCCAAGAACTCGTCCGGTGGCTGACCCGCGAATGCCAGCCCGGGGGTATCTCGGCCGGCCGCGCGCCGTCTTCGCCGGGCTGTGGGCGGTATGTATCATGACCGGCGGCTGCATGGTGGGACCGAACTACGCGCGGCCGGCGGTCGAGCAGCCGGCTCACTTCAAATCGCAAGCAGACAGCGAGGCGGCTCCTGACATCGCGAGAGAGTGGTGGCAGCTCTATGGCGACCCCGAGCTCGATCGGCTCATCGCCACCGCGACTGCATCGAACCAGACCCTTCGCCAGGCGGTGGCGCGCGTCGACGAGGCCCGCGCGCTCGCTCGCGTCGCGGCCAGCTTTCTCTTCCCGACCATCTCCACCAACCCGAGCTTCACACACCTCCGCACCTCTGGAAACCGCGACAGCACGATCACGGGCAGGCGGGTGCAACAGGGGGTCACGGTCAACGACTGGCTGATCCCGTTCGATCTGACCTACGAGCTCGACGTCTGGGGCCGCGTGCGCCGTTCGTTCGAATCGGCCCGGGCCCAGGCCGCGGCGACCGCCGATGACGCCGGCCTGGTCCGGCTGACGGTCGAGACCGATGTGGCCCAGTTCTACTACAGCCTTCGCTCGCTGGACGCCCAGCTCCAGATTCTGTCGGACAACGTCGCGGCCTATCGTGAGCAGGTCCGCCTCCTCTCCGTCCAGCTCAAGACCGGGCTCATCAGCGCGATCGTCGTGAATCAAGCCCAGGCGCAACTGCAGGCCACGTCGGCCCAGCAACGGGATGTGGAGCGTGCCCGCGCCAACCTGGAACACGCGCTGGCGATTCTGTGCGGGCAACCCGCACCCTCGTTCGCGGTCGCCAAGAATCCACTGCACGAGAGCGCGCCGCCCGCGGTGCCGCCGGGATTGCCCGCCCAGCTCCTGGCGCGCCGGCCGGACGTCGCCGCGGCCGAGCAGACGGTCGTCGCCCTGAACGCCCAGATCGGCGTGGCCACCGCGGAGTTCTATCCGCGCTTCACGCTGACGAGCTCGGCGGGGTTCGAGAGCGCCAACCTCTCCACGCTTTTCAACTGGCAGAGCCGCGTCGCGTCCATCTCCCCCAGCATCTCGATTCCGATCTTTGAGGGCGGCCGACTCCGGGCCAATCTCGAGGCGACCAGGGCCCGCTACCAGCAGGCCGTGGCCGCGTACGTGAATCAGGTTCTGATCGCCTATGGCGACGTCGAAGACGCCCTGACCGACCTGCACGCCCTCTCCGATGAGGTCGAGACTCTGCGCGAGGCGGTCAGCGCATCTCAGAGCTACCTTCGCCTCGCCCAGGTGCAGTACCGACAAGGTCTGGCCGACTACCTCATCGTCATCGACGCCGAGCGGACGCTCCTGGCCAACCAGCTGTCGCTGGCGCAAGCCGTGAATCTCCAGATGGGCGCCAGCATCCGTCTGATCAAGGCCCTCGGCGGCGGATGGGACCCGACCGAGTACGCCTCGTCGCGCTGAGCGTTTGGTGCGTAGTGCCGGCGATCGTATCCTCCGTTTTCCTGATCTGGGGCGTGACGCCATGCTGCTCATGCTCACGTGGGCCGCAGGAATCGTCGACGCGATCAGCTATCTGGGCCTTGGCCGCGTGTTCACGGCGATGATGACCGGGAACACGGTGTTGCTGGCCTTAGCCGTCAGCGAGGGTGAGAGCATGGCAGTCATGCGCTCTGGTCTCGCCCTGGCGGGATTCAGCGCTGGTGCCGCGGCGGGAGCGCTCATTGTCATGCACAGTAACGAGCGAGGCGAGTGGCCGTCAGCCGTCACTCACGCGCTGGCTTTCGAAGGACTGCTTCTCGGCGTCTTCGCAGTCGTCTGGTACAGCACGCGGATGGCGCGAACCACCGGTCTCACGAACATTCTGATCGTGCTCTCCGGTCTGGCGATGGGCATCCAGGCGGCAGCGGTCCGCCATGTCCGCGTCCCCGGGGTGGCGACCACCTACATCACAGGCACGTTGACGAGTTTGATGGCCGACCTCGTCGGCTGGCTCCGCTCAATGAGCGCGTCGTCATCGCGAGCGACACCAGCCGATCAGGGGAGGCATCAACCGTCCCCTGGGGTAAATTGGGAGGAGCGCGTCGGGCTTCTCTCAGCCGTCTTCCTCGTCTACGGTCTGGGAGCCCTCGTCGGCGGCATCCTTCTGTCGCGCTCGTCGACGCTGGCTACCTTGCTGCCACTGGTTGCCGTCGCACTTGTCGTGGTGAATGGGTCCGTGCGATATCGTCATAGACCTCGGCCATGAATCATCGTCATCGCGGTCAGATCAAGGCCTAGGCGGCTGCGGCTGGTGCGGCTTCGGGCCGAAGGCTCTCGCCGTGTCGCGCTGGGGTCGCTTCGTCCGGGAGAGCTCGCGCTGGCGCGCCAGCTCCTTGATCCCCTGGTCCTTGTAGGGAGCACTCGTGAGCGACGCGAGAAACGCCACGACATCGTCGATGTCGTCCTCGCTCAGCGCGAGGGGTTGGATGTCATCCCCTTCTCCTTCGAGCTCGCCCAACACTGGGCTCGCGGAGTTCTAATGCTCCCGCCACTCGCCGCAGCCCTCGTGTCCACTTCGAGATCGCGGCCGGCGGCCGTCGTCCGGGAGGCCGCATCATGCACACAGGCTCAGGGCCCGATGTCGATCCCGAGATTCGACAGGGTCAGGGACAGGTTCAGCCCTACGGCATCCCCCCTGCCGGGAGTGGTCGAACCCCACCAAAGTAGGGTAGCCGCGACCGCTCGGTCACACTAGACTCACTGAAAGCCATGGCCGAGCGAAGGACGCGAGTGGTTTGCGTTGTGGACGACGACGAATCACTGCGTCGGTCCGTCAGGAATCTGCTGTCGTCGGTCGGCTTCCGGGTCGAGACGTTCGCCTCCGCGGAAGAGTTCCTGGAGTCCACCCATCGAGCGGACATTGGCTGTCTTGTGCTCGATCTGCGGATGGCCGGGATGAATGGCCTCGACCTCCTCAGGCACTTGGCCGCCACGGGCTCCCGGATCCCTGTTATCATTCTGACCGCGCACAGCGACGAAGAAGCGCGCCGGCAATCCCTCGGCGCCGGCGCGGTCGCGTTCCTCGGAAAGCCGTTCCGCAGCGACGCCCTGCTCGACGCCGTCAGGACGGCCCTGGGCATGTGAGTCTGCGATGAAGCGTAAGCAGCGCCATGGTTCAACGTGTCGGAAGCCGTGAACGGGCCGGACCGACTGTGATGGCTGCCGCAACCTGGGGAGGTCAGTCATGACGACCGCGCTACGGAATACCGGAATCGAGCCGGTGGGCGAGATGCCGTGGGGTACCCACTTCTGCCATTTCTACGAGACCAGAGACGACCTGCTGGAGACGCTGCTCCCCTTCTTCAAGGCCGGCCTCGAAGCGGGCGAGTTCTGTGCGTGGGTCGTCTCCGAGCCCCTCACCGAGGAGGAGGTCTGGCAGACACTGGACCGGGCGGTTCCCGGCCTCGACCGGTACGTGTCCGACCAGAGCATCGAGGTCTTGAAGGCCCGGGACGTCTATCTGGCGGGCGGAGAGATCGATCTCCATCGGATCACTAGCAACTGGAGCGCGAAGCTCGAGCGGGCGCTGTCCAGAGGCTATCAGGGCATCCGGGTGAGCGGGAACACCGCCTGGCTCGAGCAGAAGCACTGGCGAGACTTCATGGAATACGAGGCGGAGCTGAACCGGGGCATCGGCGATCAGCCCATGGTGGTGCTCTGCACGTATCCGCTCACGACGAGCGGCGCGACCGAGTTCCTCGACGTGGCGGGCACCCACCAGTTCGCCGTCGCGAAGCGTCGGGGCCGCTGGCAAGTGGTCGAGACGCCCCAGCTCACGCAGGCGAAGGCCGAGATCGCCCGCCTTAACCGCGATCTCGAGCAGCGGGTGCTCGAGCGGACGACGGAGCTGGAGGCGGCGATCGGGGACCAGAAACGGGCCTCGGAGGCTCTGCAGGAGGCGCAGAAGGCGCTGGCGCACGTCACGCGGCTCACCACCATCAGCGAGCTGACCGCATCGCTGGCCCATGAGGTGAACCAGCCGCTCGCCGCCATCGTGGCAAACGCCACCGCGAGTCTGAGCTGGCTCGATCACACTCCGCCCGCTCTCGACGAGGCCGTGGAGTCGATGCAGCTAGTGATCCGGGACGCCCAGCGGGCGGGCGACGTGATCGCGCATGCGCGTGCGCTCGTGAAGAAGTCGGACGGGGAGAAGTCCCTCGTGGACGTCGATCAAATGATCCGCGAGGTGCTCAGCCTCGTCCAGCCCGAGGTGCAGAAGCACGCGGTCGTGGTCGAGGAGGCCCTGGCCGAGGGTCTTCCCCCGGTGCTGGGAGACCGGATCCGGCTGCAGCAGCTCGTCCTGAACCTGATCATGAACGGGATCGACGCGATGGCGGGGGTGACGGCGCGCCCGCGCCGGCTGATCATCTCGTGCGAACGGGGGCAAGGAGAGGATGGCCCCGGCGTCCTCGTCGGCGTGCAGGACGCGGGTGTCGGGGCTGCGGCGCATGACCTCGAGAAGCTCTTCGATCCCTTCTTCACGACCAAGCGCGATGGCCTGGGGATGGGGTTGTCGATCGGCCGTTCCATCGCTCAGGCTCACGGAGGACGGCTGTGGGCCCGCCGCAACGCGGATCACGGGCTGACCTTCCATCTGCTGCTTCCAGAGAAGAGCAACCCGCGGGTCTAAGCCCGCCGCCGCGGCGCGAGCGTTACTGGCGGCTCGAACGGCGCCGATTGCCGAGATCGCGCAGTTCGTGGGATTTCGGACGCCGAGTCATTTCACGACGACGTTTCGGCGGGTCACCGGGATGACGCCGAGCGCGTACCGCAGCGAGGCCGGCGTCGTCAGTGTGGGAAGTACCTCCGTCGCGGCCACGGGCTTCGGTGCGACGGCGGCGCGTGCGGCAGACCGCGAGATCCGCCGCACGCGCCGGGTCGCCGAGCTCGGGATGCTAGGGCGACTGGAAGTCGCTGGTTCCCGACGCCGTGTTGGTGCCCGCGTAGGCAACGCCGGAAAGCGGCGCCGCGACCGCGGCGAGGAGCACGAGTGCGAGGACAATGGCACGCTTCATCTGTTCTCCCTCCTTTCTTCTCTTACCTTTTTGATGGTGGCCACCCGCGTGGCGTTTCACACGATGTGCGATGAAGAAATTCTCATCTCTCCCCGCGCGCGGCGCCGATTCTGGGCCGTAGCGTCGTGGCTCTAGCGAAAGGGCGTGCTCCCGGTCATACGCGATCCTCGGACGGGGCGCCAGCGTCGAGCCAACGTTGGAAGTCGTCAGAGGCAGCAGCAAACCGCCACTCCTCGAGCACGTCTCGCGCCATGGCGCGCATCGCGCCCATCGAGACCGCCTCGGCCCGCGCGAGACAGCGTTCGAGGAGCCAGGTGTCGAAGGCTTCAGGGTCGGGATCTTGCTCGATCGCCTCGGCGAGGAGCCGGCGTTTGAGCGACATCCCGATGGCATCGGGCGTGGTGTCGCGCTTGCGGCGCCGGCGCCGGCCGTCGGAGGCATCGAGCGCCGCGAGCAGTGCGCGACACACGAGCGCCGGCCGCAGCGGCGTCACGACCGAAGCCGGAGCAGAGCGCGTAGGCGCCGGGGCTGGGCGACGACGTTGATCGCGAGCGGTCGCCTCGCGCTCGGGCGGCGGTACCCCTTCTCGAGGGCGGCCACATCCAGGACGAGGGTAGCGAGATCCTGCAGCACCACGTGCGCTGGGGGGATCGGCACAAGGGTCGTGAGCGTCTTGAGGTAACCACGACAACCGTCACAGACCTCGATCTTCTGCCGCTCGAGACTCTCCGGTGACACCAGGGAGCCGAGATTTCCGTGATCGCGCTCACCGCAGAAGGGACAGAGCAGCCACTCGGTTCTCCAGTCTCCGCCACAGCCTCCGCACCGAAGGTGACGGCTGCCGTCGAGCCCTCGAATTTCCGCCAGCGAAGGCCAGCCGCCACAGACGGGGCAATCGCCGGACGCCCAGCCTGTGGGCACGCGGTCGGCCCACGCCCGCCGGCACGCGTGGAGCATCGGCATCGCAATGATCGGAGCCAGGATCCTGAGCACTCCGCGGGTGTCCCTCACGACTTGCGCAAGGTCATCGAGGCGATCGACGTCCTGGGACACCGCGGCCTCGAAGAGGGCTAGCGTGTCGAGCCGTCCGGCTGTGACCGCGGCAATGAAAGGCTCCTCCCGCGCCCCGGCGGCCGCGATTGCCATGACCCGACGGATCCAGCGCTCGATCGATCTTGGGGCGACTTTGATCACGGCGCCCGAGAGGAGCGGCTCGGGACCGGGACCGGAACGCTCGAGCGCCGGCACCGAGTGTGCCCACGCTGGACGCTCGATCTCCTGGAGCGCCTCCTCGATGAGCGCGAGGAGCGGTCTCCACTCGGCATGCTCGGCGCTCAAAACGGTGAGGAGAGCTCGGCTGGATGCCTCTGGGGACATATCGTTATCGCGTCTCGGCTTCCGCGGCACTGCCGATGAAGGCGTGCTGGCCAATCCCGGCGCCGTCGATGCGGGTCCCGTAGTACATGCGGGCCCCCGCGTGGAGCTGGACTGCCCCGCGCGGGTGATTGCCGACATCGGCTCCTGGCCCTCCCGCACGAGTCCGGGTGGCCTCGGGGCTGGTGCAACCGAGGGTGGCCCCGGCCACGACGACAACGACGAGGGATCGCCGCCAGCGGTTCGTCACAGCCCATCCGAGGAGAAGACGACTACCATGCGAAGGGTCAGCCCACCGAGGAGGACCAGCGCCGGACCGATCCACCACCGCGAATCCCTGCTTGGCCGTCGCCAGTGCAGCAACAGAGGAAGCCCGATCCCTCCCAGCATCACTCCGGCCAGGAGGAGGCCCCAGCCATTCAACCAGACCATGGCGACCCGCCCGAGCGACGCGACCAGCGCCGCGATGGCCAGGCCTTCGAGGACCAGCACGGATGCGTCGAGGCGCTCGAGCGCGCGGATGCCGTCCCGCGACCCGCCCCCGAAGGAACCGAACAGGATCAGAAGCGCCGCCGACGTGGACGCCGCCGAGATCAGGAAGGTGAGTCCGAGCAGCGTGGTGTCCGCCCAGACCGGTCGGTTCGTGACGGCGAGGAGCACCCCGGTGTAGCCCGCTAGATAGAGACCCAAGAGCGCGCCGACCGCCGTCACAAGCCGGCCCAGGGGCGCGGGTGGGTTCAGCCGGAGAAGGGGCGGCCAGGGGAGCCAGCCGCGCTCGGCGAGCACCGCGACAAACGACAGGAACGCGCACCCGCTGAACAGAAGCAGCGCCCATGAGCCGATCGACATCGGAGAGTACGCCTTGATCATCGGCCGGAAGGTCTGGGCCTGTACCAGCATGTGCCAGAAGCGCTCAGGCCGTCCGAGATCGACGGTGAGGAGAAGCCCGCACACGCAGACGGCCGGGAAAGCGATCAGATACGCAAGGCGGACGAGGGGTCGATCCTCGCTCTTCCCAAAGAGATCCATCAAGGTGGCGAGGAAGTAGCTGCCGCCGGCGAGACCACCCAGGAAAAAGTAGGCGACGATCAGCCAGCGCCAGTGGGGGGCGGCGGTGAAGAAGGTGCTAGACATCGCCACCTCCGCGGTTCCGGAAGCTGAACACGCTCATGAGACCCACGACGACAGCCCCGACCACGGACCACACGGCGGATGCCTTGAGGTTCCGTGACGGGAGCTGCGGATCCGGCGGCAGCCCGTAGACTTGCGGCTTGTCGACGAGCAGGTAGAAAGAGTTGAGCCCGCCGAGCATGCTCTCGTCGTCGCCGTACAGATAGGCGCGGGTCTCGCCGGTCTGTTGCAGCTGGCCCATCCGGGCCTGTGCCATCTTCTTGAGATCGACGATAGTGCCGAAGTTAATGGACTTGGTCGGGCAGGCTTTGGCGCACGCGGGCTCGAGGCCCACCTTCATCCGGTCGTAGCAGAGCGTGCACTTCTGGGCTGTGCCCGATACCGGGTTGACGCCGATCACCCCGAACGGGCACGCGCCGATACAGTCTCGGCAGCCGTTGCACATGTCCGACTGGATCACGACCGTGTCGAACTCGGTTCGGATGATGGCGCCCGTCGGGCACACTTCGAGGCAGCCGGCCCGGACGCAATGCTTGCAGACGTCGCTCATCATCAGCCATCGCCCCTGGCTGCGGTCGGGGCTGAACTGCTCGATGAACTTCACATGCCGCCAGTGGATGCCGTCGAGCTGGCGAGTGTTGTCATAGCTGTCCCCGGAGAGCGTGCCGTGGCCGCCGTTCGTCGCCGGGAGCTGATTCCACTCCTTGCAGGCCACCTCGCAGGCCTTGCACCCGATGCACACCGTGGTGTCGGTGAAGAAGCCCATCGGCTCCGCCATCACGCCTTCTCCACGTTGCACATGAAGGCCTTCCCCTCGTGGATCGAGACGTTGGGATCTCCTACCAGGGCCGTGAGCTCGTTGGCAGCATCACCCGTGCTGAGCCCCTGGTAACCCCAGTGAAACGGCATGCCGACGTGGTGGACGGTGCGGCCGTCGATCGTGAACACACGCATCCGCCGCGTCACGAGGGCCTTGGCGCGGATGCGGCCACGCGGCGTCGAGACCGCGATCCAGTCGGTGTTGCCGATGCCCTTCTCGGCGGCGAGCTCCGGGCTGATCTCGACGAAAAACTCCGGCTGAAGCTCGGTGAGCCACGGGCTCCAGCGGCTCATGGCTCCCGACAGGTAATGCTCCGTAAGCCGGTACGTCGTCATGATGTGCGGGAATCGCTGGTCGCCGAGGGGCGCGAGCGCGTTGCCGTCGAGCTTCCAGTACTTGAGGACCGGGCTCGACTGCTGGCGGTAGAGCGGGTTCGGCACCGGCGACTCGACGGGCTCGTAGTGCGCCGGCAGCGGTCCGTCGGCGAGGCCGCCCGGCACGTAGAGCCAGCCGACGCCGTCGGCTTTCATGATGAACGGCTCCGTGCCGGACAGCGCGTCGAGCCCGATGGCGTCCGGTGCGGCCTTCGACAGCGGCGCCTTGGTCGGCGCAAAGTCGGGGACGTCATAGCCCGTCCACTTGGCGCCGTCCCACCACACCCACTTCTTGCGCTCGCTCCACGGCCGCCCCTCCCGGTCGGCGGAGGCGCGGTTATAGAGGATGCGGCGGTTGGCCGGCCACGCCCAGCCCCAGTCGAGCTGCGCCCCCGGCGCTCCCGGGGGATCGGCCTGCTTGCGCGCGGCGAGGTTCCGGTCCGGGGCCGGGAACACGCCGCAGTAGATCCAGGAGGCGCAGGTCGTAGACCCGTCGTCCTTGAGGTCGCCGAAGCCGGCCAGATGGCGGTCCGGCTGGTCGGTGTAGTACCCGTTGATCTCCTTGAGGATCTTGTGGGCGTCGGGCTCGCCGCGCTCGCGCTCGTGCGGGTCGTCCGAGTCGTATTCCCAGACCAGGTGCTTGAATCCCTCGTCGCGCGGCAGCGTCGAATGCGCGTACATCTGCTTGAGCCGCCGGGCGAGCTGATGCGTGAACCAGAGGTCCGTGCGACAGTCACCGGGCGGGTTGGCCGCCTTGAAGTGCCACTGCAGCATCCGCTGAGTGTTCGTGAAACTGCCGTCGTACTCCGCGACCTGCGCCGCCGGAAAAAAGAAGACCTCCGTCCGGATGTCCTGGCTCCGAAGCTGACCGCTCTTGATCTCCGGGCTGTTCTGCCAGAACGTCGCCGTCTCCGTGAGCCAGTTGTCCTTGACGACGAGCCACTCGAGCCTGGCGAGCCCCTTGCGCTCCACGCTGGCGTTGAGCGAGGTCGCCGGGTTCTGGCCAATGCACAAGAGCCCCTTCACCCGCCCCTCGTTCATCGCCACGAACATCGGCAGGTGGGAGTGATCGCCGATGATCCGTGGGTGCCAGTCGTAGCCGAAGTCGTTTTCCTTCGTCGCCGCCGCCCCGTACATGGACTTGAGGTACGAGACCATGAACTTCGGGGTGTTGGCCCAGTACCCCCGCGGGGTCGTCTCCGTGAGGAGCCAGTCCCGCAGCGAGTCGTGTCGCTTCAGGGCCGAGGGGTGATTCATGTACCCGTGAATCGAGTGGTAGAGCGTGGGGACGTCGGTCGAGCCCTGGATCGAGGCATGCCCCCGGAGGGCCATCACGCCGGCACCGGGGCGGCCGATGTTCCCGAGCAGCAGCTGGAGCAGCGCGCAGCATCCGATGGTCTGAGGACCGTTGGTGTGCTGGGTCCAAGCCACGGCGTACGCGAAGGAGGTGGTGCGGTCGCGGCCCGAATTGGCGAGGATCGTCTCCGCCACCTTGAGGAAGGTTTCCTTCGGACACCCCGTGACCCGCTCGACCATCTCGGGCGTGTATCGGCTGAAGTGCCGCTTCACGATCTGAAAGACGGTGCGCGGCTGCTGGAGCGTCTCGTCGCGGCGCGGCGGAGGCGTGAGCAGCGAGCGCACGAGCGGGTCGAACGGTGGCCCGGCCGGCGGCGTCGCGCGGGGGCCGGCGGGCGCTGCGGCGTACTGCCACGTCCGGGTGTCGTACTGACCGACGAAGCCATCGAGCGGCCACTCCTTGACGGACGGCGCGTACCGCATGAGGCCGGAAAAGACGCCGTCGAGGTCCTCCGTGTCCTTGAACTCGTCACCGACGATCGTCGCTGCGTTGGTGTAGTTGACGACGAATTCCCTGAAGAATGCGTCCCGCTTCCAGCGCTCGCTCTGGAGCACGTAGTTGACGAGCCCACCCAGGAAGGCGACATCGGAGCCCGCCCGGATCGGCGCGTGGATGTCCGCGACGGCGCTGGTGCGGGTGAAGCGCGGATCGACGTGGATGAGCTTCGCTCCCTTGAGCTTGGCTTGCATCGGCCACCGGAACGCTACCGGGTGGCACTCGGCCATGTTCGATCCCTGGATGACGACGCAGTCCGAATCGACCATGCTCCGCGGATACATGGTCGCGGCGCCGCGACCGAATCGAGTCCCCAGCCCGGGGACGCTCGAGCTGTGTCAGATGCGTGCCTGATTCTCGATCGCGACGACCCCCAGGCCGCGCATCAGCTTCTGCTGGATGTGGTTCCATTCGTTGTCGAGGGTGGCGCCGCCGAGCGAGAAGATGGCCGTGGTGCAGTTGACTCGCTTGCCACCCGGTCCATCGCTCGATCGAGATCCCATACCTCCCACTCGGACGCGCCCGCGGCGCGGTGGAGCACCTTGGTGGCGCGGTTCGGGTTCACATGGAGCTGGTAGATCGCCGCCCCCTTGGGGCACAGCGTGCCCTCGTTGTGGGGGCTCCGGGGATCGCCCTCGATGTTGACGATCTTGCCCTCGACGGTGTGAATCAGCGTGGCGCACCCTACGGAGCAGTACGGGCAGACGCTCGGGACCGCTTTCGCATGCTTGATCCGCAGATCCTGAGCCTGGGCCAGCGTCGGGGCCAGGCTCGCGCCGAGGCCCGCGAGACCCCCGAGCGCCGTCCCCGTGAAGACCCCGGCCGACACCTTGAAAAGGTCCCGTCGTGACAGATCCATGGCGTCCTCGCTTCGTCCCGAAGGAACTGCGTCGTGATCCGGCTTTCGCAACCCTTTGGAGGGGGTCGAGCACTGACGCGAAGGGCTCGGCGAAGTTTTCAGCAAGAACACGCAAGCTTGGCTTGTCGACAGCCTTTCACGAGCGCTCCGCGAAACTTTGTCGGCCGGGTCGCATCTCAAGCCCCTGAGCACGGTGATGACGAGAGTCGACGAAAGGAGCCCTGATACAATGAAGCGCCGCCTGGTTCCCGTTTTGGGTTCGTCTCTGGTCCTATGGGCTGTCACCGCCAGCGCCGCGGTCATCGCGCCGGATGACAACCCGAGCCTCAGCGTCGCCCTGGCACCGGTGCGTGTGGTCGTCGCCGCCTATGCCGAGCGGTTTTCGTCGTGGTCCTTCAGATGCGAGTTCAAAGGCGACAACAGTGAGCCGGAGGCAGTGAGATTCGACGTGTGGGACGACAGCTTCAAGAACCTGACTGTTTGGAATCCGCCCCGGCGCGCTCCGACGTGGAGAATCATCGCGACACGGGAGGAGCTGGAGCGAATGCACCTCGGGGTTCGAGCCAAGCGTGGCCTGTGGCTTGGGGGTCCTGGGAGCACCTGCAGCGTGGAATCCATGAAGACCGGCGAAGAGCTTAGCTTCGACGAAGCCTGGGTGGTATTCGGAGACATTCTGCGCAAACAGCAGGCCGCTGCCGCTGATCGCGAGGAGGCGTGGCGCAGAGCGATCCGAGAAAGACTGGGCATCGCCCAAGAGAAGGTTGACCGTCTCTCGCAAACGCACTGAGGAATGTGCACGGGCGGAGCGGGAAAGAGGAGTCGAAGATGGGCCAGACCATGCTGGCCAGGATGTCCGTCGCGCCGGCGGTGGACATCGACCACGACGGAGCCGGCCGCCTCTGGCGGCGACGGCTGTTGAAGACGATGCTGATCCTGACGCTGTTCACTGGTGGACTGGCCGTCTACGAGTTCGTCGAGTTTCACCCACCAGCGTCCCTGGTGGAGGCGCTTCTGCAGCGGCAGTAGACGGGCCGCGAGCAATCGCGAGGTCTGATGACCGACAAACAGCTCCGGCCGAACGCGCAGCCCTGGCGCGGATTGATCGCGCAGGGCTTCGTGCGGGTCGAGGACGCGGTCTACGTGGGCCTGGGAACGCTCCTGGCAGCGATCGCGCTCGTGCTGCTCGTCGCCGTGGCCGTCGCCTTCGTGCAGGCCCTGCTCGGCGCCACGCTGCCCGACCGCGCCGTGGATCTGCTCGACCGGATCCTCCTGATCTTGATGATCATCGAGCTCCTCTACACCGTGCAGTTCTCCTTCCGCGAGCACGCGCTCGTGCCGGAGCCCTTCCTGATCGTCGGGTTGATCGCCGCGATCCGGCGCCTGTTGGTGCTCACCGCCGAGTTCGCGCGACTCCTCGAGAAGGGCGAGCGCGCGTTCCAAGGAGCGATGCTCGAGCTGGGTCTGCTGACGGTGATGATCGTGGCCCTCGTCGTCTCGCTCGTGATCCTGCGAAAGCACTCTCCTCGAGTTGTCGCCGACGGCGCGGAGGCGCGGCCGTGACTGACTTCTTCTTCGCGCGCTCCCAGATGGCGCTGTCGCTGGCGTTCCACATCGTCTTCGCGGCGATCGGGATCGGCATGCCGCTCCTGATGGCCATCGCCGAGGGCCTCTATCTCCGTCGCGGGGAGGCGATTTACCTCGACCTCGCCAAGCGCTGGGCGAGGGGCACCGCCATCCTCTTCGCCGTGGGCGCCGTCTCCGGCACTGTGCTCTCCTTCGAGCTGGGGCTCCTGTGGCCGCGGTTCATGGAGTACGCAGGCGGGATCATCGGCATGCCGTTTTCGCTCGAGGGATTCGCGTTCTTCACCGAGGCGATCTTCCTCGGGATCTATCTCTACGGATGGGACCGTACTCCGCCCCTGATGCATTGGATCTCGGGGATCATCGTCGCCGGGAGCGGCATGCTCTCCGGCGTTTTCGTCGTCACGGTCAACGCCTGGATGAACGCGCCAACCGGGTTCGAGGTGACCGACGGTCGCGTCACGAGCATAGACCCGATCGCCGCCATGCTGAACCCGGCCAGCCTGCAGCAGGCCATCCACATGACGCTCGCCGCCTACGTTGCCACCGGCTTCATCGTCGCCGCCGTACACGCATTCTTTCTGCTGCGGGACCGACGGAACGTGTTCCATCGGCGGGCGTTCGGCATCGCGCTCGCCGTCGCGGCCGTCGGGATCCCGTTTCAGATCGTCAGTGGAGACATGATCGCCCGGATGGTCGCCGAGCGGCAGCCGGCCAAGTTCGCCGCGATGGAGGGCCACTACCGGACGCAACGCGGGGCGCCCCTCACCATCGGCGGGCTCCCGGACGACGCCGCCATGACGACCCGGTACGCGCTCCGGATCCCCCGCGGCTTGAGCCTGCTGGCCCACGGCGATCCGACCGCGCCGGTTCGCGGCCTCGAGGACATCCCTCGGGACGAATGGCCCAATACGCGCATCGTCCACTGGGCCTTTGACCTGATGGTGGGCGCCGGGTTCGCCATGCTCGGCTTGGCAGCCTGGGGCGCGTGGCTCTGGTGGCGGCGGGGGTTGCCCGACGATCCGAGGTTCCTGCGCGCGCTGGTCGTCGCTGGTCCTCTGGGTCTCATCGCGATCGAGGCGGGGTGGTTCGTCACCGAGGTCGGCCGCCAGCCGTGGATCATCTACGGCGTGATGCGCACGGCGGACGCGGTCACCCCGATGTCCGGACTGGTCGTGCCCTTCGTCACCTTCACCGCCGTCTACGTCTTTCTGTCCGTCATCCTCGTGTACGTGCTTCGCCGGCAGTTCCTCGAGACTCACCCGAACGCGCCAGGTCGCTCGGGAGCGGCCCCGGGAGCGTCGCGTGGCGGTTGAGCTCACGCTCGGGGCCGCCATCCTGGTGGCGCTCGTGCTCTACGCCCTTTCGGGTGGCGCCGACTATGGCGGCGGCATGTGGGACCTGCTGGCCTTGGGCCCCAGAGCGCAGCGTCAGCGCGAGGCCATCGAGCACGCGATCGGACCGATCTGGGAGGCCAATCACGTCTGGCTCATCCTCGTGATCGTGGTCCTCTTCACGGGCTTCCCGACCGCCTTCGCCGTCATCATGACGGCGCTGCATATCCCCATGACGGCGATCCTCGTCGGGATCGTGCTGCGCGGTTCGGCCTTTGTCTTCCGGAGGTACGACGTCCGTGACGATGCGGTGCACCGACGCTGGAGCACGCTCTTCGGCGCGGCGAGCTTCTTCACGCCGTTCCTCCTGGGGCTGTGCCTCGGCGCCCTGGCCTCTGGCGAGATCCGCGTGGCCGGTGGGCGCGTGTCGAGCGGCTTCCTCGCCGGCTGGACGGGCCCGTTCGCCGTCGCCTGTGGTCTCTTCGCCCAGGGGCTCTTCGCGTTCCTGGCAGCCACCTACCTGACGGTGGACACCGAGGGCGAGCCGGACCTCCAGGAGGACTTTCGCAAGCGGGCGCTCGCCTCCGGCCTGTTCCTGGCGCCAGTGGCAGCGTTGACATTTCTTCTTGCACGACCTTGGGCACCGCAGATCTTCGCGAGGCTGACGAGCTGGTGGGCGCCGCTCCTCCTCGCCGTCACCAGCGTATGCGCGGTCGGAGCGCTCGCGGCCTTGTGGGCTCGACGCTTCCAGTGGGCTCGGGTGGCTGCGGTTGGCCAGGTGACGTGCATCCTGGTCGGCTGGGGGTTGGCGCAGTATCCCCATGTCGTGGCCCCCGACCTCACGTTGACGAACACGGCGACTGTTCCGTCCACCCTCTATGCTCTGCGGTCCGCCCTGGCTGTCGGAGCGGTGGTACTCTTCCCCGCATTCAGCTATCTCCTCTACGTCTTCAAGCGGCGGCAGACTCTGCCGCCAAAAAGAGGCGCCTCGGTGTAACCGCCGCTCTCCGAACGACGTCCTAACGGCCAGATCCTCAACTGCTCCGACCGCTGGAGGGCTGGCATGGCTTTCGTCTTACCGACTCACCCCACGCGTCGTCTCTGCCTGGCCATCATCGGAGGCGTGGCGCTCCAATCCCTGTCCCTCGTTCAGAACGTGGTTCCGGTATGGGCGCAAGCCGGCCAGACTGCGAGCGAGCCGAACCGACCCGCATATCAGATCGGATCGGCCGGACGGTTCAACGAGGACTGGTCGGCGCTGAGGGGCGTCGACCTGGGCAAGACCGATGACTTCTGGGACCGTCTGAAGTTCATCCCGCTGACGGAGGACGGGTCCGTGTGGTTCACTCTTGGTGGACAGGCCCGCGAGCGCGCAGAGTACTTCAGACAGTTTCAGTTCGGCGCCTCGGAGCCCAAGCAGTCCGATGCGTATCTCCTCTCCCGGTTCCGGCTCACCGCCGACCTCCATGTGACGCCATACTTCCGCATGTTCGCCGAGGGGAAGAGCTCGTTCGCGCTGGACCGAGAGCTCCAGGGAGGCAGGACAACGGCGTTCGTCGACGAGTTCGACCTCCTGAACGGCTTCGCTGACATCGTGATTCCGTTCGGCGAGCAGGCGAGCGCGACGCTGCGCGGTGGCCGGCAGGAGCTGATCTTCGGGTCCCAGCGGCTGGTCGGGCCGGGCGACTTCACACAGGTCCCTCGTACCTTCGATGGCGGTGAAGCGATCGTTCGGATAGCCGACTGGACCATCACCCCTGTCTGGACCCAGGTCGTGGTCGTCGACAAGTACCGCTTCAACGAGTCAACGTCGGACCAGAAGCTGTTCGGCGTCTATAGCACCGGGCCTCTTCACGTCCTGCCGGTGAATCTGGATCTCTACTGGCTGGGTGTCAACAACGCCAGAGTCAGCTTCAACGCCACCGCCGGACGGGAGGAGCGACAGACCCTTGGCGGACGCGTGTGGGGCAAGGTCGGCGCCACCGGCCTGGACTTCGAGGTCGAGGGGGCGTCGCAGTTCGGAACGGTGGGCCGGGGCGACATCGCGGCGTCGATGGCGACCGCGGTCGTCGGCTACTCCCTGCCGGTCCCGCGGCTGTCACCCCGCGTCTACCTCGAATTCGACTATGCGAGCGGAGACAAGAAGCCCGGCGGAGACGTCGGCACCTTCAACCAGCTCTTCCCGAACGCCCACTCGTTCCTTGGGTACATCGACTACATCGGGCGGCAGAACATCATCAGTCCTAACGCAGGACTGACGATGACCCCCGTTCACAACCTCACACTGTCCCTCCAGCACTACTTCTTCTGGCGGGATTCCGATCGTGACGCGCTGTACAACAAGAGCGGCGCGGTGCTCCGGCCGGGGACCGCGACCACCGCCCGCTACGTCGGCGCGGAGATCGACCTTCTCGCCAATTACACCTTTACCCGTCACATCCTCGGCTATGCGGGTTACAGCCGCTTCTTCACCGGCGAGTTCATCCGCGAGACGGGCCCGCACAAGGAGAGCGACTTCTTGTATGCGGCGATTCAGTACACGTTCTGAGCGACGGCCTCCCCCCGGGGCGCACGCCGTGCGCAACCCGGACCGGGCGACGGTCATCAAAAGACGTGTGAGGAATCGGACTGAGCGTTCCGTGTCAGACCTTCGGCTGTGACGAGGGGAGGGACCATGGATATGGTTGACGAAAGGAACGAGAACCGACTCACGATGACCGTGCACCGGTGTTACCCGGTGCTGCTCGCCGCGCTCGCCTTCGCGATCAGCGGCTGCGCGACGACGGTGGGGCTGGGACAGGCCGCATTACGGGAGGGCCGCTACGCCGAGGCGGCGAGCAAGTTCGAAACGGCCCTCACGGAACACCCGGAACGGACGGATGCCCTCGTGGGGTTGGGGATCGCGCGCTACGCGCAGGGGGGCTACGGCGAGGCGGCGACGCACCTCAGCGAAGCGGTGAGCCAGGACCCGAAC
>Ga0209469_1000110_pt1 | contig 48041 bp, 40 predicted proteins | sample GraSoiAngelo_123_FD_185880 | JGI IMG/M metagenome (GOLD analysis project Ga0209469, IMG submission 185880) | Grasslands soil microbial communities from the Angelo Coastal Reserve, California, USA - 14_0927_02_40cm (SPAdes) (version 2) | ecosystem: Environmental > Terrestrial > Soil > Grasslands ... | reverse complement strand
CCGTAAAGAAAATTCTGCCATCAGGCGCGAAAGAGAGCGAGACCGGAAAATTGACGCCAGCCAGAAAAGTCGACACAGGAGACGACGCGTGCGCCCGAAAAAACATCACAGGACCCAGCGAAAGCGTCATCACGAAGACGATTCGCACATACAATTTCAGAGAGCGTTTAGAACGCAGCGAACAGAGCAACCGTCTATCTCTTTCCAGACCAGACCCAGAAAAAGAGTTGAGGATCAATGCGTTATATACAATCACTCAACGGATTCTTCGAGAGGATCGACATGACTCGTCCCGATTGGCAGAAGAAACGGAAGAAAATGTCCGGCAGAGAAGGCCCAAAGAAAGGAAAGGTACGCTAGAGAATCGGCCCCCAAATCGTAGAATAGAGCGGAAAGTAACCTGATTGGGACAGTAGTATGTGTCACGAAATTGCCCCCTAAGGCACGAGGAATCACCTAGGACCAGAGCAGGCTGAAAACAGTTAGTCGGTAGCAGAGAGAAGAGGAACCTAGGTTAAACTCCAGAAGACGCCGCTTCCAAATAGCTTATGCTAGAGTCCTCCCGAACCTTTCCACAGATCGAGCCTTCGCCTTCGCAGCCTCCTCCTCTCGGCTCTTGGCCCCCGCTTCGGTTTCGAGGGAGCCCAAGAGCCTGGTTGAAGCTCGGACTACTTCATCGACCGCAACGAGAAACGATCGCTCGTTTATCCTCGAAGGCTTGCTGAAGCCGCTGATCTTCCGGACGAACTGGAGCGAAGCAGCCCGAATCTCCTCCTCAGTAGCCGGCGGGTCGAAGTTGAAGAGTACTCTGATGTTTCGGCACAATCTCGAGACCTCAAGGTCCATATCCGTATCAGACTTTATTCTCTTTCCTCGTAGCTCTACCCTCTCACCAGAGTAACTCGAGGGAAAAAGCCACCTTGCTCAGCGTACAAAGATCTTTTGGCGTGAGTGCAAGAGAACACTACCTTTCATGACTAGAATCAGTTGTATACATGGAACTCATATCCATCCTCGACCCCTACTATGCATAGCCGTCTCATCCTATTGTTCCATTGAGGCGGCCCACAACAGAGACAAGGGGTGAACAGCCAGAACAGAGGCATAAGGCGAGCTCCTCGCAAAAGGGAGGATAGCAATCTATCCTCAAGGACGAATATTAGCGGCCCTCACTGATCGAGGCGTGAGAAAGACGTACGATTTTCGGGTTCCACCCCGTCAGAATAGCTGAGGGCCGTCTCTTTTATTCAAACAATAAACAAGATCGGCATATCGAAGGACATCCTTCGAAAATATCGCAGTTCGAAAATTTCGATTTTCGAAATCCTCCTATTTTGCGGAACAACGATCATTGTGCTGACTACTAGCTGAGTCATGGCCCAGCATAGTACTCATCTGGTCAACGCTGTCAGCCCCGATAGTCTAACATTCACCAACCACGAACAGGCGGGCAAACCATTCGTATCGGGCTTCAAGATCGGAAACGAAATGCCCGAACAACGCCTGCAACTGTCTGAACACCCAAGGCGAGCCGACGTAGCAAGCACACTGCTTGGACTAGTCCTCGTCGTCGTGGAATCTACTTAGTAACCATTGCCGCTACCCCCTCAGCCAGGACCACGGACACTCAGACACCCAAACACAATCTACACACTCGGCGCGGGAATAGGGCTATGGGAGCGGGATTACATCGGTCTTTTTCATAGGTCGAACAAGCGCGCCCCGGTTAGGAGTGTGTTTACTTCTGGATACTGCATACGTTTATCACAAGGCCACACACGCCCGCTCTCCATAGAGTGATCAGGAACGTCATCGCAACAGATACCAGTCATAATTCTGAAAGAAGGAACCAGCCGGTCGAGAGGAAGAGACGCTCAGAGGAGCAACATCACAGCCGCCAAGATCCTTGCTGAGACCGTCCGCTCAACCCTCGGACCACGAGGAATGGACAAGATGATGGTCGGAACCATCGGCGACATTGTCATCACAAACGACGGCGCGACAATAATGAAGGAGATGGATGTCCAGAACCCCGCAGCCAAGATGCTCGTCGAAGTCTCGAAGACCCAGGACAGCGAGGTCGGAGACGGAACCACGACCGCGGTAGTGCTCGCTGGCGAGCTATTGTCAGGAGCAGAGACATTACTCGACAAGGACGTTCATCCCAACATCATCATCGACGGTTACAGAAACGCCGCGGAAAAAGCGCAAGAAATCTTGGACGAGATAGCAGTCACGATAAAACCAGAAGACACCGAACAGCTGAAGCGCGTCGCGCTCACGTCTCTCAACACGAAAGGAATCTTTGGATCACAGGAACACTTCGCAGACCTTGCCGTCAAGGCAGTCCTCCAAGTCATGGAGAAGAGCGACGACAAGATCACAGCTGACATCGATCTCGTCAAAGTCATGAAGAAACACGGAAAGAGCCTAGACGAGACAGAACTCATCAACGGAATAGTCATCGACAAAGAAGTAGCCCACAGCCAGATGCCGAAGAACATAGCAGACGCCAGAATAGCCCTGCTGAACGCCAAGCTTGAGATCGACAAGCCAGAGATGAGCGCCGAGATCAGAATCAACAAACCCGAGGAACTCGAACAATTCCTAGACGAGGAAGAGAGGATGCTCAAGGAGATGGCCGACGAGGTCGCGGCCACGGGAGCCAACGTGCTCTTTACAGAGAAAGGCGCAGACGACGAGGCACTAGCTGTCCTAGCCAAGAAAGGAATCCTCACGGTAAAGAACGTCAGTAGCAAAGACATGGAAAAGCTCGCCAAAGCAACCGGCGGAACCATCGCCGGAACATTGAAAGATCTACCAAAGACAGGGCTCGGCCAAGCCAAAAAGGTCGAAGAGGTAAAGATAGGAGACGACAAGCATGTCTACGTCCGAGAGGGAAAAAACCCCAAGGCGGTCACGATCATGATCCGAGGCGGCTCAGACCATGTCATTGACGAGGCAGAACGCGCCCTCCACGATGCCCTATGCGTCGTGCGGAACGCCGTCGAAGACGGCAAGGTCGTAGCTGGGGGAGGCGCACCCGAGGCAGAGCTCAGCAAGAGACTCAACACGCTCGCGACCAAGACAGAGGGCAGAGAACAGCTCGCAATCAAAGCCTTCGCAGAAGCCTTGGAGGCAATCCCCGTCACAATAGCCCAGAACGCTGGAATCGACCCGATAGACATCATGGTCGAACTCAGACAGAAACACAACACTCCAGCCAACAAATGGTATGGGGTAAACGTGTACGAGGGAAAGACGGCGGACATGTGGAAGATGAACGTGATCGAGCCTCTACGGGTGAAGAAGCAGGTCATCAAGTCCGCCGTGGAAGCGGTCACGATGCTGCTGCGAGTCGACGACGTTATCGCCAGCAAGTCACCCGGGCCAATGCCAAGCCCAGGCGGATCCGGAGGAATGCCCCCTGGAATGGGCGGGATGGGCGGCATGCCTCCAGGCATGATGGGCGGAATGTAACCGCAGAGACCGAGGTGGTTCACCATTTCTCACATCTGCGAGCGTTGCGGAGAGACCTTCGAGAACAGCGAACTCAACACTGACGAGAAGCTAGTGCTCGACAATTCGGGACAGTGGAAGAGAGAGACGAGTTACAGATGCTACGATTGCGCGAAGAAAGCAGTCTTCGGCTGAGCCTCCAGCACGGTTAGTCCCCAAGTTCTATCCTATTGTCGCGCTGGCGGGTAGCTAACCGCGCTCACAGCTCGATACAAGATTCCATCAGTCTCATCATAATGAGCTGAACAGGCAGAGCAGAGGTGGAGGCTGTGCCTCTCCCTATACTTGACCGTCGAACTGTCGATCCTACACCTATGGCATCGCATGGTCTGCAGTAGGGCTTGTGGTACTCTATTACTGGCAGAGATGGGCGAAAAGAAAGAGTCTAACTAAAAAGCGCGAAGGTTATTTTCCTCTCGTCTTCTTCGTAGACTCGCTGGCGACCTCTTTCATCAGCCTGTTAGTGTTCTCGCTCGATCCGCCTAGGCGGAGGGTCTGCTCGTGCTGCTCCGACAGGCGCTTGGTCGACTCTATCAGGTCCGCACGCATTGTCTGCTGCGCATTCGCCGACAATAGTCCCATCGTCTTAGTCGCTTCCTTCCAGTGTCCTCCCGACAGTTGCTTGTAGTACTCCTCCAAGCCCTGATAGTAGCGGAATTCTGATAACAGATTGTTACGGATGCTGTTCTGATACTCCTCGTCGCTCTTAGCCGGCCGGATATTGACTGGAGAATTAATCGTTCTCTTAGCACCGTCCACAGCGTCACCGTATGTGATCTTGATGTTCAACGGGTCTCCCTTGAAACCCTCGGGGATAGTAATCTGGCCCCAGATCTTTGCGATATTCTCGAGCGCGTTGATCACGACAGGTGGTCCAGGATAGTTGAGGATCCGCACATCCGAGGATCCAAAGTCTACCGTAATGTTCTGGCCGGACACTTGGCTGACCGCGTTCTCCTGCATCAGGACCGGCAGCTTCGAAGCGTCTGTGATGTGGTAGAGTAGGCCGCCGGACGCGTCGGCGAGGGCTTTCAGAATATCCTCGCGATAGTCGTCGCCGATCCCGAACTCGATCATCTTAAACCCAGGGGGAACCTTCATCGTCGAGTACGGTTCGGGCTTTGTAACATCAGTCGGATGTCCGTCCGTGAGGAGGAGGATCCATCCTTGGCCGCCACTCTTTTCCGCGATGTCAAACGCAGCGGTTAGAGCGCTGAACAGTGCAGTCATCCCAGTAGCCTTTACCTGAGGCAGCACCTTGTCTAGGGCAGCGTCGGGATATGTGTGGACAGCGTCTGAGAAGGTGATGAACGAGATCTTGTTTCCGGACGGGATTCTGCTCCAGTACTCTTGGGCTCCCTTCTTTGCGAGATCGATTTTGGTGCCTGCCATCGAGTGGCTCGTGTCGAGAACGATAATGTGATGGAAGCCTTTGGCTTCGACCTGCTTCTCCGCTACAAGCGTGATCTTGAAGACGGCATCTACCTTAGAGTCGTAAGAGTATGGGTGGCTGATCTCGGTTCTTACCGATATCGTCATACTGTGACTCTCTCCATCTTGCCGTTGTCTAGGATGAGGACGCCGGCGGATTTGTGGTGGTATCGGCTTGAGAAGACCGTGATTACTCTGCCGCCCATATCGTCTCGGAACCCGTCGACAACCTCGTGGCCGCGGATGATTCCCTTCAGGGCGTTGCCGTCGAGGAAGGCTGTCGTTGCTTCTGAGCCGAAGTAGAAGGCTCCTTCTCCGCGGGTGCTGGGGACGAATTCTTCTATCATCTCGCGCGGGTCGTTCCAGAGGAGCTGGAATGCGACCGGATCGTCTGGATTAAGGTCCGGCCAGGGTAGCCCGGCGATCTGGTCTACGCTTGTTAGGCCTTTTGCGATTCCGCCGTGGAGGCAGAGGTAGTCGTTGACAACCACCGCGTACGGCATCTTCTGGAAGAATTCTTTGAACTTGTCATAGCTACCCTCTCCCAGCTTCTTTGTAACCTCGTCCGTGAACCCGTAGTAGGGATTGGTCAGGGGACTCTCATGGTTTCCTCGGAGCATGATCGTACGGTGCGGATCCTCTAGGAGGCTTGCGGCAACGGTTCCAAGGTTCTCGAGGCTCGTATCGCTCCGGTCGACGTAGTCGCCTAGGAAGACGATGAGGTCAGCGTCGTCCCAGAACTTGTCTATCACAGCTTCCGTTACATCCACCGCTCCATGTGTGTCTCCGACGAATATCACTCGATTCTCCTCCCTACGATCTAGTAAGGGTCCGGCGAGCTGTTCTTCGGCTTCACCGATCACCCGGAGCGCCTCCGCGGCGTCGATCATTCACTCACGAGCTTCACGATAGTGCCCGTCCCGAATTTCAGCACGGTATTCGGCCTAACCTCGACACTATCGCTCACTCGCTCAAACTCTTTACCATTATAGATGAAGCTACCGTTCGAGCTCCCCAGATCCTTCAAGACCATTTTGCTCCCGTCGAAGTGCAGCGAGGCATGCTTCCGCGACACCTCAGGGTCTGGAATCACTATCACATTCTCCGGGCTGCGTCCGATAGAGACTGTGGGAAAGTCGTCGAACTCGATAGCGACCTTCGTCTTGATGAGAGAGGCCGCGGGTGTGTTCACGAAGACCATGTAGTAGCGCTGACCAGAGATATGCGGGCTTGATGGCATAGTGGTTTCCCCGAACGAGCTGAAAGAATCCTTCGGACTAGACAGGTTCTCGCGGCTGGGAGTCGGCTCGGGCCCGGACACGACGAACGAAGGCTTAGGTCCAAGATCACCCGAAGGCTTGGATTCAAAATCGTCCGTGCTTGCACTACTTGCGGGCTGGAACGGTTCAGGCTCTGGATTTGCCGGTTCGAGTCTCTCCGGCTCAAGAGTCTCATCGTCCTCATCCGATTTCTTACCCTTCTTGCTCTTCTTGCCTTTCGCCTTTTTGCCGCTGTTATCTTCGAAGGTTGAAGAGTCGTCGGATGATCCCGAGCCGAGCAGATCCTCGATCGCGATACCCTTGGCAGTGACATTGGCTCCGGGCCTCTTGTCACCACAACCATCGCAGAACTTGCGAAAGTCCTCGTTCTCCGCACCGCAGGAGGCACACTTCCAGTTTGTGCCCGTGCTCTCGATCTTGGGCTCAGCCAGACTCTCAGTCGTCGGCTCAATCTCATCGTCAGATGAGCGTTTGGAATGACGCAGTTTCATAGACGAAACCGGCCCATACATGTATCACACGGGTTAAACTCTGACAGTACCACCGGTCTGAGACGCGAGAGACATTCCGGATTTGCATGAGACTGATCCGATCACGTCGAGAGACTCGAAGAACCTCGCCCGAAAGATTGTCCCGCATGCTCAATGGTGGATTCAGTGGGAGGAAAACAGCCCCAGACCTCCGTCCCAGCTAAACCCCACCACAATCTCCCGGTAACGCCGGGCTTCTTCGCCCCAGCACTTGTAACAGTGATCTCTCTCCCGCTGGGTTTTCTCTTCGCTCTTGGGGTCCAGGGAACCCCGCTCTCATTCGTGATCAGCATCACCGGGTTCGGACTGCTAACGGCTCTTGATCTCAAGACGGGTCTCTTGAGAGCAGGACTCGGATCCGCTGTCACTTTTCTGACCCTGTCGTATATCCTTCAAAACTCTGCTCTGCTGCCTGGGATCGCTCCATCTACAGGCTTCTCGTCCCTACTCGTCGCCATTCCTCCAGCAGTCGGGGTCTTCTTCTCCACCATCCTCTTCTCACGCCGGCAGCGCTACAGGATTCTGAAACAGAATGTCTTGGCGACGCTCTCGATGGGAATCGGGCTCATAATCGGGGCATCAACCGCCCAGGAGGCGGGTCTGATAGGAGGGAACCTCGTATCCTCATCACTCTTCATCCTGCTAGGCCTCGGAGGAAATTGTGTCCAGATGATGCTTCTATTCTTTCTGGATAAATTCTGGCAGACCAAGAGGCAATCGATGGCTGTTCTGCCCACGGCCTTCTTCTCGTACAACGCGATAGTAGGCTACGAATATTTCACCTCTCAGACTTCGACCCTCGCGTACCTCTTCTTCTCATCACTCGGGTTTCTCCCGCTTCTGATCATCGCGGGAATCGGTTCCTCCAGCATCGCCGTCAAGATGCTGAAAGCGCCCACCAGGCCAACTGCCGGACCCTCTAGAACATCCCCGGTATCGACACCCGCTTCGCCCCCGAGGATATCTCTTTCAGGTGACCATTCTGTCAGACAAGGACAGACCGAGTTAGTCAAGATCACTACGGAGGGAGATGGTGGACCCAGAGACATGGCTAGCATCAGCGCGGTATTGCAGACACCCAACGGAAGGCGGGAACCTGTGAGGCTGTCGCATGTCTCCACCGGAAAATATAACGCGTCATACCAGACAACGAAACCGGGAAACTACAACCTGCATGTGAGCGTCACAAGCAAGACGCGTCACAGCTCGAAGGAATCGTTCTCCTTTACAGTACAAGCCCCCCCACCTCCTCCACCCCGTCCACAGCCCGTGATTACTCATCCACACCCGGCACCTCCACCCGTTCCTGCCCCGCGTGTCCAGCCTCTACCTCAACTCTCAAGGCCCTCGCCGCCCCCGCCTGTGGCTAAGCCGCCTTCGATTACCTACACTCGACAGGGGGTCCCGGCTCTCACCCTCAACACCTGGGACCCGAAGGTCTGGGTCGGCCAAGACGTGCACGGCTATCGAGTTGTGGACCATATCGCAACGGGAGCCAGCGGCTACGTTCTCCGAGCAACGTTCGGTCAGGCCGGGACGGAGGTTGCACTGAAGATACCCATCCTAAAGACGACCCGGCCGAAATCCGTGAACGAACCCACGGCAGGAACGATGACTCTCAACGAGACCATGTCCGAGGCAACGCGACTCCTGGAACTATCCGGCCAGTCAAAGTATGTAGTCCAGATCAGAGGGATACTGGTGGACCGGTTGAACGTGCAGGAGATCATGAAGGGCGATACCGCCCTCTATTATCGCAGCCCCCCGGCCATAGTCATGGAGTTCATGAACGGAGGCACTGCGAAGAAGCTCATCGAGGACCCGGAGTATGAGCCGCTCTACTACTCCGAGAAGTGGGGAGGACTCGTCATCCTAGTTGGCCAGATGATAGCTATGGCTTTGGACATGATCCACAAGGCAGGCTTCGTTCATCTAGACGTCAAACCACAGAACATACTCTTCAACACAAAACCACCGTCAACCGGTCAGGAGATGCTAGACCGGATCGTCTCCGGATCACTCCTGCCCAAGCTGGCAGATCTGGGCTCAGCCGTCAAAAAGGGCGGGAAGGTCGTCCAGTTCACATCTGAGTATGCGCCAGGCGAACAGGTTCTTGGAGACCCGGCCGAGTCGAGCATGGACGTCTACGCGCTAGGAGCCGCGTTATACACCATGCTAACGCGGACACCTGTTCACTCTCCGAAGCTGATCGAGGCCATGAACAATATTACCACAAGCTCCGACTTGAGCAGGGCGGAGAAGGATCTAGAGTCGGTCTGGGACTCGTTCAAACCTGACTTCGGACGAATAGACTCCAAATTCTCAGCCGCAGTCTCGGATCTGAAAGAGATGCTTGCGAGAGATCCCGAGGATAGACCTGAGGCTGGCTCGATCGCAAGTTCGCTCCAGAAGCTTGTAGACAAACGCGGGCTACTCTCCTAAAAGACTGTGTGAGGAGCAGACTCCCAGCAGCGCGAAGTTGCGATCCTAATCGTATCATGGAAAGTGCTTAATATGACGTATGTTATGCTCGGCGGTTGATATAACATATGTCATATGCACAGCCCGAAGTGCTGGTAAACACCGAATGGGTACATGAACACCTCAACGACCCCAAGACTAGAATCGTGGAAGTCGACTATGACCCGACAGCAAACTATCAGCTCGGACATATCCCCGGCGCGGTGCTCTTCGACTGGCGCAAAGACCTCAACCATCCCCTCCAACGCGACATACCAACGAAGGAGCAGATAGAGGAGCTATTCGGCCGGCATGGAATCTCGAACGACACGAAGATAGTCCTCTACGGCGACTTCAACAACTGGTTCGCAGCATACGCATTCTGGGACCTCCAATACTACGGCGTCAAGAACACGGTCCTCATGAACGGCGGACGCAAGAAATGGATCGACGAAGACAAGCCCCTCACAAAGGACACCCCACAATACGCCCGAGCCACGTTCAAAGCCTCCAACCCTGACGAGAGCATCCGCGTCTACCTACGCCAGGCCCTCGACCTCTACAACAAGCCCGGCGTCAAGCTAGTAGATGTACGTAGCCCCAAAGAATACACTGGAGAAATCTTGGCTCCGCCTGAATATCCAACAGAGCACGCACAGCGAGGCGGACACATTCCCGGAGCAGTAAACATACCCTGGAGCCAGGCAGTCAACGCAGACGGGGTCTTCAAACCCTACGATGAGATCAAGAGACTCTACGAGGCCCAAGGAGTCACGGCCGACAAGGACGTCATAGCCTACTGCAGAATCGGAGAACGGTCCAGCTTCACATGGTTCGTACTCAAGTACCTGCTAGGATACCCGAAGGTTCGCAACTACGACGGCTCCTGGACGGAATGGGGTAATCTCGTCCGAAATCCCATCGAGAAACCAGCCCCGACGACACCACAGACCATTCCAGCATAACACTCCAGATCCCAAGAATACCCTGCCACTTTTTCTCGGCGGCTTTTTTTTTACCGAACTTTCTTCACAATGAAATGGAACAGCTCTCCCTCTTTCCTCCAGTCGGCGAGGCTCTGTCCCGTTCTGTCGGTCCAGGCGATCATCTCAACGTAGGCGGTTGGATCATCTGAGACGAGGTGAATCGCCTCTCCAATCCTCATTGCTGACAGTTCCTCGCTGAGCCGGACAAGGACGGCTGAGCACTCTGTTCCTATCTCGTACATCTCGCGATCAGGAAAAGCTTTGAAACATCGCACCCGGAGTTGGACTATCTTCTCAGTAAGTGGAACCTTGGCGTCTTGGATCTTCGACAGTAGGATCTTCTCTGTGAAAAACTGCATGGGCTTTATCCTTGCGATCCAGCCCTGTTCATACGGTGAATCGTTGATTGTTCTCGGTAGATCAACAGATCTCTGATTGGTCTGAACCAACTCCCCGGATACTGGTGATGGGACCGGGCCAACAAACCTTTCGCTCTCCAGAGTTCCCAGACTCTGCCCTCTCTTGATCGTGGCTCCTGATGGCTTCAGCTTTACTCTGATTAGCTTACCAGCTACTGCAGAGAGAAGGCTTGTCACACCTACGGTCACTTCCTTATCGCTGTCGATTCTGAGCCACGTGTTATTCCCTACGTCGTAGAGAAGTTCGTCGGGGAAGATACAGTGATCTATTTCCAACCAGTAATCACCTTCAACAGCTTGACACTACGACCCCCTGTCCTTCATCAGAAGACAAGTGTCTGGTCGGTATTAGTTCTTAGATCTGTTCCGGGAAACAAATAATAGAGAGTCCGGGAACTCGACCGTTCTCTTCAAGAAGATAGGTAGAACCGTTGCCCCGATTCAAGAGCTCAGCGGACATTCTCAAAATCGTTTCCAACAAAGACCAGATCCGCAATATCGGCATCATCGCACACGTAGACCATGGCAAGACGACGATGACTGACAGCTTGCTCGCAGGGGCTGGATTGCTGTCCCCGTCACTCGCGGGGACCGCGCTCGCTATGGACTTCATGGAAGAGGAACAGAAGCGTCAGATGACGATCAAGGCTGCAAATGTCAGCCTCTACTACGAGCATGGAGGAACACCCTATGTCATTAATCTCATTGATACCCCGGGGCACGTTGATTTCTCGGGAAAGGTAACCCGATCGCTCCGAGCGATCGATGGGGCTGTAGTAGTCGTTGACTCTGTCGAGGAGGTCATGGTCCAGACCGAGACCGTGACTCGCCAGGCACTCGAGGAACGGGTCCGGCCGGTTCTCTACATCAACAAGATTGACCGTCTGATCAAGGAGTTGAAACTGAGCCCCGAACAGATCCAGGAGAGAATCGCGCGGATCATCAAAGACTTCAACGGACTTCTTGACCTCTACGCGGAGCCCGAATTCAAGGAGAAGTGGAAGGTCAGCTTCGCCAGCAACACAGTCGCAATGGGTAGCGCGAAAGACCGGTGGGGATTCAACTTCGAAGTTGCTCGGAAGAAGGGGATCAAGTTCACCGACGTTGTGGACGCGTATCTCAACAACAAGGTTGAGGACTTGAAGACCAACGCACCGATCCACGAAGCGATCCTCGGGATGGCCATAGAGGTAATGCCTCCGCCCCACCTGGCTCAGGTCTACAGGATCCCCAAGATATGGCATGGCGACCCGACAAGCGAGTTCGGCCAAGCCATGATCAAATGCGACGACAAGGGCCCAGTGCTAATGTCGGTCGTCAATATCGTGGTGGACCCACAAGCCGGCGTCGTCGCCACTGGACGATTGTTCTCAGGCACCGTCACCGACGGGGCGCCTGTTTACCTGATCAACTCCCACGCCCAAGGACGAGTCCAGCAGGTGGCCATCTACATGGGTCCACAGCGAGAAATCGTTGGGAAGCTCAGCGCGGGAAACATCCCAGCACTCCTCGGTCTCGAAAACGTGAAGGCAGGAGAGACGATCGCTTCGGTCAAGCAGGTCATACCTTTCGAAGCAGTCCACTACGTCACCGAGCCAGTCGTGACGATAGCTGTCGAGCCCAAGTTCAACAGAGATCTACCGAAGCTCGTCGACATTCTCAGGAAATTGTCATTGGAGGACCCTAACCTCGTCACGAGCATCAACGAGGAGACGGGGGAGTATCTCATCTCGGGCATGGGAACACTCCATCTGGAGATCGCAAATACACTCATCACCAAGACCGGTCTGGAGATCGTCACCTCTAAGCCGATCGTAATCTACCGTGAAGCAATCCGCGGAAAGGCCGGACCTATCGAAGGCAAGTCGCCCAACCGGCACAATAAGATCTACCTCGAAGTCGAGCCTCTTGAGGAGCAGGTCATGGAGCTGATCAAGGCGGGCAAGATCAGCGAGTACATGGATAAGGCAGACATGGCCAAGCAGCTGCGGGCGGTTGGCTGGGAGCCGGAGGAGGCGAGGGGAGTCTGGAGCATCGACGAACCTTACAATATGATACTCGACGTGACGAAGGGGGCGCAGTACATGCAAGAGGTCCGCGACATGATTCTCGCAGGATATCGCTGGGGAATAAAGGAGGGCCCGATCGCCTACGAACAGATCAGAGGACTAAAGGTCAAGATTACTGACGTAGCGCTGCACGAGGACCCTGTCCACCGAGGCCCAGCCCAGATAATGCCAATGACCCGAAGGGCGATGTTCACAGGCTTCCTAGAAGCTCAGCCAACATTGTTGGAGCCTGTCCAGAAGATAACCACGAGGGTCCCGAACGACTTCCTAGGAGCCGTGACCAGCGTTATCACCCAGAAACGAGGAAAGATTGTTGCCGTTGACCAGAAAGGCAACTTGGTTTCAGTTGTCGGCGATATTCCAACAGCTGAGAGTTTCGACCTGTCCGAGGTGATGAGGAGTCAGACGCAGGGCAGGGCCTTCTGGGGATTGGAGTTCGCCCGCTGGTCGCCGGTGCCACAATCGCTACTCCAGAGCGTCGTGGAAGGAATAAGAAAACGGAAGGGTCTCTCGTTAGAACCGCCTAAAGCCTCCGACTTTGCCGAGTAGACAACTCGGTCAACTGTAGGTTCGTTAATTCGACGCGGGGACGCTCTCCAACAGCACTGCCTCTGGAACCGATGGCGTCTTCACGGCCTTTCCTGTTCTCGTAACCCAGCCCATCTTCCAGGGCGTCGCCCAAGCATACAGAAGGACTGTCAATGTCAGAAAGAGCGAGACAGGTACAAACATCATCAGATAAGGGACAGACGCCAGGGACGTCTTGCGGTAGCTCCACGTATTCAATCCGTGAACTAGCCCCATATAGAGAGTCCCGGACAGAAAGCCGATCGTCCCCATCCAAGCGCTTTGAAGCGGGTCGAGGATCAGCCAGTAGATGACGATGACGGGAGTGAGAAACGTGAGAAACTGGTGGAGATAGAAGATAGTTGATGCTGCCAACGATTTTTTCCACATGAATCTCCCCGCGAGGAGAGAGCCATGCATCCATGCTCTATTCCAGCGCAGTTGCTGCTTCACAAACTGTCTAAGTGTTCTAGGAACAATGGTATGGACTATGGCATTCGACTGATAGACCACTCTCGCATTCTCGCCGGACAGCGCGAAGGCAGTCAGAATTCTATCCTCGCCAGGAGACTTGATCAGCCTCCCGGTTAATCCTCGACCCAACCAGGAGGCATCGCTCCGGCCACTCTCAACTAACCTCGCGCTCGAGCCATCCTTTTCGCCGAGCCATTGATTGACGAGAGGAAGGATTGCGGATCTCCTGTAAGCAGCCAGCATTCCAGAACAGCACCCGACAACTCCCAGACGAGACTCCATGCCCTTCACAAGTCGAAACATCTCAGCGTACCAGTAATGTTGGAGCTTAGGAAGGAACCCTTCGTCCCTGTTAGCAGCCTCGCCATGGCCGCACACTGCTGTAACTGAAGAGTCTTCAAGAGGTTGGACGAGAAGCTTGATGGCGTCGCGCTCAACGAAACTGTCGCTATCTATACAGACGATCATCTCGCCCCGGGCCCTCGCGACAGCCGAGGCGAGGGCGACGCGTTTACCATAATTCTTCTCGTGGCGAAGCAGAACAAGCCTCTCAGAGAATCGCGAATCGTTCTGGACCCGCTGAATCCTTTCCCATGTCTTGTCCGTACTTCCATCATCTACAACGATCACTTCCATCTTGGATGATGGATAATCGCTCTGGAAGACCGTTCTGACCACGGACTCGATGACGCCCTCCTCATTCTTCGCAGGGACGACGACAGTAATTCTTGGCCGGAAACCTGTGTCTTCCACCGGAGTGTAACCTCTCGTCGCTGTGTACATGAGGATGAGAAAGACGGTAATCGAGACCGAATAAGTCCAGAACAGGGTTCCCTCTGCGCTCCTCAGCCAAACGGCTAAGATAGCGAGTATGGATCCGAACGTGACTAAGGAGACGAGTCCGCTATAGCGTCTGCTGCGACTCCTTTGAGAATCTGTTGGTGCCTCCAGCAACCGCGCACGGTATAATGGATGTCACACTGAGCCAAAAGTGTTGCGAGGCTCTACTACCTGATGTGTCCAGCTCAAGCTATCTTGACCTTACGATAGCTATCTCATCCAAAAGCAACCGTTAAGGAAGGGTTTTCACTCATTAAGTCAGCTAGTTGAAGGGCGAGGCTTCTTCGACTCGGACCCTGTTCAGTTCTCCTATGATCACAATCAGTATGCCAATCGCGATGATTGTGAACGACATACTGTTGTCGACAGCGTCAATCGTCCGGAGCAGTAGGGGGAACAAGATCAGGAATGATCCAAGAAGAAATGCTAGCTTTACTATCGGCTGCGTAGGTGATCCCACACGATAGCAAGGTTGCTTCAAGTAATAGGCATTGCGGGTTGCGATACGTGGACTGGCGTGGTGGATATCCACAGATTGAGAGTGACATTATTCGGACTGAGAGGGTGCGATCGGGGAAACCAGATAACTGCTCGGGTCTGTCCCATACTCCTGAGTCTCAACCCGATGCATTCCTCGCTTCTCGATAATTCGCGCTGGCTGCTCCCTCCTCATCATCAGGCTAAGTAAGCCTTACAAGTCGTCCGTAAAACAGTCCTTCCGGCGGCCGTGGTCCAGAGCCAGCCACCCTAGACTTTCCACTTCTAGGAGTGCTGGTGGGCAACCTGGTCTATGACACCGGCTTCCCATTCGAATAAGGAAACAGCCGGGAACCCGGGTTCGAATCCCGGCGGCCGCACCAATCAGACGCCCCGGGTTCGGCGTTAATCCAACTCTGTTCGGAGCGAGCTTATCGTAGACGCTCGCAGAGAATTCTTCAGATCGCACCGTCGCATCACAGGTGCTCGTTTTCCTTGCGGTTCCTGCTCGTTTTCGGCGCTCTATATTCGCGCATTTCCGGTTCAAAACGCTACCAAGAGCCGTAAATCGCTGGAATCGGAAGAGTCTATCCTCTCACCCCCCTCCCCGGGGGGACCATCATCTTGATCAGGTCTTTTCGCTAAATCATAGTCCTATGCTGTTGATCGTGTTTCCTGAATTTCCATCGACGACCAGGACGATCTTGTTTCCCTTATGATCGTATCTGACAAACCAGATTGGCACGTGCAGGAGTTCGGTGTCAGAAACGTCTACCTGAGATTGGATCTGCTGTATCATATGGTATTTGGCGTGAGCCTTCTGCGACTGGAGTTCATCCACAAGTGTCTTGGCTTGATATCTTGCCGAGTCCTCGCTGATATCTCCGTTCAGGACCTTGATGCCTTTAGGATACTGCGAAATGTCGAAGAGCGTCCTCTCTTGGAGAGCGAACTGGTAGTCGTGAGGCTGATACATTGTCAGAGCTTTCAGCGCGACGATGGGGAAGTTATAGTTGGTATCCATCTGTATCGCTCTCCTCTGGCCTCCGCCGCCCATTCCTCCTCCCATCATAGAACCGAGGACCGCCCCTGTTAGTAGGGGACCGCCGAACCCGCCTCTTCGGCCACCCATCCCGGCCATCACCCCAAATAATGCGGCTGTTGTGGCGACCGTTGCGCCTTCTGCGACCATGTCCGTGGCTATTAGGGCGGTTCTTGCCGAAGTGGCGACGAGCCAGTACGGCACGACTGACAAGTTCATTTCTTCGAGAGTCGAGGACTCTTGCAGGTGTCTATGGAGTAGGCCTGTGTCCATCATCGATCTGACTCGGGCAGATATGTCGTCAGTGCTCTGGATTCTCAACGGGAGCATCGTCTGCTTCTGAATATTCGCCCAGCCAGAGCTTCCGAGCGTTACACTGCTACCGCAGTACTCGCACGTGATAATCATCTCCCCAAACTTGGGAGCTATAGGGGCCCCACAACTCGGACACTTCAGAGATGTCGCTGTCGAAGGCGCAAGCACTTGAACAGAATTCGATAAACTACCGCTTTGTTGAGCAATTCTCGTCTGGTTGGACTGACTTGCGCCGCATCTGGAGCAGAAAACGGCGTCATCCGGTAGCTGTGCGCCGCATTTCATGCAATACATTCTAGCGCTTCCTGGTTCAATCTGTCCAGAGCCGTTATGACCTTCCTAGTTGTTTTCCAATTACTTTGCCGTCTCTTTATCCTTTGGAATCTGTTTGAGAAACTCTCGTGGGTACTCTTTTGTGTTCAGCAAAGAGAGGAATTCGCCTTTCTTAATCGAGTCTCTAGCAGCCTCTAGCTCCTTCCTCTGCGACAGATGATCGTGAACCTTTGCCCGAGCGAGAACGTCTAGGACTTTTCCTTCATAGAATGGCTCCAGGTCTTTTCCTTGGCAGACGGCGCAGTTGCAGCTCGTTGTGTTCTCTCTTATCGCCTCGTAATCTTTCTTCTTCAAACTCCCCCAGCCTTTGCGGTCGAAAACGTTGATGACCTCCTTGGTCAATGGGGTGGGTGGTGGTGGGACGATCCATCTGGAGAAGCTGTCTATCCCGAACATGGGAAGCACCATGCCTTCGCTACAAGTCAGCAGTCCACGGCCGAATCGGATCTTTGGGGGTGTCTGGAACGCGTGGATCCAGATCTCGGGTTTTCGTTTCTTGAATTCCTCTATGGCTCGCAGTGCGTGATAGTAGAATCCGCCTCGGAGGTCGAATCCAAGCATTGACGGTTCGTGCTTTTCGACTAGCGCAAGCAGTTTCGCGGCGGTTTCTTTGTTGTCTGAGGCTTGGATGATAGGCATGATCGGTTTGTCCACTCCTCGTTCGTCGGCCCATCGCTCGGCAAAGTGTAGGTGAGACTCGTAGTCGTCAAGGGAAATGTTAAGCGAGTGTTGGACCGTGATGATGTCTAGCCCGGCGAGATATTGAAGGTCGAGGATGGTCTTCAGATCCTGTGTCTGGTTGATCACTGCTCCTCCTCTGAATGCAAGGTAGAGCATTCGTACAGCATCGGCCGTTGTCTCCTTGGAAAGGAACCTAGCCATTGACTTCAGTGCTTCCTCTTGCGTTAGGATCTTCTTGACTGTCTCCGGTGGCGCTAAGCGAGCCAATACTGCAACCTCGCCTGGTAGTGGCTCCTTGACGCCCGCTGGCTTCAACGCGTTTCGTTCTGGGCTTATCGGAAATCTGTTCGGTAGAGGAATTCTGAGTTGGCCTATTCTCAGCTCAGACTGAATCGCGCTTGTCTTCGAGTCGGTTTTGATCTGGGCTAGCTGGACAGTTGACATGAGAGGTGGCAGGAGCGATTAGTAGTAGAAGAATCTTCCAGCAAGAAACCGAACGCTAAGTCTCCCATCGGGAGGCTTCGCTTGAGTCAGATTCAGCCTCTTCGACGTCTTCTGTTCTGGAACCTCTGTCGTCAGTTGGAGTGTCCTGGTTCGCGTCTGAAACCTGCGTGTCCGCAGTTTCCTTTTCGTCACTCTCATGGGCAGCCACTGGAGGTTCCTCAGCAGACACAGTCTCCTCTCTATTAGGCAGGATTGATTGCGCGAAGGATGGGACACTTGGAATCTTAAGGTGCCTTCTAATTAGTAGCATCAGGGTTAGCGTGCCGACAGCGAAAACGCTACCGTTGACGATGGCTGAGAGGCCGGCGCGAGTCAGTCCGCCCTGGAGTATGAAATAATATTGGGCTACTGCATAGACTGAGCCAAACGAAAAGACAAGGAATGGGAGAGCCTGGCTCCAGCGTCGATCGGCCATCTTGACCGTCTTGCGGGCGAAAGTCTGCATGGCGCCGAGGATCGAGATTACCATGAGCCCGATGTCGATGATTGGGAGTGACGGCTGGTTCTGTGTTATAGCTGCCATAAGGGTTGTCGCCGCTCTATAGAGAAGGTATGCCCATACGATCATGAAGGTTCCGCCCGCAAAGACGGCTACTTGGGGCCTGTGATTCTTGATGTTCTTCCAGCCCCACATTACAATGATGGAGTACGTTGCGACAAGCAGGAGAGAAACTATCAACGCCCATGCAAGAATGTAGGTATCCGCCCCATTGATGCTCGCATAGTTCTGCTTGGCCCAGCTGGATATTTCCCACACGCCGAAGCCAAGGGGGGCAATAGGAAGGAAGAGAATCGCGATCCCTAGTGTTCTTGCGAGTTTCTTGAAGATGCCCTGACCCATCAGCTGATTCTCGAACTTCACCATGGCATGTGTGATTGGATTCGCGATGAAGTAGGCCTGAGACAGTATCCAAGCGTAGAATATGCCGATGAAATAAGGCAGTATAGGTAGCGCCTCCACGGAGCCTGCTTGATAAATCCAATAGGAGATGCCAGCGAGTATTGGACCGTAAACGGCAGCTAGAAGTATGGCTCGGCGGCCTATCCTTGCAAAGAGAACATTGTTCCGGATCTTTTCTGAAAGAGCCAATGTGGCTAGAACCAGATATGTCGCTGAAGCACTGGCCCCTATACCGAAGACAACCGTCCATGTGCCGTTGGAGAGCCCGAGAGCACCGCCGACATATGCTGCCCCGAAGAGCAGTGTCAGGAAACCAGTGAAGAGAAGTGTGTGGCCCCGTATTCCCGGCGCAAGCAGCAGTCTAAGGGAGCTAGGAAGCTGAAATCGCGAATGTCTCTCTGGTTGGGAGATCGCCAAAAAATTTCGCCTGACAGAATTCGCCTTAGAGCTTGGCTCTGTTAGAAGCTAATCACGAGAGCGATACCGGTAATGGTTGGTCATCGTTACTACCCGACCAGACCTAGTCTGAGTCTAGCGAGCTTATAACATAGTGGATTTGTTCTCACCCGATCCGAAGTTGATTACGATGGAACACTATCACCCGAAGGACGAGATGAAGAGGTACGTCCGCGCATTCATCTATCTCTCGACAAAGCTTGGGAAGGAGAAAGCGGTCGCGGAGGATCTCTGGAAGGTTCCGGAGATAAAGGAAGTCCACATAGTCCCGGGCAAATACGACATCCTGGCGGTGGCAGAGGTGGAAAGAAAGCTCCTCGAACCCGATTCCCACAATATCTACTGGTTCCTCCTATCACGAATCGAAGGCATATCGGGAATCGAGGATACCTCCAGCGTCATACCAGTAGTCTCCATGTCCCGATGGTCCCACTAGTTCACATCGTTACTCAGCTGGTCGTCACCGCTCAAGATTATGGACCCATAGTATTCCGGGTTCAAGGCAAACGGGGCCCAATCTCTGATAGTCGCCTCACTCTCGGGAAAAGAAACGGTGAAACCCCTGGCCGACTGGCCGGAGACTCGTTAGTCTAGCGTATCCAGATCAGCAGAATCCTGTTGGCCAGGATTGTTCCAAACAGTGAGTCCCTAGCGGTCCGTATCGGCGTAGGTCGAGGTCGGTAGATACGTCTCTTGCTTCGTTCCATAACGTATCTAATAGGAATGGTCAATCATTCGTGAGAATAAAAGAATAGTCAACTGGCATTACTAAATTACCTCATTTTCCTAAGCCTCTTCTTGGCGATATCCCAAGAGCTGTTGGGTATAACGAGAAGCAGGATCATACGGACTTGTGAAACACGTCATTCAGCTCGGAGAACTCAATATCAACGAAAACGCCCTGATTTGGGAATGTTCGCATTGGAATCATTTTGAGCTGGGTTCGTTGTCCCGATCATTCACTTCTCTCTCTTTGAGATAAGGAAGCATTTCCTCAGCTAGGGATCATGGAAGCTGATCGTTACGAGTTCCACGCACGTGTGGTCCAAGTGTGGTGCTGGAACTGTTGTAAGGTCACAACTCATGAGATAACCTTCCGCTGGGGTGGACGATGCTTCCTCTGCAAAGAATGCGGCAACATAGTGGTGGAACGACTCTGAGTTGGGGTTAGCATCCGTTCTGACTCTTTGTATCAGTGGAGATGCATTTCTTCATCTGGGCGAGGTAGCCCTCTGTGCAGGTCAGTCCACATCATAGGCGTCCATCCAGCTCAAGTTTTCGAGCGTTTGGAACGCCAGTATCGAGATTAGTTTTCCATTATATTGAGTTGATGCCTCGAGGGTCCAATTCGCTCCAAAGACTTAATGGCTTTAGAAAAGAGACCCCCGAATCCGGGTCGTCTCTACGTCCAATTCGAAGTACGAGGCTCCGGGCTGGGACCAAATCTACGGCATGCTCCTCTCACTCGCCAAAAGGATCAAGAGTTCGGGCTACAAGGCCGAAGTTATTGTCGGCATCTCTAGGGGAGGATGGCCTCCCGCACGAATCATGAGCGATCTTCTCGAGAACTCGAATATCGCAAACATGAAAGTAGAGTTCTACAAGGACATTGGAGTGCGTTCAAGGAAGCCTCGAATAACCCAACCCGTGACAGCGAACGTCACGGGAAAGAGGGTTCTTGTCGTAGACGATGTTGCGGACTCCGGTCATAGTCTGAAAGTTGTAGCGAACCACTTGCGGCGCAAGGGAGCCAAGGAACTGAAGGTCTGTACAATCTATCTGAAACCGCAGAGCATATTCCACCCGGACTTCTATGCCAAGACTACACGCAAGTGGATCATTTTCCCTTGGGAGAGGCTAGAAGCGGTACGGCTTATCGCACGGCATTTCAACTCAGACAGGGCCAAGGTTTCCAGTGTGGTCAGCGAACTCAGGGACAGTGGCTTAAGCAGCAGACTAGTCAGACAGCTTTGGAGTATCTTCTCCTATGATGGACGAGATTGACCATCATTATCTCCTGAGCCTCGGCTTCAACAATGCAAGAATTGTAGACCCCGAGAAGACCCTGCGCCTGCTACGTTCAACCGCCGAGAAAGCCCAGGTGCAGCTGTTGAAGGCGAAACTAATAGCGGGACCTGAGCATCTGAGGTTCGCAGCCAGAAACGCCCTTCATTCTTTCAGGAGCAAAAGCCCTAGATCCAAGAGCCTTGCCGTGGAATTCCTACTCTACGTCTCTTGCCAAAGACAAATTTCGAAGGCGATTAGGTTGCTGGGCGTCGAACCGACTGATCGACAAGTCGTACTAGTAGCTTTGTCAGAGTCAAAGGAGGCTCTTCAGGAATTGGAGCGAGTGTCAGGGTCACTCTTGGGCGAGGCTGACGGCGGTCTGGTCGAGATAGGGTCAAGTCAGAAGCTTGCCGAGATACAACGTTCATATGGAGTCTCAAAGAGGGAGATCGAGGCAGCCCGATTTGAGGGAGAGAGCGACTCGGAGGTTCTGAAGCGTCTGATAGTCGAGCGATCAGCCCTACTCGACGTTCAAGATTAGAGAGTTCTCTTCTCCTTCTCGATCCCCAATATTCCTCTGGGCGATATGACTGAGACTCCTGCAATATTCCCGATAACCTCAATTAGCACGATCTTGTCTGGGTTTCGCAGTTCCACCTTTCTAGGAACTTTCGAGGCGACCGCGTCTATTATTTCCTTGGAGGAAACGTGGCTTCGCCTCTTCTCTAACGAGACTCTGAACGTTTCATCGACCCCAACCTTCTTGACCCTACTTACCACTGCGCTGCCAATCGCGGAAATCTCGCACGGGACCACTTGCTCGACAGGTTTGACCTTGAGTATGTAGCGGAACTGCCACGGCCTATACCTCAGTATCCTGCGCAGTGCCGATATCACTTTGACTGGATCTAGGATCGTCTTAGCCACAGTAAGGCCACTGACGGGCGCAAAATCCGTTGAGGGAGACGTGTCTCCCAGCTCTCGGAGCAAGTATCGTATCTCTTCGTTCGCTTCGCCCTCAGTCCCACGGGCACTGGACACTAAGAGGTTGAAGTCTTTCATCAACGATTGCGCCCCGAAGGCTGGATTAACGTCAGCACATTCTTACGACCTTAAGAATCTCTTCTCGAGCAATCGCTCCTTCTCTAAGCACGTCGACCTGAGCACCTAGCACCTTGGCGACGGTTGATTCTTTGCCGAGTGGTGATGGACCTCCGTCTAAGATCAGATCTATTTGTCCTCCCAACTCATGTACCACTTCATCTGCTGTTCGAGGTGATGGATGGCCTGAAACGTTGGCGCTGGTACCGATGATCTGTCCTCCACATCTTTCGAGAAGATTCAAGGCCGTCTCATGTTTGGGGATGCGCAATCCAACAAACTGTGAATCGTCTGTGACGGCTGCGGGTAGTTTCTCTCGCAATGGCACAATCAGGGTTAGGGGTCCAGGCCAGAATCTCCCGGCAAGTGCGAGCGAGGTCTTGTTGAACTCTCCCAAGGTCCTGGCCGCAACCATGGAGTTCACTAGAACTGGTAGTCCGCCTTTGGAGCGTTGCTTTGCCTGGATTAATCGGTCGACGGCGTCTCCATCGAGAGGGTTGCAACCCAGGCCGTAGACCGTGTCGGTTGGGTATGCGACAAGTCGGCCCTTAAGAATCATTCTCGCGGCCTCCTCAATGCTGTTGTCGTCGACCTGGACGAGTCGGGCAATCGCTTGGGCCATAGACGTTCAATGACGGCCGACGCTTATATTCAATTCAATAGCCGCCGACTTCGTTTTGACATCTCAGAATCCCGTAATTGTCCTACACGGAGGGGCTGGAAACTGGCCCACTCGACTTCACGAATCTGCGCTTGATGGCGTCAGGAAGGCCGCTGATCTTGGCTTCAAGATTCTTCTGGAAGAAAGGTCTGCATTGGACGCGGTTGAGGCTGCCGTGGTCTCAATGGAGGACAATCCGATATTCAACGCGGGAACAGGTTCGACTCTCAATCTGCTTGGCGAGATCGAGACTGACGCCGCCATAATGGACGGCAGGACTCTCCGAGGTGGAGGCGTCGCGCTTCTGAGGAACATTCGTAACCCCATCAAAGCAGCTAGGATTGTTATGGAACGTACGGAACACGTTCTCATTGCCGGAATAGCTGCGGAGAGGCTCGCCTTGGAGAGCGGACTCGACAAAGGAAACCTGAGAGTACTGAGAAGGGTCCAGGCCTGGAAGGGAGGGCTGAAACAACTCAAATCAAAACAGATGAAGCGTTCCTCAAGCAAAGCCCTTGAAATCTTCTTGGGACGTCAGTCCGACACTGTCGGTGCCCTCGCACTGGACGCAGAAGGGAATCTCGCGGCCGCCGATTCTACAGGGGGAGTCACTCTCAAACTTCCCGGGAGAATAGGTGACAGTCCTATCCTTGGATCCGGTCTCTACGCGGACAATCAATCTGGGGCAGCAACTGCAACAGGCATTGGAGAACAAGCTATGCGACTAGTAATTTGCAAGACGGCGTGCGACCTCATGAGACAAGAGACCGGGCCTTCGGCCGCAACAGATACAATCCGCCTGGCCACCAAGAAGGTTGGTATTGGTTTGGGGATTCTCACGCTCGACCGCAGAGGCAGATTCGCGGCGGCTCACAACACTCGACACCTATGCTGGGCGGCAAGAACAAGTCTCACGTCTGCCGAGAAAATGTGGGGAACTCGAGTCTCCAAATAGTGAAGATGGGGAAGCCTTTTAAGAGGCCACTTTTCGCGCTCCAACGCGTTTTCCGATGATAAGAACAGTCTTTCCAGTTGTCGTCAGCGAAGAAGAGTGGGGAGACGACGAGGACTGGGGTGGAGAAGATGAATGGGGCGAAGACGACGACTGGGGCGGAGACGAAGGGACCGAGGACAACTAAACCCTTCCAACAATTCTCATTCATAACGATTCCCGAATCAACAGCGCGATCCCAGAACAGGTCTTGTTTCCGAGCTGCAACGGACACAGTAACGCGAGTTCTATGTCCGGGGCAAACCAAGCGAGGGCTTCACAGGATGAAAAGTGACGAAATTCCATCTCCGAAGATTCAGAGCACTCTCTCTACTTCTCCTAGGAGCTATGATGCTAGTCACATTTGCCCCCAAGAACACCTATGCCGCCACCAGCTTGCAAGGGAATGATTTCCAGTCACAGAGTTTTTCGAAAACCGTCGACTACTACGACTATGTACGAGCTTATGCAGTTGCGAATAATATCAATGTCACAGCAATCCAGAATCAGCACGCGTACATCTACACGACCTACATCAACGTGGGAGGCTTCCAGCTATTCTACGCGGGTCTCCTGAACGCGACCCACAACAACATGAACGTCACGATCCCTATCCAGACAGTCTTCGAACACTTCAGGACCCCGCAGGGCAAGGACGCGATAACTGCTTCCTCATTCCTCTCGCTCGTGGCCTTCACAGAGAATGGTACCTCCACCATATTCCCCAACTCTCCAGACCGGAGCGACACAGTCTTCGCGTCGTTCAGCCTCGGATACCCTCTCTCGGCCTTTGGGACTCACCCGGTTCCTACTTACGTTGCTAACAGCCAGATTATCCCGCTGGCTTCAACAGACAGCAACCATTGGACTTGGGGACTCAACTACACGAACCTCAACGCAATCTGGTGGAGAATGTATCCAGATCCCTTCCTCCCACTCTGGGACTCATCCACTCCTAGAGCGTTCGCCCAGTACTCACAGCTATCGTTCAACTACGCGCTGGCAATCGACCCATCCGCCAAGACGGCCACCCTAACGACGAGTTACACTGTCGGAAGGATGACGGACCTCTACCTCTTGACTACTACTCCTCGAGTCCTGCACCTGAACTCGACTGGGACCTACGACCTCACTGGAGTCTCGCGAGGCTCCCAGACAATCTATCAGTACCTTTCGCAGAACGGGTACGAGCTGTCGATAGTTCAGTCTCATATGGCTGTCCTCGATAAAGCTACGACTAGTGATAAGACCGACACCGGCTCAAGCGTGGATAATAACACCGAAACTGACGTAACACATACAGGCGTTAACACTGTTGCGACCGACAACGAAAAGGTCTTCAGAACTAACTTTGGCGTGAAATCAAGCTACCAGTTGTACAATTACACTAGTGGAAACCAGGCAAACTACAACGTTACGACTAGAACCGCCAACAGGCCCGCCTGGGGAGGCAACCCGGTCTACGGAGTCCAGAACGTTTTCATGGGTTTCCTACCGATATTCGTCTACCACGTTGACCCAGCACTCTTCCAGGCCGCCAGAGCAGGTATGGCCAGCTTCAGAGTCGCTAGCTATCTCTACATCATATCCTATCCAGCCTGGAGCGGATACAAGATAGTCAACGATCCACAGTACGAAGCCTTCTACGAGCCCTCCAACAACGTCGGACTACTCACCGCCTTATTCATTGCAGTGGCAGTCGCTGCTGGCATAGGAGGAGTCTTCGCATTCCTCTTCAAACGAAGACGCCCGCCAGCAACCACGATAGTCGGTACCACAACACCAGGCCAGTCACCCAGTCCTTGGGTGAGACCTTCTGGACCATCGCAATAGTCGCGGAAAAATTCCCTCTTCTTTCCTTTTTTCTCACCGCATGGGAGACAACATGCTAAACTTGTCCGTCTCAGTCCATACGAATGAGATAGATGGAACCTCGCGGACTCGCAGTTGAGACAGAGCATCTAACCAAGTTCTATGGTCGGACCCTGGGTCTTAGTGACCTCTCATTCGCCGTGGGTTCAGGAGAAGTGAGGGGGCTTCTCGGTCAGAACGGATCGGGAAAGTCGACATTATTGAAGAGCCTCTTGGGCTTGATCCATCCCACATCGGGGCTGGTGAAAGTCCTCGGCCTCGATGTGCAAAAGTCTCCAATGGAGATCAGGCGTTCCGTTGGCTATGTGCCGGAATCGCCTAGGCTCTACGAGTTCTTGACTGCCACTGAATACCTAGACTTCATCGCGGATGTGCGAGGTCTATCATATGCAGAGAAGAAAGAGAGGATCGGCCGATTGATTCAGGCGCTCGACTTGGAGGGAAAACAGGGTGACACTATCAGTGGCTATTCTCAGGGGATGAAGCAGAAGGTAGCCCTCATGGGCTCCATTCTGCACCGGCCAAGAGTGCTCTTGCTGGACGAGCCTCTGAACGGTCTGGACCCGAAATCAGCCCGGGTGGTCAAGGAGCTGGTTCATAGCCTTGCTCTAGAGGGCGTCACGACGGTTTTCAGCACTCACATATTGGAGATTGCCGAGGCGATTTGTGATCGTCTAACCATTCTCCAGAACGGGCGTGTTCTGGCTGAAGGCACTGCGCAGGAATTGCGAGAAAAAGCTGGCCTTCCAGGGTCTGGGCTGGAAGATGTGTTCCTGAAACTGACAGGAACCAAAGGGGTCGAGGATATCGTTGAGGCTCTGATGAGATGAGAGCCCGCGTCCTACTGAAGTTTGCCAAGATTTTGATGATCTCACGGCTCCGCGGTACTAGACGCTCATTCGTAACAAATAGCATCACCGCCCGGCCAGTCATTATCGCTCTCATTGGAATCGGGTTGTTCGTGTTCGGCCTTGGCCTTGGATGGGTAACCATCTCGGTCTTGACCTCGTCAAGTACTGATGCAACAGCAGTAGCCCAGATCGTTTTTACAATCTTCGGTGGCATTCCGATCTTCCTGATCGGGTTCTTCTTCTCAATGGGACTGCTGTGGGAGCTGAACGCGTCAACTGAGTCAGAGACGACGGACGCGATCAACTGGCTTCCAATAACACCCTCAGAGTATGTGCTAGCATCAACCCTCTCCACCAGCTACACCTATTCGCCTTTGGTCGCTGTGGTCCTTGGCTACGCTCTCCCGATAGGTTTCCTGACGGGAAACGGAGACGCGTTCGTGCTTCTGGTCGGAATCAGCCTGGTTGCAACCCTCATCGGCTCCGTAGGAGTCGAGATTCTGAGAAGTATGCTGGCACGAGCATCATCCGCGTTCAGTAGGATTGGTGGAAATGCCATGGTGGCGATGCGCATCCTAGGGGTCGTCCTCGTGCTAGTGTTTACGCAAGCATTGTTCAGCGGGTTCCTAGTCGTGAGAATTATCAGTACCCTCGTCGGCGACATCGCGGCAACAGTCGCCGTTCCGGTATTCTGGCCGACCTTGAGTATAACCAGCCTGCTCGAGTCAGACCTGCTCTCCTCTGCAATCTACTCGCTCCTCAGTCTCGGATTCTTTTTCGTCTTAACATACATCGCACTTTTCTTACGAGCGCGGTTCTGGATAACTGCCCCACCGTCACTGCACTTCTCGAGTTCGGGCTCCCTCTCGGGAATCAGCAAGCTCCGATGGTTAGGGCTTAGCAGCCTGTCTGTCGCCCTGCTGAGACGCGAACTCCGTTCTGCAACGCGCCGCAAAGAAGTTGTTCGTCTGATGGCAATTCCACTAATCCTACCAGTGATGGTGCTCTTTCCAGTAGTCTTCTCTCCAGCACCGTCCTCGACGACCACACCTCCAGTAGCGGTGAACCCCATACTCCTAGCTGGACCCCTCCTATTCGGTGTGGGTCTGGGAGCGCTGTTTCTCGGAATTACGTCGATCGGACAGGAAGGAGGAAGACTCTGGAACATTGGATCGCTGCCAGTCGGCGCAAGAATGATCGCGAAGAGTAAGATCTTGTTCACATCGATCATAGCGATGATCGGCCTCGTCCTTGGATTGGCGCTGGCTGTGCTGGTCTTTCATCTGGCGATTCTCGACGCCTTTGTCTTCTCGGGCCTCGGGCTGACGGTAGTACTCGCGGAGTCCAGCCTTGGAATTGCCGTGGGCAGCCGCTATGCCGATTTTTCCGAGGGTCCCAGGCCAAGGTTCGTTACAATAGCGGGTTCTATCATCGGATCGATCTTGGGAATTATCATTATGGGCCTAATGTCGGTCGCATTCGTGGTAACGTTGCTACTGACTTTCAGATTGGGCCTCTCCCTGCCGTCGATTCTCACGCCACTGCCTCTCTTTGCCACAGCATTCCTCGGGCTCATCTTTTCAAGAATCAGCTACGTGATTTCGATCCGTCCAATAGAGACCCTCCTAGGTGAGATTCCTAACTAAGACTGAAACATCGTCCGCAGTCACGGCCCCCGACCCTCCTCTCAATTCAGATGACGCCTTACATACAAGGGTGTATGAGACATAGTCAACATCCCAAGAGGGGCAGCTTCTAGCTATTTGTGGCGTGCCGGTAACTCGTTTCGTGTATTCAACGTTACAAGTAACGTTAATATTGACTCTAGCGTGGGCTCATCATCCGGACCGGAGCAAGACAGTTCCAATCGACGTTCCTAGAACTGTGTTAGGCAAGGGTTCGAACTAGGTCCAAAAGAAGAGAAACCATATGGAATTGGCGGATGAACCTAAGTCGTGGGTCGAAGAAGCCCGTAACAGAGTGAAACGAATCAGTGATCTTGACCCCAAAGACAGGCTCGACATCGTGTACGGCATCGGTCTGTGCTGTTCCACTCTGGCGAAGAGCATGCAAGGCTGGATGCAATGGATAGGAAATCTATCACTCAAAGACTTCGAGCAGCGAGAACTCGAGGAGATCTTCGGCATTATCAAAAAGGCTACAGTTCAGCTTATGGAGTTAGATATCGACAAGACGTCAAAGTACGAGGAATCTCACGGTCTTCGCCAGAAACCAACGCGAGAAACGAACCGGCTCGTAAGTTAGACACAACCGTTTACACCATAATAGGCCTAACGCCGCAAGCGTCACGATTCAGAAAAATTAGTCCTGAAGAGCTGCGTGAGGCTCTTTCGATTCTGACACACTCCCTACTAGCCCACCTAGGCTAGGGTTCGGAAATCATGAGCCAAAGCATTACAAAAGAGGGCCAATAATCGAACCGAACGCGCTTGTCTGCTCAGCCAGTTGAAAGATTGGCCGTCGCATCCCTTGTCGCGGCTCGAATCGTGTACGCGGTAAATTGGTTGAACATAGGTGCTCTCTTCTATCTGATGAGTGGTGACCTCAACAGCGGAGTCTCAGGGCTGGGCACGCTAACCTCTAGCTTCTATCTTGGCGTGGGCTTGATGCAGGTCCCAGGGGGAGTCCTCGCCGCCAAGTGGGGTCCAAAACATACCGTTACGACCGGCATGCTGGTCTCATCCCTGGCCGTACTGGCGACCTCAGTCTCGATCTCTCTTCCTGAGGTCGCGGTTCTACGCTTCATTGTAGGCTCCGGAATGGCTCTGGTATTCTCACCTGCCGTGGTGCTGGCAACTAGGTTTCTAGGTGGCAGGACAGGAGTTGGCGCGGGTCTCATCAATTCTGCTTTTGATGTGGGAGGGCTACTCGGATTGTTCGGCTGGATCCTCATCGCCTCCGTTACAGGCTGGCGTCCCAGCCTTGTTCTGAGCGGTGGGCTTGGGTTGCTTACTGGACTCCTGATTATCGCCCTTCTCCCCAAAGATCAGAGAGACAATCGGTTCACGCTATCCAGCGATAGACTGAGACGAATCTTGAGTAATCGGAATCTGGTTCTGTTGGGGCTCGCGGCCTTGGGTTCCAACTTGGGCAGTGTCCTCATCTCTAGCTTCATGGTGTTCTACCTGCAATCGGACCTCGGAGAGGTGGCAGCAATCGCAGGATTTGTCGCTTCACTCGTCGTGATTCTTCCGATCATAACTTCGTTGTGGGGAGGGCGGCTCTACGATCGTCGTAAGAAGCCCAGGCGACTACTCGTAACTTCTGGCCTAGGAATGGTGGCCGCGCTTATCGTCTGCTCGGTACCCACTCTTTACGCGGCCTCACTAGGAGCTTTAGTGGGAGGTATAGCCGTCGGACCGGCCTCCACCGTGGCCTTTGCTGCTGCGAAGGATCTGAGCGGAGTCGAGAGAGAGTACGAGAGTCTCACTATCGGCTGGGTGAACTGTATCTCCCTAACCGGCTCAGTCTGGCCGCCAATCGTGTTCTCATACCTTGCGAGATCTTCCAGCTACTCTTCTGCATGGCTGGGCAGCGCAGGTTTGAGCCTGATCTTTCTCATTCCCATACTCTTTCTTGCTGAACGAGCTTCAACAACTGCGTAGGGATTCATTCCAGTCGTTTGAATAGACTCTGCATGAAGCGTATCGGTACTGGCTGGCCACTCCGGCTAGCCTCGTAATAGGACCCGCAGTTATCGCACTTCCAGACTTCCATGTCGCGTATCTGCGCTGGAGCTCCAGCTTCGAAATCTTCCCGGACAATATAGCGTCCTTCAAAGTCAAGCTGTAAGTCGCATTTGGGACACTTCATTCTCAGGAGACGCCCTCTAGCCCTTGTAATGTTCTGCTAGGAATCTATCCGCATCCATTGCGGCTTTGCAGCCATCAGCAGCCGCGGTGACCGCCTGTCTATATCTATGGTCCCTTACATCGCCTGCCGCGAAGACTCCTGGAACATTAGTCTCAGTTTCGTTCTTCGTCACAACGTATCCCTTCTCATCGAGATCGATGATTCCTTTGAAGACCTGGGTGTTAGGCTCATAGCCTATAGCGACGAAGACGCCATCAGCTGTCAACGTAGTCGTTTTTCCACTCTTCACATTCTCAAGTCGTACTCCGCTGACCTTTTGATCTCCCAGAATCTCTCGCACCTGAGAATCCCAAGCAAACTGGATTCGGGGATTATTCATCACTCTGTCCTGCATGATCTGGCTGGCCCGCAGCTTGTCCCTCCGATGGATGATCGTGACCTTCCGGGTGATATTCGCCAGAAACGACGCCTCTTCCATCGCGGTATCTCCGCCGCCTACGACCGCGACTTCCTTGTCTTTGAAGAAGAAGCCGTCGCAGGTCGCGCAGCTCGACACTCCTTTTCCCTTGAACTTCGCTTCAGAAGGAATCTCGAGCCATTTCGCGTTCGCACCTGTGGCAATTATCACAGTCCTGCCCTGATAGCTGTGCATGCCCGCAGTGACCGTGAAAGGCTGCGAACTGAAATCCACTTTCGACACGTCGTCGTATATTATCTCCGGCCCAAATCTCTCGGCCTGCTTGCGCAAGTTCTCCATCAACTCCGGTCCAAGAATGCTTTGAGGGAAGCCGGGAAAGTTCTCCACATCAGAAGTAATCATCAATTGTCCGCCTGGAATGGAACCGGCAAGGAGCAAGGTCTTCCTTCCAGCTCTACATGAGTAGATCGCAGCGGTATAGCCGGCGGACCCGGAGCCTATGATAATCACGTCATGGAGATTCATTATCGCCTAGAGGCTTCAGCATTGATTTATGACTATTCTTGGACTTTGCAGTTGAGGTAAAAGTACTGTATCTTCGAAGACTTAATTATCGAAAAAAAGGCGTAGTAGGCTGAATCAGATGTTTGATTATCATGGTCTGAAGATAAGCTGGCTCGGTCACGACTCGTTCCGAATCAAGAACGGAAAGACGATAATCATTGATCCCTTCAAACTCCGATCCACGCCAGACAAGGCTGACATTCTCCTGATCTCTCACGAACACTTTGACCACCTCTCATTGGACGATATTAAGAAGGTCGTCACTGAGAATACGACCATAGTGACGATCCCCGCGGTCAAAAAGGAGCTCGGCAGCCTCAAAGTCAAAGAGGTCAAGGCTGCAAAGCCCGGCGACAAGCTGAAGATCGGGGACATCTCGATCGACCTCGTTCCCGCCTACAACCTGAACAAGTTCCGCGAACCGGGCAAAGTCTTCCATCCCAAAGAAGATGGAAAGGTGGGATTCATAATTGGAATGAAGGGACTGCGAATCTATCACGCCGGAGATACCGACGCCGTTCCCGAAATGAAGGGACTCAAACCAGACGTCGCCCTCCTCCCGGTGAGCGGAACGTATGTGATGAACGCGGAGGAGGCGGCTCAAGCGGCAAGGATGGTGGAGCCTAAGCTCGCCATACCCATGCACTATGGAGCGATTGTCGGCTCAGAACAAGACGCGCACAGATTCAAGCAGCTGGCGTCATGCGAGGTCCAGATTCTACAGCAAGAATAACCGAGGATACGCGAAAGAACTGAAAGTAACAGTCAGCCCAGACTGGTTGGAACATCACCGTTCTTCAAAGAATCTCTCAATCCTGGACGCCAGATCAAGAGGCGCCTACCGAAGGTCGCACATTCCTGGAGCTATACACGCGGACCTCTTCCACTACTTCGTTCCCGGTACCGACCGTAAAGGCCTTCAGAAGTTCCAGAACGATCTTGCGAGGAAGCTGGGAAACATGGGGCTCACAGGTAAGGAGACGATGGTTGTCTACGAATCGGGGTTCGGAATGCGGGCAGCAAGAGTTGGCTGGATGCTCGAATACGCGGGAGCAGGCAATGTACTCCTCCTCGAGGGGGGATTCAAGGCATGGCGCGAGTCCCACTACTCTATTCAAAATAGGATCGTAGAACCAGAGCTGAAGATCTTCCAAGTCAAACCTGCCTCAAGACTTCTCGCGACCGCGGACGAGGTTCGCTCGCCTCGGTCAGCTCTGGTCTTGGACGTGCGGAGCGAAGGAGAGTTCACGGGGAAGGAAGGCCGAGACTGCGACGAACGCCGGGGACGAATCCCTCGTGCTCGATGGTTTGAGTGGACGAACTTTCTCTACGATGGAGAGAGATTCAAGACGCGGTCCGAAATCGCAGATGCTCTCAGAGAGAAGGGATTGAGCAGGGATAAGGTTGTGGTTACGTACTGTCATCGGGGAGCCCGCGCGGCAGCCGCATTCTATGCCCTTCGATCACTCGGATACAGGAATGTCAAGAACTACATTGGATCATGGCACGAATGGTCCGCTCGAAAGAACCTCCCCGTAGAGAGATGAGATCCTTCACTCGGGCGAAAAGAGACCTTGCTGACCTTGAAGCTGAGTTAGAAGATCATCCAAGCTATTGTATTCTCCGTCTGGGAGCTTTTCTAGAACGGTGGATATTCTCCTCACTTCCCCCGTCTCTTGAAAGACCTTCCATCCCTGATCCCTCAAGAGGTTAGACTTGTTGGTTGGAAATCGTGCGTCTTCGCTCAACACCTCTCTAATAGAGTCAACTCCGACTCCACTCGTGATCTTGGGAAAGTATCCTTTCTCGATGAATGATTTGACTCGACCAGCATCCTTGTACATGCGGACCCCGTGGAAGGCAAGGATGCTCTTCTCGAACTTTGGCTCAGAGGCTTTCTTCCTAATCTCTTTCAACTCTCGGTCGTCAAATTCGTAGATGTTCTCTTGTCCCTTCCCAAAAAGTCGGCTGTAGAGGATCTTACTTTGGTACCGAGGCTCATCATGTGAGAGATCAATACAATGAACCGCTCCAGACTCCTTCATAATGTCGAACACTTCCTCCGAGGGTCTCACTCCTCTGAATTCAACGGCCACGACCGTATCATCCGCATCGAACTTTCCGAGAAACTCTCTGAGTCTCCCGGGAAGCTCGTTCTTTTCAATCGGCGAGCTGGCGCCGATGAGAACCGTCATGACCTCTGCCTCAAGAGTCTTGCAAACTTCTTCGAGTCTCTCCAGAAGCCCACGGGATCCGGGGAGGAGCTTTAGGCCGTAGTGATCGACAATTATCCTTGGGCATCTCACCGAGAAGCGGAAATCGGGTGGGACCCTCTTTCGCCAGTCTGACGCCGAGGAATTAGCTGGAAGCTCGTAGTAGCTGCTATTCAGTTCGACAAAGTCATACGCGTGTAAGTAGGCTTCGAGGCTATCCGTTCCGTGGACCTTGAAGTAGGCCCAGCCCCCCGTGCCTATGAGGAGTTGAGACATATCTTCAAGAATCCATTCCATTGGGGTTACTAAGCGTAGAGGTAGGCGAACACGAGCCGTTTCCTCATGGGGACCTCCGGCTGGTCGTATGCGGAATGGGTTGGTGTCTTCTACCCGACCTCGAATGAGAGCAAGCTCGGATTCTACAGCAAGATATTCCCGACGGCTGAGATAGATTCCACGTTCTACGCTTTTCCTAAAGAGGGGATGGTCATAGGATGGGACAGATATTCTCCGCGCAGCTTCGTATTCAACGCCAAACTTCCGCAGACCATAACCCATGAAAGACTCGACGGGCTCGGCAAACCGTTAGAGGATGAAATAGACAAGTTCGCGAATCTCATGCTTCCACTGAACAACAGTGGCAAACTCGGCTGTCTCCTCATCCAGCTACCTCCCAGATACAAGTATGATCCTAAGCATCTGGAAGAATTCCTCTCGCTCCTTCCTCACGGTTTCAAGTATGCAATAGAATTCCGACACAAATCTTGGATCCGAGACGAGACTTGGAGGACTCTCTCGAAATACAATGTCGCCTACACAATTGTGGACGAACCACTACTGCCACCCGATGTGCATGTGACGGCCGACTTCGCCTACATGCGGTGGCATGGGCGGGGCCAGAGACCGTGGTACGACTATCATTACACTGAGAAGGAGTTGACCGATTGGATTCCGAAAGTGAATGAGGTCGAAGGCTCAGTCAAGACCACCTACGCCTACTTCAACAACCACTTTCATGGATACGCAGTGGAAAACGCGCTAAGTATCCTGAAGATGCTGGACAGACTCACACCCGCGCAGGAAGAGGCGCTCAAGCATGCCAGAACCCATCTGAAACAGGCGAAGGAGAAGCCCGTGGAGCTGGGAGAATTTACGAGGGGAGGAGAAGACCGGGCAAAACTCGTAGACTTGCTTGGAACGCTAATGGGCGAGACGCGTCTCGCCAGGTCTTTCACGATTCCTGATGACGACGTGAAGGTCATAGAGGCTAACCCTAAGATCATCAACGCTAAGGTTAGAGACTACACTCTCAAAATGGACATGGGGTCAAAGACAATCCTTCACGACTGCGGCGACTGGGAGCGATCGATCGAAACCCGACAACTCTGCAAACATATTGGAAAGGTGCTCCTGACAGTTCCGGAAGACACGGCGCTGGCATGGGTTTCAGCTATCCAAGAGAATCTTGAAGCATGGAAATTCCAACAACCCAAGAAATAGCGGGTCCGAGCCTGTCCTCCGCGAATCTACTACTCAAAGTCAGGAACCAGGTAGTCGATTGTCGACGATGCCAGCGTCTAGTCCGGTACCGTGAAGAAGTCGCTCGAAAAAAGAGAAAGGAATTCCTGGAATGGAATTACTGGGGCAAGCCTGTCCCGGGCTTCGGAGACCCAAACGCTTCATTGCTGATCATAGGTTTGGCTCCTGCCGCTCATGGCGGTAACCGCACGGGCCGAGTCTTCACAGGAGACCGTAGCGGAGATTTTCTCTACAACGCCTTGTACAAGACCGGTTTCGCCAACCAGGCTCTCTCACGTAGCATAGACGACGGGTTGAAGCTGAAGAATGTCTACGTGACAGCCGCAGTCAAGTGCGCCCCTCCCGAGAACAAGCCAACCCCCGAAGAGACTTCGAACTGCTCGACATATCTCACAGCCGAGATAGACTCGCTAAAACAACTGGACGCAATTCTCTGCCTGGGACTGTTCGCATTCAACGCGGTCATGAGAACGATTCGAAACAAGTATAATCTCAAACCACCATACGCACGCTTCCGACACGGGAGAGTGATAAGGCTCGGCAAGGGAATCCCGCTTATCATATGCTCGTATCATCCGAGCCCTCGAAACACCCAGACTGGTAAGCTGACTGAGAACATGTTTCTCTCGGTCCTGCGAAAGACTCATGAGTACACGAAAAATCGCCCAGAATAAGCCCTGATCAGCGGTCGGGGAGGGGGGTCCCACGCGGCGGGTTTCGCACGCTTGAACGGACCCCACGCGGCAACTACTGAAAACGGCCGATAAGCCTGTTCTGCGCGATAAACCGATAGTCTCGCCCAGAACAGTTCCAGACAGCGAATGACCCCCCTTCAGGATTTAGAAATAAGAAAATTCCCGCGACACAAAAGTGCTCTTTGGAAGGCCGGCTTGTTATGCTCTTTCCAGTTCTACTTCTTTTCCAACATACTCTCGGGTCTTCATCTCAGCCAGCTTCAACAGCTCCTGAAGACGCCTGTTGAGCGTGTCCGCCATGGAGGCCACAGATCGCATTCTTTCCTCCACATCCTGCTCCTGTCTCCTAGCCTCCTCAATCTTCAACAACAGACCCTTCCGCCACTGATACATCTCCTTGACCTGTGGATTGTGCAGAAGCTCACGCCGCCTCGCCAACAGCCGCCTCCCCTTCTCCTGCTTCTCGCCAAGGTGCGAAGTACCGGTCAGCTGCTTCAGCTGCGCAGACACCCGGCCGGTCTTTTTGGGCTTGAACTCCATCTTGCCGGAATCAATAGCTCTCCTCATATTCTCCAGTATCGACGCAACGTACTGGCCTGTCTTGTGAGACAGGAAACCCTTGTAGGGCGACTCTATGAACCTGGACAAGGCCTCTCTCTCATCCGATCCCATCGCAAAATCCCCCCTCTGCGAAAGATCACCCAGTCTCCGCAATGGTCTCTTTAGATGAGCCAGAGTCTCTCCACGGAAAGCCCGGCCTTCTTTCCGAAGCTCCTTCTCAATCTCCAACACCTCGTGAAGATCACTCTTCCCCGAAAGCTCGTCAACCCGCCCCATCAGCTCCTTGACGGAAGCCTGAACCTGTGCCTGCTCCTTAGCCAGCGAGCCCGACTCTTCGAGCCTCTGCTTCAGCTCTCTCCTCGCAGCCTCGATACTCTCGATGATCCCGGTCATCGTCTTCACCCTCTGCAAATATGCGCCCTCACCATCAAGAAACGCTGACAGTCGCTCAGCACTCCTCGCAACTCTATCTAGGGTCCCGCTGAAAGAGCGCTGGTCCAGGAGGTAGAACCCGGACAACTCTCTGGAGGCAGAATCCCGGAGACTTCTGATTGATCTACTCGCGGAAGAGAGCCCGTCCTTCAAGACCTTCAACGACTCCCAGCTAACCTCGGCCGGGATCTGAATGTCTCGGAGGCTCGCAGCAGCCTGCTGCCCCGCATGACCAATGACACGAGCCGCCCGGTAGGAGGCAGCGTCCTTCTTGGAGGCCATATCCCGCTCGCCCTTCCGGGCCAGCCCATCATAGAAGCTGCGACCTTCGTCCAAAGCCCGGGCCGCTTCATCGACCAATTTCGACGCCTTCGACCTCGTCGGCCGTAGAGTCTTGTCGAGTTCTCGAGAGATCCATGGACTGTATTCGTCGATCCTGAGTCTCAAATCTACGGACCGGGAGGAGCCTATCGGATCTCCTCACGCAGATTAATTATTGCAGTATCAATGCTCTGCTGCGCCTTCTCCTTCCGGCGGGCGAGGTCGGAGCTGAGTGACTCGTAGAGGTCCCGGGACATCTTGCCACCCCTGTACTGGTTCTTCAGGTCAGCCGAGGTAGTTCTCGTCACCTGCAGTTCAGCCTCAGCCCTCTCAATCCTTTTGACAAGGTCCTGAAATCGTGGGGTGACCGAGGACAGGTCTCTCTTGACGGGAGCCAAGGCCTGTTCTATCTCGTTCAAGCGTCGGTCGAGCGACCGCCTCCGCTGTTTGTAGTCAAACCTGTTCAACGCTCCCCTAGCAACATCCTCCTCCATCTTGTCAGACTCCAGCCGCATCGACGACTTTTCATCGTACAAGTCGACAAACTTTGTGATGAGTTGCACAGGAACCCCCAACGCGGCACCTGCTCCCGGGCCCTTCCGGACCGCGATCACACTCCCCGCGAGAGCTAGCTCGACCAGTGCGGCCCAGCTCAACGGGCTAAGACTCGCCCAGAAAGGATCCAGCTGGTAGGTCAACGAGAAACCCAAGTTGCTCAGCGGACTAGCATTAGTCGTTAGGAACAGCATCTGGCTCCCAGAAGTCTGAGGTGTCTGTCCGGTAACCGAATTCAACCTGAAACCCATCGGGGTGACAATCTTGGTCTGAAGTGTCGGAGCATAAAACTGGACATTGTTGAACAGTGCAAAGTTCAGGGTGAATGTTCCAAGCGATCCCGAAGAGATGTAGGTGCTCGGGGAGAGTGTGTATGAGATCTTTACTTTGACTGACTGATTGAAGGGCAGGGAACCGAAGCTGGGTGCGAAAGTTACCGTGCTCGTACCATCGGCGTTCAGCGTGGGTGTCGGGGTTGTGGAGGGTTGGTCAATTTCAACCCCGAGAACATAGTCCTCAAAGATGCTCGATACTCCCCTTGGAACGGTGAAAGCTATCGATGATACTGTCGGACCTAGATTTGTCAGATTGTAACCGTCGGTGACTTGGACGGAACCCGAAGGTGTGATAGTTATGGTTCTCCCAGCTGATACGGCAAAGATGTTCTGGGAACTCGCGGACGAGAATGCTATTTTCCATACAGTGGTGTTGAAGGGACTCAGGCTAGGCACCGTGTATGCCTGAGTCTGAAGCGTGTCGTTAAAGGGGGAAGTAATCCTAGGGGAAGACCAGCCGCCAGTGTAGGTGAAAGTCGTGTTTACTGCTGCCTTGTAGGTCTTGTCTATCACTGGAAAGGGGTTGATGTTGAAGGTGTAGCTGCTCGCGCTCGTGCTATAGGAAAGTAGGCCCCAGTAGACCGTGTTAAGTGTGAAGGTGAAATTTCCCTCCAACGAGGGGAATAGGACATCCAAGCTTGTGAAGGTCGCATTCGATGCTGAGATCGAGACCAGTAGGTTCGTGCCGCTCGTGTCATTCGCCTGCCAAGAGCGCAGATCTTTGCTGACACTGGTAGGAACCCCGATAGTAAGATGCGACACGGGTGAAGTGCTGTTGAGGACAACCTTGTCGGATACGACCGTAACGCCCCAACTGTTTGTCGCGATTGTGCGTGTGATGATGGCGTTGCAAGCGCTTTGAGCACACGTTGTAGGCGATGCGGCCCTAGCCGGACCGGGTAAAGCCAAGAGGACTATTGTCATAAGGAGAAGGGCTACGACGAGGGCTCTCATCGGTCGAAACCATTAAGCTACCTTGGCGACACGCGCGAGGCTGCAACTTCCCTACTTATTAGTTCCTCTCGAATCACGCCATCGCGGGTTGGGGCTAGATTCGAGGAGCCTACTTGTAACAGGAGCTGGTGGAAGCGCTGGTCACAACGTCTGCTGGAGCCTCAGAATGAGCAGGGACGGCAAGACAACACTTCTAACAGGAACCGATTCCGACCGGACAAGCCTCCAGCTCAACCTCTGGATAGACCGTGCATACCATCTGCCCAGAGCTGGCCAACGAGACTATCTGACCGCTCTCAACAAGGTGATAGAAAAGGAGGGCGTCGAATCGGTATTCCCACAACCGGACCCAGAAGTCAGACGGGTCTCGGAGGAGAGGGAGAAGCTGCACGCCAAAGTCTTCCTCCCGGACAAGAAGGCTGTCTCTAACTGTCTGGACAAGTTCGAGACTCTCATGATCTGGCATAGGACTGGTCTGCGAAATGAGCCCATCGTCCTATCAGCCGACTATTCGTCAATCCGTGAGAAAATCAAAGCACTCCAATATCCCTGCTGGATCAGAGCGCGAGAAGGATCCGGAGGTCTCCTCAGCTGCAGAGCCACAAACGAGAATATCGTCGAGCACTGGATACGCTTCCACTGGGACCAAGGCATCAAGACGGACTTCATCGCGGAAGACTATCTTCCTGGACGAGACTACTGCTTCATGTCCATCTGGAATCAGGGCACTCTCATCACTTCGATGATCCGGGAACGGCTGAGCTGGGTCGGCCACCGGCTCATAGGAACTGGAGGAACCTCAAAACTCAACCATGTCGTTCATTCCTCGACGGTCAACAACAAGGCAATAGAAGCAATACGCGCGGTATCAAAGTTGCCCCACGGGATCTTCTGCGTCGACCTCAAAGAAGACTCGGACAAGGTTCCGAGCCCGACCGAGATCAACTGTAGATTCACTACAAACGTTCACTATCTCACGCTCGCCTCGATAAAGCTCGCGCATCCAGAATGGAACTTTGCTTGGCTCGCCTCGAGGCTAGCGCTGGGCGAGGAGATACCGGACTGTTCGAAGACGAACGCTCTACCCGCCGACCTCTGGTTCACAAAGAACACTGACATGGGCTTCACGATGGTCAGAGGGAACCATTGGAAGGTAGCCGAACCGCCATAGGGCGAATCATGCAAGAATCGTCACGCTGTAGTCCCCGATGAAACGCTTTGGGATCAAGAGGACGGAAATTTCAGATCCTCCAACGAAAAAAATCTTTCAGAATAAGCCCAGATCGCAGATTCAAGCATGCGATTTGACCTCGCGCAGTTTTCACCTTGACCTGCACGCTGACCTACACGATAACGAAAACGCCTGAGTAGCCTATTCTGCCCGAAAAAACCGAATCCAAGCCCAGACCGGCTTCAACTGGCGGGACGCCCTCCCGAAAAAACTCAAAAACGTTAATCCTCGCGACACAGAGCAGCCGATCCAGAAGATGCTACAATAACAGGACCCGTCCTCAAGAGGAGACCGCGCAGATACAGGAATGACTCTCATGTGCGACGCCTATAGAAGTAGAACCTTACCTGCCGATCCCATACGAATAGCCAGATGGCAGAGAGGGCCAGGGCCACCAGTGCCTTCACACTCGCATCGAAGTAGGAGCCAAACGGCAGATTCAACGCGACCAGCCTCAAAGGAGCAACAATTCTAGTCAGGATACCAAAGCCGAGAATCATCAGAGCCCACTGGGTCACGAAGATTCCCAGCTGATATGCGACGACCCGCTCGTTCAAAGCATGACCCCCATCAAGAAGAGCGTTATCACCGCGAGGGTCGTTGAGGCGAGGAAGAGACCCCAGATATCCGAGACAATCTCCTCCTCCTTCGCCGGCCTCCCCGCCACGAGGGTACGTACAAGCGTCAGTGGAGCCGCAGGCTCCTCCGACGAGGCTAGCCGCCCATCTTCCAAGAGCCTCGTCGGACGAGCCTTCAACTCCCTATGCTCCGTGAACCGACGAATACGCGACAGGAAGAAGAACGAATTCTGAATGTTGGGAAACATCGCCACAATACTTGCAATCTCCGTCTTGCCAAGAATCGCCAATGCTCCCAGAGACGCGCCTATCGATAGCTGGCCCACATTCCCGGAGAACGCCCGAGACGGGAAACGGTTGTAGTAGAAGAAACCCAGGAGAGAGAACAAGAGGCTCGCGTAAAGAAAGATGCTAGAAGAACTTCCCCCCGTCAGCAGTAATCCGATGAGTAAGCCTCCGGAGACGATGGATATGCCGCCGGACATGGACCCGTTGAGAGGGTCGAGCATATTGACAGTGTTCGACGTCACCGAGATGACGATGAGAATGGTCAGAGGATAGATTATGTGGAGATGGTATCCCCCAAACAGAGGCACGCGCAGAGTCGGATCGTACACCTGACCGGGAAACTCCAAGCCGAGTATCAAGAGGGGAAGCCCGCAGAAGAGTGTGAGAAGAGGCTTGAATATTCCCCGCAACTTGAGCCGATCATCCACCGCTCCCACCACGGCAGTAAGCCCGACGACGAGGGAATATGCCGTAAACGGTATCCAGTTCTCTCCGGCCATGAGACAGTAGATCACGGCGAACAGGATCAGCGTGACCGGGACGGCAGCGCCGCACATTTCCGGAATCTTTGGCCGCGCCAGTTTGTGTACATCGATCCCGACTATGCCGTGAGCAGAGTTCCAGTACATGAAGAAACGGGTGAGAGCCAGGGATACCGGAAACGCTCCCAGCGCGACCAGGATCGCGATCGTGTCCCAGTCGAGGGATGCCATGCCGGGCATCGAACCCAGCCGACTATAAAACAACAGTACACTGAAGGAAGGATTATCAGTAGTCAAAATCGTGAACGCCCGTACCGTCAATGTCCAAGTCTCATCCATTCATCCCAAACACGAGTCAAGAGCTGAGGAAGAAGATGCTCGAAGCGATCGGAGTCGCGACCATTGACGAACTCTACTCCGATATTCCAAGAGAGGTGCTGCTCAATCGGCCGCTTAAGGTAGATGGATTCTATCCGGAACAGGAAGTCCGATCGAGAATAGAACAGCTGCTAAACAAGAACAAATCCGCCGCCGACTATGACATGTTCCTCGGAGCAGGAATCTACAACCACTACATACCAGCCGCGGTCAAGACGATAATGGCTAGGACAGAATTCCAGACCTCCTACACCCCATATCAGCCCGAAATCTCCCAAGGGCTCCTCCAAACCCTCTTCGAATTTGAATCAATGATCCGCGACCTGACGGGAGTAGAAGCTGTAAATTCGTCTCTCTACGACGGATCAACAGCCCTCGGAGAGGCGGCAAGAATGGCAGTTCGGGTAACAAGCCGCTACAAGATTCTAGTTCCTCGAAGTCTACACCCTGACAAGCTTTCCGTACTGCGCAACTACACGGAGCCTGTAGGCATTAGAATCGAAACCTTCGGCATGGACGATGAAACAGGATGCCTCGACCTCGACGACCTGAAAACCAAGGTCAATACGGAAACCGCTGCTGTTCTGTGCGAGGTCCCCTCGTTCTTCGGAATCCTAGATCCCAACGCGGTCAGCGTTCCTTCGCTATGCCACGAGAAAGGAGCACTCTCAATCATCGGGTTCGACCCGATATCTCTAGGCGGACTCAAGCCTCCAGGAGACTATGGTGCAGACATTGTCATAGCCGAGGGACAGTCTATCTCCTCAGAGATGAATTTCGGAGGCCCGGGTCTTGGAATTATCGGTTGCAAAGGAGAGAATCTTCTCCGACAAATGCCGGGACGACTCATCGGCATGACGACCACGATGGACGGTAAGAACCGAGCATTTAGCATGGTTCTCCAGACCAGAGAACAACACATCCGGCGGGAAAAGGCGACCTCGAACATATGCACCAATGAAGCCCTTCTCGGCGTCGGAGCAGCAGCCTATCTCTCACTCCTAGGACCCAAGGGTCTATCACAGCTTTTCGAGACTATTCTGGTAAAGACAAACCATGCGATCAAGCGGCTTCACGAATTACCAGGAACATTGATCCCAAGATTTACTGGACAGCACTACCAAGAGTTCGTAGTCACAATTGAGAACCCCCGTCACACCATTGCCAAGATGAACCAGGATCTGCTCTCGGCAGGGATACATGGAGGGAAGAGTCTCGTCAACGACTTTCCAGAGCTTGGTCAGAGTTCGTTGATGTGCGTAACTGAGACTCACAGCCCCGAAGCGATAGACAAGCTTCGAGCCACGATGGAGAAGTTTGTGAGAAGCTAGAGATCATGTATCGCCAAGCTAGATGGGACGAACCATTGATCATAGACAGGTCGCAGCCCGGGAAGATAGGACACCTCCCGATGAGACCAAGCGAGGTCGAGATGAATACGTCTGGAAACGTGATGGGGTTGGTACCGATCGCACTGCACAGAAACGGTCCTCCTCCTCTCCCGGAAGTCTCAGAACCCGAAGTTGTACGCCACTTTGTCCGACTCTCCCAAGAGAATTACTCTCCAGACCTAGGAATCTATCCGCTCGGAAGCTGTACCATGAAGTACAATCCGAAGTCATCGGAGCTGGCCGTGCAGACAGCGAAGCTCGAGAAGCTCCACCCGGAGCAAGACGAGTCCACTGTCCAAGGAATACTCGCCCTCATGTTTCACCTCGAGAGAATGCTTGCGGAGATAACGGGAATGAGCAGGATGACACTTCAGCCTGCTGCCGGAGCCCATGGCGAGTACTTGGGCTGTCTGATCACACGCGCCTTCCACAGGTCGAACAACGAGCTAGAGCAGAGGACAGAGATGATCGTGCCCGACTCCGCACATGGCACAAACCCGGCAAGCGCTGCTATGGCCGGTTTCAAGGTAGTCGTGGTCCCCTCAAACTCTGAAGGAATGGTCGATCTCGAAGAACTAGCGAACGTGGCGGGGCCCCGTACCGCCGGGCTAATGATTACAAATCCCAACACTCTAGGAATCTTCGAAAAGAAAATTCTCGAGATCGCGAAAATAATCCACAAGGCCGGTGGGCTACTCTACTACGACGGGGCAAATTTCAACCCTCTACTGGGAAAGGTCCGGCCGGGCGACATGGGGTTTGACATTCTCCATCTGAATCTTCACAAGACCTTCGCCACGCCTCACGGAGGAGGGGGCCCCGGGGCCGGTCCCGTGGGAGTCACGAAGTCGCTTGAAAGATTCTTGCCAGTCCCAATTGTAGAATTTGACGGCAAAAACTACCATTACAACTATAATGTCCCGGACTCGGTAGGCAAGATCAGATCGTTTCATGGAAACATCGGCATTCTTGCGAGGGCGTATGCGTACATACTGAACTTGGGTGCCGATGGTCTCAAGATGGTCGCCGAGACCGCGGTTCTCAACACTAACTACGTCCTCTCTAAAGTTCTCGCCAAAGGTCAATATCAGCTTCCCTTCGCTCCACAGAGAAAACACGAGTTCGTCCTAAGCGCGAAAGGATTGAGCAACACCACTGGGATCAGGGCGATGGACCTGGCCAAACGAATGCTGGACCGCGGAGTCCATGCACCAACGACTTACTTCCCCCAGATTGTTGACGAGGCGTTGATGGTGGAAGTCCCGGAGACGGAGAGTCTTCAAAACCTCGACCATTTTGTCGACGTGCTGACGAGTGTATTCGAGGAGGCGCAATCGGATCCGGAAACCGTAAAATCTGCGCCGCACTTCACATCGGTGACGCGAATAGACGATGTAAAGGCGTCACATCCCAAGACGCTGACCTTACACTGGCACAGTGCTTCGTCGACCCAGAAGCGAGTCTCCCATCAGGAACCTATCGCCCAAGTGAACTATTAGATCGCGGGCTGATACCGTCAAGCTAAGCAAAGGCCGTCTGGGAGTGCCGGTCTTCACATGAGGGTGTCAGCGCATGTCTGCAAGCTTATAGGGCAGAGGCCTAAAATGTGTGATTTCGTATTCCAGATGTAATACAATTGACTAGGTTGTGGATATATCGTCAGCGATGAACCTCACACGAGATTGAATTGTCCGTAGAGGAACTTGCGTCTCAGCGACCCTCTCGAGGATTGCAGATTGCCATTGTTGGCGTAGGAGGTGCGGGCAACAGCCTTCTCAGCCGTGCGATCAGCGAGGGAGTGAGCCCAAAGAATTGTGTCGCGGTCAATACTGACCGAGGCCAACTATCAGAGTCGAGTGCCCAGAACAAGGTTCTCTTTGCGGGATCCGCTGGATCCAGCCGGAGTGGCTCCGCGGACAGTCGCTCGCGCATACAGTCATTGGCGCACAGAGTTGCTCCGTTTACTCGGGAATCAGACTTTACCATTCTCTTGACCGGTCTCGGGGGTGTAACGGGCACAAGCGCGGCGCCCCTCATCGCTCAGCTCAACCGTGATGAAGTTAGACCCGTGGTCTCGATCGTGGCTCTGCCCTTCATCCATGAGCGGGAGAGGAGGTTCGTGGCGTTGCGGGGGCTGAAACAGATGGTTGAGGCCTGTGATTGCACGGTGGTTATGGATAATGCGGTTGAGCTTAGACGAGTTTCAGACTCAGAGCGCGCGGCGGATGAGACGGCAGGTTTTGCGGTGAGGAGTCTGTCGGAGGTGGTGGCGATGGGACGGCCGTTGGTTAGTCATAGAATCTTGAAGGTACTATCGCTTGGACAGATCGCTACCGTATGTTTTGCACCGGTGATTTCGAACGAGCGAGTCCAATCCGCAGTGATTGAGGCTCTTCGAACACCGTCTGCTAGTCTGCCTGTGTCAAAGGCGAGAGGCGCGGTCCTGCTATACCGCGGGGTGGAACCGTTGAGTACCGGGCAGGCTGCGCGAGCGTATGAGGCGGTCTCCTCGCTCATCGGGCATGATGTCGAGGTTGTCCATGTGAGCACGGTGTCAGCGGCATCATCGAGCCTATCGATCTTCCTCACGGGTTACTCCTACGACATGGTGCTGGGAGCCTTCGTCGAGATGATAGAGGATCTGTACGACATGGAATACGGGACCGACTCGGGCCCCGCCGAACTTGGATTGCCGGTTCGACTCTACCAGATGGAAGGGCCCTAGAGATGGAAGCGTACGATTCTGCTCAAGAGCTGTCCGACATTGAGTTTGGCGGCGGTGACTCGGAAGCCGGCTTGGTCAGTCTGCGAGTCCCATTGTATCAGATGGAAAACTCGTAGGGACTCTAATCTCGTCTCACTAGTTTTCGCAGCCGGTCGCCCAGACTGTAGGCTTGTCCGTCGGGCGTCGTGGCCCCGTTTCTGATCGCGTCTAGAACTGATGCGATGGTCTTCGACTCGCATTCGATGGATGTGAATGCCTTGCCGATCGTCTCTTGAATGTGCGAGTCGCTTCCGGCCGTCTGAGGAAGACGCCTCTCCTTAGCGAAAGTTCGCGCCCGTTTCCAGGTGACGGAATGGAGGATGCTTGCGGAGTTGATCACTTCGATCGCATCCGGCATGACCGTTAGGAGGTCTGGTTTTATTGCTGAACGGAACATGTCGTATGGATGAGCTACGATCGAGACTCCTCCCAAGCGCCTGATTTCTCGTATGGTCTCGTCGCCGGAAAGTCCTCGAGGAATGGGGCTGGGTATTCCAAGGCCGATTATGTGGCCATCGTGGCTTGAAATCTCGATGCCTGGGATTATGAGCGCTCTCTCGAAAGTGTCTGTTGAGAGGATGTTGTGGTCTGTGATTGCGAGGCCGTCGAGGCCGGCCCGCTGAACGTTTGGTACTAGTTCGTCAAGTCTGGTGTGCGCGTCGCTTGACTTGTTGGTGTGGACGTGTAGGTCAAGCTTCAATTTCAGGTGTTGTTCCGCTCCGGATCTCTTCCAGTCGTGCGCGGAGTTTTTTGGCTGAAACTTTGTGGAATAGTGGTTTCATGGGTCGTATTCCGCGGCCGGGTCCGAGGGTTGTTTGGCCGGCTTGTTTCCAGCTGATCTTCTGGCTGGTTAGGATGCTTTTCTGAATCTCGGAGGAGGTGGTTGGGAGGAAGGGTTGGAGTTCTATTGCGATCGTTGCCACGATCTGGGCGGCGATTCCGATTGTCTGTTGGGCCTTTGACGGGTCTGTCTTGATGGTCTGCCAGGGCTCGTTCTCGTTGAGATACCGGTTTCCTTCCCTGGCTAGCTGGACGATCTGTTCGAGGGCCTCTTTCAGCCGGAAGTGTTCCAGCCTCTCGTCGATCAGCTTCGGCGATTCGTGTAGGACTCGGAGAATATCCTGATCGCCTGGTTGGTCTTGGTTGAAGCTGGGGATCTTGTTGTTGTATCGTGTGCTGATGAAGGTGGTTGTGCGGTGGATGAAGTTGCCGAGGACGTCGTTGAGTTCTGTGTTGATTTTTCGTTCGAATTCTTCCCATGTGAAGTTGGTGTCTCTCTGTTCTGGTCGGAGGCTGATGAGCGCATAGCGCCAGTATTCCGCGTCTTCTAGCTGGAGGGCTTCGTCGATCCAGACGCCGATCTTCCGGCTCTTGCTGAATCGTTGTCCGTCAAACTGGACCCATTCGGTGGATGATACTTCCCATGGGAGGCTGTATCCCTGTTTTGAGGCGAGTAGTAGTCCGGGGAAGACTATGACGTGGAATGGAATATTGTCTTTTCCGATGAAGTGTATGTTGTGACTTGCGGGGTCGAGCCAGTACTTCTTCCAGAGATCTGGTTTCTCTGTTTTTTCTGCCCATTCCCTTGTTGCGGATATGTAGCCTAGTACTGCCTCCATCCAGACGTAGATCGTCTTGTCCTCCGCGCCTTTGAAAGGTGCCGGGATGCCCCAAGATAGGTCGCGGGTTAGTGAGCGGGGTTTTAGCCCGTCTCGTATCCAGCTCAGGCTGAAGTTTCGCG
>Ga0209469_1000101_pt1 | contig 50696 bp, 45 predicted proteins | sample GraSoiAngelo_123_FD_185880 | JGI IMG/M metagenome (GOLD analysis project Ga0209469, IMG submission 185880) | Grasslands soil microbial communities from the Angelo Coastal Reserve, California, USA - 14_0927_02_40cm (SPAdes) (version 2) | ecosystem: Environmental > Terrestrial > Soil > Grasslands ... | reverse complement strand
AGGTTTCTGCTAAATTGGATTGGTTGTTTGGATCGCCGGAGAGGTGGCCGAGCGGTTTAAGGCGCACGCTTGGAAAGCGTGTGTAGGTTAACCCCTACCGTGGGTTCGAATCCCACCCTCTCCGCCAGAAAGCCGATTCCCTAGAGGTACATGATCCTCCGCACGGTCGAGCAGGTCCGCAGAGTTTTCCTCATCATTGCTGGATTCACCTTGCTGCTCGTGGGTGGCATTATGCTGGTCACTCCCGGGCCGGGTTTGCTGGTGATTTTTCTTGGGTTAGGTTTGCTGGCCGCCGAATTTGTCTGGGCGCGCCGCCTGATGGATCGTCTCAAACGCGAAGGCGGCCGCTGGAAAGACGCAGTCCTAGGCCAGCCAAAGGAATAACTCGCGCGTCCAGGAGCCGTACCCCTCTTTCCATCTCCCGGTGGCGTCCGTCTATTTCCAGCCACAGCCATTCCAACCAATATCTCCGCTTGACTTTGACGCAACGTCAACCTGTAGGCTGCATCAGAGACAGGAAACAGGGGGCACCAATGAGAGTTGGAGATTTCGCGCGGCTGGGAAATGTTTCTTCCCGGACCTTGCGTTTTTACTGTCAAGTCGGCTTGCTCATGCCCGCTCATACTAATCTTAACAACGGCTACCGGATCTACGACGCGCGGCAATTGCCGCAGCTTCATCAGATTCAGCAGTTCCAGGAAATGGGATTTTCTCTTTTGGAGATTCGGGAACTCCTGGACAGGCGATTGAGTGCCGAAGAACTGCGGGAGGTATTCCAAGAGAGGCGTGCCGCGCTCCTTGACAAAATGAAACAAGATTCCCGGCGCCTGGCCGAACTCGATGCGAATCTACGCGCACTGAAAGCCAATCGGCGTAATGCTTCTCCAAAGATACTCGTACGGCAGACACGGCCAGTCTGGGTTGTATCCTTGCGCGAGAAAATCCATCGCTATGAAGAGGCCGAAGAAATGTTCGAAGAAGTAGAACGCCGTGTGGGCGCAGCCAACGTATCCGCAGAGCGTGCGGCTCTGTGGCATACCTGCGCGAACGAAGGCTCGACCATTGACTGCGAAGTCTTGCGCTTCCTGAAGCGGCCGATTCCTGTGCGGGGCAAAGTCAAAACTTTTCAACTTCCCGCTGCGACAGTCGCCTCGTTGTTTCACGTAGGTGGCGATCGAACTCTGGACAAGGCCTATCGTGTGCTCTCGGCGTGGCTCGCCTCCAGCCCCTTCCGCTTGGCTGGACCAAAACGTGAGATCTACTGGCAGGAAGCCCGGCCCAGCAGCACAACTGAATCGCTAACCGAAATTCAATTTCCGCTGGTTCAAGTGCACCATGCGAGACGCGCGGTGAAGATTCGCGCTGCATAGACACGCTTTGTTCAAGCAGCGGAGTTTAGCGCACGAATGGAAAACTGGAGGAACCATGCGAACGATGCTGGCTGGCGTGTGTTTACTGGTGGTCGGGATCATCTCCCAGCCACGGAATACGGTTAAACCAAAGGAGCCCTTGAATATGGAACAACAAAGAAATGCCGTGCGGTTCATAAAGTCTGATGCGTTACCGCCTTCGCCCGGATATTCGCAGGCAGTGGAAGTGCGGCCCGCGCGGATTATCTACATCGCCGGACAAGTGTCGCTCGATCGGGCGGGAAAACTTGTGGGTGAAGGCGATATGCGGGCTCAAGCGCAGCAGACTTTTGAGAACCTGAAAGCGGCACTGGAGGCCAGCGGCGCCAAGTTCGAGAATGTGGTCAAGCTGAACTATTATGTTCTCGATGTCACGCAGCTGCCCGCCGTGCGCGAGGTGCGCGATAAATTCGTAAACACGGCAAATCCTCCAGCCAGCACGGCGGTCGAAGTGAAGCGGCTTTTCCGTGAGGGTTTCCTTATCGAAGTTGAGGCGGTTGCGGCTGTGCCAGAATAGTGAGCAAGTCGATGGGGGGCGCAGCAAGCTCTTTGCTGAGAGAGGAATCAGAAATGGAAATCGGACTGATTGGACTTGGAAGAATGGGCACGGGGATCGCAAAGAGTCTGTTGCGGTCCGGACATCGCCTGACGGTTTTTAATCGCACGCGAGCACGCGCCGAATCTTTGCAGTCGGATGGCGCGAACATTGCCGGCTCCGTGGCTGAAGCATGTCGATCCAGCGTAGTTTTCACAATGGTGGCGGACGATGCCGCGTTGGAGGCTCTCGTCTTTGGCGAGAGCGGAGTCCTGTCGTCGCTTCGCAAAGACAGCATTCATGTTTCGCTGAGCACGATCAGTGTGGCCCTCAGCGATCGCTTGTCCGCGGAACACGCTAAGGCGGGCCAGCAATTTGTTGCGGCGCCAGTGTTCGGACGGCCCGAAGCCGCTGAATCGGCCAAGCTTTCGGTGGTGGCGGCGGGGCCATCCGCGAGCGTCGAGCGCTGCAAACCATTGTTCGAATCCATGGGGCCGAAGTTGCTCGTCGTTGGCGAGCGGCCCTCCATGGCGAACGTCGTAAAGCTCTGTGGGAATTTCCTGATCGCTACGGTCTTGGAATCTCTGGCGGAGTCGCTCACCTTTGCGCGAAAATCCGGCGTCGATCCTCAAATGCTTCTGGACTTTCTGACCACGACGATGTTCACCGCGCCGGTGTATAAGTCCTATGGTGAACTGATCGTGCAGGGGAAACACGAGCCGGCTGGATTTGCCTTGCCGCTCGGATTGAAAGATGTGCGGCTGGTGCTACAAGCAGCCGAGTCAGCAGGCGTGCCGATGCCCATCGCCAGCGTCCTTCGCGATCGCTTTATTACCGCGCTAGCGCGCGGCAATCAGGACAAGGACTGGTCGGTGATCGGGCGCGTGGCCGCTGAGGATGCTGGATTGCCATCCGTCCGGAATTAACACGAGCAGACAGTCGAGGAGAACAGGATGAAAGACTGGCGAGGGAAGTGGGCGCTGATTACCGGAGCTAGCGCCGGAATTGGTGTGGCTCTCGCCGAAGAATTGGCGTCTGGTGGAACAAACCTCGTGCTTACTGCGCGGCGGAAGGATCGCCTCGCGGAATTGGCTCGCCGGCTGACGGCAACTCATAAAATCAACAGCGAACTGTTCCCAGCAGACTTAGCGGATTCGAACGCCCCGGAAATGATTTTTTCCTTCGCCAGGGAAAAGGGAATCGAAATCGATCTGCTGATCAACAACGCTGGCTTCGGCCAATATGGCGAATTCCCTTCCATTGAAAAACAGCGATTGCTCGACATGGTGCAGGTGAATTGCCATGCGGTCGTGCACCTGACCCGTTTATATTTGCCGGAAATGATCGCGCGCCGCCGCGGCGACATTCTCATCCTCGCGTCAACCGCTTCCTTCCAGGCCGTACCTTATATTTCCACCTATGCGGCCACGAAAGCATTCGATTTGCTTTTTGCCGAAGGTCTCGCTGAAGAGGTGAAACCCTACGGAATTCGCGTTTGCGCGCTTTGCCCGGGCTCAACGGAATCCGAATTTCACGTCGTGGCCGGCCAGGAAAAGTTCCAACGTAGAATGGAGACCGCTGAAAAAGTTGCGCGTACCGGACTGCAAGCTCTGGCCGCCGGAAAAAGTTATGTCATCTCCGGCTTCGGAAATTATCTCGGCGCCCATAGCGAACGCCTCGTCCCTCGCCACCTCGTGACCAAAATCGCCGCCGGCATGTTCAAGCCCAAGAAAGAGTAAACAGCCCCGGGAATTCGCCCGGTGGATCCTCTAGGGTGGCCTTCGATAAGAGTGAAGGCCGCCCCAGAATCTCACTGCCATAATATGCGCCACCCGCGATCGTGTTCGAGCGAGAATCTTCTCAGGCTGTATGAGATTAAATACACGAGTCAAGAAGTCGTGCTAGTTTCACAGCCGTAGTATGTTTGTGGAGTTCGATGACGCAATGAAATAGTTTGGTCCCGGTCTGATTGAGGAAAACAAGAGTGAAACGGACCGCATTGTTGATCGCCGTCTTTGTCTTAATGCTCCAAATGCCAGAGCATCCAGCGATTCAAATCGGTGAAGATCGGCTGCTTAGTGTCGACGGGCCTGCGCGACCTCTCGTTGAATCGCATCTGAGTGGGGACCCCAGCAACCCGAATCACATGCTTGTCGGTGTGATCCAATTTGATTCTCCTGATGGAAACGCTCGAACATGCGTCGCGTGGGCCTCATTTGACGGCGGCCAGCGCTGGTCGCGCAGCGCACTCCCTGTCCAAGCCTGTTTCGATCCTTGGGGCGTCGTCCTGCAGGACGGCTCTGCAATCATGGTCATGGGAGGTTATGTGCCCGGCCACGACGATAATCTCTTCCTATTTCGTTCACCTGACGGAGGCCGAACTTGGCCGAATTCTCCCTTAGGACTGGGGGCCCACCACGATCATCCGATGGTCATCGCGCAAGGGAACCAGGTCTACGTAGCGTCAGGGGGAGGCGTGCACAACAGTCTCAACCAACACCGAGACTCCGTCTCCGTTGCCCACTCGGAGGATGGCGGAAGGACCTTTGGCCCGCCGACTGATGTCATCGCGAGCAACCTGGGATATCAAGCAGAAGGGCCGGTGGTTCTCAGTGACGGCACGTTTGTGGTTGGGTTTCACGATTACTGCTGCCAACATGGGGACAAATGGCTTCTCAGACCTCGATCATGGCTGGTTCGGTCCAGCGATGAAGGGCGAACTTTCTCCGAGCCGCTTCTCGTCTCGGAATCGTGCGAGTCACGTGGCGGATGGCCCTCGATGGCGGTGGATGGCAAGGATCGCCTTTTCTGGCTGTGTATCGCCGACAAGTTCAACGGAGTGCTCGTTCAACGTTCGGACAACCGAGGCGAGTCGTGGTCGCAACCCCTGCGCCTGAATCATGGCGAAACCGCGCGTTCCTTCACTCCGAGCATCGCTGTCAATAAGGACGATGCTATCGGTGTGAGCTGGTACGAAATTCATGACAAGAGTTGCTTCGATGTCTATTTCACGGTTTCACTCGATAGCGGAAAAACGTTTCTTCCAGAGGTTCGCGTGTCGAGCACCACATCCTGTCCCGATACACCTCAAGATAAGGGAGCATTTGAGAACGGGACCTTCGGGGCTGGCGGTGACTACAGCGGCTTGGTACCCACCGCTGACGGACTATTTCATATCGTGTGGTCCGACGCCCGCACAGGAATCTACCAACTCCGAACCGCAACCGTCAGCGTGAAACGATAGCTCCACTTGGCAGCCAATTGATGTGCTGTTTCCTGCGGTCAGCTTTGCCGCGCGGACAACCCGGGCCGACACGCGGGAGCCCTCTCTTGCGTCTAACCCATTGTCAAAACAAGGACTTTCAGGCGTTCGCTTCGTGTTGCTGCTTGGGGCAGGAACTTTTCTAAGACGCCGCGGGAAGTGATAGTTGAGAGCCGCCAGAACGTCTTACCAGGAGAGATGAGGATCGCCGAGCAAGACAGAGACGACGTTCTGTTGCTGCGGGCCGCCAGGGGCGATGAGGAGGCTTTCACGCTCCTGTACCGGCGGCACCAGGCGGCGATGTACCGCTTTGCGCTGCGCATGACCGGGAACACCTGGGCCGCGGAAGAGATTGTGCAGGATGTGTTCATGACCTTGATGCGCAATCCGAAGAAATACGACGCCACGCGGGGAGCGCTTGGAGCTTTTCTTTATGGAGTGGCGCGCAACCGGGTGATGAAACACCTGGAACGTTTGCCGCGGGAAATTCCGCTGGAAGAGAAAAACGAAGACGGCACCGGTAGCAGGATTGTCTTGCAGGATGCGTCAACACCGGCAACATGGGTGGAAAGGCGCGAACGTATGCAGCAGGTGCGTGCTGCAGTGCTGGACTTGCCCGTGGAGTTTCGCGAAGCCGTGGTGCTTTGCGAATTGGAAGAAATGAGTTACGAGGAAGCCTCGCGAATGGCCGGATGCCCTATCGGGACGATTCGTTCGCGGCTGCATCGCGGACGGGCTTTGCTGATGGCCAAACTGGAGATGCTGCGCGACGTGCCGCGTCGCGCGAGCGCGGCGCGATGAAGAAAGACTCGAGATTTGTTGGCAGTGCGGCGGACACCAAAAATGTTGGCCGTATTTCGGCCCACAGGGACATCGGTCGTTACATGGATGCAGTCAGCAATGGACGTGCGAGATGAACTGCGAAGAATTTGAACTGATTGGACTGGACGCGGAGCGTGACACGTCTTTGAGCGAAGTGGAACGTGTGGCGGCGCGTGAGCACGCCGGTGGGTGTTCGCGATGCGCCGCATTGCTGGAATCCTGGCAGGCGGCTGGTGCTGAGCTGCGGGCATTTGCCGAAGATACCGCGATGGCTCAAGCACCTGCGCGCGTGGAAATGAGGCTCCTGCAGGAGTTCCGTACACAGCATGTGACGTTGAAAGTTCGGCGAGCGGCCATGGTTGCGGCGTGGGCGCTGGCGGCTGCGGCTATCTTCGCCGGAGTCGTAAGCTGGCGCAGTTGGCGCCATGGCCAGCAGGATGTGGCCTCGAAGCATACGGGTTCCAAGTCGGCTGTAAAGATTTCTCCGGAAAATAATGCCGGCGCCGGAACGAATCCTGAAAACGCTGTCGGGTTTGCGAATGGAATGCCGGCGCAGGTTTCCGCCGGATCGGACGGTTCCGAGGCATTGGTGGCCGACAATGAATTGAGCGGCTTCACGCTTCTGCCGGGAACGATTGCCATGGATACCGATGACGCAGCGATTCTGCGCGTGCGCATGCAGCGCGGCGCGCTGGGTGCGCTGGGGTTGACCGTCAACGAAGAGCGAGCCAGTGAATGGATCCGGGTGGATTTGCTCGTCGGCGACGATGGGTTGCCGCAGGCGGTACGGCTGCCGCAATAAATGTTTCGTCGGGTGTGGGGTGCTTGCATCGCGCCCCGAAGGGGGACACGCAAATGGAGGCAGCAGCTTTTTGGAAAAGAGTAAAGCACGCGGCGGAAACGGATCGGAAAGAGCGCGAGAGGGTGGTTACAGCGTGGATCGCGCAATTGAAAAAGGGGCTGACAGCGATTGCCATGGCAAAGAGTTCGCAACAGTTCGGGAGAGAAGAGGAGACGAAATAATGAATCGCAGAGTATTCGCAAACCTGCTTCTCGCTGGAACGCTGACAGGATCCGCTGCGTGGTTGCGGGCTCAGGAAGCACCGCGGCGGCCACTTCCGCCGGAAGCAGTGATCGCCGGCGGGCCAGGTGACGGGATGCTGCCGGGGCCCGTGGCTGACGGTGTCGAGTTGTTGGGATTTGAAGGTTTGCACGGCGGCCAAGTGGTGACCGCCGCGCCTTTCAGCGCGGTAGCCGTTCAGGAAACGACCCAGACTCTCGCGGACGGGAATCACATTTCTCGCAAGTCGCAGGTGAACCTTTTCCGCGACAGCCAGGGACGATTTCGCAAGGAGGTGACGCTGTCGGGATTTGGTCCGCTGGCGGCTTCCGGGCAGCTGAAGTCGTTCGTGGTAATCATCGATCCGGTCGCGAACGCCAGCTTTGTGTTGCATCCCGAAACGAAAGCTGCGGAGAAAATGGGCCGTCCGTTTCGCGGAATGAAGGACCCCATGAGGGGCGCGTTCAAGGAAAAGGTGCTGGCTCGCGAGCAGGAGGAAATCGCCTCCGGCCATCTCAAGAAAGAAGATCTCGGCACCCAGACGATTTCGGGAGTCAGCGCGCAAGGAACGCGCCTAACGCGCACAATTCCCGCGGGGCAAATCGGAAACCAAAAGCCGATCGTCATCGTGCGCGAGACGTGGTTTTCCAACGATCTACAAATGGTAGTCATGAGCAAGCGGACCAATCCGTGGAGTGGCGAATCGACTTATACACTGACGAACATTCAGCGGACGGAGCCGGCTGCTTCGCTCTTTTCCGTGCCATCGGACTACACGGTAACGGCCGGCAAGAGCAGAAGGTTCATTCAGAAGTTCAAAGGCGGGCCCGGTGCGCCACCACCGCCTCCCGCGGACAACTGAGTTCACCCTCGGTTCCTTTGACTGCAGAGCAGTCGATCAGTCTAGGCGACTGCAAAGGAGTCGAACGCTTAGGCAACTGCAAGACAGTCAATCGCTTTAGGCGACTGCAAGGCAGTCGACACGATCTTCTCTCCTGAAGACGGTGCGCCCTTTTCGCAGCTACCCCCATCGCTGCGGAGGGGCGTAACCGTTTCTGAAGAAAAGGCGACGTAAAAGAAATAACGAGGGTAATGGGCTAACGAAAATTTGGCTTGCCAGCCACCGTGAATGGCGCGATGCGCGCATGGGGCGGACTCATGCGGATACTATCGCACGATCCAGGAGTTCGACGACGTGGAGGACTTCCTGGTTGCTGCGATGGATGGAGGCGCCGGCGCGGAGTTGCAAGAGGCAGCCAGGGTTGGCAGTGACGATGGTTTGAGCTCCGGTGGATTTGACATGATGCATTTTTTCCGCAAGTAATTCGAGAGACGTTTCGGTTTGCGTGACATTGTAGATTCCTGCGGAGCCGCAGCAAATTTCCGAGTACGGCAATTCCACAAAATCGAGATTGGGGATGGCGTGCAGAAGAGCGCGCGGAGCTTCGCGGATTTTCTGACCGTGGAGAAGATGGCAGGAATCCTGGTACGTAACGCGGATGGGAAGCGGCTTCATTTTTGCGGTAAGACCGAAAGCAGCAAGAAATTCCGTGACGTCGCGAGTTTTTCCTGCGAAAGCGCGGGCTTGCGCGTGCTCGGGCTCGTCCGGGGAAAAAAGATGATCGTATTCCTTGAGCGTGGAGCCGCAGCCAGCAGAGTTGGTGATGATGGCGTCAAAATCCTCGCAAAGAAACGCGGTGAGATTCTTTCGCGTGAGATCGCGGGCGGCATCACGAACGCCCGCGTGGGCAGCAAGCGCGCCGCAGCAAAATTGTTCCTTGGGAACTACAACTTCGCAGCCGTTGGCGGTGAGGACGCGGACGGTGGCTTCGTTGAGCTGAGAGAAAGTGACGTTGGCGACACAGCCTGCGAAGAAGGCCACGCGCGCGCGGCGCGGACCAGCGGCGGAAAAGGTCGAACCGAGGCGGCCAAAGAAAAAATTGTCGTCGATGCGCGGGAGGAGGCGTTCGCGCTCGGCGAGACCAAGAAGTTTCAAAATGCCAATGCCGCGCGCAATGGCCTGCAAGCCGGAACGCTGGTAGAGACGTATGACGTAGGCGAAGTCGATGAGCCGGTGCGGCTCGGGGAGCAGGTGGCGGAACACAAAATTGCGCGTGACGGTGGCGAGCCAGGAGCGGGAATAATCGCGCTCGATGCGGGCGCGGGCATGCTCAACGAGCTTTCCATATTCGACGCCGGACGGGCAGGCCGTTTCGCACGCCCGGCAGTCCAGGCATTTGTCGATGTGATCGACGAAGGAATCGGTGATGGGTTGTTGGTTCAATTCGACCTGGATCATCTGATGGATGCGGCCGCGCGGAGAATCGGCCTCGAGGTTCCACAAGCGGTAGGTGGGGCAGGCGTTGAGACAGAGGCCGCAGTGAATGCAACGGGCATAGTCTTCGTAAACGAGAGTCTGGCCGGGGACAGCAGAGCGGGGCATGGATGAAGGTTTCTGCGCGGTCGATTCTACGGGAGTTTGCGGCTGCTGGACCACGGTCTACGATAACAAGTGGCGAGCGGCATTTCGAGCGCATAAGCCGTGCCTCCCTTCCTCGGCACCCCACCCCCCTGTTTTGTGTAAGTGTCCCTCAGGGCCTCCGGCCCGCGAATGGAAGCCCGTACAGTGCAAAAAATGCCCATTACCGCGTTAAGTCCTTTGTTTTTAGGTCAGCCGTGATTGCGACCCTGCGTCTTTCGACCCTGTTTGCAGTGGAATGGGACACGAACGCTGAATCGAGCTTAGTTGCTTAACTACAATGGCATATAATTTGTATATTGAAAGAGAAGGGGTAGTGTGTCAAAAGAAAAAAGCGAAAAAAGAGCCGCAAGGCCCGGATTCAAATGAGGCGACCGGGGACGAAGATGTTGTGGGGGTCGAAAGCAGATTTGAGGCGGGGTCCCGCAGAGACGTCCGGGGCGCACGCAGCGCGCATTAGGAGGAGATCTGAGGACCCAGTGTCCAAAGTGTTGAGCCGTGGGCTTACAGACCCGTCTGGGGCGCACAGGGAGGGCTTGAGGGCTGGCGGGGCGAAGAGGAGAGTCGTGTCCCCGCCTACGGCCGAGGTCGATTGAATGATTTGAGACGCGGCTTGCGCAAGGCGAGCCGTAGTTTCGTCGTTTGCGGACGCGGGGAGGAGAGCGAAATAGATCGTGCCAACAGCGCGGACGACGAGCATGTGAGGAAGTTCGACCTGGCCAGCGATTTTCTGCACGCTTGCGAGGAGAGAGGCGAGTTGCGACGGGAGAACGCCAATTTTGAAGATCGTGGCGGCTGAAGAGGCTTCGAGAAGCATGGGAAAAGTTTCGCGGAGGCGGCCCCAGAGGGAGGGCCGGGTAGAGTCGTCGAGAATGGCGGTCGACGTCGCATGTGATTCGCGGGCGAAGCGCGTGAGGTCTCGGGCATAGCGTTCGAGGACTTCGGGGGCGCCGGCAAAGGCGGCGCAAAGCTGCCATTCGTGAGCGCGAAACCAGTCGCCAATAGGGGGAAGCGCGGATGGATTTGAATCGGGAGGCCCGGCACCGTTCTCGCCGCGAAATACAGCTACTTCGGGAGTGGCGGGAGTTTTCTCGGCGAAGATTTGCGCCAGGCTGGGGCTAAGGATGTCCAGCGTCAATGGATTGAGTGGCGATTCGACGATAGAGCGGCGGAGCGCAAGAGCGTTTTCCGCGCTGGCAAAGGATGCGACAAAGCCGCGGCTGGAAACAGGAGCGGGAAAGGTGCGGAAGTTGAGCCGAGTTATGACCGCGAGCGTGCCAAGAGAGCCGATGAGGAGTTTATGCAAATCGTAGCCGGTGACGTTCTTGACGACGCGGCCGCCGCTTTTGCAAAGCTTGCCGGTGCCGTCGATGAATTCCGCTCCGATGAGGAAGTCACGCGCGGTGCCATAGGACTGGCGCAGGGGCGAGTCGATCCCAGATGCGATGGCGCCGCCGACGGTGCTGAGAGAATACCAGGGAACCAGGAGCGGAAGGAATTGGTTGTGTTCGAGCAGATGGGCATTCACTTTTGCGACGGACGTGCCGGCATCGACGCTGAGGGTGAGATCACCGGGATCGTAATGAGGGATTTGATTGAGCGCAGTCATGTCGAGGGCGATGTCGTAGCGCGAAGGAGGCATGCCGACGCGGAGTTTGGTGCGGGCACCGTAAGGGATGAGGGCGAGTTTTTCGCGCGCGGCGAAGCGGACAATTTCGGCGGCTTCTTCGGCAGAGGATGGTTTTGCGACGACGGAAGGGACCATATCGTCCACGGCATAGATGGCGCGCTGGGCGCGATCGGAGAGAACACGCGAAGCGCCGATGAGGGCTTCCACGGCGGAGGCGAGATTGGGCGATGAAGTGCTCATGGGACGGAAATCGAAAGAGAATTGAAACAGATAACGCTGAGACGCGGAGCAACGCAAAGGTGTGCAGAGAAGGCCAGGGCTGGAGACATTAGTCCACACGCAGGCGAGAAGAGGATGAATGCCGGACGCGGATTTCGCCGCAGCCTTTGCTGAGGGGGAAGATTTTGCCGGGGTTGAGCGACGAATCGGGGTTGAACGCGTCGTGGACGCGGCGCATGAGGGCGAAGTCGGCGTCAGAGAAGAGGAGGGGCATGAGCTCGGATTTTTCCATGCCGACGCCGTGTTCACCGGTCAGCGCGCCGCCAATTTCAACGCAATGGCGGATGATTTCGGCGGCTGCCTGAAGGGCGCGTTCGAATTGTTTTTTGTCGCGGGGATCGAAGAGCACAATGGGATGCAGGTTGCCGTCGCCGGCGTGGAAAATATTGCCGATTTGAAAGCCGTATTGATCGCCGATTTGGCGGATGCGGCGCAAAGCCTGGGGAAGTTTGGAACGCGGGATCACACCGTCGAGGACGTAGTTGCTGGGGGCCAAGCGGCCGAGGGCACCGAAAGCGTTTTTGCGGCCTTTCCAAAGAAGGTTGCGTTCGGCATTGTCGCGGGCGAGCCGAACTTCGCGGGCACGATGGGCGTGGCACACTTCGGTGATGGCCGCAGCCTGCGCGGCGACAGTTTCGGCAAGGCCTTCGACCTCGATGAGAAGAACGGCAGCGCTGTCCGTGGGAAAACCGGCGTGGATGTAGTCTTCGACAGCGCGCAGCGTCCAGCCATCGAGCATTTCGCAGGCAGCGGGGGTGATGGCGCGAGCGGTGATGTCGACGACGGTGTCGGCAGCATCGTCCACGGATTCAAAAATAGCGAGAAGTGTTTTTACGGCTTCGGGCTTGCGCGAAAGCTTTACGGTAATTTCGGTCACCAGGGCGAGTGTGCCTTCTGAGCCGACAAAGAGGCCGGTGAGATCGTAGCCGGGCGCGTCGCCGTGTGTGCTGCCGACACGAAGGACTTCGCCATCCGGAAGAACAACTTCGAGCGCGGTGACGTGATTGGTAGTGACGCCATAGGCGAGGGTGTGCGGCCCGCCGGCGTTCTCCGCGACGTTGCCGCCGATAGTGCAGGATTTCCAACTGGAAGGATCAGGAGCGAAGTAGAGGCCGTGAGCCTCAGCGGCGCGGGTGAGTTCGTAATTGACAACGCCGGGTTGAACGGTTGCGCGCTGATTCTCGACGTCGAGTTCGAAAATCCGATTCATGCGCGCGAAGACAAGCATCACGCCGCCGGTGCGGGCAAGCGCGCCGCCGGAAAGTCCTGTGCCTGCGCCGCGGCCGACGATGGGAAAATGGTGTTCCGCAGAGAGTTTGACAATGCGAGACACATGCTCCGTTGTAGTGGGAAAGACGACGACGTTGGGGCGGCCTTTTTCGATGGAGCCGTCGTATTCGTAAAGAAGAAGATCCTCGGGCCGGTAAAGGACCGAAGAAGGGCCGAGAAGATCTTCAAATTCGCGAATGAGGCCGGAGTACATAGGGCGCAGGGTCAGGCGCACCACGCACTATAGTGAGATTTGATGGACGCACGCAACGTCAAGTTATGCCGAAAGTGGGGCGGTGTGTTAGTGTAAATTTCCAAAAATCGTGTATGAGGATCTGAATGTCGAAACCGAAAGTGTTTGCGACCCATAGGCTGTTCGATGCCGCGCGGAAAATTCTCAATGAAAGCTGCGACGTGGAATACTGGGCCAACCCGGAACGTCCGCCGCGGGAAGAAGTCTTGCAACGCGTGAAGGACAAAGAAGGGCTGATTTGCCTGCTGACCGAGAAGGTGAACGAGGAATTGCTGGCAGCGGCGCCGAAACTGCGCATCGCGGCGAACGTGGCGGTGGGCTTTGACAACATCGACGTAGCGGCATGCACGAAGCGACGCGTGGCGGCAACCAACACGCCGGGCGTGCTGGACGAAACGACGGCGGATTTTGCGTGGACGCTGATGATGGCGGTGGCGCGACGGCTGGGCGAGGCCGAAACTCTGGCGCGCTCGGGCAATTGGAAAAACTGGGACCTTGATCAACTGGTGGGAACGGACGTGTGGGGGAAGGCTCTGGGCATTGTGGGGTTCGGGCGGATTGGACGCGCGGTGGCGCGGCGCGCGAGCGGTTTTCAGATGATGGTGATTTATACGGATGCGGTGCGCGCTCCCGAAGCGGTGGAGAAAGAGTTGAAGGCGGAGTTCCGGGAGATGAATGCGTTGCTCGCGGAGGCTGATTTTGTCAGCGTGCACGTGCCGCTGCTGCCGGAGACGCGGGGATTGTTCAATGCGCCGAAATTTAACCGCATGAAGGCAACGGCGTTTTTGATCAACACGTCGCGGGGGCCGGTGGTGGATGAAGCCGCGCTGGTGGCGGCGCTGGAGGGCGGAAAGATTGCAGGCGCGGGGCTGGATGTTTATGAGAATGAACCGTTCATTCATCCCGGGCTGAAACGCACGAATGTGGTGCTGGCGCCGCACGTTGCGTCGGCGTCATTGGAGACGCGGACGAAAATGGCATGCATCGCTGCGGAAAACGTGGCTGCGTTATTCGCGGGGAAACGGCCAGCAAACATTTTGAATCCGGAAACTCTGAAGACACCGTAACGAATCTCCAGGCAAACCTCTCATGCCGCAATTGAAGCAACTGGCCCGGCAGATTTTCCACGAAACCCTGGCGGCCATCGATATTGCCGGGACCATGCAGCGGAAGCTGCAGCGCAAGGGAGCAGTGCTGATGTGTGGTGAAATGAGGATTGATCTGCGAAATTTCGAGAAATTGCGCGTGGTGGCGATTGGGAAAGCGGCGCATGCGATGGTGGAAGGACTAACACAGGTGCTGGCGCCGTTTGTGAGAATGGAGGGCGTGGTGTCCGCACCGACGGCGGCACGAAAGCCGTTAGCAGGAATGAAGTATTTCATGGCGGGACACCCGGAGCCCAATGCCGAGAGTTGGAAGGCGGCGGAGGCGATTCTCGCGCTGTTGAAAAAATGCGATGAGAAAACGCTGGTGTTTTTTCTTCTTTCGGGCGGCGGATCGGCGCTTGTGGAGCTGCCCCTGGACTCAGCGCAGACCTTGGATGATGTCCAGCAGACGTACAGGGCACTGGTGACCTGCGGCGCGCCGATCGAGGCTATTAACACGGTGCGAAAACACATTTCCGCGATTAAAGGCGGCCGGCTCGCGGCCGCGGCGCACGAGGCGACAAAGGTCACGCTGGCGGTGAGCGACGTTCCCGTGGGAAAAGAATCGGCTCTGGCATCCGGACCGACGCTGCCCGACCCAACCACAGTTGCGGATGCGAAGCGCATCCTTGCCGAATATCGCCTGCATGACAGATTCCCTCCTTCCTTGCGACGCTGGCTTGACCGCGGGAAAATGCCGGAGACCCCCAAAGCGGAAGCGGGGGCGTTTCGAAATTCGCATTTCTTTTTGCTGCTGGGAATGGATGATTTGTTTCACCCCGCGCATCACGCAGCGGAAACGAAAGGATTCATCGCCTGTTGCGACAACACGAGTGATGACTGGCCGGTGGAAGAGGCGGCAGGGTTCCTGCTGGAACAGTTGGAGGCATTGCAGAGAACGCACACAGGACAGCGGGTTGCGCTGATTGCGGATGGGGAGGTGAGTTCACCGGTAACCGGAAATGGAAGCGGAGGAAGGAATTCCGCGTTCGTGCTGGCGTGCGTGGAGAAAATCGCTGGCAAGAAGATTGCAGTGCTCAGCGCGGGGACCGATGGAATCGATGGAAATAGTCCTGCGGCAGGGGCGGTGGCTGACGGAGAAACTTTGACTCGCGCACGGGCGATGGGGCTCGATCCAGCGGATGCGTTCCGGCGGAGCGATGCGTTCACGTTTTTCTCGAAGCTGGAGGATGCAATCGCAACGGGACCGACGGGAAACAATTTACGAGATTTGCGGATATTGCTTGCGGAACCGTAAGAGCACAATTTGGAAGGAAAGATTTAACACAGCGCGGCAGAGCCGCAACCAAAGGTAGAAGGCGCTTCTGTTCTCGATAAGATGTGGTGGTTCTGCAAGAACGCCATATCGTCGGAGGACAGAAACGCCATGGAAGAGTTTATCGCGAAACACAGGGAAGAGATTGCGGGAGTACTGAGTGGCTTCGACCGGCTGATATTTCAGGGGACGCTGAGGTCGATCAGCTATCCGGAAGGGATGATGGGTTATCTGTGGGCCAAACAGGTGCGACTGACGGAATTTGGCAGGCATGTGCTGCGGGTGAGCGAGCGCTTGAAGCAAGCGTGTCGAGCAAAGGCCGAGGCTCTGAAGCGGCCGATGAAGTATCTGGCCTCGGCAGGAGAGAGCAAGGAAGAGGTAGCGCGCGGGATCGCGGCACGAGAAAAGATCGAGGAAGGGTTGGTATGTGTGCTGAGTTGTGTAGAGCCTTGTCAGACGTTCGACGTCTATCGCAACCGGGAGACGCGCAAGCTGGAGTTGGTATCGCGCATCCGGAAGTGCCTGTTTTTGTATCACTACTGGATACATCGAGAGTTTGGATTTTTAAATGCGCGGATACAAACATGGTTTCCGTTCTCGAAACAGGTGTGTATGAACGGGCGGGAATGGCTGGCGCGGCAGATGGGGCGAGCGGAGATCCATCGATGTGGTGTTTCGGCAGGCGCACGTGTTGCGGCGGTTGTACCCGCGACTGGTGCACTACGGGATAACCACGCTGGGGAGCACCGACGTGCTGCGCTATCTGGGTCGGCCGGTGCGGCTGGACGGTGCAGTGCCGAAGTCGTTTCGTGGGGAAGTGAGTAGCGATTTGAAATGGCGCGAAGAAGGAATGCGCATCAAGCATAGCGTGAATGGGAACTCGGTGAAGCTGTACGACAAGGCGTTCACAGCGGTAGGCAGCGTGTTGCGGGCCGAGACCACCATCCACCGCGGGGGAGAGTTTCGGGTGTACCGCCGTAAAGAGGGGGATAGCAAAGGGAAGAAATCGTGGCGTGTCTTGCGAGGTGGAGTGGCCGATCTGCACCGCCGTGCGGAGATTTCCGAACGAGCGGCAGAGCGCTATCTGGATGCGCTGGCCGGTGTGGACGAACAGACCACCTTACAGGAATTGCTCGACCGGCTCGGACAGCCCAAGCAATGGAAAGGGCGGCGAGTGCGCGCCTTGCATCCATTAGGAGCAGACCGTGCGCTGTTGGAGACCATTTGCCGCGGGGAATTCATGCTGAACGGTTTTCGTAATCGGGATTTGCAGAGATTCTTCTTTGCTAAGGCGACCCAGGATCTGCGAGAGGCCCGTCGGCGCTCAGCGTGGGTCAGTCGGAAACTGCGGCTGCTCCGGGCGCACGGAATAATCCGCAAGGTCTCCGGCACCTATCGCTACCAACTGACGGAGACCGGGCGGAAAGCCGTCGCTGCCTTACTCACTGCCTTGCGCTCCACAGTCCGAGACCTTATACCGGAGGCCGCCTGAAATTCGTCGCCAGAAGGAAAGAAATCACAGATTAGAACAGATTAGAGACAGAGGCCACAGAGAGCTCAGAGCGCATAGAGAAGAAAGGGAGAAGCCGTTGCTTGACAATTGGGGAGGGGGGAAACAAACTAGGCGCATGCGCGAACTCCTGGGGCGATTGTTTCAAGTCGATTTCTTGAAGGGCCTCGCGGTCACTTTTCGGGCCCAGCATCCCAAGAATATTGTGACGGAGCAGTATCCGCTGGAACGGCCGATGGTGGCGGAGCGGTATCGCGGCGCGCCGCGGCTCAACAATAACCCGGAGACGGGCGAGACGCTCTGTATTGGCTGCAATTTGTGCGCGTTGGCGTGCCCGGAAAACTTGATTGTCGTGGGCTGGCAGCGCGATGACGCTACGCGCAGGAAAGTGCTGACGAACTTCACCTATGATACTTCCCGGTGCATGTTCTGTGGACTCTGCGAAGATGCTTGCCCGGTGGATGCGCTGGAACTGACGCAAGATTTTGAAATGGCCTATTTCACTCGTGAAGGCGCGATCTGGGATCGTCACCGCCTCGAACAGGGACCGACACCTGCACGTTACACCCGCTAAAGACATCGAATGGAACTTCGCAAAGATCCCATCACTCAAAGCTGGGTCATCCTGGGACAAAAAGAAGTTCGCAGCGAGACGCCGGAGGAGTGCCCGTTAGAGCCGGCCAAGCTCGAAAAGCTGCGGTCGATTATGACGTGGCCGACGGAAGGGGCATGGCAGGTGCGCGTGCTTCCACACCCGGAGCCGCTGTATCACATCGAAGGTGACCCAGGACGTGTGGCCGAAGGGATGTACGACAAGATGGTAGCACTCGGCGCCCACGAAATCGTGGTGGAGACTCCGCTGCACGACAAACGAATGTCGCAGTTCAGTGACGAAGAGATCGAACGCGTGTTATGGGTGTGGGGGGCGCGCGTTGCGGATTTGAAGAAGGACGCGCGCTTTAAGTACGTCAGCGTATTCAAGAATCAAGGCGCTCTAGCGGGAGAAGAGTGGGCGCACGCGCATTCGCAGGTAACAGCCACCATTTTTGTACCGCGCCGAATCAAATATGAACTCAACTCCGCACACGAATGGTTTAAAGACAAAGAGCGCTGCATTTTTTGCGATACGGTGCGCCAGGAAGAGAAGCAGGGGAAACGCATCGTGGATGTGCAGGGAGATTATTATGCGCTGTGCCCGTATGCGTCACGGGTGCCCTACGAAGTCTGGGTGATGCACCGGCGGCACAACCACTTGTTCGAGCAGCCTAAGGCCGGTTCGAATCGCAGGCAATTGGCGGCACTGCTGGGGCGCGTATTGCGCCGGCTGGAGAAAGTGGCTCCGGCATATCACCTGGTTGTGCATACATCACCCAATACCAAGAACAAAAAAGGCGAACTGGCGGGGTATTGGAAGACGCTGCCGGATGATTATCACTGGCACATCGAGATCCTGCCCATCGTGGAGAAGACCAGCAAGTCGTACAGCATCAAAGAAGTGTATTTTAATTCAGAACTGCCGGAGCAAGCGGCCGAGAACTTGCGTGCGTTGGACCCCAATTCATGAAGCATGGGCAAACGAATCAAGACGAGCTTGGCGGAATCTTCCTCAACTTGATCCTATTGCTGTGTTTTGTGATTTTCTGCGCTCTTTTGTACCTGGTGAGGCGTCCCCTCCTCCGGTTTGCGGCAGAGACGTGGATTGTCGAAGATCCTCTCGAGAAAGCGGATGCGCTCATTGTCCTGGGCGACGATAATTTTTATGCGGATCGGTCAACACGAGGGGCGCAATTGTTCAGGGAAGGGAAGGCGCCCGTAATTGTGGCGAGCGGAAGACGCCTGCGGCCCAATGCGGGGATCGCGGAGCTAATGGAGCATGACCTGATCGAGCGAGGAGTGCCAAGGGACAGGATCGTGCGGTTTGTACACGACGCGGATGGCACGCTGGAAGTGGCGCAAGCGCTTACGCGGCTGGTGAAAGAACGAAAATGGCACAGCGTGATTGTGGTGACATCGAATTTTCACACGCGGCGGGCGCGCTATGTTTTCCTGCATGTTTTTCCAGAGAGCGTAGAGGTGCGCATCGCCAGCGCCAGCGATGGCGATTTTGATCCGCAGCATTGGTGGGAAAAGCATAAATCAATGAAAGAGTTAACACAGGAATTTGCCGGGATGGTGGCGGCCTGGTGGGAGCTGCGAGGGAAAAGCGAGAAGAAGGAAACGACGCAATCTGTAGTGGAGTTGGGAGAACTAAATCCGCTATTCCTAGTGTAGCCTTTCAGGAAACACCCCAGATTTGCTACCCGCCATTCCTTGTTTACACCCGCTAAGTCGTGTACTATGTTCACTCTTCCGAGTCGCAGCTCCAACCAGCCCTGCGATAAGCGGCTTCGAAAATCCAATTTTCGATGTCGAGGTGTGAGATGTGGAAAAAAGAAGATGCGAAGCCGGACGGAGTTACTGGCAACTCCGCAACTCCCGTAAATTCTGCGACTTCGTCGAGCCCGGCTACCGCCAGTACGCCCTCAATCTCCAGTGCTCTCCCAACTTCGGCGCGCGCGGCCGCCTGCATTAGCCAGGGAATTCGAATTAAAGGCGAAGTCACGGGAAGCGAAGATCTTTTTGTTGACGGCATGGTGGAAGGAAAACTCAGTCTCACGACAAACAGTTGTCTGACCGTTGGACCGAACGGACATGTGAAGGCCGACGTGCTTGCGCGCGAAGTAATCGTGCGCGGGAAGATCGAAGGGAAGGTCACTGGACGGGACAAGGTTCAGCTATGGAGCACAGGGCAGGTCACAGGCGAAGTGCAGACCGATCGCCTGTCAATCGAGGATGGAGCACTGCTGCGCGGAAGAGTTGAAGCCGGCAGGCAGCCGAACCAGACTGCCGAGATCAAAGCCTCCGCAGCCACGGCGTCGGCATCCACGTCAGCAACGGCATCGGCAACGGGCAAGGTGGCTGACGCGACGCCCTTGAGCCCCGGAACGGCGGCTAACTGACGATGAGCTTTTTGAATAAACTGCGTCTTGGCATGACAAATGGGACGAGCCGCGGCGGGTCCATTCCGGTGCATTCGAGTTCACGCTCACGAACTCCGGGAGGGCCAGTTTCCGCTGTGGGCGCCACGCACGCACCGGAATCCCCGGAATCGACCCGCGTCTCAAACGGATTGAAAGAATTCCTGTGGAATCTCGATGGCCTTGGACGGGGCACGTTGCTGGATCTAGGGCCCGCCTGGCAGACGACTTTAAGCTTTTTTATCGAGCGTGGCTTTCGCGTCTCTTCGGAAGACTTCCTTCGCGGATGGAAAGCATTTCTGACCGATGAAGAGAAGCGGTTGCGCGAGGACCCCGATGCGCGTGAGAAGCTGGACATGACGCCGAATGGACGTGCGACGCGCTTTCTGGCGGAGAATCTGCAATACCCACGCGCATCATTCGACGCTGTGCTCCTATGGGACTTGCTGGACTACCTTGAGCCAATGCTTGCGAAGCAGATGGTTGCCAGTCTGACGGAACTGTTGCGGCCCGGCGGGGTGATTCTGGCGATGTTCCACAGCAAGAAGCCGGAGGGCTTTCAGCGCTATCGAGTGGCGGATTCGAATTCGCTGCAGGTGATTTCGTCGCCGGTCATCTGCGCGGCGCAAAAGGTGTATCAAAACCGGGAGATCCAGGACCTCTTCACCCGCTTCAGGACCATGAAATCGTTTGTTGGCCGCGATCAACTCCGCGAAACCCTCTTCATCAAGTAATACAGGGCTTTGAATCTGTTTGAGCGCTGTGGGAATCGCGCGTTCACCCTCTCTTCGCTTGCATTCGACGAATTGAAGGAGTACAAGCAGGACGTGAGCTCACCGAGCTCCGGAGGGACCATGACTCCACCGGGCTTAGAGCTGCACTACAGCTGATCACACCGCTTTTGCGGTGCGCGTCGCTCGCGAAACATACGTGCATTTAGCGCGCTTCCGAGACGACACACTTAAAAACAAAGGGGGAGCCGCCAGGCTCCCCTTTTTGCTTACTGCACGGATGCTTTCCAATTAGTGCTGAGTCGTAGCCTTGCGATGATGGCGACGCCTAACGGCGCTGTGTCTGCGATGATGGCGATCATGTGATGACGCTTGGTTGGACGCCTGCGGCTGGGAGGGGGCCGCACTATCCTGAGGAGCCGATTGCGCGGCTGAACTCTGCTGCACGGATACCAAAAGAGCCGGCGTTGTTGCGAGTAAGAGAAGTCGAACGATGCGTTTCACGGCAATTCTCCTAGAGAAGTTCCCTGTAAAAACTATTGAATCACAAGTTGCAGAGAAAGTCTGTCGGAATTGCTTTCAGGAGTTTACAGAGCGTAGGGCACTAACCGCCGAACTTAAGCCGTACAAGCCATTGAATGGCTTCGCGCTGGTTGGCAATGATCTGTGCCTGCCATACTAAGGCAATGGACATGAAGCTCATAGATACAACGCAAAAGACGAGAACGATCACGACGTTGGACTCTTGGACGGGGAGACTAAGGACGCGACGAAGCCAAGTCATGGTAGGAGCTCTCCTAGTACTCGGTTCGCCTGCCATCGCTCTCTTGTGCGAATCCGAGTCGGCAGCGCCCGGGGATGTAGCGTGTGCCTGATTATCTCAGGGCAATCGGGAGGCCAGGACTGCGGCGAGAGTCGGACCCCTTATCCCATGGAAAATAGATGGTTTGCGAGAACAGCAATGGTGATTCGGTCTTCGACTGGAAGTGACGGGTCAAGCGTTGTGCAAAATTAACGCTCATTTGCGCAACTTTTTTTCCGGGGCCTCTAGGCTTTTATTGCAACAGCCGCTAGCAAGCGCTCCCAAAGGTCGGGGACATGGAGGGATAGGCGGAGCGAGCGAGGAGTTTCGGGGTGATTATGTGCGGCCTCTTCAGCCTTACCCCCGGTCAGCAAGATGGTGCGGTCGCAAAATGGGAAGAGCGTGTCGGCCAAATCAGGAGTGGCGATACCCAGAGTGTGGGGATGGTAACGCAGCGCCCGCTCGTAGAGCTTGGTAAGTTCGCGCATGCACCGCTGGACGCTACGGCCGATGGCTGCGGACCATAGCACACCGTGCTGGCGGAATTGTATGTTGCGTTTGCGCCCCTCCTCCAGAAATCCACCGACTTCGGCGTCAGAGGCGCCAGCAAAGAAAAACGTGTCGTCAAAATCGCGCTGTCGCGCAAACTCGGCCTCTCTTTGCGGGAGGCCGGTGTTTTGCGCGAGTTCACGGGGAGAGAGTGAGCGCAGAGTGACAAGGGGCACCCCGGTATCCTGGGACAGCGCTTGGAGAGCCTCTGCGGCTGCAGGCAGAGCTTCCGCAATGGGGATGCAGGTAAAGCGGCCCAGACGCACGGTCGTGGCCTTCCCGGACCGCGCTGTGTCGGATGAGGGTCGAAGGTGAAAGTAGCCTTCCGGCAAGTAGACGGCACAGCCGTCCTCCGCGATGAAGGGGTGCGTGTGGCCGTGCTTGCGGCGGGGATCGTCAAACTGGAGGCGCGAACGGCTGGTCAGCCAGACTGCAGGTATACCTTCGTGATCGAGTACTGCCGTGAATTCGTCCAGGCCACGGAGGCTGCTTCCCCGGAGTGGGATTAGCGCATCGACGGCGATGTAGAGGACACTGGAGGTCTGGCGCAAGCAGGGGCTCCGAACCGAGGAACCATTCTATCGGAATCTGGAAGGCGGCAGGCTCTGGAAAAGAAAAAGGGCGGGCAGAATGATCTGCCCGCCCTGAATTGTGCCCGGCAAACGCCGCCGAGTGATTGCTCTAAATTATTAGTTGCCAGACTTTGTGGCAGCCGCAGCAGTCTGCGAATTCGCCTTCGGGATGCTGAGGTAGCCGCTGACGGTGTTCCTGCCCACCTTGTTGATAACGATTTCCTCGGGAATATGCGTTCCAGAGAGATAGAAGAAGATCGGCTCGTTCATGGCGCGATTCTTCTTTTCGAATTGCTTGTCTTCAATCGTTACGGCCGCGCTGAACTGATTGCGCTTTTCGTTGACGCCCTTCAGTTCGACGGTGACATTACCTACCTTCTGGGGTTTGTTCCTGCCGACGATGGTGAATTCAACATAGTCCCGTTCACCGAGGCGGCGGAGCTGGTCAATTTCATCATGGTTGCGTGCGATGAGCGTGCCCATCTCGCTGCGCGCCATTTTCAGGTCTTCGCGGGTGGCGTCCAAGTCGGTCTTGACGCCTACAACCTTGGTGTCCACGGTCTTCACGTCATCACTGGTGGCCTTCGTAGCGAGTTCCGAGTGGACCGATGTATCCAGAGCAGTCAGCTTCTCAGTCGTCGCGTCATTGAGTTTCGCCGCTTCCTCACGCGCCCTCTTAAGCTGGCCTTGCGTAATCTTCAGCTTGCCCGTGACAACCTTCAGGTCGCCCTGCAGATCCGTATTTGTCTTTTCGTCCTGAGCAAGACGATCTTTCAAAGAAGCCATGTCCTGCTGCATAGACTGCTCTGCCGTCTTCAATTGAGCTGCAACTGCCTGCTGTGTGCCATCGAGCTTCGAAGAAGCACTCCACCCAACTGCCAGTCCGCCAATAGCAATCAAGCCTAGAACGACCATCGCCGGCAACGTCCAAGCTGGTGATTCGGTGCGCCCATCCGAAATTCTATCGTCTGACATAATCAATCTTTCTCCTCACCCCGTTAGGGGAACCGCCGGCTTAACCGGCCTATAACGCGGTGATTGCATGCAAGAAGCCAAAGTAGAAAAGTGCGTGGTTACGGTAAGTGATAGAGGGACTGCGGGTTGTGGGCGGCGAAAAAACGAAGATGCAGTACTAGTCCTAGCAAAGTTTACCCTAAAGGACAGGTAACAGCGGATTTTTTGCTTTGCGCAGGTTCAGTCAATTTGGATCCCGAGGCCTCGGAGGTTGGATTGGAGTTGTTCGGGCGATTCGAAGACAATTCCGGTCATCCCCAAGCGGGTGGCCGCCTCTGCGTAGGCCGCAATGTCGTCGATATAAATGGCTTCCTCCGCCCGCACCTTACAAGCCCGAAGAGCCTGGCGGTAGATGACGGGGTCCGGTTTGCTTGCGCCGACCCTGTAGGAATAGATGCGAATGGGGAAAAAGCGGAAGAAGGGGAAGCGAGCTTCCTCATGGGACATGTGGATGGGATCGGTATTCGAAAGCAAGGCCAGCTGGTAATTCTTGGAAAGGTTCTCCAGGAAAGACTCGGCATGAATGGGGTTGGGGTCCAGGGCGCGGTTCCAGACTTCACTGAACTGCTCGAAAGTAAGTGAAGCGCCCAAACGCTTGTTGAGCTGAAGATGCCAGTCCCGTGGAGAAATGCGTCCCTCCTGCCAATCCAGCCAGTGAGGATCGTTTTGGATGGCCGACCACACTTCTTCGGGCGTGAACGAGAGGCCCGAAGCCAGCCCGTCCATGGCGCGAGAAATATCCACGCGAATCAGAACGCGGCCAATGTCGAAGATGAGGGCGCGAAACCTTGCAGTTGCCACCGGCTATTTGCCCTCTGTGCGGGGAGTTGCAACGGGACGCTGATCATTGGCAGTACTGAACCTATGCCTGCTCCGATAGATACTGATAACCGCGGGAAGGACGGAAACGACGATGACTACGGCGATGACGTAATGAATGCGCTCACCAATATTCGGAACGGAGCGGCCCAGGGAGAATCCGCCGAGAATCATGGCGCCGACCCAAAAAATCCCGCCAAAAATATCGAACGCCAGATAACTGGCGTAAGACATCTTCGCGGCGCCGGCGACGGGTGGGCAGAACGTCCGAACGATAGGAACGAAGCGGGCGAGGATGACGGCTCGTCCACCATATTTCTCGTAGAAGTCATGGGCCCGTTGAAGGTGGCTTCGCCGGAAGAAGAAAGAATCTTCGCGGCGGTACAGCGCGGCACCCGCCGAGCGGCCAATCCAGTAGCCGATCTGGTCACCTACAATGGCGCAAAGCATGACCGGCAAGAGAAGCCATTTGAGTGGGATCACGCCGGCAGCGGAAAAAATTCCAGCGGTCACCAGCAGGGAATCCCCAGGAAGGAAAAATCCCACAAAAAAACCGGTTTCAACGAAAACGATCGCGCAGATGAGGGGCGCTCCGCCGGAGCGAATTAGTTCCTTGAGTCCATCTGCGTCGTAGAGGGAGTGGAAAAAGTGAAGGATGGCGTCGAGCACTCGTTGTTGTTCCTTGCGGCGGATGGATAAATCGAATCCCTTACGGGCACAGAAACGAGAACGCGCGAGCGCAGGCTCGTAAAGGCACCCAAACCTATACGGTAGCAGAAAACCCCGACGTCCTCTCCACATTCATGCCAAAGAAGGAGCGGGACAGTAAAAGGCGCGAGCCAGATGCTGATGCGATTCATCCGAGCACCTCCGCCAGCCATAGTTGACCCTTGTCTGCAGCCTCGATGCGCGCCTGGAGATCCTGTGCGGCTTCTTCCCTCTGCCTGAGCAGTTTTTCAATGCGCGGAAGAGCGCGACACGCAGCAGCAGCGCCGGCGGCAATAGCTTCTTCGGCGCGATGGAAGTCGTCCCAAGCCAGGGATTGCACGTCGGGCCGGAGGACGAGGTCGGCATGACGCTCCCAGACTTCAAGCTGGTGTTTTTGCGCGGCGCTCACGGCGCGGCTCACAACCTGAAAGATGTTTGTAGGGGCGCCGCGGTGGCCATCCTGCATGCCAACGGAAATCCCAATTACCGTGGCAGCGCCAATGTCGCGAGTGGCGCGCGTCGGAACCGGGGCGACCAACCCGCCATCCGCCAGACACCGCGTGCCAATCTCAACTGGTTCGAACAAGCCGGGGAAGGCGCAGCTTGCGCGGATGGCGTCGGCAAGATTTCCTTGGGTGAACACTACGGGCTCGCCAGAGGTCAAGTCCGTGGCCACAACTGCAAGAGGAATACGGAGATCTTCAAAGTGTCGCGAATCAAAAACGCGCTCGATCAAATTTTCAAGTCGCTGATTGCTTGCCAGGCCAAGCCGCGAGACACGCCAGCGGGCGATATCCCGCAAGCGGAGCGTGCGGCAGGTCTCAATTATGCGCGAAAGAGGGGCCCCACTGGCGTACGCAGCTCCAAGGATGCTGCCCACGCTCGTCCCCGCGATGTGCGAGATGGGGACATGGTTCTGTTCGAGAACTTGCAGAACGCCGAGATGCGCGAAACCTCGTGCAAACCCTCCCCCTAAAGCAAGGCCGACGCCAGCCCTGCTGGGCTTGGCGGCTGAACTCTCGTTGAGGGTCCTGCGCGCACTGTACCCGTGCCTCGTCATTTCCAGAGGATCGCAGGGAGAAGGTTTTCAACCTATGGGTCGGGCGTCCCGAAAGAGCAGTACTTTTGTACCGCGGCGGAAAACAACCATAGATTAATGTTTGAGATCTCGGCAGTACCTTCTTACTAGTGCAGTACCCTCTCTGTACCATTGTGACAAGCTGCACGCCGCGCGATTCTCTCTTTCGTCAGGCTGAATCACTCAGGGGGCTGTGAATGGACAGTGCGTTCAAGGCTTGGGTAGGGCAGCCGGTGGTCCTGCAAGTGGCTCTTGGTGATATCAAGGTGCCGCTGCGCGGGAAGCTGCTGAAAGATGGCGAAGACACCGTACGGATGCGAATCGGCGATGGCTGGGACGTGGATATCTATAAGGCCATGATTCTGGCGGTGGAAGAAGATTCGATGGCCCTACTTCCTGCGTGAGGGATGCTGCTATGAAAACACAAGAACTCAAGTACGTTACCCGACGTCGCGCGGCGGTTCTGCTTGGTCTTTCGGAAATGGAATTGAGCCGCATCTCGAGTGAATCGGGATTCGGACACAAAGAAGTCGCAGGCGAACAGGAAGAGACGTATTTCACCTATGAAGAGCTGCGGCGGATCTGCATGCTGGCAATACACCAGGTGAACTAGACAAAACGAGTTTCCTCCGGCCCCCCTCAGCAACACCCCCACCCCGGGTCGCTCCCCCCAGCGACCTGGGGTTTTTCTTTTGGCCGAAGATCTCAAGCCAGTGATGCGTGGCCGTTGAAACGGCTAGAAATCCTTTGACAGACAGAGGCCGTGCGATAAGACTTAGCGCCTCATGGGAGGGACGCAGCTCTAATGTCACATCTTATCGTTCGCAGGTGGTGGAAGTGGGCCGCGGCACTACTGTTGGTTGCTGCAGCGGTGGCGCTCACGGTAGGGAGCGGCGCGAGCAACGGAACCGAAACTTATGACGTGGTCATTGCGAATGGGCGAGTGATGGATCCCGAATCGGGTCTGGACGCGATTCGAAACGTCGGGATTCGCAGCGGGAAAATCGCGGCGATTTCTAGCGGCCCTCTCGAAGGGAAGCAGACGATTGAAGCTAAGGGGCTTATCGTCGCACCCGGTTTCATTGATCTGCACCAGCACGGGCAGGACGCGGAAAACTATGCCGCCAAAGCCGCGGACGGCGTGACGACGGCGCTAGAGCTTGAAGTTGGAGTTGCCGATGTCGATCAATGGTACAGCGAGCGGGAAGGGAAGGCGCGCATCAATTTTGGGGCCAGCGCCGGGCACATTCCGGCGCGCATGGCCGTGATGCACGAACCGGGCGGGTTGCTGCCAAGCGGGGACGCGGCACACCGAGTGGCGACAGCGGAAGAGAGGGCACGGATCAGCGCGCTGATCGAGAAAGCGTTGAAGCGCGGCGCCGTGGCCGTCGGCCTTGGGCCCGCTTACACCGAAGCCGCCACGAATGAAGAAATCCTGGATGTATTCCGCGTGGCGGCGAACTACCACGCCTCGTGCCACGTGCACATTCGTGCGCCACTTACGCAGGTGGCGGGGAATTTCAGCGGATTTGAAGAGGTGCTGGCGGCTGCGGCGATCACTGGAGCCCCGCTTCACATCGTGCACATCCAAAGCACCGGCGGGCCGAACGTAACGCAAGAGCTTCAGATGATTGCTGACGCGCGCTCCCACGGAATGGACGTGACCACGGAAAGCTATCCGTACACGATGGGGATGACCAGCATTCAAGCCGCGATGTTCGATCACAAAGAGGAAGAGCCCGCCACGTTTTACTCTTCGCTTCTGTGGCCGGCGACCGGGGAACACCTGACGAAAGAATCCTTTTTGCGCTACCGCAAGCAAGGCGGGATGGTCATTGTTCCCGCGAACACGCCGGAAAATGTTCATGCAGCCACGGTAAGTCCGCTTACGATGATCGCTAGCGACGGACATCTTGCGAAAGGACAGGGACACCCGCGGACCGCCGGCACGTACGCTTTGGTGCTCGGACGTTACGTACGCGAAGAAAAGGCGCTGGATTTGATGACCGCGCTGCGGAAGATGACCCTGATGCCGGCGCAGCGGCTGGAGAAGCGCGCGCCGATCTTCAAGGATAAGGGACGCATACGCGTGGGAGCGGATGCGGATATCACGGTCTTCGATGCGAATCGTATCCTTGACAAAGCCACGTACGAAAAACCGTTGCAGTACTCGGAAGGAATTCAATTTGTGTTTGTCAATGGAGTTGCCGTCGTCAAGGACGGGCAACTCGTCGACGGAATTTTCCCCGGCCGGGCAGCGCGGGCGCCGCTTTCGCAATGACCTGCCTGTATCCCGCTTACCAGTCCAGAGACACGCGCAGGAGTCAGAAAAGACCATGCTGCCAATCGTCCGGAAGTGCTCTATAGTACAGCGCGCAATGGTCTTCTCCGGAAAGGACGCACCTTGACACTCGCCGCCGCGGATTGGGCTGCCATCGTTGGATACCTGCTCATCACCTTATTTCTCGGCTTGTACTTCCGAGGCCGCTCCGGGAAGAGTACGGAAGACTATTTCGTATCGGGCCGTAACGTTTCCTGGTGGCTCGCGGGGACTTCCATGGTGGCGACAACGTTTGCGGCGGATACGCCCCTCGCTGTCACCGGCCTTGTCTACGCGAATGGAGTCGCGGGGAACTGGCTCTGGTGGAGTTTCCTGCCATCGGGAATGATGACGGTGTTTTTGTTTGCGCGTCTCTGGCGACGCTCGGGCCTCATCACCGACGTGCAATTCGCCGAGATGCGCTACGCGGGCAAGTCCGCCGCGTTCCTCCGCGGCTTCCGCGCGGTGTATCTCGGCCTGCTAATGAACTGTTTGATCCTCGGGTGGGTCACCAAGGCGATGGTCAACATCATCAGCACGTCCATGGGCATCAGCGATTTCAAGGCTTTGATGATTTGCGTCTTCTTCCTGATGCCTTTCACTGGCATTTACGTCTCACTGGGCGGCCTGTGGGGCGTTCTCTGGACTGATCTGTTCCAATTTGTTTTGAAAATGGCCATCGTAATTGGCGTGGCTTGGTACGGTGTCCGCGCCGTCGGAGGAATGCCCCAACTCCTGGCGAAGCTCGCGGAGCGTCGCGCTGCTGTTGGGCCCGGCGCGAGTGACATCACGGCACTCTTGCCTGATTTTTCGCGCGGGATCAGCGGCGAAGCTCTTTGGACGCTGCCGGTCATCACCTTCGTCGTTCACCTGGCCGTGCAGTGGTGGGCCTTCTGGTATCCGGGCGCGGAACCAGGCGGCGGAGGATATATCGCGCAGCGCATCTTCAGCGCGAAGGACGAACGCAACGGTTTGCTTTCCGTCCTGTGGTTCAACCTTGCGCACTACGCGCTGCGTCCGTGGCCCTGGATTCTGACGGCTCTGGTCGCGGTTGTCCTGTATCCCAATTTGGCTCAGCCCGAACGCGGTTTCATGCTCGTAGCTACGCGCCAAACGCCTCACGCGCTCCTGGGAATTCTCCTTGCCGGATTCATGGCCGCCTTCATGTCTACCGTTGCCACGCAACTCAATTGGGGCAGCTCCTACTTGATCGAAGACTTCTACCGGCGCTTTCTGAAAAAAGAGGGAAGTGAAGCGCATTTTGTGAATGCCTCGCGGCTGGCTACGGCTTTCCTGGTGGTTGCCGCCGCCGCCGTTGCCTGGGAGCTGAAGTCCGTCTCCGATGGTTGGAAAATTGTTCTGGAGCTTGGGGCCGGCACCGGCGGCGTGTATCTGCTCCGCTGGTATTGGTGGCGCGTCAACGCGTGGAGCGAAATTTCGGCCATGTTCGCCGCAATGGTGACGACTCTCGCTCTTCATTTTGACGCGCTTTGGGACGCTCTTATTGGCCGACCTCAGCCGTTCACTGGCTCCGCGGCGGTCATCTTTGCCAAAACCACGCTCTGCACGACGGGCGTCACCACCCTGGTATGGGTCGCTGCTACTCTACTCACTCCTGCGGTGCCCGACGACACGCTCATCAAGTTTTACACCAAGGTTCGCCCGCAGATTACCGGCTGGCACCCGGTAGCCAAGCTGGCCGGCGACGTTCCGGTCACCCGCGACTTAGGGCGCAACCTGCTCAGTTGGATCCTTGGCTGCGTGCTCATTTACTCCGCGCTCTTCAGCATCGGTAAGCTTTGCTTTGGTCTCTATCAAGAGGGGTTACTTCTTGCCATTCTCGCCGTCGCCAGCGCTCTGGCCCTCTCGCGCCTGATGCCCAAGCCGGCGGACTGGCAAGCAAACTGAAATGGCTGGCGACGTTCGGCCTGCAGGATCGGGGACGCATCATGCGGTTCTCGCCGGATTTCTCGGCTGGACGCTCGATGCGTTTGATTTCTTCATCGTTGTTTTTCTCTTCGACACGCTGGCACATCAATTTGGCGTCACCAAGAAAGAAATCGTTTGGACCACCACTGTGACGCTGGCCATGCGCCCCCTCGGCGCACTCCTATTCGGGCTTCTCGCGGACCGTTACGGGCGCCGCATCCCGCTCATGGCCAACGTGATCTATTTTTCGGTCATCGAGCTTCTCTGCGGCTTTTCGCCGAACTTCACTGTGTTTATCATCTTGCGCGCGTTGTTCGGCATCGGCATGGGCGGCGAATGGGGAGTGGGCGCGTCGCTCGCGATGGAAGCAGCGCCAGTGCGCTGGCGGGGAATCCTCAGCGGGATTTTGCAGAGCGGTTATTCCATCGGCTACTTGCTCGCCGCGATTGCCGCGAGATTTCTCCTGCCTGCATGGGGATGGCGCCCCATGTTCTGGATCGGTGCGCTGCCTGCGCTTCTCGCGCTGTACATCCGCACGAAGGTGCCGGAGTCGGAAGCGTGGAAGCAGCATCGCGCCGCGAGCACCGGGCAAGTTCTGCGTATCGTCGCGGGAGAATGGAAGCGTTTTGCCTATCTTGTCGTTCTTATGACCTTCATGATGTTTCTTTCGCACGGGACGCAGGATCTTTATCCTGACTTCTTGAAGGAAGTGCACAAGATTTCCGCGGCGATGGTTGCCAACATCGCGATGATTTACAACGTTGGGGCGGTCGTGGGCGCGATTATCTTTGGACAGCTCTCGCAGGTGGCGGGGCGGCGCAAGGGCATGACCGCAGCCTTGGGATTGTCTCTCCTGTTGATCCCTTTGTGGGCGTTTGGCAGTGGGCTTCCGACGATCATCGCCGCTTCCTTTCTGATGCAAGCGGGAGTGCAAGGGGCTTGGGGCGTTATCCCCGTCCACTTGAATGAGCTTTCCGCCGATGCCGCGCGTGGTTTGATGCCGGGACTCGCGTATCAACTGGGAATCTTGCTGGCCTCGCCGACAAATTCCCTCCAGTACGCGCTGCATGTCCGATTTGGATATCAGTGGGCGATTGCCGGCTTCGAAATCGTGACGATTCTAACGCTCGCAACGCTCCTCTGGATTGGCTCCGAGGCCCATGGAAGGAGTTTTGTTCGTAGCACACTAGCGCAAACCGGCGATTCCTCGCCGTGATTCATCGAACAGAAGAGGCTTCTGCGGTGATTAGATTTTTGTTTGCGCGGCCTGAGACATAGGTAATGGCGCGCCCGGGGGGACTCGAACTCCCGACCTTCTGGTTCGTAGCCAGACGCTCTATCCAACTGAGCTACGGGCGCGCTGTCGATAAATATTATCATAGGCTTGCGCTGGGCATCCAGCCGCCGCGGGGAGCCTCTTTCTCCGTCCAGATAACCTCTAGCCTCAAAGAAACAATTGCGCCTTTATTTCGAATAGGTCTTCTTGAAATTGTTTCTAGAATTCAAGACGGTGAATGTCCCGTTCGGTTCTGCGGTCACTTTGAGGTACTTACCCTCGCATTTTTCTTCCACATTGGCGATGAACATCTCCTGGACATTGTGCGCTTTGTCCGAATCCATGGCGTAATGCAATTGCCACAAGTCCTGAAGTCCGGGCGAATTGCGAATCGTTTCCCAGGCATCCGGGCTTCCGCCCTTGTGCGCCCCGTTATTCATGATGGAAACGCGTGGATGCAGCGCGTCGACGATGACTTTTGCGTTGGACTGGTTCCAACCGTGATGGGTGGTCAGAAACAGATCGACGGTCCCGATCAGATTGTTCGGGCACACCAGGTCTCTTTCCTTCTGTTTGGTGAGATCACCGAGATCGATGAAGCGGAGCTTCCCAAAAGTGATCAAGACACCAACGGAACGGGCGTTCTCGGTTGCATCGGCAGCCGGTTCGGGCTCCGAGGCACAAAGCGAATTCGGCTGCCCCGCTCCCTGCAAAGGCGCGCTGATGTGCTCGCCTGCCGCGGTCAGAACCTCCACGGTTAAGTCTTTCATGGGGATTTGATCGCCAGGCTTCACGATCACTCGTTTCGACTTTGCCGCGACCTTTTCGTACGCTGCAAAATCCTCTCGCGGGGCAGCGGCATCCTCCAGGTTGGAACCATGATCGATGAAGGTTCCGATTTTGATCTGGCTGGCAAGCTGCGTCACTCCTCCCACGTGGTCGCGATGAAAATGCGTAATCAGCACATAATCGATGCGGTCGGCGCCGGCAGCTTTAGCCGCGCTCACGATGCGGCCGGCGTCCCGCCCACCAAATCCCGGCCAACCGGTATCAATGAGAAGGGATTGGCCCGAGGGCGTAACTACAAGGGTCGCCTGCCCGCCTTCGACATCGACGAAAAAGATTTGAAGGGATTTGGATTCAGCCCCCACTGCAGCCGCAGAAAATAGCGCGCACACAAGAGTTTGCACCATGAAACGGCGAATAGCGGAACGCATTTTAGTTCGCTCCTGAACTTTTCGAATACCAACCGAAGATCTACTAATGAGAGGCAGTTTGCAAGAACGCGTAGCTCAATCTGCGACAATCTTCTGCTGGCTGCCAACTGGCGCCTGATCCTTCCGCGCTGGCCCGGTCGATTCACGCACGACCAGTTCCGGCTCGATCAGAATCTCACGCCCGGCCAGATGCTCTTTCTTTGCATCGGGAGCCAGATTCTCGAAAATAATTTGACCGATCCGCTCGCGCGGAATATGCGCCGTGGTAAGCGCCGGAGAGCAGAATTGGGCAAGCCTGATGTTGTCAAATCCCGTTACGGACATATCTTCCGGGACTCGAATACCCCGATCGCGAAGTTCCCTCAGGATTCCGACCGCCATGAAATCGTTCACACAAAGAATCGAAGTTGGATGGAAGCCGGACGAGAGCAGTTCGCGGGCCGCCTCACGCCCGCCTTCCAGGCCGTCCGTCCCAGCGACGATGCGCGTTTGCGCGCTGGGCGAACACTGCGCAACGGATTCCAGAAAAGTCGTTCTTCGTTCGCTGATGGGTCCCAGAGTTGAATGATGCCCGACGAAAGCCATTCGCGTGTGTCCCAGCGAATAGAGATACTCCACGATCTTTTTCATCCCTTTCCGGTAATCTACCCGGACGTTGGTAATGTTTTTTCTGGGTGTTCCGACATCGTAAAACACGATGGGAATCTTGGTATCGGTGAGGACTTGCATTAAGTCCGCGTCCATCTCAGAGACAATCGCGGCCAGCCCGGCAACCCTCCAGCCGATCATCAGCCGCGCGCTGGATACCAGTTGCTCGGTGCGGTAGTCCGTGTTCGCGACAACCACTTCGTAACCGCGCGAGTGCGCCGCTGATTCCAGAGCCCGGAAGATGTCGAAGAAAAAGGGATTCTCCATGTTCGAGATAAGAATCCCCAGCGTACGGCTCTTCCCTCGGGCCAGGGAACGTGCGTGCAGGTTGGGATGATACTTCAACTCTTCCGCGGCCTTTAGCACTCGGGCGCGCGTCGAGTTCTTCACCACATTCAAATCATTGAGCACCCGGGATACCGTCGCGGTGGAGACACCCGCCCTCTTCGCAACCGCGTTCAAATTCATAAGCTCGGCATGCTTGGTATGCATGGTTTTCTCAAGCCCTGCGTCGTGCATTCTAATGTACTGTAAACGCTTGCTCAAGCTGCTCTTGGCGCCATAGCGATGAATCGTCTCGCTTCGGCCGGCCCGGCACATTCAAATCTCCTTGACAACGCGCGCGACTCGGAAATATCGTCCGGATGCAAGCGTTTACAGCTCGCGTGGACCTGCGAATTCTTGCGGTCGGCCCGCGGTCGGTAGACTCCCGTTCGTAGTAGCGCTCCAAGAAGTCTTCGAGATTGCTGATCCAGAGGCTCGACGGTATTCTTACCTGCCAGTTCTTCTCACGGAAAGAAGGTCTATGAGCGAAGCAGCGAAACGACAAATGACACTCGGGATGATCGTCGGGAATCGTGGATTCTTCCCCGATCACCTCGCGCGTACTGGCCACCAGGAAATGCGCGCAGCCCTGGAATCCGCTGGAGTAAAGGTCGTTGTGCTAACGGAAGCGGAATCAAAGTTTGGTGCCGTGGAAACGCGCCAGGAAGCGCGGCGCTGTGCGGACTTGTTCAAGCAACACCGGGACTCCATCGATGGAATCGTTGTCACGCTGCCTAACTTTGGTGACGAGCGGGCCATCGCCGATGCATTGCGCATGGCGGGGCTCTCGGTGCCCGTCTTGGTCCAGGCTACGCCTGACACGCCAAGCCGAATGTCGATCCGCGACCGCCGCGACAGTTTTTGCGGCAAGATGTCGGCTTGCAACAATCTCGCGCAATACGGCATCCCCTATTCTCTGACCACCCTGCACACCGAGCTGCCGCAGTCAGACGCTTTCCGGCGCGACCTCGATTGGTTCCTTGCCGTTTGCCGGGTTGTGAAGGGCCTGCGGCGCCTACGCATCGGCGCGATCGGCGCGCGGCCCGCAGCGTTCAACACTGTCCGCTACAGCGAAAAGATTCTCGAAGCAAACGGCATCTCCGTTGAGACCATCGATCTTTCTGAAATTCTTGGACGCATCGCGCGCATGAAGGACGATGACGCCGTCGCACAGAAAAAACTTCAATCCATTCGCAAGTATGTTTCCACCCAGAGCATTCCAGACGCCGCGCTCCTCAAGATGGCTAAGCTGGGCGCGGTTATTGATGGCTGGATGCAGGATACCGACGTGGTCATCAGCGCTATTCAGTGCTGGACTTCTCTCGAAGAATACTTCGGAGTCGTCCCCTGCACGGTCATGAGCATGATGAGCAACCAGGGCATGTCCAGCGCCTGCGAAGTTGACATTGCCGGCGTGGTCGGAATGCACGCGCTGCAACTGGCTTCCGAAACTCCCAGCGCCCTGCTCGACTGGAATAACAACTACGCCGACGATCCTGACAAGGCTGTTTGTTTTCACTGCAGCAATCTTCCCAAGCATTTTTTCAAGGACGTCCGCATGGATTTCCAGGAAATCATCGCCGGAACGGTGGGCAAGGAAAATACCTTTGGCACCTGCGTGGGAAGAGTCAAAGCCGGTCCCATGAGTTTTGTCCGTGTCTCCACGGACGATCGCGAGGGAAAAATCCGCGGCTATGTTGGTGAAGGAAATTTCACCGACGATTCGCTGGAAACTTTTGGCGGTGCCGGCGTCGTGCACATTCCTCAATTGCAGAGGCTTCTTCGCTATATCTGCGAACGCGGTTTCGAACATCACGTGGCAGCAAACTTTTCAACGGTCGCGTCAGCCGTTCATGAAGCCACCAGCCGCTACCTCCGCTGGGACATGTACTGGCATAAGCCGTCAGCGTAATCGTCGTTAACACCACACTTTGGAGGTTTTTCTGTCCAGTTGCAAATCAGAGCACTCGACTGAGCTCTGGAAAACGCAATTCGCGCCTCCTGCGCACACGAGGACCAATATGAGCGTGCATCTATCGCGTAGGCGATTCGTCGGAAGCACGGCAGCCCTCTCGCTCTCCGCGCTCGTTCCGAGAGGCTTGCTCGCTGCCTCCTCAGCCACGCAGAAGTTTGTGGTCCGCGCTGGCGCAGAGATTGCCCTCGTTCGCCCCGAATTTCATGGTCATTTTGCCGAGCATCTCGGCTCCTGTGTCTACGGTGGTTTGTGGGTCGGCAAGAAATCGCCAATTCCCAACATCGACGGCTACCGCAAGCAAGCAGTGGATTACCTCCGCGAACTTGGTATACCTGTTCTGCGATGGCCCGGAGGCTGTTACGCCGACGATTATCATTGGCGGGACGGCATCGGTCCGCTTGAGCAGCGGCCCAAGCGAGTGAATATCCATTGGGGTGGCTACATTGAAGATGGGAGCTTCGGCACCCATGAATTTATCGGTCTGTGCCGTTTGCTTGGCGCCGAACCTTATCTCGCTGGCAACGTTGGCAGCGGATCTCCGCGCGAGTTAAGGGATTGGATCGAATACTGCAACATGCCCTCTGGAAGCACCCTTGCTGAAGAGCGCGTAAGGAACGGCTCTGCCGAGCCCTTCCGCGTGCGCTACTGGGGCGTCGGCAATGAAAACTGGGGATGCGGCGGATGGATGCGTCCCGAAGTCTACGGTAATTTGTACCGGCAATTCTCCGTGTACCTTCGCGAGTTCGGCGGCACCAAACCGTTTCTCGTGGCCAGTGGCCCCAACGGAAACGATCGCAAGTGGACGCGCGGTTTTATGGACACGCTCGAGGGCGGCGCACCTGGCGGTCTCTCCATGCACTACTATGAAGGCGGTACCGACCGTGCCACGGAATTCAGCGCCGACCACCTGGGCCAGCAACTGTCCATATTCAAGCGCGTGGAAGAGGCCGTCACGGAGCAACGCACACTCCTCGACAGTTACCGCGACGGGCATAAAATCGGGCTGATTCTGGATGAATGGGGTGTGTGGGACAAGATTCCAGAAGAAGACGAAAAGCGTTATGGAAAACTTTGGATGCAGAGCACCATGCGCAGTGCCGTTGCCGCGGGCCTAGGCCTGAATATTTTCAACCGCCAGGCCGACAAACTCTTCATGTGCAACATCGCGCAGATCGTAAACGTGCTCCAATCTCTTCTGCTTACCGACGGCCCCGAGGGCAAGTCCTGCATTCGTACCTCGACCTATCACGCCTTTGCTCTTTTCAAGCCGCACCGCTCCAAAACGGCTGTCCGCGTGGAAACGCAAGATTCGTCTCCGCTTGCCGTCTCCGTTTCTGCCTCAAAAGCGCAGAACGAACTGGTCGTCTCGTTTGTGAATCCGCGTCACGATGCCGATTTTGAAATCGACTGCACTCTTCAGGGAAGTACTGCCAGGGAAGTGAAGGCCGTGGTACTCCATGATCCGGATTGGAATGCCTGCAACACTTTTGAGAATCCCAATCGCCTTCTTCCCCAACCGCACACGGTTACCCTGGACGGGTCACGACTCAGGATGGATTTGCCGCGTCTCTCTGTCGCTACCGTCACCGTCAGAACAGGCTAATTTTGACTGCCGCCTTTGGATTTCTTGCTCGCATTCACTCAATGCCCAGGCGGTGCTGCATCTGCTCCAGGGTGACTCCCTTCGTCTCCGGGTAGAAGAACAACACGACGAAAAACTGCACCACCATCATGATTGCAAATAGGACGAACGGATATGCGCCAGAAGACTTTGCAAGTTGTGGAAACGTATATGCGATAAGCGCATTCATGATCCAGTGTGAAGAGCTTCCCAGCGCCTGTCCCTTCGCGCGCACGCGGTTGGGAAAGACTTCGCTGATGTACACCCAGATCACCGCGCCTTGCGAAATTGCGAAGAACACGATATAGCCCACCAGCAGCCACAGAAGATAGCTTCGGTGACTCTGAGTGAAGAATACTCCGGAGACGCCGGCCAGACACGCCGCCGTCCCCAGCGATCCAATCAGCAAAAGAGTCTTGCGGCCCAGCTTGTCGATGACCGACATCGCCACCAGCGTGGCGATTAGGTTCATGCTGCCCACGGCCACCGCCTGCAAATCCCCGGACACTTTGCTGAAGCCCGCCGCGCCAAAGATGTCATTCAGGTAATAAAGAATGGCGTTGATACCCGAGAGTTGATTGAACATTCCAATCGTAATCGCTAGAAAAATAGGCAGCCCGTATTTGCGCGTGACCAATGGCTCAGCCGTTTGCAGCCGCTCCAGATGAATCGAGTCGACGATTTCTTTGAGCTCCGCCTCAGGGTTTTCCGCGCCCATCAACTGAAGTACCGCGTGTGCCTCCTCAACGCGATTTTGCGTGACCAGCCAGCGCGCGCTGGGCGGAATGCCGAAGAGCATCACCAGAAAGAGGACGGCCGGCAGCATCGCCACCCCGAACTGCCAGCGCCATTCTGCCGCTCCAAGCCCCATCCTCGCGATGCAATAGTTGGAAAAATAAGCCAGCAAAATGCCGATGACCACATTGATCTGAAAGAGGCCAACCAGTCGGCCTCGCAACTTCGCAGGAGCCAACTCCGCTATGTAAACAGGCCCCAGCACCGACGATCCGCCAATACCAAGTCCTCCGATGAAGCGCGCCGCAAGAAGCGCGTACCAATTCCACGCAAACGCACATCCCAGCGCCGACAAAACATAAAACACGGCAAGGACGCGCAGCGTCTCGCGTCCTCCCCATTTCTGCCCAGGAATCCCCGCGGACATTGCGCCGGCGATCGTGCCGATCAGCGCCATGGCAACGGTGAGGCCCAGTTGACTGGGGCTCAACCCGTATACAGCCGTAAGCGAATGTGTGGTCCCTGCGATGACCGCGGTGTCGAATCCAAACAGCAGCCCGCCCAGCGCGCCAACGACGGTAGCTTTTTTCAGTGGAGCGTTCAGTTTGTGCTCCTCTCGCCCCTAGAATCTGTGACCGCCGGAATCTGGGACTTAATACTAGCTTTCACAATCCCGCCTCAAATGCGTGGAACCTCCGCTCCAGTTCCCACTGCTGCTGCGCTCTTTCGCTGCCCTTCAGGAAAGCCGTGCATGCGGCAGAAGGTCTTTCCGCGCCTGGAGTATCGTGCGAGCACGCTGCAACGACGCGAGTGAACGTATCCGCCGCGCTCCACAAGCTCTCCCCAGGCAAGAAGCTGTGCTCCACGCTGGTGCGCACCATCCGTTTCAGATCCGCGTAGTGGAGATCGTAGCTCTCTACCGCGCGTACGTATTCATGCGTCAAGTCAATCCGGGAAACGCCTTCATCGTCCGTTGCCAGGGCCATCGGAACGCCGAACATTTTGTACATCAGGAAGGGATGCTCCTTCCCGCCCACGCCCAGAATCAAGTCATTGCTCGTCTGGCTGATTTCCACCATCACATGTTTCGCGGCCATTTCTTTTAGCAGCGCGTGCGGATGATCCTCATACATCACGTCCACGCCGTGTCCGATGCGTTCTGCATGAGCCTCCTCCACCGCCAGCCGAACGTGGCAGCACAGCCCTTCATACGGCACCAGGCCGGGCGCAATCTCCCCGGCGTGCAAGCTCACATGAATCTTGGGATATAGCCGGCGAAGGAATCCGACCATGCGCATGTGCAGCGCGTAGTCGTTCATGGCCGTATAACCGTCTTCCGGCATCACCAGGTTGACGCCCACGAATCGCGCATCAGCCGCAGCCGTTTCAAAGCACAGCAGCGTTTGCGCGAACACCTGCTCCTTGGGAAAGCCTCGTAGCACTTGGCAGAGATAGCGGATCTGGACGCCGCACGCTGCCGCCGCGTCCGCCTGCCCGCAGTGCTCGCGCTTCGCGCGCAACTCTTCGGCTTGGTCGACGGCGGTCTTGGCGACGGCCAGGTCGTCGCGCAATCCGCGCGCGAGCAGTGCCTCCCGCAAAGAACCGAAGTCCTCGCGCCAGCCGATTTCTTTCGCGATCGCTGCGGTATGACTGAAGTCCGGCGTATGCATCAGCTCGAGGTACTGTTCATTTTGCGCCGCCGCGCGCGTCGCGACTTCGTCAATCCACTCGCCGACGTGCCGGTGATCCGTCCCCCCGAATTTCGCGAACGTATCGAAAAAATGATCGTGCCCTGTCACGCCCGGCGACGGCACAAATCCACGCATGGAAAACGCATCCACCAGCGCATCGTACAGTTCCTGATGCTTAAGCGCGGCTTCCGCGGGAACTTTGCCCTCGCCGCACGCATTCTGCTCCGCTCCGCCGCTCGGCAGCGCTTGCGCTTTCGTAAACGCCAGCTTGACGACGTCCACGCACAAGTGATCTTCTGCCCCAGCGCGGATCCACGATTCCGCGTACACCGCCCCGCTCAGGTGATTGTGCAGGTCTCCTCCCTTCGGCATGTTCCGCAAGAAGTGCCGAAGCTGCAGCGGGTTCTCTCGCGCCGCTTTGAGGTTGGCTTCCGCGCGCTGCTCCAAACTTGCCGGCGTGGCCGCCGAACGCGCCGCTTTGCTTTGACCACAAGCAGGCAACGCGAAGAGCAGCGGAAGAACGAAAACGCCGCACCCTCCGCGCAAGGCCAGAGTTCGCGGAAAATTGATTTTCGAGTTTTTCATGCAAAGGATCTCCCGGAAGTCGCCGCTTGATAGCGCCCTCACGCAACATTCGGATTCTCGCGGTTGCCAGCTGTGATATAGAGTCTCATTCGCGCGCGCCACAGCATAGCAGGCCGATCTACCGGATCAAGGCTGGGAATTTTATGACCGGACTTCAGCGATTTGTTCTTATCTTGATCGTAGTCGTGGTTTTTCCCTTCCAGCTTTTTGGTCAAGGCGCATCGCCCAGTAAGCCTATCCCCATCAAAGTAGTAATCGTCGCCATGTTCGAACGCGGTGCGGACACTGGCGACACGCCGGGCGAATACCAGCTTTGGGTTGAGCGCGAGCACCTCAATCAAATCATTCCGCTCCCCGCCGGCTATCATCCTGTCCGCCTCAACAAAGACGGAGTCCTCGGCATCCTGACCGGCGTCGGCACGGCCAAAGCCGCGGCCTCCGTGATGGCCGTCGGCCTCGACCCCTGCTTCGACCTTTCGAAAGCTTACTGGCTCATCGCCGGTATCGGCGGAGGCGATCCCGCCGATGTATCTCTGGGCTCCGCCGTTTGGGCCGGCCATGTTCTCGACGGCGATCTGGCTTACGAAATCGACGCTCGCCAAATTCCGGAAAATTGGCCCACCGGCTACGTCCCCTTGCGCAAAGCAACGCCCTACGAACAGCCCGTTCGCGGCGAACTGGAAGGTGAGCTCTACACTCTCAATCCCCAGCTTGTCGGCTGGGCGTTTCGCTTGACGAAAGACACTCCGCTCCCCGATTCCGATTCTCTCCGCACTTCCCGCGCCCGTTTCGCTGGCTTCCCGAGCGCGCTAAAGCCTCCGTTCGTTACCCATGGCGACACGCTTTCTTCGAGCACCTTCTGGCACGGCTCCAAAATGGAGGAGTGGGCCAACGCCTGGACACGCTACTACACCGCCGGAAAAGGGAATTTCATGATTGCAGCCATGGAAGACTCCGGCACCCTGCAAGCTCTCACTTTCTTGAGCCAGGCCGGTCGCATCGATCTTCAGCGCGTCCTCGTCCTTCGCACCGTAAGCAATTACGACCGCGAGCCGCCCGGCACAACCGTTGCCGATAGCCTCAAGACCCTGGTCTCCGGCAATTACTCCGCCTACTTTCCCGCCCTCGAAGCCGCTCAAATCGTCGGCGACAAAGTCGTCCGCGACATTGTCGAACACTGGACCGAGCGCGAATCCACGCTTCCGCATTGACGTCTCCCCGCGTCCGGCCTATAGTGGCGCACCTTTTTATTTCAAAGGGAAAACCGTTTGCTCGACCGCGTCTTTCGTCTCGAAGAAAATCACACCACCGTGCGCCGCGAATTGCTCGCCGGCCTCACCACCTTCATGACCATGGCTTACGTAGTCGTCGTCAACCCGCGAATCCTCTCCGAAGCCGGCATGCCGGTCGAAGGCGTTCTCTTCGCCACCTGCATTTCCGCGGCAGTCGCCACGCTCATCATGGGACTGTGGGCCAACTTTCCCATCGCCCTCGCGCCCGGCATGTCTCTCAACGCCTACTTCACCTACTCCATCGTCCTGGGCCGCGGCGTGCCCTGGCAGACCGCCCTCGGCGTCGTCTTTCTCTCCGGCCTCCTCTTTCTCCTTCTCACGCTCACCAAAGTGCGCGAACAAATCGTCAACGGCATTCCCGATTGCCTCAAGTACGGCACCGCGGCAGGCATCGGCCTCTTCATCGCCTTCATCGGCTTGCGTAACGCAAAAATCATCGTCGCCAACTCTGCCACCTTCGTCGGCCTGGGCAAGACTTCCGACCCACAAGTCCTTCTAGCCGCCGCCGGACTTGTTCTCATGGCCATCCTGATGGCGCGCCGCATCGCCAGCGCCATTCTCCTCGGCATCGTGGTCATCACTCTCGCGGGAATTCCGCTCGGCCTCAGTCAATGGCCCACGCATTTTTTCTCCTTGCCGCATCCCTCCGGCACGTTCCTCAAGCTGGACCTCCGCTCCGCCGCAAGCATCGGCCTTGGTGAACTCATCTTCGTCTTTTTCTTTGTCGATCTCTTCGACAACGTCGGAACTTTGGTTGGCGTCTGCGAAGAAGGCGGTTTCCTGCGCAACGGCAAACTCCCGCGGGCCAGCCGCGCGTTGATCGCGGACGCCTTCGGCACCATGTTCGGCGCCCTCACCGGAACTTCCACCGTCACCAGCTACATCGAAAGCGCCGCCGGAGTCGCCGCCGGCGCTCGCACCGGCCTCGGCAACGTTGTCATCGCGGCGCTCTTCCTCGTCGCCATGTTTTGTGCTCCGCTCGTCGCCGCGATCCCTGCCTACGCCACCGCCCCTGCGCTCATCCTCGTTGGTGCGCTTATGTGCGGCGCCGTCGCTCGCGTCCGCTGGGACGATTTCAGCGAAGCATTTCCCGCCTTCCTCACCCTGGTCGCCACTCCGCTGACCTTCAGCATCGCCACTGGCCTCAGTCTCGGCTTGCTCTCCTTCACCCTCGTCAAGCTCGGCACCGGCCGCCACCGCGAAATCAGTCCCCTCATCTGGGTCCTCTCCATCCTCTTCCTACTCCGCTACGCCTTCCTCAGCTCCGAATAGATGCCAGGACGTTGGCGGTGGTCCACGTTCTGAGGGTCGGACCTCTAGGTCATGTCTGTAGGAATACTTTTGTCGGGAGGTGTCCGGCTGCCTACAATCCTGCAATAATAGCTATCTTCAGTTATATTTTGGTGCATCACATTGTTGTTTCTCTTCGTCGATGCTTCGGGAGCGTTCAATGCAATTATCCAACCTCTCCAAAACTCTGTTATCTGCCGTCGTCGTGCTCTCCGCGATGTATGTGGGCAATTCATTGGCGCCGGGTCAGAGCCAGTCCAGTCCCACTGCGGGAGCAAAGCGCCAAGCATGCCCGAACGACGACAGCGGGTTACAGTTACCCGGCGGTTTTTGCGCAACGATCTTCGCTGACGGCATTGGTCACGCCCGCCACATGGTCGTTGCGCCGAGCGGAGTTCTTTACGTCAACACCTGGTCTGGCCGGTACTACGGCAACGACACGCCGCATGCAGGCGGTTTCCTCGTGGCCCTGCAAGACAAGAAGGGCGCGGGAAAGGCCGACGTGATTGAACGGTTTGGCGAAACGGTGCAAAGTGGCGGAGCAGGCGGTACGGGCATCGGCATCTACAAAGGATCGATCTACGCCGAGAGCAATGATCGGATCGTGCGATATTTATTGCCCGCCGGCTCCATCGTGCCGAGTGGCTTTGCCGACACCATCGTCTCCGGATTGCCTCTGGGCGGCGACCATCCCATGCATCCATTCATCATCGAGGCCCAGGGCTCGATGTACGTCGATGTCGCCTCCGCGACGAATTCCTGCCAGCTGAAAAATCGGACCCTCAGGTCGCCCGGCGCCGACCCTTGCACGGAACTCGAGACCCGTGGCGGCATCTGGCGCTATGACGCGAATAAGACGAACCAAACTTTTTCAACAGCTGAGCGGTTCGCTACGGGAATCCGCAACGCGGAAGGTTTTGCCATCGACTCAAGTGGGCGACTGTTTGTGACCCAACACGGCCGGGACCAACTGCATGCGAATTGGCCCGACTTCTACAAACCCGATCAGGAGGCGACGCTGCCGGCTGAAGAGATGTTGCTTTTGAAGCCCAAGGGAGACTATGGCTGGCCCGAGTGCTACTACGACGCGTTCCTGGAAAAGCTGGTTCTGGCGCCCGAATACGGTGGCGACGGCGGCAAAACGATCGGCGTATGCTCGAGCAAGATTGCTCCCGTTGCCGTCTTTCCAGCCCATTGGGCGCCTAATGCAATGGTGCGGTACGACCAGAAGCAATTTCCGGCGCGCTACCGTGATGGCGTCTTCATCGCTTTCCATGGGTCATGGAATCGAGCGCCATATCCGCAAGGCGGCTACAACGTGGTTTTTCAGCCGCTCGCCGGGGACCACGGATCCGGCCAGTGCGAAATATTTGCGGATGGATTCGCGGGAGCGTTGAAGTCGCCGGCCAAAGCCGAACATCGTCCCTCTGGCTTGGCGGTGGGACCGGATGGTTCGCTCTACATTTCCGACGATATACGTGGTCGGATCTACCGGATTGTCTATCATGGCGGCTCGGGAGGCGGTGCCGCGAACTTCACGGTGTGTCCGAGCCCAACAGCCCCGGCCGGCAATCCCGTTGAGGAGACAGCGAAACCGCCGGAGGGCACCCATCCAGATGCCGGTGCAGTGGCAGGTCTTCCCGTTCCTGAAGGCGCGACACGAGAAATGGTTGCGCTCGGCGAGCGCATCTACCGCGGCCAAGTGGGCGGAGCGGCGTGCACGGGCTGCCATGGTGAGAGCGGCCAGGGCAGTCCTTTGGGGCCCGATCTAATGGGTAAGAAATGGCTGTGGAGCGATGGTAGCTATGCCGGAATCGCGAAAACGATAAACGAAGGTGTTCCGCAACCAAAACAATATCGCAGCCCTATGCCCCCGGTGGGTGGGGCGCAACTTACGCCCCAGCAGGTATCAGCGCTCGCAGCGTACGTGTGGAGCTTGAGTCATCGCGCGTCCCCCAATCGCAATTAGTCGTCAAAGTCGCGCCGCCCCGCTCTACACCTTGCCCTTGCGCTTGTCCGTGGCCGAATAGCGCCAATTGACAACGCGACTCGCCGTGCTTACGATTCGACTGCGTTTCAGTTGTGAAACCGGCAGGTCCTATTCCCCACTTTGCCAGTAAAATCTCCGTCGTTCGCGCCCAGGGGAGGTGAACATCATGATTAAAGCTAAAAGACTCTCTTACGCGCTCATCGCTGCAGGCGTGGTTCTCCTTGCTTCGTTAAACAGGGTGAACGCACGGCAGTCGCTTGAACAAGCGATCTCGATTGGCAACGACGACATCGGCGGAGTGGTCACCAGCACCAAGGGACCGGAAGCAGGCGTTTGGGTAATCGCGGAAACAGCCGACCTGCCGACGAAATTCGTGAAAATTGTTGTTACAGATGATGATGGGCGCTACGTATTGCCTCAGCTTCCGAAGGCGAACTACAAAGTGTGGGCGCGCGGCTATGGGCTTGTGGATTCGCCGCCCGTGCTGGTTACTCCCGGAAAAATCGGCAACTTGAATGCAGCCGTGGCACCGAACGCGCGTGCAGCGGCGGAATACTATCCGGGCATTTATTGGTTTTCCCTGCTACGCGTACCGGACAAAAGTGAATTCCCCGGGACGGGGCCCAAGGGCAACGGCATTCCGGAAAACATGAAGAGCCAAGGCCAGTGGTTACACTTAGTGAAAACGGATAGCTGTTGGTCGTGTCATCAAGTGGGCGACAAAGCGACGCGGGAAATTCCAAAGAGCCTGGGGCATTTCGACTCGTCGACGGCGGCCTGGGCGCGGCGCTTGCTGTCAGGACAAGCCGGCAACAACATGATCAACGGGCTACGGCAATTAGGGCCAGAGCGAGCATTGGCCATGTTCGCCGATTGGACCGACCGGATTGCGTCCGGAGAGTTGCCGCCCATGCCCCCGCGACCGCAAGGTGCCGAACGAAACGTGGTCATTACCGAGTGGGACTGGGCAGACCCGAAGGCCTATCTGCACGATGAAATTGCCACCGACAAGCGCAATCCCACATTGAACGCCAACGGAGCAATTTACGGCGCCGCAGAACTTAGCGTTGACTATCTGCCGGTCCTCGACCCAGTGGGCGCCGCAGCGAACCGAGTCAGCGTGCCAGTCCGTGACCCGCAGACGCCATCGAGCGGCGACGATAAGCCTCCTGCGCCTTCGCCGTATTGGGGAGATGAAGCCATTTGGCACAGCCAAGCCAACGTCCACAATCCCATGTTTGATGAAAAGGGACGAGTCTGGATCACCTCCAGGATTCGCCCGAGTGACAATCCAGCGTTCTGCAAAGAAGGGTCGAGCCATCCTTCGGCGGTTTTGTTCCCGCTCAAAACGAGCGGCCGGCAACTGGCCATGTACGATCCCAAGACGAGGCAGTTCACGCTCATTAACACCTGTTTTGGTACCCATCACCTGGTATTTGCGGAGGACGCCAACAACACGTTGTGGACGAGCAGCGGTGGCGGCGGTGGAGCGGTAGGATGGCTGAACACGAAGATGTTCGACGAGACCCACGATGAAGTGAAATCCCAGGGATGGACGGCGCTCGTCCTCGACACCAACGGCAACGGGAAGCGGGACGAGTATGTAGAGCCCGATCAGCCCGTCGATCCCACCAAAGACAAGCGGATCAACGCCGCTTTCTACGGCGTCACCGTGAGTCCAGTGGACGGGTCGATCTGGGGAACGGTGTTGGGATTCCCTGGTGCAGTCGTTCGATTGAACCCCGGACCAAATCCCCCGGCGACTGCGCTTGCAGAAGTCTACGAACTGCCATGGAACAATCCAAACGCGCCAGTTCATGGGTTCTCGCCGCGCGGGCTGGACATCGATCGCAATGGCGTTGTGTGGACGGTGATTGCCAGCGGGCATTTGGCGAGCTTCGACCGGCGGAAGTGCAAAGGGCCGCTCAACGGGCCAACGGCAACGGGGCAACATTGCCCCGAAGGTTGGACGCTCTATCCACTACCCGGGCCGCAATTGAAGGGAGTTACCGATCCAGGGAGCGCCGAGGCCAGTTATTACGATTGGGTGGATCAATTCGACACTTTGGGACTGGGAAAGAACGTGCCGATTGCCACCGGCAACGGAAATGACGCGCTCCTGGCGCTGTTGCCCGAGACCGGGAAGTTTGTTGTGCTTCGCGTCCCTTATCCTATGGGATTTTATGCGAAAGGGATGGACGGCCGGATCGACGATCCGAAGGCAGGCTGGAAGGGAAAAGGACTATGGGCAACCTACGGGACGCGAACTCCTTTTCACGCGGAGGGTGGTAAAGGAACGACCAGCAAGGTCCTGCATTTCCAGCTTCGCCCCGACCCGCTCGCGCACTAGACCGGTAACGAAAGCTGTTGGCAAGCCGGAAGTCATCCAGAAACGCGGTTCTAGGAAATGAAAGAAGAGCGTTCTGGAACGATGGGCACAAAACTCGGTAACTGCCCTCCAGATCGGACGCAAAACTTCCTCAGCTTCGAATAACTCAAACCTGCCGCCCAGTTCTGGGTCGAAAGACGCAGGGTCGCAATCACGGCTGACCTAAAAACAAAGGACGTAGCGCGGGAATGGGCATTTTTTGCACTGTACGGGCTTTCCTGAGGTTTCGCGGGCGCGCAGCAAGGCTAGAAGTCAATCCAATGGGTGAGAGTCCCATCGACAGAGCAATCCAGTGGCTGTCGTAGTTATATCCAGCGCCGAGAAGGGTGACCGACTCGACGGAAGCCTGGAAGTAAAAGTCCCGATGGCTGGGAAATTTCTGGTCAGATCCGCACAGGGGGCGAGCAACTTGGCAGGCCGCAGCAGAAGCGAACCAGGAAGCCCCGTAAAACCTCACCTGCGGGAAGCGGATGGCAGGTTACTTGGGAGAGCCGAGCCTCTGTCCGCGTAGGCAAAGGCCATGTTGGGGCCGCGAGACTGGAATACCGCGGCACCGAACTCCCCGGGGTCGTAGAGGGTGGCATGTCAAGAAGGATTGATTTTTCGAAAGCCTGGAACCAGTCGTCGTCAGCCTAGGCCGGATGAATCGGCACAGCAGAGACGTCGCATATAACCTGTTATACAGGGAAAGTGCGGCGAGATGGCGAGTGGGACGGATGGGGTCGATTAAGCGATGATGGCTTGGAGAGCAAAAGCCGGGCCGGAGCGAGGACCCCTGGGGTAGAGCGGTGAAGGCCGCTCGAACGGAGGTGCTCAAGCGCGCGACGTCCCTCGGCTCAGTCCGAGGATCACGACGATGAAAGCGGAGAGCACGAAGGACGGAAGCAAACCGAGCGACGCGACGATGTGTGCGTGGCGATTGGGAAGGCCCCGTCTGACATACCGACCTTGAAGCCGTACTGGGGAAAACTCACCGTACGGAAGTGCGACCAGGAAAAAGCAGGTGTGTTCAGTGGGAGGCAGACCCACCGAGGCAAAAGTCAGAAGCCTCGTAGCTTGGATAGCGGGGAGGAGGGAAATCGAATTTCCGAAGCCTATCGACAAAGCCATCTTTCAGGATGGTGAGCAAGTCATCGGGCCGTAACGAAAGTGCACGCAGATTTGGCCTCGAGAAGCGGTAGCCCCAGTGGTCGAGCTCACTTCCGTAGAGCGAAGACAACAGGGATCGTCCGCAGACTGACTGACGCGGCGATTCACTCTGGCGGGGTTAAAGCGACAGCACGATGACAAGGACACGCTAAGCAACTGGAGAGACCCTCCTCGTCCCGACGAGAAATCGGCGGAGCAAGGAAGCCATATAACTGGGAATACCGGGAAGGTGGCGGAAGACGAGAGGGAGTAGGAGGGGTTCATAGTATCGATGAAGCGGGGTAATGCCCGCGGAGAGAGGGAACCCTGCTGTTTGCAATGGCTCAAACAAAATGGGAGGCAAGGGTGATATGACAAAGACACCCAGCAGTTTGCAGGACCTGAGTAAGAGCCTATACGACAAGGCGAAGGCCGAACCAACCAAGCGTTTCTGGGGGCTGTACGTCCATGTCTGCAAAATGGAAACCCTTCAGGAAGCCTATGAGATGACGAAGAAGAATGACGGGGCACCGGGAATCGACGGGGTCACGTTCGAAGTCATCGAAGAGAGTGGAGCGGAGAGTTTTCTGCAACAGATCAGAGACGAACTGATCCACAACACGTATCGACCCATGCGGTTACGGAAGAAGGAAATACCCAAAGACGGGGGAAAAGTCAGAATTCTCTCGATTCCTTCCATCCGTGATCGCGTGGTCCAGGGAGCACTCAAGCTCATCCTGGAACCGATCTTTGAAGCGGACTTCCAAGCAGGATCGTACGGATACCGACCGAAACGAACGGCACATGAAGCGATTAACCGGGTAGCACAGGCAATCGTTGAAGAGAAGACCAAAATCATCGATCTGGATTTGCGAGCCTACTTTGATAACGTGCAGCATTCTCTGCTGTTAGAGAAGGTGGCTAAGCGAGTGCAGGATGATGCGGTGATGAGGCTGCTCAAGATGATCCTGAAAGCGACGGGGAAGAAAGGGGTTCCGCAAGGCGGTGTGATTTCGCCGCTGATCAGCAACGTCTATCTCACCGGGATAGATAAAATGCTGGAGAAGGCGATCGAAACCACACGCTATCAACAGTACACGGCCATCCAATATGCAAGGTTTGCGGATGACCTGGTGGTGTTGGTGGATTCCCATGCGCGGCATAGCTGGATCGTAGCGGCGTTGAAGAAACGACTGCGGGAAGAATTCGAGAAACTCAGAGTGGAGATAAACGAGGAGAAAAGCCGAATGGTGGACCTCAGGAAGAAGAAGGAAAGTTTCGGATTCCTGGGATTCCAGTTTCGACGTGTCCGGAGTTTAAAGGGACGATGGCGACCCCAGTACACGCCCAAGCTGAAAAAGCGAACAGCGCTACTGGAGAAGCTACGGGAGATCTTCCGGCGAAACGAGAGCCAGCCGGTAGGGCGGGTGATCGAACGGATCAATCCGATCTTACAGGGATGGGTAAACTACTTTAGGGTAGGGCACTCAGCACGGTGCTTCGCGATGATCCAAGACTGGGTGGAAAAGAAAATTCGGCGACATCTGATGCGTGCGCGGAAGGGCAAGGGGTTCGGCTGGAAGCGATGGAGTAGGGAGTGGCTCCAAAACGTGCTCAGGCTATTTAACGGTTATCGAACACGATACTACGAGCCACAACGGAAAGTCGCTCCAGCCCGATAGGTCACATAAACCTTGACAGGAAGCAGGCAGGAAAGCCGAGTGCTCGAAATGGGCATGCTCGGTTTGAAGCGGCGGGGACTGAAAACCAGCTTACGATTCGATTAGTGAGGCACTCCCAGAGGAAACGGGGAGCAACAGATAGATCGGATCTAAGGAGCTTGGCGTCAGTCCTCGACCCTACTTTTAGGGAGGGCGATGGAAACGTCGGCATCATTCGAAGCCCGCTACGCGCCATCGCTCTACCCGACCGGAGGCCCTAAGGGACACTTACACGAAAGAGGCGGGTGGATCCGGTCGGGAGGGGTGAGGCCAGTCCCTCTGAGAATGGGATGTCTTCTGCTTAGGCCGACAGCTTTGCTAGGGCCCCGGCCAGCACCAGCGCCCC
>Ga0209469_1000097_pt1 | contig 51394 bp, 43 predicted proteins | sample GraSoiAngelo_123_FD_185880 | JGI IMG/M metagenome (GOLD analysis project Ga0209469, IMG submission 185880) | Grasslands soil microbial communities from the Angelo Coastal Reserve, California, USA - 14_0927_02_40cm (SPAdes) (version 2) | ecosystem: Environmental > Terrestrial > Soil > Grasslands ... | reverse complement strand
AGGCGGTAGACGGGCGACGCCTAGTGGAGCGGTCATGAAAGGCAACCTAACACAGGAGCCGCCGCTCGGTCCCGCTGCGCCGATCGGCTAGCACGCGCCGCTCGCCCCTGCGCCACTCCGCGGGACGGGGCATGCTCGCGTGCCGGCGATCCACGCCGCTGCGCCGCACGGCCCTGCACCGGCGTTCGCCGACCCGGCCGACGGGGAAGAACAGGATTGAGTCGTTACCGACCATGTTGCGCCGTGGTGAGGATGGACACCGGGGGTGATATAGCCGACTGTCGCGCGCTCAGCCAGGCGAGCGCCGTCAGCGGCAGGCCGTGATGCGGCGCGACCGGGTCGGAGCAGTGCTCCCAGAACACCGCGCGAATGCTACATTTCGTCGTAACTCGGTCTGTGTAGAGCTGCTATGCAGCCAGGGGGTCGAGGGTTTGACCCCATCTGCTTCATCCTGCCCCAGGTTTCAACCCGAAGGAGGCGAAACCAATGAACACGATGACCACGCGGGCACTCATGGTCGGACTGTTGATCGCCCTCTGGGCCTGGTTGGCCGACGTGTCCCGGCTGCACCTGGCGCTGTGGGCCGGAGTGGTCGCGCTCGGCTGCTTCTACGCCGCCGGCGGCGGCGTGCCCGCCCTGCAGAAGACGATCGTGGCGGCGCTGTCCGGCGTCGTGTGGGTGCTGATCTACCACGCGGTCCGCGTCTCGATCGGCGCGCGTGGCGTCGTCGGCGCGGTGCTGCTCGGCGCGATGGCGTGCGCCCTCGCCCTGCAGTCGCGCGTGCCCTTCCTCTCGTTTACCGCGGCGGCGTTCGCCGGCGCGGGAGTCGCGCTCGGCCTCGGCGTGAACACCGTAAACGAGGCGATTCGTGCGGGGGTCGCGCTCGCGGTCGGCGCGGCGATCGGCTTCGCGGCCGAGCGCGCGGCCGGCATGATCCGAACGCGCGGCGCCTAGGACGTTGCAGACCGGTGCCGGAGGCTTGATCCGCGCGCGACGCTGGCCGCGGATGGGAAACCGGGCTCGCATGGCCCTCGGGGTAAGCGGGCTCGTGCTTGCTGCCTGCTCCGAGTCCACCCCACCGCGTCCGCCGCTCGTCTTCACAGCGCTGAGCGCGGGCAACGGGCACGCCTGCGGCCTCACGACCGACGGCGCAGCGTACTGCTGGGGCTTCAATGAAGACGGCGGGCTCGGCAACGGTACGACCGGGGGCATCAGCACGACGCCGGTGGCTGTCTCCGCTCCTCCAGGCGTCAGCTTCAGCGCTGTGAGCGCCGGCACGGCGCACAGCTGCGGCCTCACGGCCAGCCACATCCTGTACTGCTGGGGCGAAAACGAGAGCGGTCAGGTCGGCATCGGTGTGAAAACCGACACCGCGAGACCGGTGCTCGTGGCCGGCAACGTCCCCTTCGCAGGGGTGCGCGCCGCCAGTCAGCTCACCTGCGGCGTCGCGACCAACGGCGCCGCGTACTGCTGGGGGACCAACCAGACCGGCCAGCTCGGCAACGGCACGACCACCGAGAGCTTGATCCCGACGCCCGTCGCAGGCGGACTCAGCTTTGGGACGGTGAGCGCGAGCTTTCAATACGCCTGCGGCCTCACGACCGGTGGTGCGGCCTACTGCTGGGGAAGCAACCTCCACGGCCAGCTCGGCAGCGGCCTGGGCAACGACAGCACGCCAGTGCCGGTCGCAGGCGGCTTGATCTTCAAGAGTCTCAGCACCGGGGACGGTCACGCCTGCGCCCTTACGACCGACGGCGTCGCCTACTGCTGGGGGAGCAGCTTCTACGGCGAGCTCGGCAACGGCTCGACCGCAGACAGCCCCACCCCGGCGCCCGTCACGGGCGGACTCACGTTCGCAGCCGTGAGCGCGGGCGGCGGTCACAGCTGCGGCATCACCACGGACAGTGTCACGTATTGCTGGGGGAAAAACGACCAGGGTCAGCTCGGCGACGGCACGACCACCCAGGCCTCGGCGCCGGTACCCGTCACCGGCCAGCTGACCTTCGCGACGCTGACCGCCGGCGCCGGCTTCACCTGCGGCGTCACGAGCCGCAGCGTCGGGTACTGCTGGGGATCCAACGTCAACGGCCAGCTGGGTGACGGCACCACGACGCCCAGAGCCGTGCCTGTTCGCGTGGCGGGACAGCCATGAGACAGAGGCTTCCTCCCTACGTCGCTTCCTCTGGTGCGTGCACGGCTGCAAAGCCGTGGTAGAGGAGCACGTCGTAGATGATTTTCAACGTTCCTGCGATGAAAAACGGCACGCTGATCAACGCGGGCCGCGCAAACAGGAATCCCGCAAACAGGGGGGCAATAGCGGCACCGGTGGTTCGTGCCACGCCGGTGATCCCGGCTGCCGCGGATCGCTCGTCCGGACCAACCACGGCCATGGTGTACGATTGCCTGGTCGGCACATCCATTTGGCTGATGCTGAAGCGCGCCAGCAGCACGAGGACGGCGAGCGGAAGGTTCGGCATCAGTGGGACAAGAATGAGCAAGATGTTCGAAGGCAGGTGCGTGAACACCATAGTCTTTATGAGGCCGAAGCGCGCGGCCAGTCGGGACGCCAGCAGTGCGGAGATTCCGGCGAGCGCGTTCGCCCAGAAGAAAATCACGCCGAGCGTTCCAGGGTTCACGCCAAAGCGGAGAAAGAACCAGTAGGCAGCGAAGCTCTGCACCACAAAGCCGCCCGCAAAGGAATCGAGAGCGAACAGGCCCGAGAGTTTGAGCACGACATCTCGTGACCGACCGATGCCAAAGAGCGTCCTTATAGCCGCTGGAACGGCGGATGCTGCCCGCGGCACAGTCACTTCAGCAGCGGAGGAGAGGCGGGCAAACAGCAAGGTCAGCACAACGCCCAGAGCGGCGTAGAGTAATACCACAGCGCGGTAGCTCTCTAGAGGCGTCAGCGCGGTGGTCTGCAGCACGTGAGAAACAATCCCTCCGCACAGCGCGCCGGTAGCGGTGGCGAACGAGCCAACCAGTGTGTACCAAGCGAATACCGCCGTCCTGGCGTGATCGGGAACGACATGAGACAGCGCCGCCTGCTCAATCGACAGAAATGGCCCCACTTCGTTGCCGCTTGGACTGATGACGCCAATCGTCCCGGCGACGATCAGGAACACGAGGTTGCGTGTGCACGCGAACGTCAGGCCCGCGGCAGCCATGAGCATGGCGCCGATGATCAGCATGCGCCGTCGCCCGATGCGATCGGCCCGGGTTGTGAGGTAGAGGGAGACGACGGTATCCCCCGCCAGCGTGAGGGTGAGCAGCATCCCGGTTTGGGAGGCGCTCAGGCCGAGGCTCGTCAGGTAGAACACCAGGACGACGGATAACGACCCGTACGCGAACAAGCGAGTCAACCGGGTGAGGAACAGCAGCCACCCGTCACGCGGCAGAGCTCGGAGGGCGCTAGGGCCCACGCGGCCTCGCGCGGAGGTCGTCGAACAAGGTGTAGGAGTCGGCCTTGGTCCAGACGCCGACACGGCCGGGAACAGTGAACGTGTGGTCGTGCACGTCGATCAGCTTGGTGCCCTCCCAGTACACCTCCACGTGATCCGCTTGGAAGTCGACGCGCAGCTCGTGCCAGACCCCCGAGGTGACCTTCCCGGTCCAATTGGCGAGCTGGATCCGGCGTCCGTTCTTCACGTAGTAGAAGCGGACGTTGTCCTCGAGCGCATTGGCGCGACTGAGGTAGTAGTTGTTCTCATCCTGGTAGCGGAACACGACGCCGCAGGCGCGGTCGACACGCCCCGACACGGGTTTGCATTTCACGGACACGCTGCCGTCGGCGAAGGCCTGCGACGATGCCGCCGCCACGGGGAACCGATAGTCGGTGCGGTCGCTGTCGACCTGGGCCAGCACGTTCGGTGGACTCGGCGCGTCGGGAGCTGACTGCACAATCCAGCGGCCCACGCGGCCGCCACCGGTGCGGCCGAACACGAAGCCGGCCGGCGGCTGTCCCGGGGCCAGCGAGTCGAACTGCCAGATGATCGCCGGTCCGGTCTGTCGAGCCGACCGCGTGGGCTCGGCAGCGTGCGGGTGGCGAGCAACGCCGAGCACCGCGCTCAGGACGACTGCGCCCCACACAGGCACGGCAAATCGAGGGCGTTGTTCCATCAGCGATCTCCCCTTACGGCGTGAGACGGTGAACCACTTTGACGACCAACGCCCCGTTGAGCGGGCGGAATAGGACCCGCGTATCGGGGAAGCGAAACCGGGTGAGCGGATCGGTGGTGTACCCCGAGTTCCACACCAGGAAGACATCGTCCCCGATCACCGGGATCCAATGAAACCGCACATTGAAGTCGACGCGCTCGTTCTCGTTGTCGTACTGCACAAAGGCGAGCAAGCTCGTGCGGGTATTGAAGTCGTACTCCAACCGGCTGGCCGACAGCACGGCCGTGAACGCGCCGACCGGTAATTGAGCCCTGGTTCGCGTCAGATCGGTGCTCACGATGATGTGACCACCCCCGCGCCACACCGCGGTGAGCTCGAGGTCGGTGCTGTGACCGCCGTAGAACGGACCCCAGTTCACGAACGCTCCGAAACTCAAGGGTCGACCTGAGTTCATGGAGTACTGCAGCTCGTAGCGCGACCACCAGTACCGCCCCGGCGGGATCACGACGCCGCGGAAGATGTCGAAGCTGTCGGTGGGCGCGTCCAGCAAGCGCTGCCAATTGATTTCGAAGTGATCGCCGTTCTGGCGATCGCCTCCGAACACCCGCCACTCGAACCACGCCGTCTGCCAATCCGCGCTGCGCAACAGTGATCCCGTCGCGTTCGCGATGACGTCCCAGCTCGGGACAGGAAACGTGAAGTCGAGCTGCCGGATTCCCAGGACGCCGGGCCGCGGCATGAAGTCCACGTGCCCCCTCGTCTCCCAGATCCCGGTGCGGCGGACGAAGCCGAGCGGCGGGGCGAAGCCCGAGTCGACGCGGTAGAGCGAGACGAAGTTGTCGAAGAGATCGTTCGGATTGTCGGTAGAGAGTCGCCACGCGAGGGGCGTCCCTGCGACCCCCGGCGTCTGGCTGCCGGCGATCCACAGCTTCGGCTCGAGGTTCCCTCCGTGGATGATGAGCGGCAAGTCGAGATCCAAACCGCCCGCCCGCTCCATGCCTTGTCCACGCGGTCGAGCGTGGACGGTCGCGATGGCGCCGACATAGGACCGGGCGAAGAGGTCGTGCTGGACGCGCACGACGGCGTCGTTGGCGTTGTCTCCAGCGCCGGTCTGCGCGTCGAAAATGCCGACCCTCCACGGCCCGAGCCGCCCATAAACCCGCCCCCCTGCCAGGATCGGCACTGGCGCACCACTGGTGTCGAGTCCTACGCGACGTGAATAGAAGAGCTGCACCCGGCCCGGTGTCCCGAGATCGAGCAGTCCGCTCGATTCGAGGAAGAACTCGCGCTTTTCGGGGAAGAAGAAAGGAAACCGGGTGAGGTTGATGACTTGCTGGTCGGCTTCCACCTGCGCGAAGTCGGTGTTGACGGTGAAATCCGCGGTCACCGTCGGGGTGATGGCGAGCTTGGCGTCGACGCCGGCCTTAGCGCCGAGATAGCCGCTGGTTGTTTCGGCGCCGCTGCTGTCGTGCTCGGTCTCCACGGCGCGACCGAGGGCATACGGGTACAGCTCGACATCGTGGGGGCGGTGGAGATCCGCGAGGTCGGTGATGGATCCTTCATTGTTCAGTTGGTAGAGTCCTTGGGCGCGGCCGTACGAGCGCCACAGGTCCTCCTCGTTCTTCCGCCGAATGAGGCGCCGGACATTGAATCCAAACTCTGTGGTGGTGCCGGCGTGGAACCGCAGTGCCAGCAGCGGAACGCGGAACTCCGCCGTCCATCCTCCACCATCCCGCGACACGGCGACCTCCCAGATGCCGTTCCAGTTCTCGTTCAAGTCGTCGACGCCCGAGAACTGGGCGTCCCACATGGCGCCGTTCGGGTTCGTGCCGAGTACGAACGCGCTGCGCCGGTCGTCGAAGCTGTCGATCAGGAGCCGGACGTTATCGTCACTCGAGAGGTCGGCATCGCGGCGGAGTTGGCTGGCCCGCACCGCCCGCATATCGGAGTCGTAGCAGCGCACCACGATGTACAGCGCGGCGGCGTCGAGGGCCACCTTGACGACCGTGCGCTCCGTGGCGGCGGACCCCTCGTGCGGTTCGCGCTGGCGGAAGTCGTCGATCGAGTCCGCCGTCGCCCAGAAAGACTCGTCCAACTTACCGTCGAGCGTCACCGGCGCCTGGATCAGTGTGGCCTGAAGCTTCCCGGCGCTCGCTCTGCCGTCCCTGTGTAGCGAGTTCTCGTCCTGAGCTACTGCCACGCGGGTGAGCAAGCTGATCCCTGCCAGCGCGAAGCTTAGGCGCGTCTTCACGACTGGCTCCTGAGCGCAAGCCCGACCAGCCCCGCCCCCACGATCAGCATCGGTTCCGGGATCTTCTTGGGGGTGATCAGGAGCGCCAGGGTCACCAGGGCGATGAGCGTCGTCGGCACGTCCGAGAGCGACCGCCGGCCCAAGATGACCGCCGCACCGGCGATCGCGCCAGTCGCCGCCGCTGTGACGCCGTCCACGAACGCCTTCACCTGCGGGTTCTTCGCCACGCGATGGAAATGCGGGGCCAAAAGCACCGTGACGAGATAGACGGGCAGGAAGACCCCGATTGCGGCCAGCGTCGCGCCGGCGAGTCCCGCCACGAGGTAGCCGATGAACGCTACGGTGATCACCACCGGTCCTGGCGTGATCATCGAAACCGCGACGGCGTCGATGAACTGTCGCTCGCTCAGCCAGTGGAACTGCTGCACTACGCCTCCGTAGAGAAACGGCACGATCGCGAGGCCGCTTCCGAATACGAAGAGCCCGGCGCCGGCGAAGTACGCCAGGATCTTCCAGAGCACACCGGGCAACGCGGGACCCGCCAGCGTTGTGGTGAGTCCAGGGATGACGGGGACGAGCACGAGGGCGGGAGTGGCAGCCACCTTCGGTGGCCCGCGAGTGAGCGCTGGGATGAGCCCACACAACAGAAACACCCAGATGATCTCGGACTCGGTCCAGGCGGTCACCACCGCGCTCGCGGCGAAGATGGCCCACAGGAGCCGATCGCGGCCAAGCGTCATCCGCACGAGCTTCAGCACGCTGCGCGCGATGATGGCAATAACCGCCGCTCCGATTCCGTAGAAGAGCCCCTGCATCCATGGCAGCCCACCGAACCGGACGTATAGGTGAGAAAGGACGAGCACCATCAGAAACGACGGGCCTACAAACGCGACCCCGACCAGCGTTGCACCGAGCCCCCGGGCACGCACCCAGCCGAGGTACATCGCCAGCTGCGCAGCGAGGGGGCCGGGCGCGAGCTGAGCCAGGGCGAGACCCTCCTTGTATTCCTGAGCGCTGATCCAGCGGCGCTGGTCCACGAGGTCCTGCTGCATGTGCCCGGCGAGGGCGATCGGCCCGCCGAACCCCAAGGTGCCGAGCCGCAGGAAGTAGAGCAGGAACCCCCGCAGGCTCGGTCGCTCAACAGTGGTCTGCGCGGCGTCCCCTGCGTCCATCCCGCTGCCGCGGCCGGTCGTCACCGTCGTGACGACCTGGTAGTCTTGCGTGCGGCACGGCGCTGTGCGGGTGACGTGCGACGCGGCTCGGCCGCGGTGCCCGTCAGCGCCGCGTGCAGCGCATCGAACAGCGCCGTGCCGTGCTCGAGCCGCGCGCTGTCCTGCGCGTGCTGCTTCGTGATGCCGGCGATCAACCGCTCTATGCCGGGGGTTTCAGGCCGCCCGAACTTTGCCTCCTTGCAGTCGATGTCGTGCACGATCTCCGCGATGAGGCGGACCGCAGGATCGCCGAGGCTGAAGCGCGTGACCAGCGTCTCGAAGGTGCAGGCTTTCCCCTCGTGGGTGTACTCGGCCTCGAACATGTCGAAGCGGAGCTCGTGGGGCCGCGGCCGGTAGCCCTGGGGTGCCACGAACTTGAACCGCGCCGCGGGGTCGATGAACCGGCGAATCAGCCACGCACTCGCGATCCGATCGATGTAGACCCCCTGCCGGGTCACCCACGTGGCCGCGCGCGGAGCCTGGGCGGGATCGGCCGGTGCCGGGACCGCCGTGTCCGGCGGGCGGAGCCGCGCCTCGAGGCGCGCGAGCTCTTCGTGAGCCGGCCGGCGGCGCGGTGCCCCGAAGAAGTCGATGGCGACGACGTCCGCGAGACGACGTTTCAGTCGACCCATGTCGGCCTTGATCTGCCCTCGGCCATCGGTCCGCGCGCGCCGCCCGCCGCCTGGCACCGCCTTGAGAAGGCGCTGCGCGTCTGCCACGATCTCGCGGTAGTCCGCGTCCCGGGCGGTGCGAAACAGCGCCTCGATCTCGGTGTCGGTCAGGCCATCCACGAAGTTGGCCTCGCAGACCGATCCCTCCCCGCCGCTGGCCACGATCTCCCGCATCTGCCATTGGAAGTCTTCGACCGTCTCGTCCGAGCGGGGGAGGACATAGACCGAGTTCTTGATGGCGACCGCGCCGAGACGTTGCAACCTGCGCCACACCTTGACCCGGAAGTAGTCGGGTTTGGGCGGGATCTGATGGATGAGTAGGACCCAGCGGTTCGCGGCAGACTGCGGCATGGAGGTATTGTCTCCCAAACGAATCCCTTGACTGTCACAAGTGTATCGTGCGAGAATTTTCCGAGCAAGGCTCCGCTGGATCAGGATCTCCTCACTGGAGGACATGTATGGGTCAGAGAATCTCGGTGCTCGCCGCGCTCCTACTGATCATCGCGATACGCGACCAGGCACAACAGCCGTTCGCGCCCATCGACTGGAAGCAGGTGGACGCGGGACTGGGCAAGTCTGGGGCACTCCAGCCGGACGGGGCCTACAAGGTCGGGATGCCGCGCAGTGACCTGCACGTCACCGCGGCCGGCGTGGCGGTCAAGCCCGCGTTGGCGCTTGGCTCGTGGGTCGCGTTCCACCAGGTGAGCGACACCGAGGCGATGCTGATGGGCGACCTCGTGCTGCTCGAGAGCGAAGTCGACCCCGTGCTCGCCAAGCTCCAGCAAGGCGGCATCGAACAGACCGCGCTCCACAACCATCTGCTGCATGAATCACCGCACGTCATGTACATGCACATTGGCGGGCGTGGCACGCCGGCGCGGCTTGCCGCAGCGGTGCATGCTGCGCTGGCCCTCACTACGATGCCATTCGGGGCGCCCTCGGCGCCGGCGGCGGCCGGACCCTTCGGCATCGACACAGCGCAGGTTGGACAGATTCTCGGCTACCACGGGAAGGTCAACGGGGGCGTGTACCAGGTGGGTGTACCCCGCGCTGAGCAGATCACTGCGGACGGGATCGCGGTCCCGTCGTCCATGGGCTTGGCGACGGCTATCAACTTTCAGCCGACCAGTGCTGGTAGGGCGGCGATCACCGGCGATTTCGTCTTGATCGGGAGCGAGGTCAACCCCGTGATCCGTGCATTGCGCGAGAACGGGATCGCTGTCACAGCCCTCCACAGCCATATGCTCACCGACAGCCCGCGCCTGTTCTTCATGCACTACTGGGCGAATGACGACGCCCTGAAGCTCGCGCACGGGCTCCGCGCCGCGTTGGACAAGATGAATGTCAAGAGAGCCGGTTAGGACGATCTCAGCACGCTGACATTGGAGGCATCACATGAAGGGAACGACGTGGCTTGTACTGGTTCTGGCCCTGGCGGGGGTGTGCTGGGGGAGCACCCTCGCGGCCCAGGAAGAAGAGGAAGGCAACCAGGCTGCAGTGGCAAAAGCTGTGATGAGCGCTCGGGTGTCTCTCGAGCGTGGTCTTGTGGCCAGTGCGAGTCACGGGCAGCCGATTTCCGCAAAGTTCGAGCTAGAGGAAGGCAAGCTGCAGCTCTCTGTTTATACGGCGAAGGGCGGCAAGTTCTTCGAGGTGGTTGTCGACCACACCAGCGGTACGGTCGTCAAGGCCGAACCGATCACCGAAGGCGAAGATCTCACCGCTGCGCAGAGCCAGATCGCGGCGCTGGCGAAGGCGCAGCGATCGCTTCGGGCAGCGGTGGAGCAGGCCCTGCGAGGCAACGCCGGCTCCCGCGCCGTCAGCGTCACACCATCGCTGAAGGATGGCCGCGCCGTCGCCGACGTCACGCTCGCAAAGGGTGAGGAGGTCAAGACTGTTTCAGTGCCGCTGCAATAACGATTGCCGGGGCGTGTCGAAGCGTTAGCCGCGCATTCAGCGCGGAAACGCCTCCGGGAGCCCGCCGTCGACCGTGAGTATGTCTCCGGTGGTGAAGCGGAACCGCTCGCTCGCCAGCAACACAGCGAGGTCTGCGACGACGTCAGCCGGGATGAGCGATACCCCCATGACGTTGCGCCGGCGGTACGCCTCCAGCTGCTGTTCTAGGGAAATGCCCCGGCTGGCGGCCCGCTCTTGCGCGAACCGGCGGAACAGCGGGGTGTCGATCTGGTCGGCGTTGATCGCGTTCACGCGGATGCCGTCGCCGCCCAGCTCGACAGCGGCGACGCGCAGGGCCTGCAGGAGCGCGGCCTTGCTGGCGCCATACGCCACGGCGTCGCGACCAGGCGCGAGCGCCGCCTTCGACACCGACGCGACGATCGCGCCGCCCGATCGCTGGCGGCGCATCACGGCCCCCGCGGCGCCCACTGCCAGGACCGCACCGAGGTAGTGGACGTCGAGCTGCCGCTGGAGATCCTCGCGTCGGATGTCGGTCAGCCCCGCGAACCGAGGCGCCTGGCCCGCCGTGTAGAACAAGCAGTCCAGCCCGCCGAACTCGAGGACGGTCCGCTGGACCAAGTGGGCCAGACTCTGATCGTCCCGGACGTCCACGGGGACAGCGATGGCGCGGTCCGGAAAGGCCGCTCCGATCTCGGTCGCGACGGCTTCCCCGGCCACCGCGTCGACATCCGCCACAACAACGTGCGCCCCTTCCTCGGCGAACCGCCGCGCGGCGGCCCGTCCGATGCCACTCCCACTCCCGATCACGACGGCGACGTGCCGCGGGAGCAGCAGCGACGCACGCTCGCGCGCGTCCTGCTCTTCCAGCTTACGCCGCTCCAGGGGCCAGTGCTCGAACGCGAACACTTCGGGCTCCGGAATGAACTGGAACGCCTCGATCGCTTCCGCGTTCGCGATCGTCTCGAGCACCGCCCGGTAGCACAGATTGGCCGTCACCGAACTCCGCTTGTCGCGGCACGCCGTGATCATCCCCAGCCCCGGTATGAGCACGACTTTGGCCCAGTCGTCCAGCGGGCGCTCCCCTGCGGCGGCGTGGCGCCGGTGATACTGCTCGTAGTCCGCCCGCTGCCGCGAGATCTGGGTGCGGGCCGCGTCGGCCAGCTGATCCGCCGACGCAGAGAGGTCGAGGTCGAGCCAGAGCGGCAGACGACCGGCCCGCAGGATGTGCTCCGGCGTCGCCATCCCGCGCGCGACCAGCGCCGGCAAGCGCTCCGCTGCGAGGGCCGTGAGGATGTCGTCGGCGTCGTCGAAATTCAGGATCACCCGGCCTCCCTCAGGCGACGCGAGCGCGCCGCGCACGACCGGCAAGACGAGCTCCGCACACCGCCGACGTGACTCGGCTGCCGGGATCGGGCGGGCCGTCGCCCCCAGCACGGCCCGGCTGCGCCGGCTCGTCTCGAGGTGGTCCTCGATACGGTTCACGACGTTCAGCAGGCGCGTGTAGCACTCGCGCGGGTCGTGTCCCCACACCATCAGGCCGTGATGTGCCAGCGCTAGGCCCACGGCGTCGCGGGGCATCCGATCCACCATCCCGCTCACCGTCCGGGCGAGCGGGAATCCCGGGCGCGCGTACGGGACGTACACGATCTCGCCACGAAACAGCTCGGCGATCAGCCGCTCCGCCGTCGCGTCGCGCAGGTTGGTGAGACTCATCGTCGCGACGTCGTGGGTGTGTGCGATGACGCGGTGGGGGAGGAGCGAGTGGAGCGGGGTTTCCACGCTCGGGGCCGGCCCGTCGGCGTGCAGCATGCAGCTCGCCAGGAAGCGCATCATATCGGCGTCGCTCATTGCGGCGGCGTTCCGCAATGCAGCCAGCCCCGGCAGCGACAGGCTCGTGAACCCCGCGCGACCGATCGTGCGCAGATCGGTGCCGCTGCCTTTCACCAGCAACGCCTCCCCGAGCTTGATCGATGTGTTCCCGCCGCCCGGCTGGACCAGCCGTGGCTCCCGCCCGATCAGAGTGGAGAGATAGACGAGCTGGTCGAGCTCGTCGGCGCCGGCCGGGGGGGGGCTACCGCCCCAACGATCCTCGATTCGCGCGGGCGCGTCCCTCACGGCTCCGTGCGCGGCGGGATGGCGCCGTCGATCCCGCTGGCGATTACGTCTCTGAGAGTGGTCTTGCGCAGCTCCGCCGCGAACGCCGGCACCACTTTGTCCATGAGGTCGGCGAAGCGGGCGGACGCCGCGGCGATGCGCTGAGCGAACAGGTCGTGCACCGCCAGCTGCTGCGCGGTGGGCGCGAAATCGGCACCGTTGTCGGCGACGTCGGATTGCAGCGCCGCGAGCCGACCGTAGATCTGCATCGGATTGCGGAAGGCGTCTTCCCGCGCCCCCGTCAGGTGGACATCGAACAACACGCCCTCGACGCCGACGACGCGGTGCTCGAGCGAGTCGGCGAGGACCGCGAGCCGCTTCGCGCTCGCGTCGCCCGCCATTGCCGAGTCGGTACGCAGCTGGCCCGCGAGGTCCTGCAGCTGTTTCCGCATCCACTCCAGTCGGTTGATCATACGGGCGACGCTATCCTGCTGGGCCCGGATCGCCAGGGCGAGCCGGGTCTGTGCCTGCACGTCGGCGTCAGTTCCCGCGGTGTTCGGGTCTTTCAACACAGTGAGCGACTGGGCGAGTGTCGTGTCGCCCACGCTGAGCCGGATCCCGTACGTCCCGGGCGGCACCAGGGGGCCGCGCAGCGTCAGATCGAGGTCCCACGTCACCAGCGGGCGGGTGCCGTCCGACCCGACGCGCACGAACGGCTTGCCCGGGGGCGGCGTCCGCAGCTTGGGGACGGCGGGGGGCGCGTAGCGCAGGTCCCACCACACCCGGTTGAGCCCCGGCTTCCGCTCCCCCTGGAGCACACGCACCGTGTCGCCCCGGGCGTCCACGACGATCAGCCTGGCGGGCGGATGCGTGCTGTCGGGCCGCGCCGCCGAATCGGCCCGGGCCTCGGTGTCGGCGAGCGCGGTCGCCAGATGGTACGTCACGACCGCGCCGCCGGGGGGGTTCTGCGCCTGGACTGCGCTGTTGGGCGCGCTCGCGACGCCCTGCGTCGCCCGGAAACGGTACGCGGGCGGCGGCGCGAACAGCCAGGCGCGTCCCGCGAGCGCCCGGGCGTCGAGCTGCTCGAGCGGCGAGACATCGTCGAGGATCCACACGCCGCGGCCGTAGGTGGCGACGACCAGGTCGCGGAAGCGCGGCTGCACCGTGACCCACGACACCGGCGCGTGCGGCAGGTTCGTCTGCAGCGGCAGCCAGCGCGTGCCGTCGTCGAGCGTCACGTACAGCCCGCTCTCGGTCCCCGCATACAGCAGCCCGCGACGCACCGGGTCCTCGGCCACCACGTGGACGAACGACAGGGTGGAGCGGGGGAACGTGTCGGTGATGCGCTTCCACGTCTTGCCGTAGTCCGTCGTCTTGTAGATGTACGGCGCGAGGTCGTCCAGCTCGTGCAGGTCCACCGCGAGATAGGCGGTCCCGGCGTCGAAGTGCGACGGCTCGATGTTGGTGATCTTGCCCCACGGCGGCAGCTTGGGGAGGTTGCCCGTGACGTCGGTCCACTGCCCACCGCCGTCGCGGGTGACGTGCACGAGACCGTCGTTCGAGCCCGCCCAGATGACGCCGGCCTGGAGCGGCGATTCCGCGATGGCGAACAGGGTCGCGCCGTCGAACGTCATGAGGTTGTCGGTCGTAACGCCGCCCGAGGTCTGTTGGTGCGTCGTGTCGTTACGGGTAAGATCGGGGCTGATCACCTTCCAGCTGGCGCCGCCATCGGTCGTCAGGTGCACGACCTGGCTTCCGACGTAGACCCGGGTGTGATCGTGGGGCGACAACGCGATCGGGAAGGTCCAGTTCCAGCGGTATTTGAGGTCGGCCGGCCGCCAGCCGTAGCCGGCCTCGGGCCACACGCGCACGTTGCGGGCGTGATCGGTGCGTGTGTCGTACACCTCGAGCCCGCCGTCGTAGCAGCCCGACCACACAGTCACGTTGTCGACGGTGTCCGGGATCGCGAAGCCGCTCTCGCAGCCGCCGACGTGTCCCCATTGTCCTTCAGTGATGCCGCCAGCGAGCCCGCGGCTCGGCATCCGGTAGGAGCTGCCGTCCTGCCGGTTGCCGTAGACGTAGTAGGGTACGCGGGCGTCCGCATGCACGTGGTACACCTGGGCGATCGGGAGCACCACGCGCGTGTAGCTCTTGCCGCCGTTGAGCGTGAAGCTCGCGCCCCCGTCGTGCGCGATCAGGATGCGGTCGGCGTTCAAGGGGTCGATCCAGATGTCGTGGTTGTCCCCGCCGGCCGAGAAGGGACTGCGGGTGAGCGTCTGGCCGCCGTCGCGCGATATGCTGAACCGCACCGAGACGAAGTACAGGCGGTCCTCGTCGTCGGGCGCGACGGTGAAGCGCACGTAATACGGTGCGCGCTCCGCCATGTCGTGATTGCGGCTCACGACGCGCCAGGTGGTGCCGCGGTCATCGCTGCGGTACAGCGTCGGGTCCTGATCTTCGATCAGCGCATAGACGGTGTTGGGATTGGAGGCGGCGACCGCGACTGCGATCTTGCCGACGACGTGATTCGCCGCGGGGAGACCGTGGCCCGCGAGGCGCTTCCACGTGACCCCGCCGTCGCGCGAGACCCACAACCCGCTCCCGGAGCCGCCGCTTTGCAGGTGCCAGGTCTTCACCTCGAACTGCCACATGCCGGCGAACAGCGTATTGGGATCGCCGGGATCGATGGCCAGATCCGAGCATCCGGTGTTTGGATCCACGAACAGCACCCGGGTCCAGGTCTTGCCGCCGTCCGCGGTGCGGTACACGCCGCGCTGTTGCTGGGGACCGTAGGCACGTCCCAGGGCGCACACCAGCACGACTTCGGGATTCGCCGGGTGGATCACGATGCGCGCGATCCGGCCGGTCGAGTCGAGCCCCACGTGCTGCCAGCTGCGGCCCGCATCGGTCGACTTGTAAGCGCCGTCGCCCAGGGCGGTCGTCGAGCGGATGAAGAACGTCTCGCCGGTGCCGGCCCACAGCACGGTGTGGGCGGAGGGAGCGATCGCGAGGGCCCCGATGGCCTGCACGGGCTCGCTGTCGAAGACCGCCCGCCAGTGCACGCCCCCGTCCTCCGTCTTCCAGATGCCGCCGGACGCCGCGCCCACGTAGGCGACGAACGGGTTGCCCGGCTCCCCGACGACGGCGACGGCGCGGTTGCCCTCGGGGCCGACGAAGCGAAAGCGCAGGCGCGTCCACAACGTAGTGTCCGCCTGTTGGGCCGGCGCGAGCGACGGCAGGGTGGAGAGTGCGAGCAGCGCGACGACGGAGCGGATGGGGGTCATGGGCGGCGGCCTCGGGTGCAGGCGACGGCTAAGAATGGCGCGCGGCGTCCTCCACCGCCACCGCGAGGGGCTCCACGTCCCACGCTTGATCGTGGCGCTCCCCGTTGATGAAGAACGTAGGCGTGCCGTTCACTCCGCTCCGCACCCCGCTCATGAAGTCGTCGCGCACCTTTGCCTTGTACGTGTGCGTCGCCAGCTCCCGCGCGACGCGCGCAGCGTCGAGCCCGAGGTCTGTGGCGTACTCGATCAAGTTGTCGTCCGCGAGCGCGAATTGGCGCTCGAACAGGCGATCGTGCATGTCCCAGAACCTGCCCTGCGCTCCGGCGGCCTCCGCCACCTCGGCGGCGTGCTGAGCGTGCGGGTGCAGCTCGGTGAGGGGGAAGTTGCGGAACACGAACCGCAAGCGTGGTCCCAAGCGATTCTGCACCTCTTTCACGATCGGGTACGCGCGACGACAGTGGGGGCACTCGAAGTCGCCGTACTCGACGAGCGTCACCGGGGCGTTCGCGGGACCGTGCGCGTGATCCCGCTCTCCCACCGGCAACGCCAGCACGGCCGCGTCCCGCTGCCTGCTCACCCCCGCCCTCGCGGCGTCGCGAGCGCCTCGAGCGCTCTCAGAATCCCGTCCGCTCCCGGGTTGACGCCGATCGGTGAGACATAGCTCCAGCGGACGATGCCGTCGGCGTCGAGCACGAAGAGCGCCCGCTCGGAGGTGCCGTCGCCTTCTCGGTAGACTCCGTAGCGGCGCGCGACGGCCCCCTTTGGCTCGAAGTCCGCCAGCAGTGGGAAATGCAGCCTCCGGTTCTGCGCGAACGCGAGGTGGCACCAGACGCCGTCGACCGAGATGCCCAGGAGCTCCGCCCCGAAGCGCTGGAACTCCGGAAGAATCTCGTTGTACAGCGCCATCTGGTCGCCGCACACCGGACTCCAGTCTGCGGGATAGAAGGCGAGAATCACCGGCCGGCCGCGCAAGTCCCGCAGCGAGACCGTCTGGTCTGGGGTGCTGTGCATGGTGAAGTCCGGTGCTCGCGTCCCCGGGGCAACTGGGCCGCCTGTCACGGGAGTCATCGCTTCGGTCACGGGCCGATATTCCTCGTTTTCCCTCAAGCTAGTCAGCCTTGATGACAAGAAAGCCGATAACTACATTCGGGATTCGTCGAACCTCACCCACCCTAGACAGGTGCCATGCAGAGTGAACAGACTAGCGAGGTTTCTTGCGCCCGTCTTGGTCGCAGCCGTGTGTCCCATTTCTCTGGCTGCTGGTCAGGACCCCTTCGAAATCGAGGTGTATGGCCATGAGACCGCTCTCCGCGGCGAGTGGGAGTTCGATACACATCTCAACTATACTGCCCGCGGGACCACGGTCTTTGACGGCTCGGTCGCCCCGACCGAGCATCAGGTCCATCTCGCCCTCGAGCTGACCAGGGGGCTCACGGATCATTGGGAAGCGACCGCATACCTGCTGTCGGCGTATCGCCCCGGCCCCGGAGTAGAATACGCCGGCTGGCGGGTGCGGTCGCGCGTGCGCGCGCCTGAGGCGTGGCGACTCCCGGTGGATCTGGGACTCGCCGCCGAATTGGAGTTCTCGCCGGCGGCCTACGACGAGAGCACTGCCGGGCTCGAGATTCGCCCGATCCTTGAAAAGCGGATCGGGCGATGGCAGCTCCAATTCAATCCGGTGATCGAGCGCTCGCTCGCGGAGCACGATACGAGCGGGGACGCGGAGTGGGAGTTCGAGCCGAGTGGTCGCGTGGGGGTGGCGGTGAGCAAGGTGGTCACTCTGAGCGTCGAGTACTACGGCAAGGGCGGCCTGTTCGGCAGTGCGCTGCCCGGCAGCGAGCAGGTGCACCAGTTTTATCCAGGCGTGGACCTGAAGCTCGGAGACGACTCCGAGTTGAGTGTCGGCGTCGGCTTCGGCACGACATCTGCGGGGAACCGGCTCGTATTCAAGTCTCGCTTCGAGATTCCCCTGGGGCGTTAGCGGTGCGCCCGGCCCCCGCCGACTGGCTGCCCTTTCTCACCGAGCTGGCGGATCGCGCCGACGAGATCGCCCTGCGGTTCTTCCAAGTGAAGGGGCTGCGCGTCGTGGTGAAGCCTGACGCGACCCCCGTCACCGAGGCGGACCAGGCGATTGAGACGAACGCCCGCGCGTTGGTGCGTGCGCGGCATCCCGAGCTCGGCATGCTCGGCGAAGAGCAGGGGGAGGAGCCGGGACAGGGCGAGGCGCGGCTGATCATCGATCCTATCGACGGCACGCGCAACTTCGTGCGGGGCATCCCGGTGTTCGGGACGCTGCTCGCGGTCGAAGTACGTGGCGAAGTCACGGCCGGGGTCGTGAGCGCCCCCGCGCTGCGGATGCGCTGGCACGCCGCGCGCGGCGCTGGGGCGTTCCGCGACGGGCGTCGCCTCGAGGTGTCGAGGATCCGCGAGCTGCGGGAGGCGACCTTGTTCCACGGGAACCTCGGCCCCGGCGAGGCCGGCCCCGCTGGTGGGATCTGGCGGCTGATCGGGCAAGTCGATCGGACGCGCGGCTTCGGCGATTTCTATCAGCACATGCTCGTCGCCGAGGGAGCGGGGGAGATCGGCATCGATCCCGTGATGAAGCCGTGGGACATCGCCGCGCTGCAGGTGATCGTCGAACAAGCGGGCGGACGCGCGACGGGTCTCAACGGGGAACGTTCGATCTCGGCCGGCAGCCTCGTAACCTCCAACGGGACACTGCACCACGCGGTGCTCGACGCGCTGGCCGGCGGCACGCGCCAGGCGTAGGCCTCTTGCCCCGCGAGCGCCTTCGGGGTTCCTTACATCCCGTGCTCCCTAAGACCACATGGATGCCTGTCGCGGTCGGCGTCGCCGCCCTCATCTCCGGCGGCACGCCGCTGGCGCACGCCGGGGCAGGGCGCCCGCCCGGCGCCGTGATTACCGTCTACAAGAGCGCGACGTGTGGTTGCTGCGCCAAGTGGGTCGAGCACGTACGCGCCACGGGATTCCAGGTCGTCGTCCACGACACCACCGGTCTGTCGGGCATCAAGGAGCGCTACGGTGTTCCCAAGAACCTCACGTCGTGCCACACGGCGGTGGTCGACGGGTACGTGGTCGAGGGGCATGTGCCCGCGGACGTGATCGCCCGGCTGCTGCGGGAGCGCCCGGAGCTCGCGGGCGTCGCCGTGCCGGGTATGCCCGCCGGCTCGCCGGGCATGGACTCGCCTATGCCGGCGCGCTACGCCATCCTGACTTTCGACCGGGCCGGCCGCACCGCCGTCTTCGCGCACCGCTGACGCCGTAGCACGTGATCGATACCCCTTCCGAGCCCGATCCCGCGGAAGATGACCTTCCCGACGGGGACGGCACGGCGGACTCGGAAGCGCTTGTCGTCTGCCCGCACTGCGGAGCGGCGAGCGAGGTGGGTCTCGATCCAGGGGGCGGCGCCCAACAGCAGTACGTGGAGGACTGTCAGGTCTGCTGCCGCCCGTGGCGCGTGACGGTGCGCTATAGTGCCGCCGGTGGGGCCGACGTCTCGGTCGAGCCGCTCGACGGCTGAAACGCTGGCCCGCGGCGGGCCGTAGGGCTGCGATCCTTCCGGACAGGCTGCCATGACCCTCTTGCTGAGGGTTTGCACCGCACTGCTGCTGGCTCGCCCCGCCCTTACGGGCGGGGCTATGCTCACGGGCGGGGCTATGCTCACGGGCGGGGCTATGCTCGCCGCCCAGGATCAGCAACCAGCCCAAGACACCACACCGCCGCCACGCTACGGCCACTTCCACATCGGCCTCACCATCCACGACAACGGCCTCAGCTTCGGCAACGCGCCTCGCGTGAACGGCATCCGCCTCAACGTGCAGGATGCGGAGCTGGAGCGGGTCAACGGGGTCAACGTCACACTGTGGAAGCCGCGCGAGCCGCTCACCGGGACAGTAAACGGACTACAGGTGGGCCTGCTGCCCGGGTCGGAGGAGGTGAGCGGGATCGGCGTGGGTCTGGGTGGTGTGGTGGGGGAACGGCGGCTGCGCTGGATCAGCGTCGGGGGGCTCGGGGTCGTGTCGAACGGCTCTCTCGAGGGCCTGGGCATCGGGGGCCTCGGCCTGGTCGCAAACGGAGAGATCCGCGGATTCGCGCTCGGCGGCCTTGGCACAGTGGCGAACGGCAGCCTGACCGGGATCGGAGTCGGTGGGCTCGGCACCGTCGCCGACCGCGATCTGACGGGCGTCGCGATCTCGGGGCTCGGCACGGTCGTGAACCGTGACCTCTCCGGCATTGCGCTGAGCGGCCTCGCCACAGTGGCGAACGGAGATCTGCGGGGCGTGGGTGCCGGCGGCCTCGCGACCGTCGCCAACGGCTCGATCACAGGCTTCGCGTTCGGGGGGCTAGCGGTCGTCACCAATGGCCGGCTCGCGGGTGCCGGGCTGGCCGGCCTGGCCGTCGTGGCGGATCGGGAGATCACTGGGCTCGCGCTCGCAGGGTACCGTGTCGAGAGCCCGCGCGTTGCCGGGTTGAACATCGCGGGCCTGTACCTGGAGACGCGAGAGCTCGAGGGGCTATCTCTGAGCGCTTACAATCGGGTGAGAGGACTGCAGCGTGGAGTCGCCATCGGGATCTACAACTCGGCCTACGTGCTGAAAGGCGTTCAGCTGGGAGTGCTGAACAGGGCGAAAAACAATCGCGGGATCTTCCGGATCCTTCCCGTTCTGAACGCGCACCTGTAGGCGCTCGGACAAGGGCAGCGGGGGGCTCCCGGAGCGACTGCGTATTTTTGTCGCGCAGGGAGCCCCGCGCTGCCCTTGGTCGCCCTCTATTTCCTCGCCGCTTCGAAGCGTTTTCCCACTTCAGGCCAGTTGACCACGTTCCACCACGCCGCGATGTAGTCCGGCCGCCGATTCTGGTATTTCAAGTAGTACGCATGTTCCCACACGTCCAGCCCGAGCACGGGCACCTTGCCATCCATGAGCGGGCTGTCCTGATTCGCCGTGCTGAAGATCTCGAGCTTTCCGTCGGCGAGGGCGAGCCAGGCCCAGCCGCTCCCGAACCGGCTCGTCCCGGCGCCGGCGAGCAGCTCTTTGAACTTGGGGAAATCTCCGAACGTCTTCTTGATCGCGTCGGCCAAAGCCCCGGCTGGTTCACCGCCGCCGGCTTTGCCGGCGGGCGCCATGATCGTCCAGAACAGCGAGTGGTTGTGATGTCCGCCGGCATTGTTCCGGACGGCGATGCGGATGTCGTCGGGGATGGTGTTGATGCCGCGCAGCAGCTGTTCGAGGCTCTTCTTGTGCAGCTCGGCGTGCTTGTCGAGCGCTGCGTTCAAGTTGTTGACGTACGCCTGGTGATGCTTGCCGTGGTGAATCTGCATCGTCTGGGTGTCGATGTGCGGCTCGAGCGCGGAAAAATCGTAGGGCAGCGCAGGCAGGGAGTGCGCCATGACCTTCTCCGTGGAGGTAAGTGTCCCGGACATCTGCTCCTGTTTCGACTCGGGTGCGACCGACCTAAAGCTGCACGCGCGGTCGCGTGAATTCAAACCCGCCAGGCGCACAGGGTTGCCCCGCCCAGCGTGGCTTGTGACATTACCCCGACAACGCGTCTCCATCACGGCAAGTTCCGAATCGTCTCCGTGTGCGATCGAGGAGGGAACGCTGGCGCCGGATTTTAAGCTGCCGAGCACGGCCGGAACGGATGTCGTGCTTTCGAGCTTCCGCGGCAAGCAGAACGTGCTGCTCGCGTTCTTCCCGCTGGCGTTCACCTCGACGTGCACCGCCGAACTGTGCGCGTTCAGCGAGGACTTCGACCGGTTCGCGAGCGCGGGTACCGCCGTGTTGCCGATCAGCGTCGACTCCGTTCCCACCTTGAGGGAATTCAAGGCGAAGTACGCGATGAAAGTCGATCTGCTGTCCGATTTCAAGCGGACCGTGGCGCGGGCGTACGGCGTGCTGATCGAGGAGAAGTTCTTCACGCAGCGGGCTTACTTCCTGATCGATCGTGCCGGGCAGATCCGCTGGCAGCACACCGAGGCCGAGCTGGGGCAGCGGCGCGACGACACCGAACTGCTGCGGCAGATCGCGACGCTTGAAGCATAGGCTTCCCACCTCCGCGCACGCGTCCTTCCGGGCGCGGGACGACAAGTGGTACCTGGGGGCGGGCGACGGGCTGATTTGGGCGCCGCCGTTCCCCCAGTGGCTCGATGCGCCCGGCTTCTGGGACGAGGCGCATCTCTTCCAGTACGCGATCCGCCCGCTGTTCACGGTGACCTTCCTGACGGACGGACATACTGTGCCGGTGCGTTGTCTCCGGCGGCGTTGGACGCCGGCGGCGTTGACGCTGGATCATGCGCTCGGGCCCTGGCGCGCGTGCGAAACCCGGAGTGCGCCGGGCGGCGAGCTCGCCTCCGAGTGGGAGCTGCGCAATCCCACCGCGCGGGCCGCGAACGTGGACGTCGTAGTCTGGACGGGGGTGGATGGCGCGTCGCTCGCGGCTGCTGATGTGTACCCCGAGAAGCACGCGCTGCGTTTCACGCGCGAAGTCACAGACCGGCGGGACCACCGCGCCCGGGTTGCCCACCGGCTCACGCTCGATCCCTCCGCACAGTCGTTCGGCGCCTACCGCTCGGAGCCGTCGGCGCCCGCGCTACCCCCGCGGTTCGATCTGACGCCGTTTTACGACCGGTGGCAGAGGAGCGGCCGGCTGCGCGACCAACTGCACCTCGAGGGGATCGACGCCCATGGGGTCATGTATCTGGGGCTACAGCGACGGTTCCGACTCCCACCCCGGGGCACGGCGCGCTTTTCGGCATCCGTTGCGCTGGCGCTCGAAGCGGGTCGGGGGGGCGGTGGGGGCAAGGGGACCGGCGACGCTGACCGTGCGAGTGCGCGACTGCCGCACCGCTCGCGAGCCTCCGACCGGCCGGGCGCGGCGGCGGAGCGGAGGTGGCATGAGTTCTTCGCCTCTGTCCCGAGCTTTCGCTGCTCCGACGCGTATCTGGACCGCCACTGGCGCTACCGCTGGTACGGCCTGCGGCTCAACGCGATCGCCGGTGGAATCGGTAACTACGCGCATCCCACTGTGTGCGAGGGGATCGGCTACTTCCACGTACCGATCACCTACAGCGCCCAGTGCCACGTGCGGGAGCTGCGCTGGCTCGCCAATAGCGACTGGGCCCGTGGCGTGCTGCGGACGTTTCTCGCGCACCAGAACCCCGACGGCTCGCTCCCCGGGCGCGTCTACGTCGATCATCTGAGGGGGACGGACTTCTATCACGCCGACTGGGGCGGTGCGTTGGACGCGCTCGAGGCGGTGCATCCGGATCCGTCCTTCGAGGCCGAAGTGTATCCCGCCCTCGTGCGCTATGCCGCTTGGCTGCTCCGGACCCGCGACGCCGACCACACTGGGATGATCGATGTGGTGAACCAGTTCGAGACCGGCCAGGAGTACATGTCCCGCTATCAGGCAGTCGATCCCGAGGCAGACCGCGTGGGGTGGGAGAGCCGCATCCGTCTCAAGGGGGTGGACGTCACCGTCTACGCTTACCGGCTGCTGCGCGCGCTCGAGCGGCTCGCCGAGCGTGTGAGCGTGGCGGACGTGGGCCGCTGGCGCGAGGCCGCGACCCGCACGGGACGCGCCGTCCTCGACAAGATGTGGGACCCGGCGGCCGAGATGTTCTTCGACGTGAACCCGCGGACGGCGCGGCCGACGAGCGTGAAGGCGGCCGTGTGCTTCTATCCGTACGGGACCGATCTCGCCGACACGCGGCACATCGCGGGGCTCGAGCGTCACCTGTTCGAGCCCGCCGAGTTTTGGACCGAGTACCCCGTCCCCTCCTCGAGCGTGGACGACCCACTCTTCAACCCGGACGCCGAGTGGAAGGGGAAGCGTCACAACTGCCCCTGGAACGGGCGCGTGTGGCCGATGACCAACTCTCACGTCATCGATGCGCTGGCGCGCGTCGTGCGACTCCACCAGGCCGAATGGGCGGGGCAGCTGGGGCAGCTGATCCGGCAGTTCGCCCGGATGATGACCTTCGCCGGCGATCCCGACCGGCCGAACTGCTTCGAGCATTATCACCCCCACACCGGCCGGCCGAGTGTCTACCGGGGCATCGACGATTACCTGCACTCTTGGGTGAACGATCTGATCGTGTCCCACGTGATGGGTGTGCTGCCGGACGGCCCGCGGGGCCTCACCGTCTGGCCGCTCCCCCTCGGCATCACGCGCGCCGCGCTCGCGGGCGTGCGGGTGGCGGGGCGCGACGTGGCGGTGGCGGTGGACGGCGCCCGGTTCCGCGTGCGCATCGACGGACGCGCGGCGGGGGAAGGCAGCGTCGGGGAGCCCCTGACGATTGCCTTCGGATGACGGGTCGGATCGGTCTTGTGGCGGTCGCCGGTGCGGCTCGAGCTGAGCGGCGAGCCCAACGTTGAAATCTGGCACGGCCCCGAGTAGCGGGAGACCGGAAACTCCCGCATAGTTGCGGCGGCTCGCCCCGGAGGCTGCATGCATCCGACGCAGAGGGAGCGCTGAGCCGCATGGCGTCGCTCACCCTGCGGCGGCTCACCAAGACGTTCGACGCACGGACGAAGCCCGCCCTGCAGGAGCTGTCACTGGAGGTGCGGGATGGGGAGTTCCTCGTGCTGCTCGGGCCGTCCGGCTGCGGCAAGACGACGGCGCTGCGCTGCATCGCGGGGCTCGAGGAGCCGACGACGGGCGAGATCCTCATCGGCGAGCGCGATGTGACCCACCTGCCGCCCGGCGACCGCGATGTCGCGATGGTATTCCAGAACTACGCGTTGTACCCGCACCTCACGGCGCGCGCCAACCTGGCGTTCGGGTTGGAGGTGCGGGGCGTGGCGCGGCCCGAGATCGCGCGCCGCGTGCAGGAGACGGCGCAGCGGCTCGGCCTGACGGAGCTGCTCGACCGGCTGCCGGCGCAACTGTCCGGCGGGCAGCGCCAGCGGGTGGCACTGGGGCGCGCCATCGTGCGCGCACCCCGCGCGTTCCTGTTCGACGAGCCGCTCTCCAACCTGGACGCCCAGCTCCGCAGTGAGCTGCGCCGCGAGCTGCTCGGCCTGCACCGCGCCCTCGGCGCGACCATGGTCTACGTCACACACGACCAGGTCGAGGCGATGACCATGGGGCAACGGATCGCGGTGCTGTACGAGGGTCGCCTGCGCCAGCTCGGCACCCCGGTCGACGTGTACCAGCGGCCGGCCGACGTGTTCGTGGCCCGCTTCATCGGCAGCCCAGGGATGAACGTCTTGACCGGGCGAGGAAGGGGGATGAAGGAAGGAGGCGGCGTGGTCGACTGCGGCAGCCTATCGGTTCCCGTCGCACTGGAGCATTACGAGGGCGAGATCCATCTCGGCGTGCGACCCGAGCACGTTGGCCTGTGTGGCGAGGACCAGGGCGTAGGCAACGCTACGGTGGTGGTGGTGGAGCCACTGGGTGCGGAGACGTTGGTGCACCTGGTGGCGGGTGGGCAGGCGCTCATCGCGCGGCTGCCGGGGCTCGTCGAGCTGCGGGCCGGTGATGTGGTCGGCGTCAGGCTCGATCGCCGCCGCCTGCATTTGTTCGACGTAGCTGGAGAGCGGCTTGCGTGAAGCGTGCGCTCGCGGTGTGTGCGGTGCTGTGGAGCTGCAAGGCGGCGACGGGAGGGGGCCGTGACCGTGTCACGCTCGAGCTCGCGAACTGGGCCGACTACCTCGAGGCGAAACTGGAAGACCGCGCGCTCGCGCCCTACCTCGCGGCCCATCCGGGGCTCCGCATCGTGCAGCAGAACGCGGCCACCTATCAGGCAGAGTATCGCGAGCGCCTGCTCACCTCGATGGCGGCCGGCTCGCCACCCGACGTCTTCCTGCTCGATAACATCGACGTTCCGGCGCTGGTGAATCGCGGCGTGGTGCTCGATTTGACGCCGTATCTCGCGCGCGCCGGCGTGGACCTGGGGTGTCTCGACCAGACGGTGCTGTCGATCTTCAGTCGGGGCGACGCGGTGTACGCCCTTCCCAAGGGATATACGCCGATGGTGGTCGCGTATAACAAGGATCTGTTCGACCGAGCGAGGATTCCCTATCCCACCGACGATTGGACGTGGGACGACTTCCTCCGGATCGCCAAGCGGCTGACGCGCGACACGGATGGCGACGGGGTGATCGACCAGTGGGGCACCTACTTCGATCGGCGTCCCCTCCTCTGGATTCCCTGGGTCTGGGCCGGCGGGGGCGACGTGCTCTGCCCCGACGGGCGGCGCGCGTCGGGATGCCTCGATGCGCCAGTGACGGTCGAGGCGATTCGCTGGTACACGGGCTGGATGACGAGGCAGGGCATCGCCCCGCGCGCCCACACTCTGCTCAAGTCGGCGGGCGACAACTTCCGTCTGTTCAACAGCGGCCGCGTCGCGATGATGACCACCGGCCACTTCTGGGTGCCTCGGTTTCGTCCCTATGTCGCGGCCGGCCGGTTGCGAGTCGGGTTCGTCGCTATCCCACACCGTCGCGGTTTCCATCCGGCGACGGTGATCTACGCCTCGGGCTACGCCGTGCCTGCGATGACTGCGCGACGGAAGCTTTCGATCGAGCTCGCGGCGTATCTCACCGACTCGCTGGCGGACGCGGTGCGCGGGCAGGCCGGGCTGGAGCTGCCGGCCGTGACGGCCGCTGCCCGGGCGCTCGTGGCCCGCGACACGCTCGGGTGGGAGGCGGCGTTCCTGCGCGCCGCGACTGCCGGGCGGGCGCCGTGGGGCGCCCGGATCGAGCGCTGGCGGGAAGTGGAGGCCGCCCTGCCCGATCTCGTCGACCGGATCACGCTCGCCGGCGCGGACCCGGCGGCGGCGGCGCGCGAGACGGCGCGGGAGCTCGACCGCGTGCTGGGGGCCACGCGGTGAGCCCGGTGACGCGGTGACGCGGTGGCGTGGTGGCGCCGCGGCGGCCGTCATCGCGAGCGCCCTGCTGGTGCTCAGCACGGTGCGCTGGGCGAGCGTGCGCGCCGAGCGTGCGCTCGCCCAGCGGGTCGCCGCGACCGCAGCCGCCTACCTGGCGTTCGTTGCGCCCCCAGCGCGGGGCAGCGCCGATTACGATCTGCCCCGGCTGCTGATCGAGACTCGGGCGCTCGACGGCCTGCCGGGGTTTACCACCGAGGTCGAGGTGTATCACGGCACCGCGCCGCTGGTGCACGCGACCGCGCGACCGCTCTCGCCGTCCCAGTTCGACCAGCTGCGCCGGCACGCCGCCGCGCGCTGGGCGGGCGCGGCCACGCTCGCGCCGCTGTTCGACCGCGATGGGTGGGACGTGGTGGGCGTGGTGGCGGCGTGGCCGGCGCGTGGGGGCTGGCTGTCCTGGTGGACTGCGCTCGCGGTGCTCGTCAGCCTCGGGGCCGGGGCGCTCGCGGCGGCGGCGGTGGGTGGCGCACCCGGCCGGTTGCGACGCGGGCTCGCTTGGTACGCGGCGGCGGCGGCGCTCCTCGGGGTCGTAGCTTCCGACGACATCCGGACGACGGCGCTGGATTCGACCGATCGGTGGCTCGGCGACGCGCGGCTGCTGATCCAGGAGGCAGTGGCGCGTGTGCCGGAGACGCGGTTCTCGCTCGCCACGCTCGGAAAGATGGTTGGCGGCGCGGAGCTCGTGCCCGGTGACAGCGCGGGAGACGGCGCGTGGCGGCGAACGGTTGACGGAACGCCGCGTGCGGCGGTGGCCGTCCGCTTGGCGCCCGGCCGGTGGGCCGAGCTGCGCACGGTGCCGGCGGAGGCCGCCACGGTCGGGTGGCTGGCGCTCACGCTCGGACTGGCGCTCCTCGGGCCCCTCGCCGCCGCGCTGGCCGCGTGGGGCGAGCGCGAGGCGGCGCGCCCGCAGCGCTTGCGCGAGACGGTCGCGGCGTGGGGCTTCCTCGCTCCCTCGGCGCTCCACCTCGCGGTCTTCTCCTTCGCGCCGATGCTGTTCGCGCTGTACCTGTCGCTGCACCGCTGGACCCTCGTCGACCCCGCGACCCCGTTCGTCGGTCTCGCGAACTTCGTCCGGATGTTCCACGATCCGCTGGTGTGGATCTCGCTTCGCAACACCGCGCTGTACGTGCTGTACGTGCCGGTGTCGATGACCCTGTCGCTCGGCGCGGCCCTGGCACTCAACGGGCGGTCGTGGGCCGTGCGCGCGGTACGGACGATCCTGTTCCTGCCGTACGTCGCTTCGGTGGTCGCGATCGCGCTCGTTTGGCAGTGGATGTACAACGCCGATTTCGGCCTGATCAACTACGTGCTGTCGGCCGCACATCTGCGGCCGGTCGATTGGCTCGGCACTCCCCGCACAGCGCTCGCTGCCGTGATGATCGTGTCGGTCTGGGCGCAGCTCGGCTACCAGATGACGGTGTTCCTCGCGGGGTTGCAGGGCGTCCCGCCGGCGTATCTCGACGCCGCGCGCGTGGACGGAGCGAGTGCGTGGCAGCGCTTCTGGCGGATCACCTTTCCGCTCCTCAAGCCCGTGACGTTGTTTGTGCTGGTCACCGGGATCATCGGCTCGTTCCAGGTCTTCACGTACATCTATGTGCTCACCGACGGCGGCCCGTTGCACGCGACGGACGTGATCGTGTATCGCATCTACCAGACGGCGTGGGAGTTCCTGCAGTTCGGGTACGCGAGCGCGCTGGCCCTGCTCCTGTTCGTGGTGTTGTTCGCGGTGACTCGGGCGCAGTTCCGGCTGCTGGGGAGGCAGGTGGAATATGCGTAGCAGGAGACGTGGCGCGTCGGGCCTCGGCTTGGTGGGAGGCGCCCTGGTGCTGCCGCTCGCGGTCACCACGCTCGTGCCCTTCCTTTATATGATCGCGACCGCCCTGATGGACGAGTTCGAGGTGTTGCGCTACCCGCCGCCGCTCGTTCCGGCGCAGCCGCACCCTGAGAACTTCGCCGCCGCCCTCACGGCGCTGCCGTTCGACCGATTCTTCCTGACCACGGCGATCTTCTCGGTGTGCGTGGTCGCCGGGCAGGTCGTGACGAGCACCATGGCCGCCTACGCCTTCGCCCGGCTGCGTTTCCCGGGGCGCGACCACGTCTTCGTCCTGTACCTCTCGGTGCTTATGGTCCCCATGGTCGTGCTCCTGATCCCGCGCTTCCTGATCATCAACGCACTCGGCTGGGTGGACACGTACGCCGGGCTGATCTCCACCGAACTCGTGTCCGTATGGGGGATCTTCCTGTTGCGGCAATTCTTCGTGACCCTCCCCCGTGATCTGGAGGACGCCGCCCGGCTCGACGGGGCGGGCGAGTGGACCGTCTTCTGGCGCGTAGTGCTACCGCTCTCGAAGCCCGCGCTCGCCACCCTCGCGGTGTTCGCATTCGTCGATCAGTGGAAGAGCTTCCTCTGGCCGCTGATCGCGACGCGGTCGGCCGAGATGCGGGTCGTCGAGGTCGGCATCGCCAGCTTTCACGGGTTGTACTACACGAACTGGCCGTATCAGATGGCGGCTGCAGTAACGGCGGTGCTTCCGTTGCTCGTGGTGTACTTCGTGGCGCAGAGGTACTTCGTGGGACGAATTCAACTGACAGGCCTTAAGTGAAGAGGTAGACACCCTCGGCGTCTACCTCACCGTCTGTTCACGGGCCGGAAGCTCAGCTCCCAATGGATATCCCGCCCGTCTCCGCCCGCTGCCCACTCAAGGACCGCATGCCCCGACTCTAGCCTGCGCACTGTGCAGGGAACGTCCGCCTTGCACGCCCCCGGCCGCATGCCCTTCGGCACGGCAACGGTCACTGCGTAGGCCCGGCTGTCCAGGTTCACCGCCTGTGCTTTGAGGGTCCGCGTCGCGGCTTCCCACACCTCGTCCCCGATGTCCACGGCGCCTTGCACGACGTGGCGGGTGGTGCCGATGATCTGCGGATGCGCCGCGGCGGCGCGCAGTGCCACGGTGAGCGTGCTGTGGGGATCGAGCGTCCCCAGGAGCGCGTCTTTGGGGACTGCGAGGGGGGCGTCGCGCCACACGTCGTACGCGTCGAATCTGGCGCCGCTGATCCCGAGCGTGCCGAGCGGCACGGCGACCTGGCGCGGCTCCTCTTCCCAATTGATGAGCGCGACCGTCCACCAGCGTGGCGCGCCCTCGACCACCCAATTGGCAGGGGGTCGGTCGCGGCGGACGCTCCAGATCCCTCCGGCGCCGCCACCGTCGTAGACTCGGACCGCAAGCACGTTTTCGCCGCCCCAGTTAAGCGCGTCGGCTGGGACGCGGTAGCGGCGGTACGCCTGCCAGTCGCCGCGGTAGTTCGGCGGGAAGTCGCCCGTCTGCCCGACCTTTACGCCGTTGAGGAACGTCTCGTCGGCGTCGTCGACCTTGCCGAGCTCCAAGTAGACCGCCCGCCCTTGACTGCCCTCGACCGCCCTCGACCGCCCGGCGCGGAGCGGCGGAGCGGTCGGCAAGGAGAAGCGTGTCCGGTACCACGCGTACCCGTCGTAGTCGGGATGCCCCGCTTCTTCCCACCGTTTCGGCACCGCGATCGCCTCCCACGTGTCCTCGTCAAACTCACGCGTGGCGTAGCGGGGATCGTCGCCGGTGCGGAACCGCCAGCGCCCGGCGATCGGATAGGCGTCGTCGCCTACAACGAGCGCGGGCGCCACCTCATGCGCCGGGGACGCCGTGTCCAGCGGCCGGCCGGCGACCGAGGCCACCGGGATCGCACGCTGCAGCAACGGCACCCGGTCGGGCGGGAGCTTAGGGAGGTTGTCCGACAGGACGGTCGCGCCTCCGGAGAGGGCCACGATCGACGTCCACACCTGGGCCTCGGCGCCAGACAGCGGCGGCCGAACGACCAGGCAATCGGGGTCGTTGAGCCAGGTGGACCGGTGATAGAAGCTGCGCAGCCCGGCAGCACGCGCCGGCGCTTGGACGCCGCCCCAGCTCGCGTCCACGTCGGTGCCGATTCGCATCCCGTTCACGTAGCCGACCGCGTGCTGCAGCGGGGCGCCACAGCCGAGCAGGAACGCCTCGGTTCCCAAGCCGTCGCGGATCGCCCCGAGGCCCTTGCGATAGGCCTCGGCGTGCGTCAAGCCACCGTAATGGGAGTCGCCGGCCGTGGCCCACAGCAGGAAATCGATCTTCAGGTAATCGTAGCCCCACTCCTGCACCACGCGGCGCGCCAGATCAAACAGCCACTGCTGCACTTGCGGGTGCGCGCCATCCAACGAGTAGACCTTGCCACCCCAGTCGTCCCGGGTGTCCCACACGATCGGGCCATCGTCGCGCCGTAGCAGCCAGTCGGCGTGCGCGGCCGGGATGCCGGAGCGCTCCGTCACGGCGAAGGGGGCCACCCACAAGCCCGCTTTGAACCCTTTGGCGTGAATCTGGTCTGTGAGCCAGCGGTGCCCGTGGGGGAACTTGGCATTCATTTCCCAGTCCCCCGTCGCCTTCTGATAGCCGTCGTCGAGCTGGATGTAGCGGAAGAAGCGGCGGTCGAAGTTCGCAGCGCAGAACTCGAGGTTCGCCACCACGTCCGTCTCACTCACCTTGCCGAGCAACTCATACCACGTGCACCATCCCGCGGGGGCCGTCTGGGACGCGAGCCGCTCGCGGTCAACCGGCGAGGAGGGGATGAAGAGCGCCGTCAGCGCGTCGAGGCCATCGCCCTCCGGTTGGTAGCAGATGCGCATGCGAGACGCATCGCCTTCGGGGCGCAGCGGTCGCGTGGGGAGCCACGCGCTGCCGGCGTCCAGGCCGTCCCGCGCAAGCTGCACCGTCGCTTCGCCCGGCTCCCCGGGGTCGAATGCCAGTGCCAGTCCGCGGCCGCCCCGGGTCAAGCCGAGCGCGCCGTGGCTCGCGAGTCCCTCGTCGGTCACGGCCGAGACCGTCACAACCCGGCAGGGGCTCCAGGAGTGATAGCCGTTGACGAGCGCGACGAGGGGTGCCTCGCCGGCGAGCACGGCGGCCTCCGGTGCCTGGAAGAAGCGTATGCCCTTCACCGTGGGGAGGTAGCGGTCGGGGTAGATCGTCACCGAGATTGCCGCCTGCGGCGCGCCACCTCCCGTTTCGCTGGCAGAGAGGAACTCGGCCTCCAGGAACACGCCGGCCGCGCGCCCCCGCACCACGACGGACTCGCCCCCGGGCGGCCGGCGGTTTCCCACCGTGCTATCTTCCAGATCGGCGAGCGTGACCAGTTGGTCGCCCACCCGGGCGCCGACGACGGCGGTCCGGATGAGGGGAACGGGCTGGCCGTCGCCGTAGTACCAGATCGACCAGCGACGTTGCTCGTCGAGCTCGAATTTCAGCCGACCGACCGCCGGTCCGCCCGACCGCCCCCTCGCCCGGGTCGGAGCGGTGGACGGCTGGAAGGGCGGACGGAGCAGCGCCCCCGAAGTGGCGCCTGTCAGGAGCACGAACGTGCGTCTGTCCATCATCACAATGTCGACGGCCCTGGTGGCTTTGTCCACGCCGCTCGACGCCCAGCGGCGCGGTGCGTGGACAGTCGGCTTCGCGGGGACCCTCGGCGGCGGGTGGCAGGTCGAAGCGGCGGACGTCGGCTATGCCCGCGCAGTGCGCGCAGGGCCGCTGCGCGTGGCGTCGTTCACCGCGCGGCTCGGCTCGTTCGTCGACGAAGGCGCGATTCTCGGCGGTGCACGCGGCTTCATCTTCGGGTTGACCTTGGGCGGGCACACCGGGCTGCTGCCGCTCGCCGACCTCGGCACCGAGACGAGCAAGAGCGAGGTCGGAGTCGACCTCACGGTCGAGGGCACCGCCTACCTCGGGACCCGCTCCCCCTTTCCGCAAGGGTCGCCGTGGGGTGCCGTCACCGTGCTTCCGGGACTCAAGTTCGGCGATCCGGACGGCGTGCAATTCGGGCTGCTGCTCGGCCCGACGTTGTTCTTCGGCCAGGCGAGCGACGTGCGCCCGTTCCTGGGCATCCGCTTCGAAGCGCCGCTGGCGCGCCGGGAGTCCCATCCCTAGGTTAGCGGCCGATGGTCGCTCCTCAGCTCGACACTGAACATCCCGGCATCCGGGTCATCGCCGAAGTCGCCTCCGTCCTCCAATCGGGTCTGGCGTCGGGCGTGGCGCTGCGGGGCGTGGTGGGAGCATTGCGCCGGGGGCTCAACCTCCGCCGTTGCCGGTTGTGGCTGCGCACGCCAGACGGCACACGGTACGCGCCCGTGACCACGTCGGGCGACGAGGCGGAGGTGGTGGGGTACGCCCCGCCCGTCGCCGACTGGGTGCGGCAGGGAGCGCAGCGCGAAGGGACAGCCGGGGGCTCGGTGCTGCGGCTGCCGCTGATCCACGAGGACGAGCCGCTGGGCGCGCTCGAGGTCATCATTCCCACTGGCCGCTACGAAGGCGTGGCGCACGACGTCGTCGTCGTGGTGGCGCGGATCCTGGCCCCCATGATCGCCGCCACCGAGCTGTCACAGGACCTCGCGTCCGAAGTGGCGCTGCGCACGCACGAGATGGAGGCGCAGCGGAGCTTCGCCGCCCAGATCATCGACTCGCTTCCCGTCGGGCTGTACGTGATCGACCGGGGTTACCGCATCCGCGCCTGGAACCGGAAGCGCGAGGCCGGCACGCAGGGTGTTTCGCGCGAGGACGCGGTGGGCCACGATGTCTTCGACGTGCTGGACCGCCAGCCGCGCGAGCTGCTGAAGCGCGAATTTGACCGCGTGTTCGACACGGGCGAGATCCAGCAGGTGGAGATGGAGTCGGCGGCGAGCGGCGAGACGCGCCACTACCGCATCACCAAGATCCCGATGCGGCAGGACGGCGAGCACATCTCGCATGTGATCACCATCGGCGAAGACATCACCGAGTGGCGCCAGGCGCAGCAGCGCCTGTCCGAGACCGAGAAGCTGGCGGCGGTGGGCCAGCTCGCTGCTGGTGTCATGCACGAGATCAACAACCCGCTCGCTACGATCCTCGCCTGCTGCGAGGCGCTGGCGCTGCGCGGCGAGGAGCTCGCGCCCGCCGCGCGCGACGCGCAAGAGGAATACCTCAAGATCATCGACACAGAGGTGCAGCGCTGCCGCCGCATCGTCGACAGCCTGCTCGACTTTTCCCGGCCCCGCTCGGGGGAGAAGCGGCAGGTGGACGTGAACGCGGTTGTGGAGCAGACACTGTTCCTCCTCAAGCATCACAATCGCTTCAAGCGGCTGACCGTGGCGCGCGAGCTCGCGCCGGGGTTGCCCGGCGTGCTCGCCGACCAGGAGAAGCTCATCCAGAGCTTTATGGCGCTCATGTTGAACGCCATGGACGCGATGGACTCGCGCGGCACCCTCACGGTGCGGACTCGGATGAACCCCGAGCGTCGGGACGAGGTGCTGGTCGAGTTCATCGACACCGGCACCGGTATCAAGCAGGAAGACCTGCCTAAGATCTTCGAGCCGTTCTTCACCACCAAGCCCCAGGGCCGCGGCACGGGTCTGGGCCTCTCGATCTGCTACGGCATCATCGCGGAGCACCGCGGCCGCATCGAGGTGGAGTCGCAGGTCGGCATCGGTTCGAATTTCAAGGTGTACCTTCCGGTCGAATGAAGATCCTGGTCGTCGAAGACGACAAGACGGTCGGGCAGTACGTAAAGCGAGGGCTGGCCGAGGCGGGGTCTCACGTCGAGCTGGTGGGCGACGGGGGGGAGGCCCTGCGGCTCACCGCGAACGGGCAGTACGACCTGCTGGTGCTCGACCTCCGCCTTCCCACGACGTCGGGGCTCGAGGTGCTGCGCACCCTGCGGGATCGGGGGAATGGCGTGCCGGTGCTGGTCCTCACGGCGCAGGACGCGGTCGACTTCAAGGTGCAGGCCCTGCGGATGGGCGCCGACGACTACGTGACCAAGCCGTTCTCGCTCGAGGAGCTGCTCGCCCGCGTGGAGGCGTTGGGGCGGCGGCCCAAGGCGATCGTGCCGCCCGTGCTCAAGGTCGCGGACCTGAGCCTCGATACCGGGAGCCGGGAGGTGAAGCGCGGCGGCAAAGTGATCGACCTCACGCCCAAGGAGTACGCCGTCCTGGAGTACCTGATGCGACACCCGGGCCGCGTCATGCCGCGCACGCTGATCACCGAGTACGCCTGGGACTACCACTTCGACCCCGGCACCAACATCGTGGACGTCGTGATCACCCGGCTGCGCAAGAAGATCGATCACGCGCGCGAGCCGAAGCTCATTCACACCGTGCGCGGCGTGGGCTACGTTGTGAAGGCGTGAGATGCAGACGATCCGCGGTCGCCTGACGGTCTGGTATTCGGCGGCGCTGGTGCTCACGCTGGCCGCCTTCGCGATCGTGCTGTACGTGGCACGCCGCCGCGCTTCCTACGACGATCTGGACCAGCGGATCCGGTCCGAGGCCGAGCTGAGCGCCGCGATTCTCGGCGAGAGTTACCGGGCCCGCGGTGCGCTCGTCACCTACGACTCGACGGGCAAGCCCGCGCTGGTGGCGGACATCAAGGCCGTGCTGGAGGCGGTGCCGGACTACCTGTTGATTACGGCGCAGGACGGCGAGATCCTGTATTCGTCGTCCAACGCGTCGCTCACCTATCAGCAGGTCGTGCAACTGCGCAGGCTGATGACGCCCCCGCTCTCGGGTCGCACCGGCGGCACCGTGCGCCTCGAGCCGGACGGGCCGGAGCTCCGCTATGTGGCGCACATCGTGAGCGGCGCCGGCCCGCGCTTCGGGTCGCTGCTCGTCGCCGCAGACGTGCGCACCGCGGAGCTGGCGGTCGCCCAGCTGCTCTCCACGCTCGTGCTCATCGTCCCGATCGGACTGATCGCGGCCATTCTCGTCGGCTCCTGGATCGCGCGCCGCGCGCTCGAGCCGGTGGACCGGATCATCAGTGAAGTCCGCGAAATCACCGACGGCCGCGGTCTGCACCGGCGGCTCGCGGAGCCGATGGTGAAGGACGAGCTGGGGCGCCTCGCCGAGACGCTCAACCAGATGATGACGCGGCTGGAACGGAGCTTCGCCGCCCTGCGCCGCTTCACGGCGGACGCGAGCCACGAGCTGAAAACGCCGCTCACGGTGTTGCGGGGTGGTGTGGAGCGGGCGCTCACGACGTCGGGACTGCCCCAGGATACGCTCGCCACGCTCGAAGAGACGCTGCAGGAGATCAAGCGCATGACCGAGCTCGTGGACGCGCTGCTCACGCTCGCCCGGGCGGACGAGGGCATCGCGCCCCTGCACCGCGAGCCGGTGGACCTGCGGGAGATCGTCGAGGAAGCGCGCGAGACGGGCGAGCTGCTCGCCGAGCAAGCGGGAGTGCAAATGGAGCTCGCGACGCCGCCGGAGCCGGTGATCGTGCCCGTGGATGCGAGCCGCATCCGTCAGCTGATCCTCAACCTCGTCACCAACGCGGTGAAGTACACTCCGTCGGGCGGCAGCGTGCGGATGCAACTCGGGCAGTCGGACGGCCGCGTCACTCTGACCGTCGCCGATACCGGGATCGGCATCGCGGCGGGCGACTTGCCTCACATCTTCGATCGTTTCTGGCGGGCCGACTCGGCGCGCACCCGCACCGGCGAGCGCCCGGGGGCGGGGCTGGGCCTCGCCATCTGCAAGTGGATCGCCGAAGCGCACGGCGGGACCATCGAGGTGCAGAGCCGCCCGGGGCGGGGGACGACCTTCACCGTCACCCTGCCGAACGGCGGCGGGGCGTGAGGGCAGAGCTCCGCATCACCGGGTGGCGATGACGGCTTCTTCCCATCCCGCCATAATCGCTTTGTCATCAACCTCGCACCCCCACGCAAGCCTCCGACACTATCGTCCTGGTGACCTCTTCACAGACGACTCTCCATGTTCGACAGGCTCATAGCTTCGGACCCTCCACCCGAGCACCGATGGTCAGCTGGCGCCAAACTGGCCGTTGCGAATGTTGCATTGAACGCAGTCCTGCTCATGCTCGCGCCACGGGAGGCTCAGCTCTCACCTGTCAAGGCCGACACGGCGTTCGTCATCTGCGCTTTCGGACACGTATTTCCCTCCGAGCAGGAGGCTTCTGGAGCCCTCCTCACGGTCCCCACAGCCCAGGGTCTCGCGGTGGAGCACGTCGGCCGACCGCCTGACGCTGAGGAGGTGTATTGGAGCGAGGCGTGGCTGGCAGTACGCGTCAAGGGAGACTCGGTCTACCAGCTGAGCGCTAACGCTGGCATGGACGCTGGAACGGACGCCCGTGCGACTCGGGTCCTCCCGACGCTGGAGGCTGTCGTCGATTCCTCCGGCCATGCGGAACGGTCGTCCATCAGGATCCTGGGTGGCATGAACCGCTCGGACTTCCGTTTGGCCATGAGCGACTTGAAACGGATCGAGTTTCGCCTGGCGAGCGACGACCGCCGGCCGGTGCGAGTCCTGGTGCGCCTGCCGATCGACTTCGTGCTCACGACGGCCCGATAGGCATACGTTTTGCACTTTTCGTTGCCGACCAGAATCGAGTGAGGTCCCATGCGGCCTCTTGAGGTGCAGCGAGCCGTCTGGGTAGTGACGCCGCTCCTCTTCGGCCCGGCGGTTGTGTACACGCAAGCCGATACCGGCGCGCCGGCGTCAACCGAGCTGATCGCGCAGGCGCGCGCCCAATTGCACGCGAGACAGCTCGACAGCGCCGCGGTGCTGCTCCGGCGGGTGACCGAGGCCCCCGCGCGCTCGCCAGCCGACCGCGTCCAGGCCTGGATACTGCTCGGCATCGTGAATTTCTACTCGGCGAGCGACTCGGCTGCCTCGGAGGCGTTCCGCCAAGCCTTCTCCCTCGACCCCGGTTTGGATGTGCCCGGCCTGGACGCATTCGACCCGGAGATCGCGCGCCTGGTCGGGGAGGCGCGGGCCGCGGTGGGTGTGGGCGATTCGACCGGGCCACGGACAGTGGCCGCCCGCGCGCCAGTCGCGACGCTGTATGACTGCCTCACGAAGTGCGCCGACAGCGTGGTCCCGCCCCAATTCGTCCTCTTCCCCTACCAGGTGGTTCTGGACGGCGTCGTGCTCCCGGCCCGGCGGGCCCACGTATTCGTCGCGCTGCAGGCGGTCGTGGATCAAGACGGGCTGGTCGAGCCGGAAACGGTACGCCTCCTGTCCAGCACCGCCGTAGGTGTGGTGGCGCAAATCGAGCGAGCGCTGCCGCAAGCCCGCTTCCGACCCGGCTTCGCCAACGGGGTGCCGGTGCGCACGCGGGTGCAGCTGCGCTTCGACTTTGAAGCGGAGGGGACTGGACTGATCCGGTACACCTATCGCGTGCTCGCGCGGTGAGCCAGGAGTCGGGAGGGTGTGGAGGGGGAACTACACCTGCTCGCGACGCGGCGCTCCGGAACCGACGCCGACCTCTCACGCGGCTGTCATCGTTTTGTAATGCCCGCTCCACTAGCGATCCAGACGAAAAGTGAAGTATTACATAGGTACCGGACACCGGAGGCTAAACGTGTTTGACGTCCTGATCGAGTCCAAGCGGAAGAAGACCACCAAGAAGTCGTTCGGCGTCGGCGTCGTCTCGCTGACGGTCCACACCGTGATCATCGCGGCGGCGGTGTACGCGACGCTCAACGCCGGTCAGACCGACAACACAGTCAAGGTGGACACCGCGATGGTGTTCATCGATCAGCAGCAGCAACAGAAGCCGCCGGAGCAGCAGCCGGTGCAGCTCGATGTGCCGCTCAAGGGCTTTCAAACGGTCGTCGCACCGGAGGTCATCCCGACCAACATCCCGCCGGTGAACCTACAGGAAAAGTTCGATCCCAAAGACTATTCGGGCACCGGCGTCGAGGGCGGCCTCGCCACCGGCATCGTGCCGACGGGGAACGAAGTGTTCATGGAGGCGATCGTCGAGGAGAAGCCGTCCGTGCTCTCGGGTCCGCAGCCCCAGTACCCCGAGCTGCTGCGGCAAGCCGGGATCCAAGGGCGGGTGATGGTTCAGGCGATCATCGACACCACCGGTCGGGCCGAGCCTCCTTCGCTCAAGGTGATTTCGAGTCCGAACCCCGGCTTCGACCAGCCGGCCAAGACCTACGTTCTCAAGGCGCTGTTCCGTCCGGCCCGGGTGCACGGGCGGGCCGTGCGCGTGCTGATCAACATTCCGATCGACTTCAAGATCACGGGCCGTTAGGCCCGCACCCTGTTCAAGGCCAAAGGAGCCTCTAGCACATGAGCCTCTCGCTCTACGATCTGTTTGTATCGATGGGCCCGTTCGCGAAGTTCATCGTCATCGTGCTCGCCGTCATGTCGATCTTCTCGTGGGCGGGTGCGTTCCAGAAGTGGTGGCAATTGTATCGCTCCCAGAAGGAAACGATGCGGTTCGCCCCCGAGTTCTCCCGCTTTTTGCAGGAAGAGCAGCTCGACGGCGCGATCAAGCTGGCGGAGAAGCAGAAGCGCAGCCACGTAGCTCGCGTGGTGGGCGAGGCGCTGTCGGAGGTGAAGCCGTTGCTGCGTGACCGCGCGACCATCACCGCCGCCGACATCAATTCGGTGGAACGGGCGGTCGAGCGTGAGATGCTCATTGTCGCGGCCGAGCTGAAGCGCGGGCTGGGCATCCTCGCGACGACGGGTGCGACGGCGCCGTTCGTCGGCCTGCTCGGCACCGTGATGGGGATCGTCAACGCCTTCACCGGCATGGCGGCGTCCGGCGGTGGCGGCTCGCTCGCTTCGGTGTCGGCCGGTATCGCGGAAGCGCTCATCACGACCGCGTTCGGCCTCATCGTCGCAATCCCCGCGGTGTGGCTCTACAACTACTTCACGACCAAGATCGACTTCCTGTCGGTCGAGATGACCTACACGTCGAAGGAGCTGATCGATTACCTGATCAAGAGCGTCGGCTCCGAGTTCGGCCGCTCGATCTTCACGAAGGAATTCCAGACGCAGAAGGCGTCACAGTCCAGTGGCCCTGTCAGTCACTAGCGCCAGCGCCAAGTCCGCGGTCAAAGGCGACATCAACGTCACGCCGCTGATCGACGTGATGCTGGTGCTGCTCATCATCTTCATGATCGTCACGCCGATCATCGCGGCGGGCTTCCAGGCCACCATCCCGCGATCCGAGAATCCGGAGAACCGGCCGGAGGGGCCTGACGAGATCCGGCTCGGCATCGACCGCGACGGCAAGTTCTTCCTCGATCTCGGCGAGGGGCCGAGGCAGGTGAAAGACGAGGACCTTCCAGGCCGGTTGGAGAACATCTATACCAACCGCACGAAGGACAAGATCCTGTTTCTCAAGGCCGATCAAAACCTCGACTTCGGCCGTGTGCAGCAGGCGATCGAGATCGCGCGCCAGGCTGGCGCGCGCGTGGTGGCTGCGATTACCGAGCAGAAACAGTCGCTCACGAAAAAGAAGGAAGGGGGCTGACCCATGGCGATGGGGTCCACCGGCTCGGGCGAGGGGCTCAGCTCCGATATCAACGTCACGCCGCTGATCGACGTGCTGCTCGTGCTCCTGATCATCTTCATGATCACGCAGCCGATGTCGCGCAAGGGGTTCGACGTGCAGGTCCCGCCCAAGCAGCAGCAGAAGACGAAGGAGAAGCCGTCCAGCCAGATCGTGTTGGAGCTAAAGGGCGACGGATCGTATGCCATCAACGGCCAGCCGTACGCGGTGAGCCAGCTCGACCAGGCGTTCCACCAGATCTACGATCCGCGTCCGGCGAAGCTGTTGTTCATCAAGGCGGCGCCGAACCGCAAGTACCTCGACGTGATGCAGGCCATGGACATCGCGCACGGCGCGGGGGTGCAGGTGATCGGGTTCACGCCGGCGGAGCAGAACAAGTAGTAGCCAGGATGGCGGGCCCCAGGGTACTGTAGGGGCGCAGCATGCTGCGCCCCTACTTTTGTGTCTTGGGGTATCTATCGTCGTGACCGCGCATCCGACTCCGCCCCCCGCCCAGCGACCGGCTCTCCCCGCACTGCGCCTGCCGCTCGGCCGGCGACGGCTGGAGCGGGGCGCCGCGATTTCCCTGGCGGTGCACGGGCTCATCATCGCAGTCCTCATTGTCCACGCACGGGAGGTGCTGCAGCGTCTCCCAGGGACGCCGGGGCACGGCGGTGGGGGAGGGAACCGGCCGGAGGTCAACTTCTTCACCCTGCCGACGACCGGACCGATGGCGGTCCAGATCCCCGCCGCGCCCGCGGTAGCCCTCGCCGATGTCCGCTCCCTGCCACAGCTGAAGCTCGATCTGCCGCCGCTCGAGATGCCGCGGGAGACGTTGCGGGTCGCGCTGCTCGGGGGCGCGGCGGCCGGCGTTTCCGGTGCGGGCCCGGGCGCGGGCGGCGGGCAGGGGGGCGGCACGGGCGGTGGGACGGGGGCGGACGCGGGGCCTGGAACGGGAGGCGAAGGCGGTTACATTTTCGTCGCCTCGCCACGGACGGCGATTCTGCCGCCGTTGGCGAAGGTCCCCGGCTCCGTGGCTGGCCGCACCTACGTCGTGAAGTTCTGGGTGGCGGCCGACGGGCGCGTCACTCGGGTCGAGGTAGACCCGCCGATCACGGACGCGGCCTACAGTCGGGAGTTCCAGCAGCGCATGATGGCATACCAGTTCTACCCGGCCCGCACACGGGACGGGCGGAACGTGGCGAGCGTCGTTCCGGTCCCTCTGCGAATCGGTAACTAGCCCGTCCGCGGGGCGGGCTCCAAGGAGTCACAACCCACTATGCTGATTGCTCTCGTCCTGGGGCTCTCCATTCTCGCCCTGGCCGTCGCCTGGGGTCTGCGAGGTTACGTGCTTCGCCAGGACAACGGCACCCCTGAGATGCGGAAGATCTCCGATGCGATCCAGGAAGGCGCCCAAGCATTCCTGCGGCGCCAATACCGCACGATCGGTCTCCTGAGCATCGCGCTCGGCGTGCTCATCTACGTGCTGTACGCGTTCTTCCGCAAACCGCACCCCGGCGAGCCCGCGGCGGTGACACTCGCGCTCACGACGACCCTCTCCTTCCTGTTCGGCGCGTTCTGCTCGGGCGTGGCCGGTCTGGTGGGGATGTACGTCGCCGTGCGCTCGAACATTCGGACCGCCAGCGCGGCGCGCTCGAGCCTCAACAAGGCGCTGCAGATCGCGCTGCGGGGCGGCGCGGTGAGCGGGCTGTTCGTGGTGGCGATGAGCCTGTTCGGCGTGGGGCTGCTGTACAGCGTGCTCGACGCCCTGCACTTCGAGCCGACCAAGATCCCCCTTATGATCGTGGGCTACGGCTTCGGGGCGTCGTTCGTGGCGCTGTTCGCGCAGCTTGGCGGCGGCATCTATACCAAGGCCGCCGACGTCGGCGCCGACCTGGTCGGGAAGGTGGAGGCGGGAATTCCCGAAGACGATCCCCGCAACCCGGCGGTGATCGCGGACCTGGTGGGCGACAACGTCGGCGATTGCGCGGGTCGCGGCGCCGACCTGTTTGAGTCCACCGCGGCCGAGAACATCGGCGCCATGATCCTCGGCGCCGGGCTCGCGGGCGCGAACCTGGGCGTGTTCAGCCCGGCGCAGGTGGTCGGGCTGATGCTGTTTCCCCTGGTGGCACGCGCGTTCGGGCTCGTCGCGTCCATCATCGGCGTCCTGGTGGTGAAAGCTCGCGAAGACGAGGACCCGATGCACGCGCTCAATCGCGGGTACATGTGGACCGCGGTGCTGGCCGCCCTCGGGTTCGCGGGGGGGACGTACTGGCTGCTCAATCCGGCGGGACACCCCGCCGCCTGGTGGCACTTCGCCCTGTGCGGCGTGATCGGGATCGCCACCTCCATCGCCTTCGTCTACATCACTCAATACTACACCGAATACCGCTATCGTCCCGTGAAATCGATCGCCGCCGCCTCCGTCACGGGTCCGGCGACGAACATCATCGCGGGGTTCGCCGTGGCGCTCGAGTGCACGGCGCTGCCCACCTTCACGATCTCGGCCGCCATCATCGCCTCCTACAGGCTCGGTGCCTCGAGCGGGCTGGCGCATGCGGGGCTGTTCGGTACGGCGGTGGCGACGATGGGGATGCTCGGCACCGCCGCGTACATCCTCGCCATGGACACCTTCGGGCCCATCACCGACAACGCCGGCGGCATCATCGAGATGTCGCACCAGCCCGAGGCGATCCGCAAGCGCACCGATCGCCTCGACGCGGTCGGCAACACGACCAAGGCGCTCACCAAGGGCTACGCCATCGGCTCGGCGGCGCTCGCGGCGTTCCTGCTCTTCTCGGCGTATCTGGACGAGGTCGCCGCCCTCGGCTCCCCGCTCCAGGCCGTCGACATCTCGAAGCCCGAGGTGTTCGTGGGCGGCCTGCTGGGCGCGATGCTGGTGTTCTGGTTCTCGGCGCTCGCGATCGGGGCGGTGACGAAGGCGGCGGTGAGCGTGATCAAGGAGGTGCGGCGCCAGTTCCAGGCGGACCCCGGCATCCTCAAGGGAACCTCGCGCCCCGATTACGGCACTGCGGTCGACATCGTGACCATCGGCGCCCTCAAGGCGATGGTGGCCCCGGGCCTGCTCGCCGTCGCGATGCCGATCGCGGTGGGGCTGTTCTTCAAGCTGTTCCACCTCGGGGCCGAGACCGTGGCCGCGTTCCTCATGGTCGGGACGATCGGCGGCATCCTGATGGCGACGCTGCTCAACAACGGCGGCGGCGCGTGGGACAACGCCAAGAAGTTCATCGAGACGGGGGAGTACGGCGGCAAGGGGAGCCCAGCCCACAAGGCGGGGGTCGTGGGCGACACCGTCGGCGATCCCTTCAAGGATACGGCGGGGCCATCACTGCACGTGCTCATCAAGCTGCTGAGCACCGTGACTCTCGTGCTGGCACCGCTGTTTGTCTAGGCAACTCTTCGCCCGCAAGCCGATCGCCGAGCTGGTCGTCGAAGGCGAGAGCCCGTACGCCCTGAAGCGCGCGCTGGGCGCCGGCGACCTCATCATGCTGGCGATCGGTGCCGTGATCGGCGCCGGGATTTTCGGGGCGATCGGCACGGCGGCGGCGGGGCAGTACGACGCCGCCGGGCATCTGGTCCGGAGCGGCGCCGGCCCCGCCCTGGTCGTCTCCTTCCTGTTCCTCGGGGTCGCGTGCGCGTTGGCGGGGCTGTGCTACGCCGAGCTAGCGGCGATGATCCCCCAAGCGGGAAGCGCCTACGCCTACTCCTATGCGACGCTGGGCGAGCTCGTCGCCTGGATCATCGGCTGGGATCTGATCCTCGAGTACGCCGTCGGCAATGTAGCCGTGGCCATCTCCTGGGGCGATTATTTCACGTCGCTGCTCCGCAGCTTCGACTTCCAGCTGCCCGTCTGGCTCACGACGGGATACCGCACGGCGCTGCTCTCCCCCGATCCTGCCCTGCATGGCCTGCTCCAGGGCGCGCCCCACGTGGCCGACATCCCGATCCTCGTGAACTTGCCCGCCTTCGTGATCGTCATGTTGATCACCTGGCTCCTCATGCTGGGCGTGCGTGAGAGCGCCACGGCCAACAACATCATGGTGACGATCAAGCTGCTGGTGCTCGGGCTGTTCGTCATCGCCGGGCTCACGCATCTCCGTTCGGCGAACCTGCACCCGTTCGCGCCGAACGGCTTCCGCGGCATTCATCAGGGGGCGGCGATCGTCTTCTTCGCCTACATCGGGTTCGACGCGATCTCGACCGCCGCCGAGGAGACGAAGAATCCGCAGCGTAACCTCCCGATCGGGATCCTGGGCGGCCTCGCCATCTGCACCCTGATCTACATGATCGTGGGCGCTGTGTTGACGGGGATGGTGCCCTACACGGAGCTCGGCGTGGCAGACCCGCTCGCCAAGGCCCTGAACAGTGCGGGGTTCACGACCGTCGGCTGGATCGTAGCGCTCGGCGCGATCATCTCGATGTCGGCGGTCCTGCTCGTGTTCCAGTACGGGCAGCCGCGGATTTTCTTCGCGATGGGGCGCGACGGGCTGCTGCCGCCGTGGGCCGCCAAGGTCCACGCCAAAACCCGCGTGCCGCACATCACGACGCTGATCACGGGCATTTTCGTGGGGCTGTGGTCGCTGATCGGGGACGCAGGCGAGACGTATAACCTCACCAACATCGGCACGCTGTTCGCGTTCGTCCTCGTGTGCGTCGGCGTGCTGGTGCTGCGCTACACGGACCGCGCCCGCCCGCGGCCGTTCCGAGTGCCGTTCGTGTGGATCGTCGCGCTTACCGGTGCGGCGTTGTGCCTCCTCGTGATGGTCGGACTACCGCTGGAGACTTGGGTGCGCTTCACCGTCTGGCTGATCCTCGGTCTCGGGTTGTACGTCTTCTACGGCTATCGTCACAGCCGGCTGCACCCGGCGGCCCAGTCAGCGCCGTGAAGCTCCACACCAAGATCGTGCTGGGTCTCGTGCTCGGCGCCGCCGGCGGCGTGGCCGCGAACACGCTCGCACCGGGGGCGGCATGGGTGCGCTGGACCGGCGACAACGTCGCCGGACCGGTGGGGCAGGTGTTCCTCCGCATGCTGCTCATGACCGTGATTCCGCTCGTCTTCACCTCGATCACGCTGGGCGTCGCGGGAATCGGCGACATCCGCAAGGTCGGGCGCGTTGGGATCCGGACGATCGTGTACTTCCTGCTCTCCACGGCGCTGTCGGCCGCGATCGGGCTCGCCCTCGTCAACGTCTTCCAGCCCGGCGCCGGCCTCGCGCCCGACGTGCGCGAGCAGCTGATGACGACGTACCGCGCGCAGGCGCAGGGGCTGCAAGCCGCAGGCTCGACGCGGTTCGGCATCGAGACGTTCGTCAACATGGTGCCGCGCAACCCGATCCAGGCGGCGGCGGGGATGGACTTGTTGGGCATCATCTTCTTCTCGCTCGTCTTCGGCGCCGCGCTCACGCTGATCCCGGAAGAGAAGGCGCGGCCGTTGCTCCGGGTACTCGACGCCGTCGGCGAAGCGGTCGTGAAGATCATCGACCTCGCGATGAAGCTCGCCCCCTACGGCGTGTTCGGGCTCATTTTCTTTACCACCTCGCGGTTCGGGTGGGGGCTGCTGCGGCAGCTGGGGCTGTATGTCGTCATCGTGCTGGCCGGCTTGGTGATCCACGGGAGTGTAAGCCTGTCGATCCTCGTCCGGGTGTTCGGCGGGCTCAAGGCACGGGTGTTCTGGAGCCGTATCCGGGCGAGCATCATCACCGCCTTCTCAACCAGTTCGAGCAACGCCACCCTCCCCACCAACATCGCCGTCGCCGAGGAAGAGCTGAAGATCCCGCCCACGATCGCCGGCTTCGTGCTGCCCCTGGGCTCGACGATGTGCATGAACGGCACGGCTCTCTACGAAGGCGTGACCGTGCTGTTCCTCGCGCAGGTATTCGGCGTGTCGCTCGACCTCGGGAGCCAGATCGTCGTGCTCGTGCTGAGCGTCATTACCGCGGTGGGCGCCGCCGGCGTGCCTGGCGGCTCGCTGCCGCTCTTGATGGTGGTGCTCGCGACGGTAGGCGTTCCGGCGGAAGGCATCGCGATCATCCTCGGCGTCGACCGAATCCTCGACATGTGCCGCACGACGGTGAACGTCTGCGGAGACTTGACGGCCGCGGTGTATGTGGCCAGAACCGAGAGCGGGTGGGATCCGCGTGTCGTCAACGGTGCGGTGCGCCTGGCCCCGGCGGTCTGACCCTATTCCCGCTGGGCCGCCAGTTGTAACGCGCCGAGGGCCAAATCCACGGGGTTCGACACCAGCCGGGCGCGCTTCGATTCCGCGGCGAGCCGGTGTCGGAATGCGTCGGCGAGGGGGGAATGGGCGTGCAGCAGGCCCCCGGCAGTCGCGACCGCGACAGGTCCCGTCCCCGGGTAATATCGCTCGAGGACGATCACCAGGGCGACGAGCTCCCGCGCCGCGTCGTCCACCGCACGCTGGGCCACGACTTCCCCGTCGCGCGCCGCGTTGAGAACGTGCGGCGCTAGCGCCGCTACCTGCGCCGGCGTCGCCGTCGCCGTCCAGCGCATCAGATCGTCGAACGTCTGGAGGCCGAGCGCGCCGAGCAGGCGGGCGAGCAGCGTCGAACCTTCGCCGCGCCCGTCCTGGGCGCGCGCCGCGCCGTCGAGGGCTCGCCGCCCCAGCCAGTACCCGCCGCCCTCGTCGCCCAGCTGCCATCCGTAGCCGCCCACCCGGTGTACTTGCCCCCCCGGGTCACGCGCGTATGCGATCGAGCCGGTGCCGGCGTTGACGAGGATTCCGGTTCCGTCCGGAAACGCGGTGGAGAGCGCGACCTCCCCGTCGGCCATGACGCGCACATGCCGAGCCAGCCCCCCGTGGATGAGCGCGGCCGCAAGCTCCGCCTGCTCCTGCGCGCGACCCGCACCCGCCGCGGCCACGACCGCGCGCTCGGTGGGGAGGTCGATCCTCGCCTGCGTCGCGGCGCGGCGCGCGGTCTCTCCGAGCACCGCGGCCGACGCGGCCGCGCCGCCCGGCTTCATCGAGGCGGGTGGGCCATCGGCGCGGCCCAGGATCGTGAGGTCGGCAGTGCCGATGACGACCGTCGAGTGCGACCCGCCAGCGTCCGCTCCCAGGAAAACGTCGGACGGTCGGACAGTCGGACCGTCGGACGGGAAGGGGTGGTCAGGAGAAATCACGGTCCGACGGTCCGACGGTCCGACTGTCCGACCAACGACGTCAGCATCCCCGCCGCCACCGTCACTCCCGTCCCCAGCGGCACGTACCACGGCCACGCGAGACCAGGGAGCAGATGCCAGGGGAAACCGGGGATCACGCTGCCGAGCACGACCGGCGTCATCGCGACCACGCTCACGATGATTGCAGTGATCACGTCGATTTGCCGCGCCCGCGGCCACAGGCCTCCGAGCACGTAGGTTCCCAGCAGGCTCCCGTAGGTCACGGACGCGATGCTGAGCGCCAGCTGCACCACGGGGGTATTCTGGTTCCGGAACGCCATTGCTCCGGCCACGAGCACGGCGGTCCACAGCAACGTGAGCCAGCGGCCCACCCACAGAAGATGCCCTGGGTCTTGGCGGCCCGTCAGGGGCGCGTAGAAGTCGTGGGTGGAGGCGGAGGCGAGCGAATTGACCGCCGATGCGTGACTGCTCATCGCCGCAGCCAGGATTCCTGCTAAGACCAGCCCGGCGAGCCCCTCGGGAAGTTGAGTCTTGACGAAGGTCGGATAGATCGCATCACTGCGTTGTTGGGCGATATCAGCGCCGGCCAGCCACAGGCTCGTGCCCACCAGCAGGAACAGTGCGAATTGCCCGATGATGAGCACTCCTGACCCGATGAGGGCCCGCTGCGCGTCCTTGAGGCCTCTGGCGGCGAGCAGCCGCTGGACGATGAGATGGTCCGTGCCGTGCGAGGCGCCGGCGAGCAGCGCCCCGCCCAGCAGGCCACCCCAGAACGTGTACAGGAGCGTGAAGGAGGGCCGAAAGTCGAGCGTCACAAGCTTCCCGGCGTCCCAAGCGCGCCCGAACGCGCCCACGCCTCCCGCGAGATGGGTCGCGACGATGAGCGTCGCGATGCCACCGAGCAGATATACGCCGAGCTGGATCACATCCACCCATACGACCGCCCGCAGACCGCCGACCCAAGTGTAGATGAGCGTCACGACCCCGATGGCGAGGATCCCGGCGGCGAGGTTCCAGCGGGTGATGATGGCCAACGGGATCGCCGTCGCGAAGATGCGCACGCAGTCGGCGAGCGCGCGGGTGAGGAGGAAGACGCCGGAGGCCGTACGCCGCGCCGCCGGACCGAAGCGCCGCTCGAGACGCTGGTAGGCGGTGTCTTGCGTCCCCTCGAAGTAGCCTGGGAGGAGCAAGGCGGCGACGCCGATCCGGCCGGCCAAGTAGCCGAACGCGATCTGCAGGAAGGTGAGGTCCCCCCGTGCCGCGAGGCCGGGGACCGAGATCACCGTGACGGCCGATGTCTCCGTCGCGACGATCGAGAACATCAGCGCCCACCACGGCAGCCCGCGATGGCCGAGGAAGTAGTCGCTGGCGTCACGCTGGCGACCAGCGAGGAGCAGCCCGGCGGCGATGACGGCCGCGAAATACAGGAAGATGACCGCTACGTCGAGCGCGCGCACCTAGCAAAAAGGCCCGCGCCGTGCGCGGGCCTGCACCGCCGCAGCGGGCCGGGCCAACGGGCTCAGACGGTGAAGGACGATCCGCAGCCGCAGCCGCCTGTGGCGTTCGGGTTGTCGAACGCGAAGCCCGACTCCTGGAAATTGCTCCGGTAGTCCAGCGTCACGCCGTTCAGATACTGGGCGCTGAAGCCATCCACGAAGCAGCGCACACCGGCGCTCTCGATTACGATGTCGTCGTCGGCGGGCTTGTCCTCGATGCTCAGGCTGTAGCGGAACCCCGAGCAGCCACCCGGCAGCACGCCGACGCGCAGGCCCGCGGTCTCGGGCGTCGCCTTCTCCTCCGCCATGAACTTGCGTACCTCTGCGGCGGCCTTGTCGGTGAGGGTCAGGGTGATCGGGGTCGCTTTCTGCGTCGTGGCCATGATCTATCCTCCAATGAGAGAGCAAGTTAGCCACGTCGGGGTGGCGTGTCAACCACCGGCTTGCGTCGCGGCACGTCGTTCCCACAATTGGGGGCCTCCACTACGAAAGCGCACCCCATGCGCCTCGACTGGCTCGATTGGTCAATCATCGCCCTCTACTTCGCGTTCAACGTGGCGGTCGGTCTGTATTACAAGCGCCGCGCCAGTCGTGACACGGCGGAGTTCTTCCTGTCGGGGAGAAATGTGCCGTGGTGGCTCGCGGGCACGTCGATGGTGGCGACGACGTTCGCGGCGGACACGCCGCTGGTCGTCACCGGCCTCGTGGCGCGCAACGGGATCGCGGGGAACTGGCTGTGGTGGAATCTGCTCGCGAGCGGCATGCTGACGGTGTTTTTCTACGCCCGCTTATGGCGGCGCGCCGGCGTGATGACCGACATCGAGTTCTCCGAGCTCCGCTACGCCGGCCCGCCGGCCGCCTTCCTGCGTGGCTTCCGAGCCCTCTACTTGGGTTTGCTCATCAACTGCATCATCCTCGGTTGGGTGAATCTCGCGATGGCGAAGATCCTCCAGCTGGTGTTCTCCATCTCGAAAGGTGAGGCCCTGTGGATCGTGGTCGGGTTGATCGTGCTCACGTCGGCGATCTCGACCCTCTCGGGGCTGTGGGGGGTGCTGGTGACCGACTTGTTTCAGTTCGTCATCAAGATGGGCATGGTGATCGTGCTGGCGGTCGTGGCGGTCGACGCTGTGGGCGGGATCGAGGCGATGAAGGCGAAGCTCGCCGTCATCGACCGGGTGCGCGCGGCGAGCGGGAGTCGAGGATCGGTCCTGAGCTTCGTCCCGGAAGTGGGCTCGGCGTGGATGCCGATGCTCACGTTCTTCGTCTACATCGCGGTGAACTGGTGGGCCACGTGGTACCCCGGGGCCGAGCCTGGCGGCGGCGGCTATGTGGCGCAGCGGATGCTCAGCGCGAAGGACGAGAAACACTCGTTACTCGCGACGCTGTGGTTCAACATCGCGCACTATGCCGTACGGCCCTGGCCCTGGATTCTCGTGGCGCTGGCGTCCCTGATCTTGTTTCCCGGGCTGCAGGACCCGGAGACCGGCTACATCCGGGTGATGATCGACTACCTGCCGTCATCGCTCCGCGGCCTCATGGTCGCGGCGTTCGCGGCGGCCTTCATGTCGACGATCGCCACCCAGCTCAACTGGGGCGCGAGCTATCTCGTGAACGACTTCTATCGCCGCTTCGTGCGCCGCGACGCGAGCGAGCCGCACTACGTCCTGGCGTCGCGGCTCGCGACGGCGCTGCTCACCGTGATCTCCGCGGCCGTGGCCTTCCGCATCGAGTCGATCGGCGGCGCCTGGAAACTGTTGATCATTACGGGCGCTGGGACGGGCGCCGTGCTGCTGCTGCGCTGGTATTGGTGGCGCATCAACGCCTGGAGCGAGGTGGCGGCGATGATCACGGCGTTCGTCGTCTCGGTGCTGTTGCAGACCGTCGGCGGGCTCGACAGCGACCGACCGCTGGACTTCGCGCGCATCGTGCTCGTCACGGTGGCCGTCACGACCGTCGTGTGGCTCGTCGTCACCTTTGCAACGCGTCCCGAGATGGACGCGACGCTGGTCGCCTTCTACCGCCGGACGCGGCCGTCGCGCCTGGGCTGGGGGCCCGTCGCGGCGCGCGCCCCGGACGTCCGCCCCTCCACCGACGGCCTCGCGAACTTGCTCGACTGGGTCGCCGGATGTGTGCTCGTGTACGGGGCGCTGTTCGGCGTCGGCAAGCTGCTCTTGCACGAGACGCTGCCCGGCATCCTCATGCTCGGCGTCGGCGCGATCGGGGGGGTGGTGATCTACCGCGACCTGTCGCGGCGCGGCTGGCGCAGCGTGGTCGAGTAACGCTTCCCTAGAGCTCCGGGTGGGTGAGGGCAGCGACCACGAGGTCCGCTACGTGCGGCCGGACCTTGAGAATCGCCGTGTTGGCGCGCGTGGGATGAACGCGGTTGGTGAGCAGAATGATGAACAGGTCTTGCTCCGGGTCCATCCACAGCGACGTCCCCGTGAAGCCGGTGTGGCCGAACGCGCGCGCCGACAGCTTCGTCCCGGCGCTCGCCGTCGAGTCGGGGGGATCGGGCGGCGTGTCCCAACCGAGCGCGCGCGACGAGTTCGGGACGACGCCCTGACGCCGTGTGAAGTCCGCGACAGTCTCGGAGCGGATCAGCTGCAACGTGTCCCACGCCCCGCCGTTCAGGAGCAGCGCCGCGAAGCGCGACAGGTCGAGGGCGTTCGAGAACAGCCCGGCGTGACCGGAGATCCCGCCCAGACGGCCCGCGTTCTCATCATGGACCTCGCCGCGTAGCATCCGGTGACGGTAGCTGGTGTCGTTTTCCGTGGGTGCGATGCGCTCGCGCCAGTCCTTGGGAGGCAGGTAGCGGGTGGCGGGCATACCGAGGGGCCGGAATACGCGCCGCTCGAGAAACCGATCCAGCGACTCGCCCGTGATGCGCTCGACGACCTCGGCGAGCACGATCGCGCCGAGATCCGAATACACATACGCCTGTGCCGGCGGCGTAGCCAGC
>Ga0209469_1000090_pt1 | contig 53000 bp, 66 predicted proteins | sample GraSoiAngelo_123_FD_185880 | JGI IMG/M metagenome (GOLD analysis project Ga0209469, IMG submission 185880) | Grasslands soil microbial communities from the Angelo Coastal Reserve, California, USA - 14_0927_02_40cm (SPAdes) (version 2) | ecosystem: Environmental > Terrestrial > Soil > Grasslands ... | reverse complement strand
ACTAGTAAGGGGGTCGTAGTAGGCACAGGAGACAAGAGCGAGATCATGCTAGGGTACTTCACAAAATATGGAGATGGGGCTTGTGACATCCAGCCTCTGGGTGATCTTTACAAGACCACAGTCAGAGACATGGCTAGACACCTAAGACTCCCGCCCAGAATCTACTCCAAGCAATCCTCCCCCGAGCTTTGGCCCGGCCAGACAGCAGAGAAGGAATTGGGACTTGCCTACGAGAAGCTGGATTTAATTCTCTGGGGACTCGAAAGATGGATGCCGGCCCCAGAGATAAGCAGAGAGCTAGGGATTCCTGTGAAGACAGTGGAGAGTGTCAGGAAGAGCTGGCTGCTCGCAGAGCATAAACGTCGCCCGCCGCTGGCGATGAAACTGGGATTCAGAACCGGAAGCCAGGACATGCGTATACCATACAGCCTTTCAGGTGACTATTGAGCAAGTCGTCGGCTAGGCTAGCTCGTCAAGCAACGGCGCGATGTCCCTATCGTAGATGTTATGCTCGACGAACGGCTTCTCTGCTAGAGCAGGCATTCGGGTCGCAAGCTGGTCCTCAAAAGTGGCAACCTCCATCTTGAAGAAGACGCCGATCGGAATCTTCTCACCCCATTCGAAGGATCTCAGCAGGGCGTTTCCCTTTTTCATATTGACCTCATCTCTGATCGTCGGGTCTGCCACACGACCGTCGTAGCCGGTCTCCTCAAGCTTATACAGACGAGGGGCTTTTGAGGGAAGATCATCACCGGCATACCACTCCTTCGTGTTAATGTCATTATACGTCGGACACGTCTGGAGAACGTCAACGAAAGCGCTGCCCCGGTGCTCGATTGCTGCTCGGAGTATCGTCTTCAAGTGCCTAACATCCAAAGCGTAACTCCTTGCAACGAAAGTGTATCCTGAAGCCACGGCCATCGCTATGGGGTTGACACCCTCCTGAATCGACGGAGCTGGCATCGACTTTGTCTTGAGCCCCTTTGGGAGGGTCGGCGAGGCCTGACCTTTCGTCAGCCCGTAGACCCCGTTGTCGTGGAGAACGTAGGTGAAGTCGAGATTCCTACGGCCCGTATTGACAAAATGCCCCGCCCCGATTCCCAGACCGTCACCGTCCCCTCCAACAGCAATGACAGTTAGGCTGGGATTGGCGAGCTTTGCGCCCGTAGCGATTGGCAGGACCCTACCGTGGAGAGTGTGGAAGCCATACGTGTTGATGAAATGTGGCGTCTTCCCTGAGCAACCGATTCCGGAAAAGACCGCGATCCGGTGTGGTTCAAGCAGCATCTCGAGGAGCGTCATCTGTATCGCGTTGACGATGCCGAAGTCTCCGCAGCCCGGGCACCAGTCGTTGTGGACCTGAGTTCTGTAATTCTTTAGCTCAAGCATGACTAAGCATTACCTCATTCATTCCATTCTTGATGATGTCACTAACGCCCTCATAAATCTCGTTCTGCGAGAATGGCCGTCCGTCGAACTTGACAATCTTGTTGTCCACAGCGATTCCGGTCATCTCCCGGATCAGTCCAGCCATTTGAGCCGAGTAATTGTTCTCTATCGCAATCTTCCGACTAGATCCGTACAACAATTTCTGCACGAGTGCCTTCGGAAACGGGCTCACGTATCGTATCTGCAAAAAGTTCGTTTCGATCCCGTTGGCGCCGAGCTCCTCCATCCCGTCCAGTATGGCTCCTTTCGTTGAGCCCCATCCAACGATTGTGATGGGAGCTGATCTCGGCCCGTGAAGCGTCGCCTTCTTCGAATCTGGAATGACTTGACCGGCCAACTCTATTTTCTTCATCCTCTTGGTCATCATCCTAATGCGCAGACCAGCTGCCTCAGTGATGTGACCATATTCGTCGTGTTCGTCGCCGGTTGTCCAAAAGATTCCACCCTTCTGACCTGGTCTCGTCCTCGGCGAGATACCTAGGTCTGTCAACTGGTACCGCTTGTAGTCCGGGTTCTTCACAATGTCCGCTTCCTGCAAAAAGTCGCCTCTGTCAACCTTCATTCCGTCCGTGTTAAGAAATGGGATGTCCTTGTATGTGCTGGCGAGGAATTTGTCTGCCAGCACGATTACCGGCACCTGATAACGTTCTGCGTAGTTGAACGCGTCGAAAGTGTCGTAAAAGCATTCGACAACATCACCCGGGGCGATAATCATCCGGGGAAACTCCCCATGAGCGGCATGCAAGGCAAAGCGGAGATCACCCTGTTCCGTTCTCGTCGGCATACCTGTTGCCGGTCCCGACCTCTGCCAGAGAATTATCACAGGACCTGGTGCCTCGGTTATCCCCGACCATCCCAATCCTTCGGCCATAAGTGAGAAGCCGGGGCCAGAGGTCGAGGTTGAAGATCGTAGACCAGCGTGAGCTGCGCCCGTGGCCATGTTGATTGCTGATATCTCGTCCTCTGCCTGGACGACTATCATATTATAGGTGACTTGGTGGGACTCGAGATACTCGCTCTCGTCCGTGGCGGGAGTTATCGGATAATAGGTCTGGAAGCCGCAACCCGCTTTTACCTTGCCTATCGCCACGGCCTGAACTCCGCGGATCATCATCCGCCTTCCGCCCAACGCTTGCCTCTGCAATCTTATCGGGAAAACGTTGTGGCCGAACGTCTTCGCGGCATAGTCGTACCCATGCTGGGCTGCACTAATGTTCAGTTCTCCAAGAGCGGCCTTTCTCCCAGTGAAGCCTTCCTTGATCGCCTCAGAAGCCAATCCGAAATCGTAGTTGACCAATCCCAATGAGGCACCGAGCGCAATCGTGTTGACCATGACCTGGTACTTGCTCAGCTCGCGCTCCTTTCCGAATTCCTTCAACGCGTCAATCAAGAGGTCCATGTATGGGATAGGGAACAGAGTAATGTCGTCCCTTCCGAAAGCCTCGGGAGACAATTTTAGACTGGCATCGTAGATTATACCGCCTCCCGGGCTGACCTCATGCCGATGCCCCGCGTGAGTTGGATGGACCTTGTTGAGGTCCCCAAACAACGTCTCCTTGTCCAACGCGACGAGGAGGTCGACCCAGTCGACGTGGGATCGGAGTTCCCTCGAGTCAACCCTCAGCCGATAATAGCTGTGCTCTCCTTTGATGTTGGAATGATACTCGATATTCGCGAAGACATGAAGCCCGCCTCTGATGCAGGCCTTGGCGAAGTTCTCGGCGACAGAGTTGATGCCGCTGCCTTGAGGGCCGCCGATCATCCAAGTCAAGCTGTTCGTTATACTCAACGACTATCCGTCCTCCAAGAGGCTGGAAGCATAGAAAAATTCTTGCTTCGAGCCGATAACCAGGGATACGATTCTTGAATACTCCACTAGAAGGATGGACGACACCGCTGGGTAAAAAGGGACACTATATATCCTAAGCCGACCGGCTCGGAGTTCCTCGTCGAAAGTATCATCCGATCATAACGGACAACCCAGGTTCAGGCTGCTGGCTTGTAATCGGGATTGACCCTCTGGTTGATCTCGTTGGCTAGGGCATGGCCGTGGAGTACGACTGTAACTTTCTTCACTCCATCAAGCTTGGAGGTGAGCTGACGGATATTCATTCCAATGTCTTCTGCAAATATTGGAGGGCAGAAGGGTGCTGTGAGATGGTATTTGATGAATAGCTCGCCGTCTTCCTTGATGGTTATCTCGTCGACAAGGTGCATCTCGGTTATTGGAAGCCCGATTTCTGGGTCTACTACCTTCTCTAGTTCCCGCGTAACGTCATCAACTGTGACCATCGAGCATCACTCAACTAGGTCGTACGTAATTTCATTTATACATTCGTCGGCGACGAGTTTCTCTGGACTTCCGTCTTTCAAAACTCTACTCCCCAGTATATCCAGATTCTTCGTAAGATCTCCTATAACACGACGCAAGAGCATAGTGGTCGGAGTATGACATAAGTCATGTTTAAATAGCTTGTAGGATTAGTCGTATTTGTTTCTTTGATAATCCCCTGTGAGATCGCGTCTAAGTCTGTAGTTCCAGCACTTCGAGCCATGGTGGCACGCGAACTCCTCGAGCATTATGGACTAAAACAAGAGCAGGTAGCCACCAGACTTGGAGTGACGCAGGCCGCTGTCAGCAAGTACCGCCACCAAGTTCGAGGCGAAGCAGTTCAACTCGAGTCTGCCCCTGAAGTACAAAAGATGAGCAGGGACATCGCTTCCATGCTCTCCCAAAGTCCCAGCCCAATTGCCGTCTCTCAGAAACTATGCCAGGCATGCACAGACATCCGTGCACTCGGCCTAATGTGTGAGACATGTCATAAGGTGGACCCAGCATGGGATGTCGAGCACTGCACTATATGCTTCGGAAACCACAGCTGTTCAGAACTCGTAACCATTGAGCCCAGTAGCATGGGAAAATACAGACGCATACCAATACGCGCTTGATGAGATGGTCGTCTCCTGGTTCAAGACGTGATAAGACTCAAGGACCATACTCGAGTTTTAAGAACCCTCCGCACGGCGCTCCCCGGCCGACTCCTACGCTGTAGAATCTAGTATTTGATCAGTTTCCCACTGGAAGCCTTACGATAGGGGCCCCTCTTCCTCTTCCGAGCCTTTTCCTTCAATTCTCGTCGGCGCACCATTTTGTCTTCCAGACTCATCGTCCCAAATCACGAACTTCGACCATGAATGGTCGGTATGAAACTTTCGGGATGAACTCTTAAATGGGCTCCATTATCTGTTCCACCCTGACTAGAGAAGGATCGTGGTCAACTGACATTCGGTCTGTTTGGGAGGAAGAAGACCCAAACGCAGTCCAATCCGGGCCCGGAACCCACGGTGCTGAGCAGACTCCAAGAAATAACGAGTAACGACCCCGAGATGTACCAATCAATGTCGAGACTACTCTTCCTAGACCCCAAGAGGATCACTGCGTCACTAGAGGAAGCGATGAGCCAAGCGACCAATTTCGAATCAACAGGCAACAAGACGAGGGCCGAGGTATGGTATAGGATAGCTGGTGGGATAGAGCTCTACCGCGGGGATGCGGAAGGGGTGCGAAAGTTCTTCGAGAAAGCCGCCTCAGTTTCTGGAAACTCGAAGCCGGAATATAAGACCGCTGCGAGTCGGCCTCAAGAGGCTGTGTCGATCGCAAAGAAATACTACGAGAACCTTTGACCTTTGCTCTCTTCATGCTGATACGCGGCTAGAGTTCTTCTACCTGTCCCTCAGCTGAGAGGTCGCCGGATCAGGTTTAGTAGAAAAGCGTTTCTGGTGCTCCGGGCGGGACTTCCCGCAGCCTACTGCCGCTTTTGAACCCGCGATCAACGGCTCGAAAGGCCGTTATGCTAAACCGGGCTACACCACCGGAGCAGCCGACATCTCAAAACCAGGTTTCATTTACCTTTTGGTGATAGAGCCGATCCGACTTTTAGTCTTGGCCTGAGGACTCACTAGCTTGGGTCTCTGTTCTCCGAGAAAGGGGTGTCACCTTGTTATTTTGAAACCGCGAAATTCTCCCTTGTAGTCTGACCATTCGACTTCGACATTTCGCACTCTGGCCCCTCTGGGTCCTACGTGGCAGAATTTTATGAGCTCGTCGAGCCTGTCCTTCTCACCCTCAACCAGGGTTTCGACTCGCCCGTCGGAGAGATTCCGCACCCAGCCTGCGAGTCCCAGCCTTCTAGCTAGATCGGTAACTTCTCGTCTGAAGAAGACTCCTTGGACCAGTCCCGTGACGAGGATCCTTGCTCTAGCTTCCACTCAACAACGCGTGAAGAAACCGGCATTTGTTTCTTCCGTTGCCCCATAGCCAGCGCGAGCCGTGCAAGCGGCGAGATAGCACGGGTTCCGGTCTAGACGGACGGGACTGCCGTGACCGTCCGCAGTTGCTGGGAAGGTGGTTGTACAGGCGGCTCCAGCGAAACATTGTGGAGTTCTTGCACGAGGCTGCCGGCCGCGAGACCATGTATTGCGGAGAAGATGTTCAGCGTCATGTAAAGATATCCGGCATCTTCCACATCAAACCTTAGACCATGCTTCATCAGCACATCCCTGGTTCTGGGAAACGCCACTATCAAGTCGCCGATCGTGGTCTCACCGTTGATAGAGCCTATCTTGATCGAGAAGACCGGATGATCGTGTGGCAAGACGGCCGGTTGCGCCCGGTAAGTGGAAGCCGGGACGCTTGGGATGATCGGGCTCTTGTTAGGGGCTTTGAAAGCACGTTCTTGTCGAGAGCTCCTTTCAACGGGTCTCGGAGGGCTCGATTTTCTTGGTTCTCTCTTCGCCTTTCCCTTCTTCCTCTTGAGCGTCTTTCTAGCCATTTGGTTCACAACACGAAGTGGTCGGAGTCTCCTATTATGGGGTGTGGACTCAGATATTAATGCGCGTAAACGAGGGTCTAGCTCTTCGCGGGCTCGACCGCCCACGCGATGGGCAGCCCTTGCATGAGCTGTTGAACCTGCTCCGAGGTTCTGAGCCGGAGTTTGTCTGCGGTTGCCTGGAAGGCGGAAGAGGAGTAGTCTTCGATCCGTCCTTCGTCGGATTTTCGAGCGATCATCGGGTCTATCGGGATTGACCCTAGAAAGAGAATGCCGAGTTGCTCTGCTAGTTTCTCGCCTTGGGACGGTCCAAAGACATGGACCTTCTCGCCGCAGCCGGGGCATTCAAGAAAGCTCATGTTCTCTATCAGTCCGAAGATTTCGGTGTTCATCTTCTTTGCCATGTTGACCGCCTTTGTCACGATTAGAGATGCTAGGTCTTGGGGGGAGGATACGACGATTACCCCGTCAAGCGGGAGGGACTGGAACACGGTCAGCGGGGCGTCGCTCGTGCCCGGCGGTAGATCTACTAGCAGATAGTGGAGCTTGCCCCAGTCTACGTCCCAGTAGAGCTGGCGGATTACGCTGTTGACTATGGGTCCTCGCCAGATGACGGGTGTTCCCGGATCATCGAGGATGAGGTTGATCGACATGACTTTGATCCCGGTCTTTGTCTCGATCGGCGTGATGGCTCCGGCGGGGCTCTTGGAGGGGTGGTTGGTTAGTCCGAAGACCTTGGCGATGCTCGGTCCTGTGAGGTCTGCGTCTAGGACTCCGACCTCGTAGCCTTGTCTGCGGAGTTCGCATGCGAGCATGCTTGTGACGAATGATTTTCCTACGCCGCCCTTGCCTGAGACTATTGCTATGATATTCCTGATCTCCCGTTTCCCTAGGCGTTCGATGCCAGCGCCAACGTTCGTCCTGGGCTCAGCTCCTGTCTTGGCCGTCTTGTTCTGAAGCATTGTTCTGAGCTCATCAAGCTCTGACTTCGACATCGATGTCGTCTCAACGGTGACTGAATGGACCTGGCCGGATTTTTTCAATGCTTTCTCCACGTCGGATTGTAGGGTCTTGGCCAGAGGACAGTGGGCGACGGTCAGAGCGATCTTTACCTTGACATGGTCGTCTGTTATTGTGATGTCTCGGACCATGTTGAGATCGACGATGCTGATCCCGATTTCCGGGTCGAGGACTCCGCGTAGACTCTCGATGACGCTCTGCTTATCGATCAACGTAGTGGACAGGTCCCATTGAGAAACGTGGCGGAGAAGGTATTTACACCCTATTACCGGAGCGAAGCGGCATTCTGTACCGCGTTATCGATGGATGGATATGTGGTGGGTTGACTGTTGGTTGTGGGTGAGAAGACGCGGAGGGCGTTGAAGGAGTTTGGGCTTACAGAGTATGAGGCGAAGGCCTACGTCTCCCTCGTCGAGTCTGGGGCTCTGGCTGCTAGCGAGCTTAGCCGAATAGCTTCTATTCCCTACTCGAAGATGTACGAGATTATCGGGAATCTTGAGCGGAAGGGTTGGGTTGAGCTGGAGCAGGGTCGTCCGACCAAGTATTACGCGAAGGCTCCGTCTACTGCTCTGGAATCGTCGCGTGTCCGGTTTGAGACGACGATTAGGTCGAGCGAGGCTGATGCGTTGGAGGAGCTTCAGCCGCTCTATGAGAAGAAGGGAGCTCGGGAGAAGCCGGACATCTGGATCGTGAGGGGCCAAGACAATATCCTCGACAAGATCAAAGAGACGCTGTCACGGACCCGGCGAGAGTTGATGGTGGCCATGCCGGTTGTTCCAGATGCGATAGTCTCAATGGCTCTCTCGGTTCTCGCGTTGATGAGAGAGAAGGGGGTTAACGTCTCGGTTATGCTTCCCTTGGCGACTAGCCGGGAGACTGTTCGGCAGCTGAAGGGGCTTGCACAGGTTCGGACCCGGGAGCAGATGTTTGGAGGGGGGATCATCTCGGATGATAATCAGATCATAATACTATTGGGCGAGGATCCGGAGAAGGGGTTGACGCTGGCTATTTCCTCGGATCATATTGGGCTGGTCAGGTTTGGGAAGAGCTACTTCGAGTACCTCTGGGAGAGCTCGAAGCCGATATCATAACCATGCCCGGGGGCGGTTCTCAGTTTCCAAAGAGCTGGTTTGTGTCGCGGGGAATTTTTTATTTTCAGATCCTGGACGGGTCGTCTCACTGTCTGGAACGTTTCTGGGCGAGATATCCGATTTCTCGCGCAGAATGGGCTGGTCAGCCGTTTTCAGTAGTTGCCGCGTGGCGGCCCTCCAAGCGTGCGAAACCAGCCGCCTGGGACCCCCCTCCCGGATTGCAGATCCGGGCTTGTTCTGGGCGATCTTCCGGATGGATTTCTTCTCAAACAGCTCTTCTGTATCGTGAGGATCAACTGCTTTTGAGATTTGTCTGGTGGTAACGCTTCTGGTAACCGTGGATGGTAACAGTCGGGCGGGAGCCTGGTTTCGTGGTGGGATCGTCGGGGGCTGGTCTTCGGGGTCAGGTTCCGGGAGGGTTTTCTCGGGCCGGAATGGGGCGCGCTGGAGCGTTATGTTTTGGTTGTTTGCTTGGAGGTTGCGCAGTTTTTGACCCGGGACTTGGAGGCTCGGACTAGTTGGCCTGCGGCGAATAGTCTTAACTTGTCTCTGCTACTCCCGCTAGGGTTGCATCCGGCAAGAGTTGGAACTGCGGGGGTACCAGAGCCAGGTCTAATGGGCAGTGGGGCAGACTGTCCCCGCCTTGGGCTTAGGACCCTGTGGCGAAGGCCTTCGTGGGTTCGAATCCCACCCCCCGCACCATTCTCCTCTCGCATCTTTGATTCTGCGACGCCTGACCCCATGACCGCTTGAGGGGGTGCTTGACGACTGTTGAAGAGAAGTCTTGGATAGACTTTAATCGGGTACCGCGGAATTCGTGATCGTCTATGACGAAGACCGAGGAATCAGGACCAAATGAGGAACCCGCTGCAGAGAATTCCTCTAGAGACCATGGCTCTTGGAAGCGCGTTGACCCGAAGATTTGGAGTAGAAGGGAGAGACGCTCAGGTCTTTCCGCTAAGATCTCCAGTATACCAACATGGTTGGGCTGGGCTTTGACGTCTACGGTATTCTTCGTCTTCGTTCTGGCACCGCTGGGAGGACTGAGTGCCTATCTCACGATTCTAATTGCGTTCTACTTTGGGGGATTGAGGTTTTTCGGATTCTATTTCATCGGAATATGGGCCGCAATAATAGTGGGTTTTGTTGTCATTGTAGAAAAGACAGGCTATTCGAAGAACTTCGCGTCATGGGACTTCCCGCTGAGACGAGTAGTATTCGTGCCGGTCGGCTTTGCGATCGTAATGGGAGCATTCCTATTGATGATGTTCCTGACCGGATTTCTCCATAGATAGACCCACGACAGTTTCACGACAGGAGCGTCCACGATCGGAGAGACCCTCGTCTTTGATCGTCGCCTCTGTCTCAATGCGACAAATGTAAGTGCCACGATAGCTGCCAACGGGACCAGCGCTAGATACCAGTTCCTTATCCAGAAGTCCGTGCTTAAGAGCCAAAAGGATACGGCCGATGTCCTGGCGGTGAGAGTTGGGCCATCAGTGCTCCAGTTGTTACTATGATCTCCTGCCTCGACCTTAAACGTGTATGAAGTAGAAGGTTGGAGCCCGGTCACGTTGTAGCTATTCCGGTTGGCGGTCACGTTTGCGATTATACTACTTCCTTCATAGACTCGATACAACGTGACTCCGGTGTCATCCGTGGCGTTCGTCCATTGTAACGTTAGGCTATTTGGCGTGACCATTGAGTCCATGAGTTGCTTGTTTTGTGGCCAGACCGGAGGGGTTGTGTCTGGAAGGAAGGGCTTCATAAGGGGATAGTCGTCGACGGCGCCGGAGTCTCCGGAAATGGTGTAGTAGGTGTCACCGATTCCATCAGGAGCGGGACAAATCGTCTGAGGAACGTAGCCACTGCAGTGGTCGACACCGGAGTAGTCTGACCAGTAGTTTCCACCGTCTTTGTATCCGTTGTCCCAAGAGTTGTAGATTCCTTGGGTGTCCTTGGCTTGATCGGTGTTGGCGACGAAATTGTTGTTGTAGACAAGTGTTTCATTAGAAGACAGTATGAGGATCCCGTTCTGATTATTGCTAAGGGTCGAGTTTGATACTTGACCATTTGCGGTTTTGTCGAGAACTATGCCATATTGGCTGGATGAGATGAGAACCTCTTCAACTACGAAATAGTCAGTGGTGCCTGTTATGTTGATCGCGACTCCACCAGGAGCGCTTATGTTCCAGCCTCGAATGATGAAGGGGTTGAGAAAACTTCCATCACCACCGCTTACTCCGTTCGCCCTAGTAAAGTCTCCATTGCCGACTATCACGATGGGAGGATGCAACTGGAACGTTTGTCCCGTCACCGTGGTGCTGTATCGGAGAAATGTGGATAGTGAGATGATGGCGAACAGAATCAATGAGATCAGGAGAACTCTTGGCTTCAATGGTTTCCGACAGGTGTCTACATTTTCAGCTACTTCTTGGGTTTGCTCATGAGCTGATCAAACTCCTCTTGAGATATTCTTTCGAGTCTCGTGGAACATCGTGTGCACTTTGGGACCGAGGATAATGGTGACACTCGCCCGCCGAGTAGCATTCTTGTAAGCGAGCCTTTCGTGTATCTGTCTTGTTCAAGCATGCTCTTCGTGGTCGAAAACAAAGATTCACATCTTGGACATTTGAAATAGAACTCCCTGTCTTCAGGAACACGCTCCATCTGCGTTTACGTCCCCAACGTGGGTCGCTACTTTTTCTGTCTCGAGCGGTCCTTTTTCTTGAACAGCGCGCGCCCTGACTTGTTTATCCGCCGCTCTATAACAAACACTAACACGATGGTTGCGAGCGCTGCGACTATTATTCCGACCATTGTCAAGGCGATAGAATTGTTCGCATCCAAAATGACAGTGTCGCCGATTACCGTCGGGCTTCCGGCGATGCTGAACTGTACGTTGTGAGAGAAGGAAGCCGAGAATACGTCGGTGAAGGGGGAGCCTCCTTCATTGAAGGTTTCACGAATCGCCAGACTGTGGCTCTCGGCATTCGTCAAGATCGTGGTTCCACCGTTAGTCAGGTTGAATTCATGCGGCCATGATTCGAGAGGTGTTGAGAGGTGGGAGAAGTCTAGAAGGTTGATCGAGGCGGCCCGGGCGATAGAATCCTGGAAAGGTACGACCGTCCCATCCACGAAGTAGTTCCATACAGTGAGCGTAGAGGATCTTTGATTCAATAGTTGGCTGTTCGCCAAGTATTGTCCTACTAGATTCAGAGATATGGTGCCGTTGGTAATGTCAGAAGTGACATCGAAAGATTTCCAGGCCATGTTGATCTTCAGTTGACCGTTTGATGATGTCACTATTCCTCCGACGTTGAAGTGAAGATCTATTCTTGTCATGTTGGCTGTTGACTCAGATGTGATTGTCAGCATCGAGACGGCAGCGCCAGGGACCATGCTGTCTAGTGCAGATGACATAGTTGCGATTGCCGTCGACGCGTTCGATCCTGAGAGCATGAGTTTGTAGATGGGTAGCGTGACATCTGTAAGGTTCTCGCTGAAAATGGTCGTAATGTTTACGGAGACTGAGCTGCCGGATACCGCGACTGTATAGTCGCCTCGGACTTCGCCGATGCTCGCTAACTCCAGCGATATTAGAACCGTGACTAATAGGAAAAAGGTTGTCACGCTTGTTCGTGTTCTACTCTTGCTCAAGTCGTGGCCTCCACTACTCTCTCAGAGATTGTAGCTGTTATTTGGGTCGGCTCGGGGAGACTCCGTCATACAAGTGACAGGCTACGGTGTGGTCTTTTTCGACCTCTATCAGATGGGGCTCCTCCGTCGTGCAGATCGTGTGCGCGTAGGGGCAACGGGTATGGAATCTGCAACCTGAGGGGGGATTTATTGGGCTGGGAATCTCTCCTGCTATCACGTCTCCAGTCCTTTTGCTCGAAGGGTCTGCAACTGGGACTGCGGCGATGAGGCTCTGGGTGTACGGGTGCAGAGCACTTCCTATTACGGCGTCAGTACTGCCCGTTTCAACGATCTGTCCTAGGTACATGATACCCAGCCGGTCGCACATGTGACGCGACACTGCCAGGTCGTGGGTGATGAAGAGGAAACTCGTGTTGTACTTCTGGACCAGGTTCAGCATGAGGTTCAGGATCTCTGCTCTTATAGACACGTCGAGCATAGAGACAGGTTCGTCCGCGACCACCAGTTCAGGATGGAGGACGAATGCCCTCGCTACAGCGACCCTTTGTCTCTGGCCCCCGCTCAGCTCGTGGGGATATCTGAATAGAAACTCGTCGGGTGGCACGAGCTCCACTTCTTGAAGCGCTTCCTTCACTCTCTGCTCGACCTCTTCCTCGGTCTTAGCGGCGTGCTGGACACGTATGGGCTCGGCGACGATCTCCTTGATCGTCATGCGCGGATTGAGCGATTCGTATGGGTCCTGAAATATTATCTGAATTCTTCGTCTGAGCGGCTTCAGCTCTCGGTCTGAAAGTTTGGAGATGTCTTTACCCTCGAAGAGAACATGTCCCTTCGTGGGCTGAACAAGCCGGACGAGCAACCTCCCCGTAGTAGTTTTTCCGCTTCCGCTCTCTCCAGCTAGTCCGAAGATTTCTCCTTTCTTTATGCCAAAGGTTATTCCGTCGACAGCCTTCACAGAGGCTTCCTCTCTCGAGAATATGCTAGCAAAGAAGCCGGTCTTGAGGGGAAAGTGCTTGGTCAACGATTCGACGTGGACAAAAGTTTCAGGGGGCGGCTCGACGGTCTGAGTTGCTGGAACTGGAGCCGACTGAACGTCGGAGTGTTCGACTGACATGTGGATTCTGAGCATTTCCTCGCCGTTCTCTCCGGCATCGTAGCCGCAGATCCTACACACGGTGCTCGTCAACGGCTCGCCTCATGAAAACCCGTTTGTGACCAATTCGCAATTTGCAGCTTGCTCTCTGGGCAGATTAGCCGAAATCTTTGACAAACTATGCTAGATGTTCGTGTTCTCATCTTGTCACTTCTTGGGATACAGCCAGCATGCTGCATAGTGGTCTTTAGAACCCATCTGGATTAGGGGTGGTTCTTCTTTCTTGCAGACGTCCATCACGTACGGGCATCTCGGATTGAAGTGACAAGCGGGGGGAGGATCAAGCAAGTCCGGTGGGGATCCGGGGATTGAGACCATCTTTGTTTTGGGGCCCTTGATTTTGGGAAAGGCTCCGATGAGACCTTGCGTGTAGGGGTGTGAGGGTTCGTTGAAGACTTCGTATACGTCTCCGAATTCTACGATCTTTCCCGCGTACATTATGGCGAGCTTGTCGCAGGTCTCAGCTAGGATGGACAGGTCATGGCTGATCAGAATCATGCTCAGGTTCAGCCTCTCCTTGAGTTCGCGCATTAGCTTCAGAACTTGAGCCTGGACTATTACGTCGAGGGCGGTGCCCGGCTCGTCGGCTATCAAAAGCTGAGGGTTGAGGCATAGCGCCATGGCGATCATTGCCCTCTGTTTCATTCCGCCGCTGAACTCGTGAGGATAGTTGTGGGCTCGCCCGCGCTCGATCCCGACGAGCTCGAACAGATCTTCTGCTCTCTTCCAAGCGTCGGTCTTGCTTGTTTCTGGTTCATGAATTCTGATGGCCTCTACGATCTGATCTCCGACTTTGAAGACCGGGTTGAAGGCGTTCATTGCTCCTTGAAAGACAAGCGCTATACCCTTCCATCTGACCTTCTTCCTCAACTCATCATCCGAAAGATCTCCGAGACTTGTCCCGTCGAAGACTACCCTTCCGTCGACAATCTTGCCCCCTGGGGGCAGAAGCCTAAGGATTGAGAGAGCAAGTGTTGTCTTTCCGCACCCGGACTCGCCGGCGACGCCGATAGCTTCTCCCTGCTTGATGCTAAAGCTGACTCCATCAACGGCTTTGACCTTGCCTCTGAGGGTTGTGTAGTATGTTTTCAGTCCCTCGACGTCCAGCACCGACATTAACAGTATCCTGGGAAGTCGAGTGGGACCTGATGAAAATAAGGTTTGCCGGTTGAAACGAGCACGGGTAAACCCTTGATTTCCCTCCTGACATCCTTCTCAATCCCTCAACACCTTCTCCAAAGTCTGACAGGCTATTCCTCAGAACTCGAATTGGAAGTAAAACGAGAGCTTCTCGACAGATTTGACGGTGTCTGTTCCGGATATGTCTTCGAATGCCCCACTAGACATACTGGCTCCTGTTCCGCTCATATGGCACGAGTTCTGCCGTGACGTCGACCGATTCTAGAATCGCTTATGAGGACTCGTTCAACACTGGCTAGTGGCAGGTTCGCTAAACTGATCTGTAAGACTTCCATCGCGCGTTCCGAGGCTCATCACGCCTTCAAAGGTCCACGGCAGTTCATTGTTGTTGACTGAGCAGAGCCTCTGGAACTGGTCGATGTTCAGCCCGGTGGAGAAAGTGGCCGGAACATCGATTGATGAGCTGGCGGGAATACCTACGTACCCGTTTAGGACGGCGGAACCGGAGCCGACTATTGCTACTCTGTTGCCGGTTCCGTTGGGGAGGATTGCGAGATAGGATATTAATTGAAACTCGAGCCCAACGTAGGGGGTCGGGTTGGTAACTGTGAACTTGAAGGCTACGTCTGTGTTCGATTGAGTCGAGCTGTTCGAAATGTCACTGACTGTAATGTATATCTGGCTCAAGGCTGGAAAATAGCTCATGTAGTTGGCCGCAGGGCCTATGAGATAAACCCAGCTGCCTAGCGCGGATGCCGCGTATGCAATCCCCAGAATCTGGCGTCTGTCCAATGTTCGAGTTTGATTGAGTGAAGCAGTTAATTAACGTGCCAGCGGCCATGCGCAGAGGGGACCGGGATGATTTCGCGAAGGATCCTTCTGCTGGTTGTCCCGTCTTGGACGGCCCTGATCAGCGCAGTCTGCCTCGCGAGATTGTTTAATGAGCCAGCTTTGACCTCGGCTGACTTTGCCCTCATCTTTTTGACCAGTGTAGTCGCTGGAATCGTCATGGGCGACTTGGAGAATGCGATCGTGGGATTTGCGTTGACGCTGGTAGCGTCTGCGGTGATCATAGGCTTTGTTCTGTCTCTGCCTTCAACCATCGGGCTCGCCGGACCACTCTTCGACGTTGTTGTGGGGCAAGAAGCGCTTGGCGACGTGTTCAAGGTGTTCATCCCGTTCGGGATAGTCCTGCTGCTGGGCGGCGCTATTCTGGGAAGCAGTTTAGCTGAGAGGTTTGGCCTGGACTAGCGTCGCATTCTCAGCCTCGGGTTCAGTATTTCGTCCAGGGCATAGCCGATCAGGATGAAAGACAGGGAGAGCAGGGCGATTGAAAGTCCTGGCGGCAGTATCCACCACCAGTCGGTTACTTGCGTCTGATTCAGTTGGATGTCATTTAGCATTGCTCCCCACGAATATACGCTAGGGTCGCGAAGGCCGAGAAAAGCGAGGGCTGCCTCTGTGACGATTGCAGCGGGTACTGTTAGAGCTAGGTTAACGTAGGTTAGGCCCATGACATTCGGAACGATGTGCTTTCGAACGATATGGCCGACGCCTGAGCCAGCCGCCCTGGAAGCCTCTATGAAAGTCCGCTCCTTTAGTGTGAGAACCTGAGACCTAATAATCCTAGCGAATCCCGGCCAGCTGAGAACTGCGATTATGGCTATAATGTTCCAGATTGAAGGGCCGAGGAGAGCGGCAAGTATGATCAGCAGCGGGAGCCCTGGAAGCACCAAGAGGAGATCTGTGCTACGCATCAAGACCTCATCAACAATCTTTCCTAGATAGCCGGCGAGAAGTCCCACGGTGAGTCCTATTGCAATAGCCACTACAGAAGCAAGGAGTCCGACAATTAGAGAGACCCTTGCTCCCCATGCGAGCTGGGTGAAAATATCTCGACCGAGCTGGTCGGTGCCCAGTAGCCCCCACGACGTACCGTAGAGATTGAGGTTCGCATTGTCAATGAAGAGTCGGACCAATGCACCCTGCGACACGTTCTGATCGACGACTGTCAACTGGAGACCGTAAGTGTAGGTTCCTTTGCCAAAGAAGACAAATCTCGCAGGATCGGCGGCAGAGGGGAATAGCTGTTTGACTGTACTACTCTGCGAATCGAGCGCAAATGCACCTCCAAGGTCAACAAGGTTGTCTACACTTTGAGCGTCTAAGGTTCCGGTATAGATCGGCACTGGCACCCCCTCTTTGGCAATGAAGACGGTGACGCCCATGGAGGATATGTTGTCTATCCCCGTGAGAAGAAGTCTAAGGCTGCCAATGAAGCGGAACGGCGGTCCGGAGTATTGCCAGAGAAAGTTCTTGGCAATTGTGATTGTCGCCCCTGACGAAGGCGGCAGAGGTGAGCCGGCAACGCGGACGTAATCTATCTGCTCTCTTACAGGGAAAGTCACAGAGGAGCCGTTGTAGGACCGGACGACCTTCTCATTCGGGTCGTAACCCGTCGAGAAGTAACTCAGGCCAGACGGAGTCTGCGTCACACTCCAGCCTTGGTCTTGCAGACTCGATGGCGAATCGAAGCCAGTGTTTGGGAAGAGCTGCATGTTACGACTCAAATCCGGCTGGCCCGGCAGAGCACTCCACCAAGTCGGAGGATCGAAGTGTCCTGAGAGGTTGATACCGTTTATCGGATCATAGTGTGTGAGGTAAGGGGCTGCTATTGCGAAAGCAATGTAGAACGTGAGTATGAAAACGCCTGCGAAGGCTCGCTTGCTCTTTAATAGCTGCTTCATGAAGGCTCGGAATCTATCCCACTGGAAGAGCAGAGCTCTGCGACGCGCCGACAACAAGAGTCACTGCTAGCTGTACTTTATTCTCGGGTCTATGAGACCATACAGTATGTCAGCGACAAAATTCGCGATGATTATCGCTACGGCTCCGAGATAGAAGATGGTCTGGAGAACGGGAGTATCGTTGAACTGGATGGCTCTGAATGTCCAGAGGCCGAGGCCGGGCCAGTTGAAGACGGTCTCAGTTATGATTGCGCCTCCTAGAATGCTTCCGAAGGCGAGTGCGACCGACGTGACGATGGGTAGAGAGGCATTTCTGAATGCGTGTTTGACCAGTACACTTCGTTCATTGACTCCCTTGGCTCGTGCGGTCGAAATGTAGTCCTCCTGTAGCGCCTCGATCATTGTTGCACGGGTCAACAGAACGTAGAACCCATAGGAGAAGAGCGTCAAAACAGCGACGGGCATGAATGCGTACTGGATCTTAGTCAGGAGGACCGCTAGAGGATTCGACGGAAGCCCGTTGATTGCCCATTCGGGGGGGGCGCTTCCGCCGGTCGGGAACCACTGGAAAAATAGGCCGAAGACTGCTATGAAGAGTAGACCCATCCAGAAGGTTGGGAGAGAAAAGGTTGTTAGAGACGCCACGACCGACGAGGAGTCTAGGACGCCTCCCCTCCTGTAGGCGCTTACCATTCCGAGCCCGATTCCGATCACGATGGCCAAAAGCGTCGAAGCGCCTAGCAGTTCGAGCGTGGCCGGAAGCCTCTGTTGTAGGTCTTGAAGGACTGGATGACCGTTCTGTAGTGAAATGCCAAATTGGAGCGTTAGCATGTTGTCGATGTACTTGTAATATCTCACGTACAAGGGCTGGTCGAGCCCATAGAGGTGATACAAATAATCGATCTGGACTTGACTCACTCGATGCCCCGAACCGAGAATGTTGTTGATGGCCCCGTTTCCTCCCGGCAAAGCTTCGAAGATTATGAAGTTCAGAGTCAGAACAAAGAATACCAGAACTATGGTGTAGACGAGACGTTTGAGTAGATACGCCTTAAGACCCATACTCCTTCACTTCGAGATACCATGTCAACGTAGTTTCCTCTGAATCGCGTAAGAAAAATAAGGAGGGGGATATTTGGGGTTTGCCGTTTCGCGTTTAGGTTCCTGGGATGTTCTCGAATACCCATCCGGGTATTGTGCCCTCGGTTCCGCCGCCTTGGTCTGCTCCGCCTAGGAAGCTCTGTCCGAAGTGTAGCGCTACTCTCGTCAGGTCGAAGATGTTGACGCTGCCGTCAGGTGTCCCGCTTGATCCGCTGAGGTCCCAGGCTGCATGTCCATACGGGCCTACAAGTCCTGGGGACTGTCCAAAGTGTGCTGCTACGAGAGACAGGTCAACAATGTTGATGACCATGTCTGGCGGTGGTAGCGGACCGGATTCAGAGGTGCCGCCGACGCATGCTGTGCAGTACCAGTTGGTGTTGCCCGCCTGGTGGAACTTGTACCAGCCAGCACCATTGCCGTTGATGGTAAAGGTCGTGCCGCCGACGCTAGTGAAGTAGCCGTCGTTGGGAGACGAGCCAGAATAGCCCGGCCACGTCATGCCCGGTTCTCGTGTGCGGAACACCATAGGACCGTTGGTTCCGCCTGTGAACGAGTTCTTCGAGTCATAGACGAAGGCGAACGAGCCAAGGTCTGTGCCGACTGGGTTGCCTGGTACAAACGATTGCTGGTTGATGCTGTTCTGGGTACCGGACGATGTCACAGAAACTCCCTGGTCAGGCCAGTTACAGGTTGAGCAGCCTGAAGGAGCCTGAGGCCAAGGACAGCTGTAGACACCGTTAGCGTTGAAGTTGGTCCCGCTGAGCACACAACTGCTCACCGGACGACAATCAACGCCCGGATTGGTCGTTCCCGGCCAGCCCGGAGTAGCTGCTGGTCCACCGCTTCCCCCGTGAGCCTCGACACACCAGTGCTGCAACGACTCGACAGGAGTCCCGCCGACATAGTGGCGGTTCCAGACTGCCTGGGTCCTAAACTCAAACACTACAGCGTTCGGATTAGTTACGACGCTGGGGTGCGAGTTGTGGGTCAGAACATTCTGGAGGTCGAAATACGAAGCACTGATGAAGCTGCCGGGGTCGTCGCGCGCCAGAAGCGTTGAGAACTGCACATCGTCAACTGTTACGGGTAGTGATGGAATAGCACCGTCGAGCGAAGCTGCCCAGCTTAGATCAGGGCGCAGCTGAATGGTTAGGACCTGGCATCCTGAGGCTGGATTGTCAGGGGTGCAGATCGAGCCGTCTGGGAAGGCGGCTCCATTGGCAACATTGCTAGTTACGACCGGTATGCTTGCCATGTTCGGCAGGTCACCGGAGAAGCCTAGGTCGTCGTTGGCTAGAGCATTGAGAAAGTCGTAGCTTGAAGTGTATGTCTCAAAATCGTAGAGGAACTGGGTGGTGATTGGGTTGGGAGCGTCCAGCACGTCGGTCTTTATCCCGTATTTGATGAAGACTGGATGGGCTGGGTTATGGAGTGGAGCACCGATGAGCTGAGCGTTGATGAAGCTGAATCCGTTGTTCCAACCGACGCCAAGCAGTACGTTGATTCCTGACCATTGTAGACCGTTGAGTGTAGCGTCAGAGTCAGAGTGGTAGATGCGGTACGCGTAGGGTGCCTGTGTAGACCATACGTCCAGGGCTGGAAGGGTTGCATTGTACTCATCCTCCAAAGCGTACGCGAAGGTCTGTGCGGTCGACTGAGAGGGAGCCGTTGTTAGGCCTCTCTCCGCCTGTGTGAAGACCGGGTCGTTGTAGCGGTTGTAGTTGGTACCGAATGGGAAGATTCCCAAGGGGTCGTATATGTTGACGAACGTCGGGTCTCGCGTTAGACTCCATCCACCAGTATACATGTTGAAGTTGTTTGCGCCGAAGACGGCCGGTCGCAGAGAGGCACGAGTTGTCTCACAATAGTTCTGTGCAGACGGGTAGCCGCTGTTAGTACAGCCAGAGACCATCTGTATGCTCAGACCACTCGTTCCGGTCCCAGCCATGATGTTCCTGATGAATCGTCCGAGGCTGAGACGGTTGACATCGTCTGACCTGACGTAGAAGAATGGTTTGAGCAGAGCACCGCAGCCTCCAGGATCAGAGGCACAGGTGCTTCTGTGGTTCTCGCGGAAGCCGCTGCCGCCGATGGTGAAGCCTGCATTGTTGAGTATCGCATTGGCGACGGCGATCCTTTGGCTGATGGGTAGCCCGGCTCCGTAGCATGTGCCCGGAGCAGGCGCGGTTGCACAAGTGAGGTATGGTGCTTTGACCCAGACGTTGCTAAGCCCAGCAGGCATAGTGGTGTAGATGGGTACTCCAAGTCCTGCGAGGAAGTTGGTCGTAAAGTTCTGCTTATCGGTAATCCACGCAATGGCCTGGCGGAAAGCCAGAACATTGGATGGGAAAAGCTGGACCTGGAAGTCGAGCTCCCACTTGTCGAGTGCCCGGAGGGTCTGGATTCCTATTTCGTGCTGGATCGGTGCCTGGTTGGCAGGGCATCCTCCGAGCCCACCTGGGGCATCGGGTCCCGCGACGCAGATGTTGCTGTTGTACTCGTTCAGCTGAGCCGCAGTCATGGCGAAGTCGTATACGTCGATTCCTCCCGATTTCAGAGCGGTCCATTCACCGTCCTGAGTGATGAGGAATTGTGGATAGGCAATGCCGTCAACGAACGGTCCGGTGGGTTCATAGGGCTGAGGCGAGCCGATGGCAGGACCATACGATTTTGTCATGCCTAAGAATCCGGCTGCCGAGTTGAATCCGACTGTGACGACGAGAGCTGAGAGAATTGTCACTGAGATCATTAGCATTGATCTAGAGAGATATTTATTGTTCAATGTGGTAGTCACTTTTTTCTTCGAAGCTACGACCGGCTGACACGATATAAGCTTATCCAAGTATTATGGGCTGGAAGTTGCCCCTGTTACCCTCGGAACTACTGAGATATACTGAGATGGCTACGGTGGGGATAAGGCTGATTTGAGCTATTCGATATAGCGATGTTTAGCCTGTGTTTCCGAATCTAGCCGCAACGTAGACGAGATCCCGTATGTCAATCACGCCGAGGAGCAGGGAATCCATATTCGGATTGTACTTCGGGCTTCCAACGGTCGAGCCGAAGACTAGGGCGACGCCCGCGAGGTCTACTATGTTTACGACTCCATCGCCGCTGACATCGCCAGGGATAGTGACGATCACAGTCGTGCTCAGAGTGTTGTCAGCCGTGTTAGCATCTCCTGTCAGGTTTCCCTCAGTGGCTGTCAAGACATAGTGCCCTCTCAGCCCAGTGGTGTTCCAGGCAAAACTAGCTCTGGTAGCGCCCGAGTACGGCACCCTACACGCGGCAGTGCCGGTCGCAACCGCGACGCAGGCAGCGCTTCCAATTACATTCCCGTTTATCAGAGTACCGTTCGCCGTCAGCCTCAACTGGGGCATCTCCTGTTCCCATCCAGTGTTGGTTAATGTCACGTTGACTGTAATCGTCAGGCCCCGTCTTATCACCGTCTGTCTAGGCGTGATCGCAGTGACGCCTACGTCTGCGACCAGAATCGCCATCGAGAATATGTTTGAAGATCCGGTAATGTCGGACATCCATACGATCCCAACTCTCCCAGGTCCAACTTGGGCGGTAGAAGGCTCCGTGTCGTTGGGAAGACTGCCATTGTCGAGTTGTATATCGGTCGACCACGACGACCCGTTGTTGAGCGAGTATTTCATGAATAGATCATATGAGACCGTAGATGGATTATTACGGTCCGACGCCCAGACAACCACAATCGCACCGTTCGTAGCTCCGTTTTTGATTGCGACGATTGAGGGCCACTCGTTGTCTCCCGCACCGGTAGAATTGATCGTGCTGAGATCAACCGGAGTGCAGCTCAGAGGATTCGACGAGCAACCGGCATTGATCACCTTGTAGAATATGTCGTGGTCACTGTTCTTCGACGGCATGACCTCCGAGTACCCGAGCCATATTGTCCCGTCTGCCGCCTGCGACAGTGAGGGTTCAGAGTCCTGTCCTGTCGATGTTGCTTGTAATGGCGGAAGCCAGCCTGCACCGTTGTACTTTTGTTGCCAGACATTGGAGAGGCAGACGCAGTTGTGATCAGAGCCCCAGGCCACGAGAAGCCCGCCATCGCTTGTACCGATGGCCGACGGGTGCACGTCTGTCCCGTTCCACTGCGTGAGTCGTGATGCCCCTGACGACCAAGAGGTCCCGTCGAATATCTTGTAGAAGACAGTGGAATAGTGACGAGTGGCATTTGAGTTTCGATCTGATGCGAAGAAGATCCAGATTTTTCCATCCACCGTTTGAGTCGCAGAGCTAAATTGGTTGTTTCCGGGGCCCGCGGTGAGCCTGTGTGTGGGGTGGAATATGGAGAGGCATGAGAAGCTCGCGTTCTGGAGACACTCTACCGGAACTATTCGGTAGTAGACATCGAATGTCGGTGTGAGCGACTGGTTTTGAGCGGACCAGAATATCCACGCCGTATTGTTCTGGCGGTAGTAGACGAGTGATGGGTCGATGTTGTTGTTGTTGTCGGAAGTTATCTGAGACCCTTGGTCGACTGTATAGGCGCCGACATGGGCTAGGGTCGAGGATGCGAGTATGACGAGGAGCGCAGACCAGAGTAGCTTCTTCATAGCGATCGTCATAAGCGGCATAGAGTGTCCTCTGACTAGGATAAAAAAATAATTTTTGGTGTTTGGGAGGAGGCGGGTTATGGCGCGACCTTTGTGACGAAGCTGTGCAGTGGACCCTTGATTACTGGTCCGAGCGAATTGTCGAGGTTGATTTGCTGGTAGAAGATCTGTGCCTTTACGTGGTAGTTGCCCACTTGGAGAACGCCTGAAGAGCTGACGGGGCTGAAGCATGTGTGCAGAGGTACTGGGTAGAGCGTGTTTGCGGCGATCTCCTGTACTGGAGTGCTCACCAAGGTAGTGCCATAGCCAGAGTTGACGGTGAACTGTACGGAGACCATTACTGACAGAGTTCCGGTGCTGTTGATGTTGGCGAAGAGGTCGTCACAACCTGGATTGAAAGCCGTGTCTCCCGAGTAAGAGTACTTGAAAGCCTCTGGATACGCCCATTGTTTTGCTGGCAAGGCATAGGGCCAGACAGCGATACCTAAGAGCCCGGTGTTCGAGAACACCCCGCCTGTCGTCGTGACTGGCAGATTGTCGAGGACTCCGCCGCCTGCGTTGTGTATGAGTATGCTGTTAACTAGTGACTGGTCACTTCTTCCAAGACCTGCGACGCTGAATGTTATGGCACCAAGAACCTCAGTGGTTGCCGACGCGGGTGTCGACGGACCGAGCGAGGTTACCGCAACGGTGACTTGCCCGGCGTTGTTGTCAATACTTGTGACGGGCGCCGCCATTCCGGCCGAGACGAGACTGTCGAAGAACGGTCCGTAGGAATCAATGCTTGCTACCTGAAGGACTGCGGGGTTGTAAAAGATCGAGTACTGGAAGGCGAAGAGAGTGGCGTCTGTTCCGCCTATTCCGGTGGCGGTGATTGTGTACTGGAACTGGGAGCCAACGTCATGGGTGCAGGTCGTGCTCGGGCAGCTGTCGTTGATGAGTGCAGGTGAGAGTGAGAGGCTGGGCTGCGCGAAGACTGATGCGACGGGGGCTAGTCCGATTACGGCAAATGTTGAGAGCAAGAGGATGGGAAGGATCATTATTGTCTTGAGCTTATTATGCAATGTCTTTTCTAGACTCCTTTCAGCACTGGGTTACGGCACATCGGATATAAGAGTTTCTGGAATCGTTATGACGCTGTATATCAAGAGGCCGCTTCGGATATTCAAAGACTTCCCGGAGAATCCAGAATCACATACAATCTATCGTGGATGACGACCGTCAATTTTCGGAAACGCGCCCGTGGGATACGACTTCCATTCGGGTTGATAGCAAGATAGTCCGCGGTATCGGTGTACAACTGAGGCTTGAAACGGTTCCTAGGTAACTGTCACATCGAAGCTGCCAGAGCTGACATCATGTGACTCATCTCCCAAGTAGTCTGCAATAATCATCTGTGGAGTGCCCGAGGGGGTCCCTACCGCAATAGCGAAGGGAACAGAACAACTTGAAACTCCATTTGAAACGAATGCAAGGTTGCAGGACTGGATGAAAGAGGTGCCGTTGTAAAAACGAACAACGCGTGTAGGATTCAGAGCCCCCGGCGATGAGTCGCTCACCGTAGCTGTGCACTGCGTGGTGAAGCCTGTGGCTCCAATTCCGGACGGTGGAACGCAATTGACACTGGTGACACTCGTACGATTGACGACCGAGACGGCCGCCGTGGTCGGGTGGTAGCCAATGTTCGCGTTTACTGGTACTATGTCCCCTTGGCCGTGAAGCAGGGTCAGGATGGTTTGGGTAAGTGTTAGACTTGAGATCCCCGCGTTTGTCGCGTTAGCCGTAAACGTCACATTTGCGAAGTTTGTTACTTGTGAGCCGGGAGAGTCTATGCAGGCGACGGAAACGTAGCATGGGCTGCCCAGCATTGTGGCTACAACTGCAACTTGTCCGATAGTATTGTTGATAGAACTGAGAGCTATGAAACCGTTGGGCGGGAGAAAGGCACTTGCAATACTAAGGCTTTCAGCCCTGAGCAGAGAAGCGTTGTAGTTGAGATAAACCTGGAAGCCATAGAGTGAGTAGATGTCATTGATTCCAAGGCCGACGACGAACGAGCTGTTTTTCGTAGTCTGAAGAGATACGGGGTATATTCTCAGCACGCTCGTCCTCATCAGGAGGGGGAAGGTGGCGACGTGAGTAACTCCCCCACCTGTAGCGGTCACGGTGAAATTGTAGTACTGCTGCCGGCTTGGAGCGTTCGATGCGGCCGTTACATTGAGACCTGTCCAATCCATGTTTCCCTTCGCCGGGTGCAGAGCAGATCGCGCTATCAGCCCAGTCACGCCCGCTAGGGGGGAACTGAAACTGAGCGTTAGGATGTCGTTGAACGAACTAAATGCAGGAACTGAAGCTCCAACAACAAGGCGTGTACTACTACCGTTGAGGAGAACTGTATCCTGTGTTATCGAGGACCATGTTCCCGAGGGAGAGTTCGGATTTCCCTGCTTGACAAAAATGGTAAAGTCCCTACCGGTGTTTCCCCCGGTGTTGCCGAGGAAGAAAAGTGCTGCGGCCGCTCCGCCACCGATTACTGCTATGACTACTACTGCGAGGATTATCCTTCGACGATTGCTCTTGGGCTTGGTGGTCTGCAATTTGAAAAGCTCACCGAGCCGATTTTATTTAACCCTTGCCGGGGGAGAGTCGCGACGGTGGAGCTTTCGTGGTTGGCGAGGTTCGCGGAGACATTGCTCGTCGTCGACGCATGATGAGTATTGTAGCTAGGACGGCGGCGAGGGCAACTGCGGCCACGGCTGCGATGATGTAGGTTATCGGAATCCCCGGGCTTTCGGCGTTGAGATTTACGGTCTGTGAAGCTGAATCATTCGGGTTCTGATTGGTGGCACCGTTTACTGTGATGGTGGCTTTGATTGTGTAGGGACCGGCGGGCAATCCTGTTGTGTTCCATTGGACTGTGAGGACGGTACTGTTTCCGGGGTTGAGAATGATCTGTTTCGAAGCGATCGTACTTGTTCCGGCTTGGACCGCGACCGTTACATTCTCAGGATTCAGACCCGTGTTGGTTACGGCTGCGGAGACGGTGACGGGGGTCCCGGGACCGGTTGAGGTGACAGAGGTCGTAAGTTTCGAGATGGCCACGTAGTGCTCGGGACAGGAAGTGTTGTTGCAGAACACACCGTTCGACTGTTCAAAGTGGAGGGGCACGGCGACCTCGACGAGCTGGCCGCGCTGGAGTTGATAGACACCCTCAATCATTATGACGTGAGAAAGTGCGAGCGTGGTAACACCCCTCCCGTACACTGTGAATGTAACACTAGCCAAAATGCCAGTTCCGTTGAACAATGGGTATCCGGAAAATAGAGTCCCGCCTACGAGAATTGTGCCTCGGGTCTGATTCACCTGTCTGATCAGGATTGCTTGATTCTGGGAAGCTGCTTGTGCCCAGTAAGACCCATAGGTTACGCTTGTAAGACCTGCCTGAAGGAACGTCTGGTTGTAGTTGAGCTGGAACTGCCAGCTCAGGAGATCAGCAGCGGTTGTCGTGATGTTGACTGTAAACGTGTTCCCAGGCGAGATAACCCTAGGGGGTTGAACGCTCATCGTCACGGGTATAATCATGATCGTAGCATTGTTGATTATTGGGCCGTAGGCTCCTGAGATTGTTATGTTGTATCCTCTGACCGGCGTCGAGGTTCCGACAGATATTGTGACGTTGGAGAAGGCTAGACCCCCCGCGGGCAGATTGACAAGGCTCGGGTTGAACGACACGGACGGAGGATCAGACACGTTAGGGCTGATCGAATAGCTCAGGCTGATCTCGCCCGTGAATCCAGGAGCGACGCTGGTCAGAGTGATGAGCGATGATCCTATCGGCCCGTTTTCTCCGGGGCCTATCGGCATGACTCTTACATTGGCTGTTAGGGAGAAGCCGTTGACGTTTGACGCGGTGGCTGACATGTGGCTGGGCTGGCTGTTGGAGATTACGATCCCAGAATCGTCCCTGGCCGTTCCCGTTGCGCCGATGCTGTCAACCACACGCAACGACACAGTGTAGGGACCGTTCGTGGCATAGGCTGAGCCATAGTCGTGTATCGCGATCGCTCCCTGCGTACAGTTGAGGATTCCAGTCGCGCAGCCCGCAGTGCCAGCGTTCACGGAGTCTTGTGTCTGGTCGCCAAAGTCCCAGAAGTACTCCGACTTTGTAATGGTCCCGTCCTCCGAGTCACTGCTGGGTGTGCCGTCAAACTTGAAAGCGTACTGGCTGCATAGGGACCCAGTTATAGAGGCACAAGACGGGTCTCCCGCGGGCAGTAGCTGTACAGAGAAACGGGTAACAGGAGGAGCATTGGTCACAGTCTCCACTGCGTCCGCACCATACGAGACCGGGAGTAGAGCACCGCTTTGATCAGTAAATATTACGGTCGATACGGTGAAGACCTGGTTGGTCGAAGGCTTACTGTTCAACTCGAAGGCGACGTTCGCCAGCAAATTGTTTGCCAAAATAGTGACGGGCGGGTTAGGAGCGATAATAGAAACTGCGATTAGCACGGAGCCGGTTCCTCCTAGAGGCGGAGGCGGGGTATACGTGATGACTGGGAACGCTTTGTTCGCAGCAATCAACCCTGCCCAGTTCACGGTTCCCGCTGTAGTCTGTGAACCGAAGGTTACAGTGATCCCGGGACCATCCGGGTATGAAGAAAACGCGCTAGGATCGGCCTGGGGTGTGAACGCGCTACCGTTGTAGTTGATCTGGAACTCCCAGCCGAAAACACTATTGATTGGATTCGACGAAGCGTTGACAACAGCCCCAATGTTGAAGGTCTTTGCCTGACTGGCGGACGGAGCAACTGTCGCGTCGATTGGGCTAACGCTGTTCGCGTCCAGGTTGACGAGATTGTCGAAGACGAATGGGACGAAGACTGAGTGAACTCTACCACTACCGACAGCGGTGTCGGTCGCGGTGACGTTGATGACGAATCTGCCTGTTGCAACATTGGGCTTGCATGATAGTGTAGAGTTGGCATTTTGCCCGCCGAGAATGTTACTGTGGGAGGCTGGGGTTAGGGAGCAGTTCGTAGTGACTGTCGAATTGCTTGTCAGAGTAATGGGCCCAACGTCTGGGATAGATCCTGTGCTGTTGTTTGTTATGGTGATGGTGACAGTATCGTTCGACTTTGGTTGGGTCGGAGTGGGCGGGGCCGTTTGATCAGATGTGATCGTGAAATCCTCTCCGGTGAAGGCATGAAGCCGAGGAACGTCTGTGAGCAATAGTCCGATTACGATAATCGCAACAAAGGCGAGGGCTAATCCCTTGGATCCCATGTAGATCCTCATCTATCGTGAGGACACTGGGTATGCCCTCAATTAAGTTCTGCGGCCGGTTTCGAGTAGCGCTAGCTCGGGTCGCGATATAGTCGAGGGGACCCCCGGGAGCGCACGGTATACATTTGATCTTTCTAGAAGACTTTGGGATGGGAGGGGTTGTTTTAGGTTACCGCGATGTTGAGGCTGGTGGTGATGAGGTCGGAGGTGCTTGCTCCTCTGACCTTTACGCGGACGTTGAAGGTGCGGCTGTAGTCGTAGTTGTGGCTGGCGGAGCATGCTCCGTTTGTGCCGGTGACCGTTGTGCGCTGACCGTCTCCGAAGGAGAATGTGCAGGAGAAGGGTCCTGTTCCGCCGGTGTAGGTTGTTGCGAAGTTCAGAGTGGTTTCTTGTGGTGCTGTGCTTACTGTTTGGCCGTCGGGGTTGAGCGCGGAGAAGCTTGAGGCTGCTAGGGGCGGGTTGGAGAATGTGTAGCTGAAGCTGGAGTGTCCTCCGACTCCCCTCGCTTTGGGAGCTGAGAGTAGTAGTGTGTTGTCTTGTGTTATGGTGATCCTGCTGACGATGCCGAAGTGGTCGGCCGGGTTTTGGTCCTGGAAGAGGATGGTGTTCTGGCCGGTGACTAGGTAGCTGGATATGTCGAAGGGTCCGAACTTGAGGGTTCTGGCCTCGTAGGCGGAAAAGTCTCCGGTCCCGGTGAGCTGGTTTAGTCCCGCGGGAATGTCTACGACCTGTTGGCCGTTGACGACGACTTGTAGTTGGCCTACGCTGTTGTCATAGTCGTCGAGGTCGAAGCCGTTGAATGTGAGGAGGGTTTGGCCTTTGCCGCGCACGTTGACTGTGAAGGTGTCGCGGCTGGCCGAGTGTGTCGAGTCGCCACCGTAGTTGGCTGTTATCAGCTGGCGACCTGCGTGGGTGGGCGTGAATGTTACAGTGCACGTTGCCATGCTGGATCCTGGACCGGGTGTAAGGGTGCACGTGGCTGAGGGAGTGAAGGTGCCAGTGTCGTTGGTCGTGAAACTCACGGTGCCTGTTGGAATGGTTGGGGTCAACGACTTGTCCATGACCCGGGCTGTGCATGTTGTTGGGGTGTTAACTGGGACTGAGCCTGGGCCGCAGGAGACGCGGGTCTGCGTCGGGTGGGTTGTAGGCGTGACTGTCGCAGTGGCGAGGTTGAACTGGCCAATGCTAGACGTGTGGGACGAGTCGCCCGTGTAGTTGGCATTGATCAAGTGGTGGCCCGCCACGTTCGGAGTGTAGGAGACTGAGCAAGACGCCGCGCCTACTGTTGCACCTGCTGCGAGTGTGCAACTGGCTGAGGTTGGAGCGAAGGTGCCTGTTGAATTCGTCCCGAAGACTACGACGCCCGTGGGTGTCGTCGGAGTAGAGTTGGTATCGGTTACTGTTGCAGTGCAGCTCGCCGTCGAATTAACTTGTGTAGGTGATGGGCTGCACGAGACTGTCGTCGTGGTCGCGTGACGCGGCGCCGCAGTCACTGCGAGGGTGAAGCTGCCCGAGCTGGAGTTGTGTGTCGAGTCTCCAGCGTAGTTTCCTGTTATGATATGATTACCAGCCGCGGAAACTCCGGGAGTATACGTTACGGAACATGATGCGGTGCCGGTGATTATCTCGGCAAGCGTGCAACTGTTCCCTGGGGTAAAGGTTCCAGTAGCGTTGGTTGTGAAGCTGACGGTTCCCGTCGGTGTCGTGGCTCCGGACGCGGATGTGTCGGTGACGGTGGCAGTGCATGTTGTGGGCGTGCCCGCTTGAACGGATCCCGGTAAGCAGGTGACGCTGGTGGTTGTGCTGTGTGGCGGCACTGATGTGACTTCAAGGGTGAAGCTACCGCTGCTTGTGTCGTGTGTCGAGTCGCCCGCATAATTGCCTGTTATGAGATGGTGGCCGACGACGGTTGGAGTGTATGTTACCGTGCATGTTGCAGTATCTGCTGTGGCGCCTGGGGCGAGAGTGCAGCCAGGTGATGGAGTGAAGTTTCCGGTCGAGTTAGTGGTGAAGTTGACTGTGCCAGTTGGTGTCGTTGGAGACGAGGATGTGTCGGTGACGGTGGCGGTGCAGCTCGTGGCGGAGCCTGCTTGTACCGAGGCCGGCGAGCAGTCGACTGTAGTGCTCGTGGAGTGAGGCGGAGGCGGGGGCACTGAGGTCGCGTCGAGGTTGAAGCTGCCCGAGCTGGATGTGTGGGTTGAATCACCAGAGTATGATCCAGTGATCAGGTGATGGCCGACCGCCGTTGCGTCCGGCGTATAGGTTACGGAGCACGAAGCGGTTCCCGCGGTCGGACCCGCAGCTAGGGTGCAGCTCGTCGATGGAGTGAAGGTGCCGGTTGAGTTGGTTGTGAAGCTGACGGTGCCTGTGGGCGTTGTGGGGCTGGCGTCGATGTCCGTTACTGTCGCGGTGCATGTTGACGGTGTGCCGACTTGCACAGTCCCCGGAGAACATGTGAGAGTGGTCGTGGTTGAGTGCGGTGGAGCCGTCACAGCGAGGACGAAGGATCCCTGACTGGAGGAGTGAGTCGAATCGCCACCATAAGACCCGGTGATCATGTGGTGACCTCCAACAGTCGGGGTGTAGGATACGGAGCAGGTTGCCGTGTCAGCTGTCGCGCCTGCTACGAGGGTACAAGTCCCGCTCGCTGGAGCGAATGTTCCTGTGCTGTTCGTTGTGAAGCTAGCGCTGCCGGTGGGTGTTGTTGGTGACGAGGAAGTGTCTGTGACTGTTGCGGTGCAGTTCGTCGCTGTGCCCGTATCGAGCGTCGAGGGAGAGCATTGGACTGTCGTTGTAGTCGAGTGAGGCGGTGCAGCGGTCACTGTCAGCGTGAAAGTTCCCGAACTCGTAGTGTGGGATGTGTCTCCACTATAGTCTCCGGTGATGAGATGATGACCGGCCGATCCCGCGTCCGGCGTATAGGTTACGGAGCACGTCGCTGTTCCCGCGGCGCCTGCCACTAGGGTACAGCTGGCTGTAGGAGTGAAAGTTCCCGTAGAATTGGTGGTGAAGCTAACCGTGCCCGTTGGCGATGTGGCGCCGGTTGCAGATGTGTCAGTGACTGTTGCGGTGCACGTTGTCGGGGTGCTTACTTGGACTGATCCGGGAGAGCACGTGACTGCGATCGTTGTCGAGTGTGGAGGAGCAGTCACTACGGCGAGGTTGTAGCTGCCTTGGCTCGCCGTGAATATTGTGCCGCCTGGGTATGAGCCGGTTATCAGGTGATGACCGGTGATACCTGGCGTGTAGGTTACGGAGCACGAGGCTGTGCCAGCTGTTGCGCTTGCTGCGAGTGTGCAGCTTGTTGCTGGGCTGAAGGTTCCTGTAGAGTTCGTGGTAAAGCTGACTGTGCCGGTCGGAGTGATCACAGTTCCGGTTGCTGTTGAGTCGCTGACCGTTGCGGTGCAGCTAGTAGAGGATCCAGTGGTAACGGGTGCAGGAGTGCATGCGACTGTTGTGGTGGTTGTGCGTTGTGTGGATGCTAGGTTGAAGCTACCACTGCTCGACGTGTGCGTCGAATCGCCAGGGTAGTTGCCTGTGATCAGATGATGACCGACAACGGTTGGAGTGTATGACACGGAGCATGTTGCTGTACCTGCTGTTGCTCCGGCGGCAAGTGTGCAAGTGCCAGCTGCTGGGTTGAAGGTTCCCGTGCTGTTCGTTGTGAAGGTAACTGTGCCTGTGGGAGTTGTTGGGGATGCGTTGGTGTCTGTGACGGTTGCGGTACATGTGGAAGCGCTGTTGTCAGCTACCGAGCTGGGAGTGCAGTCCACTGTTGTTGTTGTGGTGTGCGGTGGAGCTGGTGTTACTGCAAGCAGGAAAGTCCCTGAGCTGGTGGTGTGTGTCGAGTCTCCTGCATAGTTGCCAGTTATGAGATGATGACCCGTGGCTGATGCTCCGGGCGTGTAGGTTACCGAGCATGTAGCGGTGCCTGCCATCGCTCCTGCAGCGAGAGTGCAGCTTGTAGCTGGAGTGAAGGTTCCTGTCGAGTTGCTGGTGAAACTGACCGTTCCCGTAGGTGTTGTGGGTGACGAGGAGGTGTCAGTAACTGTGACTGTACATGATGTGGGCGTGCTCACCTGTACCGAGGCTGGTGAGCATAGGACTGTCGTCGTGGTTGGATGTGGCGGAACAGCAGTCACGGCAAGGTTGAACGAGCCGTTGCTCGTCGTGTGAGTCGCGTCACCCGGGTAGGTGCCGGTTATCAGGTGATGACCGACGGCGGTTGATCCCGGAGTGTAGGTTACAGAGCATGACGCGGTTCCCGTACCCGCAACCAGTGTGCAGCTGGCTGAAGGGGTGAAGGTTCCGGTAGAATTTGTGGTGAAGCTGACTGTTCCGGTTGGTGTAACGGGGGTTCCCGCTGCTGTCGAATCGGTGACTGTTGCTGTGCAGCTGGTCGCGGATCCTCCGGTTACTGGGGAAGGAGTGCATGCGACTGTTGTGGTGGTTGTGCGTTGTGTGGATGCTAGGTTGAAGCTACCACTGCTCGACGTGTGTGTCGAATCGGCCGCGTAGTTGCCTGTGATCAGATGATGACCGACAACGGTTGGAGTGTAAGTTACAGAACAGGTCGCGGTGCCCTGTGTCGCGCCTGCCGCGAGAGTGCAACTCGCGGATGGAGTGAAGGTGCCGGTGGAGTTGGTTGTGAAGCTGACGCTTCCGGTCGGCGTCGTGGGAGATGCGTTGGTGTCTGTGACTGTTGCAGTACAGGTCGTGGCCGAGTTGTCTGGTACAGAGCTCGGAGAACAAGATACAGCTGTCGTTGTCGTGTGCGGAGGTGCTGGTGTTACGGCAAGAAGGAAGGTCCCTGAGCTGCTAGTGTGTGTTGAGTCTCCGACGTAGTTTCCGGTTATGAGGTGATGGCCTACGGCTGAGGCGCCGGGTGTGTAGGTCACGGAGCAAGTAGAGGTGCCAGCGGTGCCGGCGAGTGTACAGCTCGCGGCCGGAGTGAATGTTCCCGTCGAATTGGTCGTGAAGCTTACCGTGCCGGTGGGCGTTGTTGGGGATGACGAAGTGTCGGTGACTGTAACGGTACAGGTGGTGGCCGTGCTGACTTGCACTGAGCCGGGCGAACACTGAACGGCGGTAGTTGTCGGGTGGGGCGGGGCTGGGGTTACCGCCAGTAGGAAAGTCCCGCTGCTAGTAGTGTGACTCGAATCTCCGGCATAGTTGCCGGTGATGAGATGATGACCCGTAGCCGACGCGCCGGGCGTGTATGTTACCGAGCATGTAGCGGTGCCTGCTGTCGCGCCTGCGGCGAGAGTGCAGCTGGTGGCGGGAGTGAAAGTTCCGGTCGAGTTAGTAGTGAAATCTACAGTACCGGTTGGTGTCGTCGCCCCGCTAGCCGAGGTGTCAGTAACGGTTGCCGTGCACGACGAGGATTGGCTAACCTGCACACTACCAGGACTACACGTAATGTTGGTAGTGGTTGGGTGGGCCTGTGACACTATCGGTACGGCGAAGTTCAAGAGTTGAGTATGACTAGGCTGATTATTGAGAATCACATTTCCAAGAGTATCACGGGCCGAACCAGTGTTCCCCGCAGTATCCTGGACCCGAAGAGTTACGTTGAAAGTTCCAGGCACACCATAATCATGAATAGCAACACCACCCTGACAACCGAAAGTGGCGAGGTTACCGTTCGTGCACGTAATGCCGCCCGAAAAGGTAGACCCCGAATAGAACCCATCACAATCATCATTTGTCGTCACGCCGCAGGCTGCTGCAGGGTCTCCAAAGTCCCAGAAGAAGCCAGCAGTGCCAGGAGCAGCGCTAATAGCGCCGGTACTACTTGTTCCGTCAAACTGTACCGCATCAGCGCTACAAACAGCACCGGTCACCGGAACACAGGCTGAGGACCCAGAAGGAAGACCAGTAGCAACAACCCTAGCAATAGGCGGAACATCGGTAATAGTCTCAGTCACCGGAGCTCCAGGAACAACACCCGGAATGTTGGCACCGGTGTTGTCAACGAAGACAACGTTGCTGATAGTGAACGTCTGAGGAGTGGTAACGGGGTTGATTATCTCAAACTGAACATTCGCAAAAATACAGCTCGCAGCAGAAACCACCGGAGCAGGATTCGTCCCGAGCATCGTAAACGCAACCTGAATCTGCCCAACACTACCTGATGTTGCGATACTGTTCGTCCCGAAAGCGGTTCCAGCCGTCAGACGACTATTCCAGCTTGGACACGTAGTCGGCGACGTCGTCGCACCATAAAGAACGGTATTCGTAGAAGAGTCGGTATACAACCCGCTAGGATTCCCAGGCGTCGCTAGCGTGTTGGGATCTCCCTGAGGAACGAAAGCGGTAGCGTTGTAAGTAATCTGGAACTGCCAGCCATAGACCGTCAGAGCATTCCCCGTGAACGAAGCGTTGGTTAAGACAGCGCCAACACGAAAGCCATGAGCTTGGGTGCCGCTTGCAGTAATTGTGCTATCGACGGCTGAGAGACTGCTGGCGTCTAGGTTGAGGGTCCATTTGGCCGCGTGGACCGTAGTCACACTGAACGATGTGAAAACTCCAGCCAACAGGAGGACAGCTACTATAGATATAAGTATCCTACTTTTCATTCAGTTTTCACTCGGGGAAAGAGTAGAACGGATAGAATGATTACTTGATATAAGAATTTCCTGCGGACATCCTTCGTCCTATATCTCCAGTCTATTAGAGATATACAAGGCATGCGGATATCGCCGAAAAGTTCATGCCGAATCGAAAGCTGGTCAGGTCAGATTTTCGCCCCATCAGCTAAAGGAGCGACTAAGATCGGCTTTCTTGGATGAAAGGCCCGGTCTTCCTGCGAGAAGGGTCCGGAGAACGTTCTCTTCTCAGCCTGTCTGGCCGAAGTGTGTCGCACAGGCGACAATGTCTACTATGTTGACGAGTCCGTCCCCGTTAATGTCAGCAAAGGGGTTGTAGAGTGGATTGCCTACTGTTGTGCCGAAGCTTACCGCGACGAGAGCCATGTCGATTATGTTGACCGTTCCGTCCAGGTTGACGTCTCCCGTTGGGACGATGTGGACTGCGCCTTTCACGGTAAGTGAAGTGTCGGGCTGATTGCCTACCGTGTAGGCGCATGATGGCGTGACTATGGTGAGGGTTGCAGCCAGGTTGTAGCGGCCGGGGCTGACGCCGGTCGTGTTCCAGTTCAGCTGAGCCGTGGTAGAGCCACCGGCGTTGACGTAGGCTGATCCTGAAAGGTTGTAGCTGGTCGAGTTGGATATTGTGATCCGGACGGTGACTATTTCGGATGCATCGCCATAGTTGCTGAGTCCGGTATTGATTGGAAGCATTGGGTTCTGACCGATGGCTTTCTGACCTCCAGGGTATTGAGCGGTATTGGGGGGCGTGTAGACTGGGCTCAGAGAGCTTACGGCGACGTCGCAGACTGGGGCTATGGGATTGATGCTGGTCAGTGCCCAGATCTCGTTCATGCCGCCGTTAGGGTCGGTGGTGTAGAAGAGCCAGATTTTCTTATCGTTGATCGACTGTATCGCGAAGGGCATCCAGCTGTCAACGGTGTTTGGCGTGTTGGTAAGCTGAATCTCAGGCCGGGTGGAGAGGTCTTGTCCGTTGTTGTAGGAGTATTTTCCGAACAGGACATCGTACTGGGCCGTCTGGCTGACGATCACGACCCTGTTCCAGAAGAGCCAGATTGTGCCGTTTCGATCTTGCATAAGTGCCGGGTTTCCATCCGCAGACCCGGAGCTTACTACTTGACTATCTGGACTCCACGTGGTCCCGTCGTATGACTTCAGATATAATTGGTATATGTTCTGGCCGGCGGCTCCCTTTGACCAGACGACTCTGACGAGGCCGTCCTTACCGACGATGACTGATGATCCAAAGTTTTGGTTAGTGTCCAAAGTCAGCTGTCGCTCCTGGGACCAGACGCCACTCTTGAGAGTCTTGTAGAACAGTTGTTGCGTCTTTGTGCAAGAGGTGCAGGTCTGGTTTATCCGGGTCCAGACCAGCCAGAGAGTTCCGTCTCTACCGACAGCGGCTGATGGGGACGTGTCGTTGAGTGTGGTTGAGACTATCGGTGCCGGGTTTGACCAGCCAGTTGGATTGTATCGGAGGTACCAGATCTGGGTGTTGGTGCCGGGCTTGTAGCCCTGGAAGAGGAAGATTGTGCCATTGGGTATCTGGACAAGGGAGGGATGGGAGTTTAGACCGTTGTTGTTAGTTAGTCGAACTGTAGAGGACCATGTGACTCCGCTACTGCCTAGTATTCCAGTCTTGTATGCGATATCAAAGTTGGAGTCTCCCCTGTACTTGCTGGTCTGCCACGCAAGCCATACGGTGCCATTGCTGGCTTGCAGTGCTCCGGGGAGTATGCTTGTAGCAGGATCGTCCACAACAATCGCCACGGGGCTGGACCAGCTAACACTGGCGCGGGCCGGAAGTACTTGGAGGAGCACTGATCCTAGCGCGAGAAACAGAAAGACCGAGACTGTGACCTTCTTCATAGATCTCGTCCCCTTGTGAGCTCCTAGAGGCCGCCGCAGACGGCCTTCCATAGCTATTCTAGATGAGGCATTACGGGCGTGACGCGTAAGGAGAGACGATTCTTCGTCTATCTGATGTTCTTCGGTCTCTCCGTTCAGGATTGCAAGTGGAAAAAAGGATAGGAGACTCCTCCACACGCTCTAGGCGTAGATTGTAAAGGAGCCAGTCGTCGAAGCGTCGTGGTTACGAGTGTTCGACACGAATGGCTGAGATGTCGGGCTCGTTCCCCAATGCACTAGTACCGTGACGGTCCAGGTCTCACCTACGTCCGCACTTGTGAACGCCTTGACTAGCTGGATGTTGTTGACGGTCAACCCGGGAGCAATCGTGACGACGCTGCTAGTGATGGTGAACGGGTTTGTACCGGTCCCGTCGACACCGTCGATTTCTACGTACGCGTAGAGGGTTGTGCTAGTGTTGTTGTTGAAGATTCCGACCCTGAAGGTCTGGGCGAAGCCGTTCTTGGACAGTGAGAGGTGGTGCTTGAAGTTGAACTGGGTTATGATTGGTTCTTTTGCTCCGGTGGGCGGGGTGACTGTGACCGTTACCAGGAAGGAGTGACTTATCGAACCGCTGGCTGCGGTGACGTTGGCGCTGTAGCTTCCAGCCACGCTACCAGACACTGTGAGGGTTGAGCTTCCTGAGGTGTTGATGGTTGAGGGGCTCATCGAGGCGGAAATGTCGGGCGATGATGGGGTGGCGCTGAGGGTTACGTTTCCAGTGAAGCCTCCGGTCGGGGTGATAGTGCAACTCGAGGTGCCGCTGGTGCCGGCTACGAAGCTGACGCTTGGCGGAGTGCATGACAGGCTAAAGTCTGGCTGTGTGAATACGACGGTTATCGTTGCTGTCATGTGAGTGACAGCGCCACTCACGCCTGTTACCGTTGCGGTGTAGCTGCCTGCCGTTGCGGCGCTGAAGCTAAGGGTTGTGCTGTCGGTGCCGCCCGATGTGAGGACCAAGACGGACTTGCCTAGTGTTGCGGATAGCCCGCTGGATGGGTTGGCTGTGAGCGAGACGCTGCCTACGAAACCGTTGAGGCTCATGCCTGCGATCGTTGTGCTGCATGGGCCGCCCACGGTGCAGTTGATCGTGACTGGGCTGGAAGGCTGCAGTGAGAAGTCTGTGACTTGAAGTGTGAACGAGTTCTGGCTCGTTGTGTGGGTCGAGTCTGCGCTATAGGTGCCGGTTACTGTTACTGCTCCGGCTGCTGTCCCGGTGAATGTTACTGAGCAGCTGGCTGATGCGCCGCTGCCGCTGAGTGTGCAGCTGTTGGCGCTGAAGCTGCCTGCGGCACCTGTCTTGGTGAAGGCTACTGAGCCGGTCGGCGTGGTCGGTACGCTGGAAGTGTCCATTACGGTTGCGGTGCATGTTGAAGCCTGGTTGATAGTGACGGTGGATGGGGAGCAGTTGACATTCGTCGACGTCGAGTGCGGATTGACAGTGAGTGTCGTGCTGCCTTGGCTGGTTCCGTGAGCAGCGTCGCCGCTGTAGTTTGCTGTGATCGTTGCTGTTCCAGTTGTAGAGGCGGTAAAGCTGACGGAGCACGTGGCGCTACCGCCAGAGCCTGAAAGTGTGCAGCTTGGTGAGCTGAAGCTTCCCGTGACGCCGCTACTAGTCCAGCTTACTGTGCCGGTTGGAGTTACTGTGCTAGTGCCAACGTTGGCAACCGTGGCGGTGCAGTTGCTTGCCTGTCCGGTCACGACGGTCGAAGGTGAGCACGCTACGCTTGTTGTGGTCTGGATTGTGCTCGAGCTGACGGTTCCGTTCCCGGCGCCACTGCTCGCGCTAGTGGCGTGAACTGCATCGCTTGGAGTGTAGGAGCCTGATATGGTCGCGGTTCCTGAGGCTGTCAGGGTGAATGTTACAGAGCAGCTGCCTCCGCTCAATGTGCAGCTTGGTGAACTAAAGGTGCCCGCCGCGCCCGACGACGTGAAGCTGACGCTACCTGCAGGGGTTGAACTTCCCGCACCGTTGGTATCTGCAACTGTGGCGGTGCAGGTTGATGGCTGTCCAACGGTAACCGAACTTGGACTGCACACGACCGTGGTCGAGGTCGTGCGAAGCGTCGCTGTTACCGAGCCGTTGGTCACGCTAGTGCTACCTGCGTGGACGGAGTCGCTTGGAGTGTAGGTTCCGCTGATTGTAGCGGTTCCCGCGCTGCTTGGAGTAAATGTAACAGAACAACTTCCGCCGACTAGAGTGCAGCTGGGCGCGCTGAATGTTCCTGCAGCAGTGCCGGTCCTCGTGAAAGCTACAGTACCGGCGGGCGTACTCGCGCCAGCACCGTTAGTATCAGCAACCGTCGCAGTGCACGTCGAGGGCTGGTTGATCGCTACCGTGGCAGGGGAACATGTGATGCTGGTGGAAGTCGTTCTCAGTAGGCCGTTCACGGTTCCGTTGCTGGCACCGCTGCTCGAACTGCCTGCGTGAACAGAGTCGCTAGCGGTGTATGTGCCGCTAATCGTGGCAGTTCCCGCGGCACTTGGAGTGAATGTGACAGAGCAGCTTCCAGCTACATTCAACGTGCAGCTGGGGGCACTGAAAGTTCCTGCAAGACCCGAGGCGGTGAAAGCTACCGAGCCTGCAGGCGTAGATGCTCCGGCTCCGTTGGTATCAGCCACGGTGGCTGTACAAGTCGAAGGCTGGTTGATTGGAACGGAGGCAGGGCTGCAGACAACCGTTGTTGACGTGGTTCTCGCAGTGACTGTGACTGTGGTCGCGCCGGAACTGGGTGCGTGAACCGTCTCGCTGGGCGAGTAGGCAGCGTTGACTATGGCGTTACCGAATCTCGTTCCGGTGAAGCTGACGGTGCAACTTGCGGTCGTGCTGTTGACGGTGGCTAGTGTGCAGCTTGTGGGGCTGAACGTGCCGGTCGCTGTGCTCGCACCGCCGAGCGTAAAGGCGACGGTGCCCGCAGGCGCGGACGCTGTGCCCGACGCTGTGTCTTTCACGAACGCCGTGCATGATGATGCCTGGCCAACGGGGACGGTTGAGGGGGTGCACACGACCGTAGTCGTGGTTGCGCGACCGCCTGAGGTTCCCGTGACTGTGCCGTTGCCAGCACCGCTACTTGCGCTCGCGGCGTGGACTGAATCACTTGGAGTGTAACTACCAGAGATGGTGGTTGGGGTTGTGGTGGTGGGGGTGAAATTAACTGAGCAACTGCCTCCTGAGAGAGTGCAGCTGGAGGTGCTGAAGCTTCCAGCGCCGCCCGTCGCGGTGAATGAGACGGATCCGGCTGGAGTGGTCGCTCCTGCTCCATTGGTGTCGCCGACTGTTGCAGTGCATTGCGAGGGGGTTCCGATTGGGACACTGGATGGACTGCAGACAATCGTGGTAGATGTTGTCCGTAGTGTCGCTGTTACTGTGCCGTTGCTAGCACCACTGCTAGAGCTGCCCGCGTGAACAGCATCGCTTGCCGTGTAGGCGCCACTGATAGTGGCGGTCCCAGCAGCGCTTGGCGTAAAGGTGACAGAACAGCTACCACTCACTAGAGTGCAGCTCGTGGCGCTGAACGCACCAGCAAGACCTGTAGCTGTGAACGCTACAGAGCCGGCAGGTGTTGTCGCACCGGCTCCATTAGTATCAGCAACAGTTGCGGTGCATGTTGACGGCTGGTTGATAGCAACAGTACCAGGACTGCAGACAATCGTTGTCGAGGTAGTCCGCAACGTGGCCGTTATCGAACCGTTGCTAGCACCACTGCTTGAACTGCCTGCGTGAACAGAATCGCTCGCGGTATAGGCTCCGCTGATGGTAGCGGTCCCTGCAGCGCTTGGAGTAAATGTTACAGAGCAACTTCCGCTGACGAGTGTACAGCTGGTTGCGCTAAAGCTGCCGGCTAGACCAGTAGCGGTAAACGCTACAGAACCGGCGGGCGTTGTAGCGCCAACACCGTTGGTGTCAGCTACCGTCGCAGTGCACGTCGAAGCCTGGTTGATGGCTACGGTGCTCGGACTGCACACGATGGTTGTCGAAGTAGTTCGAAGTGTTGCCGTTATGATAGCATTGCCTGCGCCACTGCTAGAACTACCCGCGTGAGCAGCATCGCTTGCTGTGTAGGTTCCGCTGATGGTAGCGGTCCCTGCAGCGCTTGGAGTAAATGTTACCGAGCAAGTGCCTGCGCCAGACAGAGTGCAGCTCGTTGCACTGAAGGTTCCAGCGAGACCCGTTGCGGTGAATGCTACTGAGCCCGCAGGTGTGGTTGTGCCAGCGCCATTGGTGTCAGTTACTGTCGCTGTGCATGTCGAGGGCTGGTTGATGGCTATGGTGCTTGGACTGCACACGATGGTTGTCGATGTTGTCCTACGGTTTGATGTGATGGAACCGTTTCCTGCTCCGCTACTTGAGCTACCTGCGTGTACCGCATCGCTTGCTGTGTAGGTTCCGCTGATCGTAGCGGTTCCCGCTGCGCTTGGTGTAAATGTCACAGAGCAACTACCACTGACAAGTGAACAGCTGGTTGCACTGAAGCTTCCAGCGAGACCCGTAGCGGTGAAGGCGACTGAGCCAGCGGGTGTGGATGATCCTGCTCCGTTGGTATCAGCGACGGTTGCGGTGCATGTGGACGGCTGGTTAACGGCGACCGTTGCTGGGCTGCACACGATGGTTGTGGAAGTTGTTCTCAGGTTGACTGTAATTGCAGCTGTCCCAACGCTGCCGTTGTGGGTTCCGTCACCCGTGTAGTTGCCGGTTAGGGTGTGGATTCCAGCCCCTGCTGTGGGCGTATAGGTGACCGCCGACGGGCAGTTGGCCGTCGTCGAGTTTAGGGTCGCGAGAGTGCATGAGGTCACGCTTAAGGTTCCAGTTCCGCTACTCTTCAGATTGACAGTTCCTGTTGGAGTGGTCGGAGTTCCGGATGTGTCCTTTACCGTTACTGCGCAGCTGGTTGGCTGGTTGAGTGCTACTGCGGTAGGTGTGCACGAGAGCGTCGTTGCCGTCGAGTGTAACGCGTTGATCTGTACCGATGCACTTCCAGTGCTCGCTGCATGACGAGTGGAGCCTAGGTAATTCGCAGTTATTGTAGCGGTTCCGGTCGTCGTGCCCGCGGTGAATGTCACAGAGCATTTGCCGCCTGATAATGTGCAACTGGTCGGGCTGACAGAGCCAAGGGTTGTTGGGGATACTGAGAAATTCACGGTTCCTGTTGGTGTGCTTGCTCCAGCGCCGTTACTGTCAGCGACTGTGGCGGTGCACGTTGTTGACCCGCCAACGTTGACGGAAGAAGGTGTGCAGGCGACCGTTGTGCTTGTCGTTCGAAGGGTTGCCGTTACGGTGCCGTTAGTGGCCCCACTGCTTGAACTGCCTGCGTGGACAGCATCGCTCGCTGTATAGGTTCCGCTGATGGTGGCGGTTCCTGCGGCGGTTGGTGTGAATGTTACGGAGCAACTGCCACTCGAGAGAGTGCAGCTTGTGGCGCTGAAGGTTCCCGCAAGGCCAGTTGCTGTGAAGGCTACCGAGCCGGCGGGTGTTGTTGCGCCAGCTCCGTTAGTGTCGGCGACAGTTGCGGTGCAGGTTGATGATTGGTTGATCGGGACGGAAGCGGGGCTACAAACGATTGTAGTGGAGGTGGTTCGGAGCGTTGCAGTCACGGTGCCGTTGGTTGCTCCACTGCTAGAGCTGCCAGCGTGCACGGCGTCACTCGCAGTATAGGTACCGCTGATGGTTGCGGTCCCCGCTGCGCTCGGAGTGAATGTTACCGAGCAACTTCCGCTTACCAGCGTGCAGCTCGTGGCGCTGAACGTACCAGCAAGACCAGTTGCCGTGAATGCTACAGAACCCGCAGGTGTTGTTGCGCCAGCCCCGTTAGTATCGGCAACAGTTGCTGTACAAGTTGAAGCTTGGTTAATGGCCACTGTACCTGGGCTGCAGACGATCGTCGTGGAGGTGGTTCGGAGGGTTGCGTTTACCGTGCCGTTGGTTGCTCCACTGCTGGAGCTGCCCGCGTGTACAGAGTCGCTTGGCGTGTAGGTTCCGCTAATGGTCGCGGTTCCTGCCGCACTTGGTGTGAATGTTACCGAGCAACTACCGCTTACCAGCGTGCAGCTCGTGGCGCTGAAGGTGCCGGCTGCACCTGTCCTGGTGAAGGCTACAGAACCCGCAGGTGTCGTAGCGCCAGCTCCGTTAGTGTCGGCGACAGTTGCGGTGCAGGTTGACGGCTGGTTAATCGCAACAGTGCTAGGACTGCAGACAATCGTTGTTGATGTCGTTCGTAGAGTGGCGGTTACCGTGCCGTTACCAGCTCCACTGCTAGAACTACCCGCGTGAGCAGCATCGCTTGCAGTGTAAGTACCGCTGATGGTAGCGGTTCCCGCAGCACTCGGAGTGAAGGTTACAGAACAACTACCACTCACCAACGTGCAGCTCGTTGCACTGAAGCTTCCAGCGAGACCCGTAGCGGTGAAGGCGACTGAGCCCGCAGGTGTAGTTGCGCCAGCTCCGTTAGTGTCAGCGACAGTCGCAGTACAAGTCGAAGGCTGGTTAACCGCGACAGTACCCGGACTGCAGACAATGGTTGTCGACGTGGTCCTACGTGTTACCGTTATCGAACCGTTGCTAGCACCACTGCTAGAACTGCCCGCGTGAACAGAATCGCTCGCAGTGTAAGTCCCGCTAATCGTCGCAGTTCCTGAGGCACTTGGAGTAAATGTCACAGAGCAACTTCCGCTAACAAGCGTACAACTTGCGGCGCTGAAGCTTCCAGTGACACCCGTAGCGGCGAAGGCTACAGAGCCCGCAGGTGTAGTCGCACCAGCTCCACTAGTGTCAGCAACGGTCGCAGTACAAGTCGAAGGCTGGTTAACTGCGACAGAGGACGGCGAACAGACGACAGTTGTTGACGTTGTTCGGAGTGTACCTGTCACTGAGCCGTTGGCTGCTCCACTACTGGCACTTCCAGCATGAACTGCGTCACTTGGAGTATAAGTTCCGGAGATCGTAGCGGTTCCCGCTGCGCTCGGTGTAAAGGTGACAGAGCAACTACCACTGACGAGGGTACAACTGGTAGCGCTGAATGTGCCAGCTAGACCTGTCGCTGCGAATGCTACCGAGCCGGCTGGAGTGCTACTTCCCGCACCGCTGGTATCAGCAACGGTCACGGTACATGTGGAGGCCTGGTTGATCGCGACAGTTGCAGGCGAACATACGACTGTCGTCGACGTCGATCGCAGAGTTCCTGCTACAGTCCCGTTGCTAGCTCCACTGCTAGAACTGCCAAGGTGAGTAGTGTCGCTCGGAGTGTAAGTGCCGGAAATTGTAGCGGTTCCAACAGCGCTCGGAGTGAATGTTACAGAACAGCTGCCACTCACCAACGTGCAACTTGTGGCGCTGAAGGTTCCTGCGAGACCCGTAGCGGTGAAGGCTACAGAGCCTGCGGGAGTTGTAGCACCAGCACCGTTAGTATCAGTGACAGTTGCGGTACAGGTCGAAGGCTGGTTAATCCCTACAGAAGCAGGAGAGCATACTATGGTCGTCGAAGTTGTCCTCTTCGTGACAGTTATGGAACCATTACCCGCTCCGCTGCTAGTACTAGTCGCGTGAACGGAATCGCTCGCGGTGTAGGTTCCGCTGATAGTAGCGGTCCCAGAAGCACTTGGCGTGAACGTCACCGAGCAACTTCCGCTGACAAGCGTACAACTTGCGGCGCTGAAGCTTCCAGTGACACCTGCAGCGGTGAAAGCTACAGAACCTGCGGGAGTTGTAGCACCAGCACCATTAGTGTCAGCAACCGTCGCGGTGCACGTTGACGGCTGGTTGACAGCAACAGTACCAGGACTACAGACAATCGTTGTAGAGGTAGTTCGTAGAGTGGCTGTTACAGAACCATTGCCAGCTCCACTGCTCGAACTGCCTGCGTGAGCAGCATCGCTCGCAGTGTAGGTTCCGCTGATAGTAGCGGTCCCAGCAGCGCTCGGAGTAAATGTTACAGAACAACTACCACTCACTAGAGTACAGCTCGTGGCGCTGAATGTTCCCGCGAGACCCGTCGCCGTGAATGCTGCTGAGCCGGCTGGTGTAGTTGCGCCAGCTCCGTTGGTGTCGGAGACAGTTGCTGTACAGGTCGAAGGCTGGTTAACCGCGACAGTGCCAGGACTACAGACAATCGTAGTCGAGGTGGTCCTACGTGTTACCGTTATCGAACCATTACCAGCACCACTGCTAGAACTAGTCGCATGAACAGTGTCGCTGGCAGTATAAGTTCCGCTAATGGTGGCAGTCCCAGAGGCACTGGGAGTGAACGTTACGGAACAGCTTCCACTGACCAAAGTGCAGCTTGTCGCGCTGAAGCTTCCAGTGACACCTGCAGCGGTGAAAGCTACAGAACCTGCGGGAGTTGTAGCACCGGCACCATTAGTGTCAGCAACTGTCGCGGTGCAGGTCGAAGGTTGGTTAACAGCGACGGACGAGGGTGAACAAACGATCGTTGTGGAAGTTGTTCGGAGAGTCGCAGTTACTGTGCCGTTGCTAGCGCCGCTGCTCGAACTGCCAAGGTGAGTAGTGTCGCTCGGAGTGTAAGTGCCGGAAATCGTAGCGGTCCCGGCAGCGCTCGGAGTGAATGTTACAGAACAGCTGCCACTCACCAACGTGCAACTTGTGGCACTGAACGCGCCAGCAAGACCTGTCGCCGTGAATGCTACTGAGCCGGCTGGTGTAGTTCCTCCAGCCCCGCTTGCATCGGCGACGGTTGCCGTGCACGTGGAGGCTTGGTTAATTGCTACACTGGCGGGACTGCATACTATACTGGTCGTGGTGGTTCGTTTGTTGACAGTGATCGTTGTGCTCCCATTACTTGCAGAGTGACTAGAATCACCACCATAGTTCGCCTGGATGGTGGTAGTCCCGGATGCTGAGGGTGTGAAACTGACGGAACAGCTAGACGCGGGGCTTACCCCAGGGACTAGAGTACAGGTTGTTGATGAGAAGGTGCCAGCTGCTCCCGTGCTGGAGAATGTGACCGTGCCTGATGGAGACGTGGTTTGTCCCGTTACTGTCGCGGTACAGCTGGATGCTTGGTTGATCACGACAGTCGATGGCGTGCAGGACACTGATGTTGTGGTTGACTGTACCCCCGAGGCTACTGTAAGCTTGAACGTCCCTGAGCTAGATGTGTGACTGGAGTCGCCAGGATAGTTAGCAGTGATTAGGTCGTGGCGTGGAGCAGATCCGCTCGGCGTATAGGACACGCTACATGTAGCGGACGCGGTCGAGCCTGCGAGGACGCAGGAGCCGCCGAATGTTCCGGTGCTGTTGGTTGTAAGGGCAAAAGTGCCTGTCGGCGTGGTCGGACTAGCAGACGTATCGGTTACTGTAACAGTACAGTTTGTGGCCGTGCCGACAGCAACAGACGATGGACTACAAGAAACACCTGTCGTGGTCGAATGAGCAGCCACTGGCGGAACAGCGAAGTTCAAGCGCTGAGTATGACTAGGCTGATTATTGAGAATCACATTTCCAAGAGTATCACGGGCCGAACCAGTGTTCCCCGCAGTATCCTGGACCCGAAGAGTTACGTTGAAAGTTCCAGGCACACCATAATCATGAATAGCAACACCACCCTGACAACCGAAAGTGGCGAGGTTACCGTTCGTGCACGTAATGCCGCCCGAAAAGGTAGACCCCGAATAGAACCCATCACAATCATCATTTGTCGTCACGCCGCAGGCTGCTGCAGGGTCTCCAAAGTCCCAGAAGAAGCCAGCAGTGCCAGGAGCAGCGCTAATAGCGCCGGTACTACTTGTTCCGTCAAACTGTACCGCATCAGCGCTACAAACAGCACCGGTCACCGGAACACAGGCTGAGGACCCAGAAGGAAGACCAGTAGCAACAACCCTAGCAATAGGCGGAACATCGGTAATAGTCTCAGTCACCGGAGCTCCAGGAACAACACCCGGAATGTTGGCACCGGTGTTGTCAACGAAGACAACGTTGCTGATAGTGAACGTCTGAGGAGTGGTAACGGGGTTGATTATCTCAAACTGAACATTCGCAAAAATACAGCTCGCAGCAGAAACCACCGGAGCAGGATTCGTCCCGAGCATCGTAAACGCAACCTGAATCTGCCCAACACTACCTGATGTTGCGATACTGTTCGTCCCGAAAGCGGTTCCAGCCGTCAGACGACTATTCCAGCTTGGACACGTAGTCGGCGACGTCGTCGCACCATAAAGAACGGTATTCGTAGAAGAGTCGGTATACAACCCGCTAGGATTCCCAGGCGTCGCTAGCGTGTTGGGATCTCCCTGAGGAACGAAAGCGGTAGCGTTGTAAGTAATCTGGAACTGCCAGCCATAGACCGTCAGAGCATTCCCCGTGAACGAAGCGTTGGTTAAGACAGCGCCAACACGAAAGCCATGAGCTTGGGTGCCGCTTGCAGTAATTGTGCTATCGACGGCTGAGAGACTGCTGGCGTCTAGGTTGAGGGTCCATTTGGCCGCGTGGACCGTAGTCACACTGAACGATGTGAAAACTCCAGCCAACAGGAGAACGGCGAATAATATCAGTATAGGTTTCTTAGTATTCATTCACTCGACTCTCTAAATTATGCGTGTGAGCCTTTGGCTTTTGCAGGGCATATAAGAGTTTAGCACTCGGAGACTACCGGTTATATCCTTGGTATATCCGAGATATACGTGGAAACCGAACGACCTCTAGCCGGCCCGCGAAAAAATCCGACTCCTGGGGGTCGAGATTTGCGATTGTTGGCGACATTGGCAATATCAGAAGTTATTGGAGACTAACGATATCCTTCTGGGAGAATATGAAAGACGAAACCCGAGAAATCTCTCTAATCATTTTGGACAAATCTTACTCACACTCCATCCACCAGCCTCTAGATACTTCAGAGGCGGCTCCCGCACGATGCCATCGGAGGTGCCTTCCCCCGTCTTCGAGAATTACTCCGTGGACATCAGCTCAAAAGCTACTGTTTTGAGTAAACATGGTTAGAACTTCCGGCTAGCGAACGACTAAGTCCCGTCCTCATTTTCTTAGTTGTCGTGGAAATCGCCCAATCTTGACATTCTGCCTTTGACTTGAGAACTTTCTATTCACAATGATTATATTTTGAGGACCAGATGACGACGCGAAGAGTCGCCCAATCAGAACGCGACTCCTCATGATACTGCCAGCCTCAATGTCACTCGTAGTCCTCAACCCAAACCTTCTATGCCCTGCCAAGGCCCAAAGCATAGACCTGGTAGGAGTAGTCTGTGTAGCACAGCCAACTTACATCACCTGCCCCTCAAACCCCACCGGTCTTCACTGGAAACCTGGGTGCCAGCTCAAGGTCGCAGTAAACATACAAAATTCCAACAAGACCTACGGATTCGACATTGCCGTCTAAACCGACCCAGTGTCCTCACGCCAGTATGGATCGATAGGACAGTATGAATCTACTCAGGACACGGAAGCTCTGTAGTTGTCAGCTGCGTGCACGGAATAGGAAGCGACTGTCAGAGCATAGATGCTCCAGCATCAACCATCTATCAATGACAGCGCTCGGCTTTGAAAGATCAGCACCAACAACCGGCCGACTTTTCGCCATTGCATTCAATGTAACAGGTAGCTCAACCACGTCGATCGGATTCCAGACCGGGTGCTCGCAAATCTCAGTTCCATCCAACACATGTGTCACTGTGGCGATATGCCCGGAAAATCCAAACGTGTGTTTACCTGAACCTGAAACAGTACAAACCGCATCCTTCGCTCATATGACCGGAGACGTGAACTACGACTGCCGAGTCGACCTAACCGATCTGGTCCTAGTCGCGGAGGCCTTCGGCTCCACACCAAACTCACCCGCATGGAACCCGGATTGCGGATCTCAATGGAGACAACCAGGTCAACATCTGGGACTTGGCCATCGTCGAAGTGCACTTCGGACAAACATGCGGCTAGAGCCGGAGCATCTCGCGAACCAGTGCACGTCGCTCAGTTAGCGGGAGCATAGTCGACCCTGATAATGTCATTTCTCAATGGAAGAATGCCTTGAAAGTCAAAATAGTTAGCTTCACCGTTCCGATAGACTGTCCAGAACATGCCACTGCCATCGCTGGTGTAGTTGCAATAGGTAGGTCCTCCAATCTGAATCTGGATGCACGTATCGTTGAAGGTGACTCCCCAGATGCGAAAGAAATCGCCTAGAGTATAATTTCGCGCTACTGTCGACTGTATCCGAATAAGTCCTGTAGTGTCTAGTGTGTACATGGGCGCTCTGCCATCGACGCCATACTGATCCAAGTTGTGCCAATTCCAATTCCCACCCTGCACGCCAACATTTGCCGGGATTGGTTCGTCTGTCCGAGTTCCATTCGGTTGCGCAACAACAATGCTCATTTCGAAGACAGACTGGTAGACCTGGGGTCTATTCTGGGAGAGAGCATAGCTGTAGAAGAAGTAGACCACTGCGCTGATAACAGCGATAGTGATAAGGATAGTCACGTAGAAGACGACTCTGTCGGATCGCTTTCGAGCAGAAGACTTCCTAGTACGCGCCAAGGTCACTCCCCCGATATACATTGCGCGAGCCCTCGTTTATTCTTATCTCGTCAATGACGACTGAGGACAGGATCGATGACTTCTGGACAGTCCACATGAACATGTTCGGAAGGATCGTAGGGGCTGTTTTGAGGAATCTAAAAAAGCGACGTTCAAAGGAGCATATAGAGCGCTCAGAGCCACGATAGGACACGTCCCTTGAAGCGAACAAATAGCATAATCATCATCGTAATCATGCTGGTAGGAGTCGTGGCAACTGCGTTCATCTACTCCTTAGCGTTCGTGCCCAACTGTGGCACGCCACCGATAGGCGGGTCGCCAACAATCCACGGAACAATAGGAATCATCTACATCAATTCAGTACCTTACTACGACATGAACGTGACTTTCACCGCGGTTCAGCAGTCGGTGAACGTTGCGGGAACAATCTTCCAGACAACCGACTTCCAGGACCCTAGCTTCCCGCACCTCCAAGGCACATCATGCATAACTCTGCCGAACAATCCATTCCGTGCTACTCTTCAAGTAACATTCACAGACGCAACGTTGCAGACTCTCACTATCTCTTATGGTGGAAGTCCGCCAACAACAACGGGTACACAGAGTTTTACCAGCAATCACACTCCTGGGGCCGGGGTTGAATGGCTCCAGGGAGCACCTTGTCTCCAAGGTGCAATGGACAACTGTATCCTAACACTCTTAGTAACGCAAACATAGACCCAAGAAAGAGCATCTGGTCGATTTGGTAGACAGGATACAGAAACTCATGTTATCTGGAACTTATTCTAGCCTTGAAAGGTGGCGAGGAACGGGTCTGTCTGAAAAGTCCCTTCCTCGACAGCATAGTTCCCAGTAAACAGGACCCAGACCGTACCGCCCACCGCAGTCGCTTCGAAATAGTCTCCGTACTGCGGCACTGTCCAAGAACCTCCGAAACCTCCAACGTAAAAGTCCATGTTCGGATCCGAATCAGGTTCGTTCGATACAGACGTGACGCGATTCTCGTGGAAGATCGTCCCGGTGGTGGTTGATATCAACGCAACAACATCAATGCGATGGTTGAAGGGATCGAACTTGGTCGTGTAGTAGAGGATGAACAGGTGACCTGTCACCACGTCCACCGTTATGTAGGGCTGAACGTTTGCGGCAGGATCCGAAACGATTGCGGGCGTGGACCAGCTAGCACCACCATCTGTTGATCGTGAGAATACTATCGAGGAGAGACCGCAGAGCCCGGGATTGTCGAGGCCGAAAGCAGGGCTGCGTAGGTCAATATACCGTCCCGAAGTACATATCTGGATGGCAAAGTAGAGATAGCCAGAACTAGGCTTCGAGCTCGCGTCGACAGCGAGGAAGGGTATGCTCGCTGTCCTGAACTGTTCCGTCGCAAACCCCTGCACAAACGAATAGTTAGGCAACACTGTCCCAAATCCCATGAAACTAAGGATCGTTGTTGGCGGAGTAAAGTTCTCGCCCCCAGGGGCAGAGGATCTCACTCTACAATCAATTGGACCGAACGTGCTCGATGTACCATAGTTGCACCATGTCACGTACACGTTGCCCTTTGCATCTACGACTGGCGTTGCAAAGTCGGCAAATCGATCAGATCCAGACAACGGCGCGAGTGATCCACCGGCAAGCAAAGCACACGAACTCAGATCTCCACTGCACCTCACTAGATATGTCGAAGTCGTACCAATGAAGAGATCAAAGTGGTTCCAGGCGACATAGACAGAACCAGAGTATGGACTGCTGCTTCTGTCGACCGCGATAACAGGCTTGTCTTCCAATCCACCACTAAAGAATGGGGAGCCGTAGAGGAGAATCTCTGTCCAACAAGAATTTGCATTCGGATTGTCGAACGCAGAGATGCATGACACCGCGGGATCGAAGAGGCTCGAATTCGACTTTGCGAGGATCACTCCGTTCCCACCAAAACGGTTCGCTGCCAGGGTCCCATAGAAGAAATTGCCATCGGTACCAGGGACAACTGTGGGATCCCCGAACGGGATCATTGAAATTAGGGTTGACTGTTCGATGAGTTGGGGCAGGTCGCTGCCCTTCATGATCGACGTGCCGCCATCCGCCGAAATGGTGAACCCCGAGACGGACATGGGAAACCCGGTTCGGAAACATTCCGGTTGGAGAATGGAGCAGAACAGGAATTTCATGTCGTTGAAAGCGCCAACGACATGCTTGGTATTAGCTGGATCAACGGCGACGGCGGTCTCAGTTTGTGGCAGATAGCTCGTATCGTTCACAAACCGAAGCGCATTCTGCCTGATCGTTTTCAACCCTGTTTGACTGTTGGAGGAGCCACCCGGCGCCGTAGAGCCGACAGTAGTGATCTTAAAGAAATCCGGAGTTGCTGTTAAGTTTCGCATCAGCGCGATGGTGATTAGACCCATGCCCGAGAGAGGAGCATGTACAATATCTCCCTCAGGAGCATTGTAGGAGATTTTAGAAGTGTTCTGCAAGTCTACTGATGATGAGGGAACAAACGCCGGCATAGCCAGAAAGGCGAGAATTACGAGGATCGGAATCTTGAGTTTTGTGAGAGGAGCCATGCCGCCGAATCATCATGCTCAGCACTTAAGCTAGCCAGATGCTCGGACAGTTCCGTACATCCCGAGACATACAAGGGCAACAAGACTGATGGGACCCCAAGAAACTGTAGCCCCTGTTGGGACCGGAGCGTCGGTGCCATTGTCGAGTCCTCCGACGATAGGAGCCGTTGAGAGTAAGAGAAAGATCGAAACTACAAAAGAACTCTTGTCTTCAAGATATTTTCGGGGTTTGTCCGCAGTTATAGTAGTATTAACAGTTGCGGGACAGGTTGTCGTGGGCAACCGCTAGATATCCGAGTATGCCCGAAACCTGATTGGGCTCAGCCATGCCAGAAGGCGAGTCTCAACACATGTACACAATTGTACGTTCGAAAATGTCATGATCAACGGTCTGGTCTGGAAAATACAATTCGGTGACAAGCAGCGAATCAAGTGTTGAGATAAATCAGCCGCTTCGGATTTGCAACGCGAACGCTCGCGGTTGGAGCGCAGCCAATTGACAAACTGTTAGAACCCATGTACCGTCGAAACCAACAGGCGAGTAACAAACTGTCGAAAGATTGTGACTTAAGAAATTGTTTAGCCGCCGGTCATGCTGAACGCCACAGTAGTTGTTTCGGTGTCAGTGATCGTGCTGCCGCTGAAACCAGCGAACGTTACGGCGAGATTCCCTTGCACAGTTAAGGACGAGGTTTGAATGACATGATCTGTCCAGCCTGGTATGACCTGGAGGGTGAGTTTTCCTGCGGCTGTGTTACCCGTGATCGCATTAATCCAGCTAATGTCGGGGGCACTGCTTGCATCAGTTATGTTGGTGTTCTTCGAGAAGTAGCTCATGGTCCCGCGGGCGGGCAGTTGGAGGCTGAGATCTCTCGTCTGAGACAGGAATCATAGATGCTTTCAGTGTCCCGGCTTGGACAACGGCTGCTGCCGCTAAGTATCTAGAGAGTAGATTTCTGGCTTTGATGATGGTCTGTCTCTTCCGACTCGTCTAGCCAGAAGTATTATTCCTGCCACTCCCAAGACGAGGAATATTGCAGGTCCAGAGTATGGTGTCAATAGTGCAGTGAAGTTGGTTGGAAGACGATTACCCCCTACAGGGCCGGATAGGCCTATCGTGGCCGTGAACGCGTCCTGGTCCACGCAGCCATAGATTGGGTCCATGGTGTCACATGCGAACCTGTTATCAGACCAGATGGGATGCGCGGCGAGGGGTGCAGCAGCTATCTGGATATAGTCTCCCATGAAGATGTTATGATCACCAGGTTGGTCTGATCTCTGAATCGTCTCGGGGTTGAACGAGACGTTTGTCACTCTAATGTTGGGAGAGAATGTTACTCCCGCGTCGAGAGAATA